>Ga0172371_10010234_pt1 | contig 12712 bp, 12 predicted proteins | sample Lak12m_FD_114543 | JGI IMG/M metagenome (GOLD analysis project Ga0172371, IMG submission 114543) | Freshwater microbial communities from Kabuno Bay, South-Kivu, Congo - kab_022012_12m | ecosystem: Environmental > Aquatic > Freshwater > Lake | place: Democratic Republic of the Congo: South-Kivu... | reverse complement strand
GACTGAGGATAATGAAAAACTGCTCGATGAAATTAATTCTATAAAACAACACATATACGGGGAGCTTAGCTAGTATTGATTTTTTTCTGTTAAGAAACGTTTGGATAAACCTGTAAGAAAACTGTGGATAAAAATAGCAGAAAAACAGGGAACGATTTTATACAAACTTATCCACAAAGAGTCCATAAGATACTTTACTCATAAATACTATGAGAAAAGGAGTTTTCCACCCAACTAATAACAACAATATTTATATATAATATAACGACGTAATACAAAAAAATGAAAATTACTATTTTAAAAGATAAGTTAAAAGAAGGGATTAATATTATAGAACGGATACCGGCGAAATCGACGACCCTTCCTATTTTGAATAATATTTTAATAAAGACGGAGAAAAATTTTCTTAATCTGTCTGCAACCAACCTTGAGATAGGTATCAAATGGTGGTCTTTGGTCAAAGTTGAAAAAGAAGGTGAGATTTTAGTGCCAGTCAGAATTTTTTCCAATTTCATAAATCTCCTCCCCAACAAACCTGTCACTCTAGAGGTTAAGAATTTAACCCTTAGTATAGAGTGCGATAATTATAAAACACAGATAAAAGGATTCAGCCCTGAAGAATTCCCTTTAATTCCCAAAATAGAAGGGGGCGAGTCTTTAGGTATAGACAGCTCTGTTTTTTCTCAAGGATTAAGCCAGGTGGTAGACATCGCCTCTTTATCGGTCACTAGACCAGAGATATCTGGGATTTATTTCTCTTTTCAAAAAAATCTAATTAAGATAGCTGCGACAGATAGCTTCAGACTCGGGGAAAAGAAATTATTTATTAACTCCCAATTAAATAAAGAATATTCTTTGATCCTTCCCCAGGGAGCCGCAAAAGAAATTATAGGCATTTTTAGCGAGAAAAATTTGATTCAGTCGAACTCCCCGAAAGATCTTAAGATTTATTTCTCTCCTAACCAAATTTTATTTGAAAAATCGCTTCAAGAAACCCCTCATCCTCATATACAAATAATATCCCGTCTTATCGAGGGAGAGTTCCCTAATTACCAAGAGATAATTCCCAAAAAATGCGAAACTCAGGCCGTTTTCCAAAAGAACGAGTTTTTGAACCAAATAAAATCGGCGGCTCTTTTCAGCGGCAAGGTCAGCGAGGTAAAACTAAAAGTAAGGCCGAAGGAAAATAAAATAGAAGTAACCAGCCAGAGCCCTGATTTAGGGGAATATTACAGTTTCCTTCCAGGCAAAGTCAAAGGGAAAGAAGTCTCTGCCTCTTTCAACCACAGGTTTTTGATAGAGGGGCTTTTGAACATCCAAGGGCAAGAGGCTCTCTTTGAATTAAATAACGAAGAAGGGCCGTCAATCTTGAAATCAGCAGAGGACGAAAACTATATTTACGTTGTTATGCCGGTGAAAACAACGTAAAAGAGAAGATTGTTATTATGGTTTAGGAAAGGTTTCTTTAGGGTATTTTAATAACGCTTTCTCCATATATGAATGGAAAATCGGACCCGCTACGGTAGCTGCGGGCTGTTTTCTTACCATTGATTCATTGTTGCTATTACCAACCCAAACCCCAACCACAATAGAGGGAGTATATCCCATAGTCCAGCAATCCTTGAAACTGTCAGTTGTTCCGGTTTTTGCCGCTACCTGATAATTTTCAAAATATAAATGAGACCTAGATCCAAACATTGGAGCCCTGGATTCGTTGTCTGACAAAATATCATTAATCATCCTACTCGCCTGGGTGGACAATACTCTTTGAGGAGTTTTTTCATTTTTCTCAATAATATTTCCTTTACTATCCTCTATTTTTAAAATAAAAACAGGAGGGATTTTCAGCCCGTCATTGGCAAAAACCCCGTAGGCAGAAGTCATTTCTATTAACTTTACTTCCCATCCTCCTAGAACTATTGAAGGCCCGTATGGAGGGGTTAAAGTGTTTATCCCTAAATCCTGGGCGGTTTTAATAGAATCTTCCAGGCCTGCTAAATTTAGTAGGACCTTAACGGCTGGCACGTTTAAACTCTGGGCTAAGGCTCTTCTAAGGGTCACTGCTCCTCGGAATAATCCATCATAGTTTTGAGGGATATAATCCTCTCCTCCCCATTCTCCAAAATTAGTTAATTCGTCAACCACCACAGTATCGGCGGTATATCCTTTTTTGAAAGCAGTTGCATATACAAAAGGCTTGAACGCTGACCCCGGCTGCCTGCCCGGATTTTTTCCCGTGCCAATGGCGGCATTAAACTGAGGATCAAACAAACAGTTTTTGCCGGATATGCACCCTTCGGGGTAAGAGTCTCCAAAATAATAAGCAGAACCCACCAAAGACAAAATCTCTCCTGTTTTGGGGTCTATAGCTACCAAGGCTCCGTTATAGGCATTATAAACGCTATTATTTTCTACTCCTTCTTTTATAATTTTTTCTGCCTCTTCTTGGAGTTCCCAATCCAAACTAGTGTAAACCTTTAATCCCCCCTCCATTAAAAAGTCGTTGCCGTACTTTTCTTCAAGATAATTCTTAACCCATAAAGTAAAATGAGGAGCTTTTATTGAATGTAGAATGTCTGCAAACTTTATCTCTTCTTTTTGAGCAGCTTCCGCCTCTTCTCTTGTTATAAATTTTTCGTCAGCCATTCTATCCAAAACATAATCTTTGCGTCCCAAGAGTTCTTCTCTGTGGCTCTCATAAGGAAGTTTCCCCGGAGATTTTACAAGAGAGGCTAAAATAGCGGCTTCGGGTAGGGAAAGCTCTGAAACGCTCTTTTTAAAATAAGTTTGGCTGGCAGCCTCAACCCCGTAGGCATTCCGGCCGAACGGCACTTGATTTAAATACCATTCAAGAATTTGGTCTTTTGAATATCTTCGGTCGAGTTCTATCGCTAAAATAATTTCTCTTGTTTTTCTTTCTGCTGTTTTTTCTGTGGTCAAGAAAGCAGACCTAATTAGCTGCTGAGGAATTGTTGAGCCTCCATAGACCGGTAGTCCTATTTTTAGATCGGCGAAAATAGCCCTTAAAACCCCTCTAATGTCCACCCCAAAATGATGATAGAAATTGGCATCCTCGGCAGCTATTACAGCTTTTTTTAAATTGTCCGGCATTTCTGTCAAAGAAACCCAAGTCCTCTTTTCTTCTCCATAGATTTCGTACAAAATAGTTTCTCCTGTCCTGTCGTAAATCTTAGTAGACTGAGGAATTCTTCTCTCGGTAAATTTTTCTGGCCGCGGGAAGTCTTTCACATAATAGAGAAACAAAAACATAGAGAAAATAAACCCCGATAAAAGTACTCCTCCCAGTATTTTAATAATAGAGAAGCGTTTTCCTCCCTTTCCCTTGAACATCCTTAAGAAAGATGATTTTTTAGTCATTTATTTGTCTTCTTATCATAACAATAACATAGCGTTTTTACAAAAAATGTTTAATATCATATAATACAAAAAGATGACAGACGTTAACCAAAAGAAAATTAAGTCAGTTTTGACCCGTGGAGTGGAGAAAATATATCCCGATTCGGGAGCTTTAGAAAAGGCCCTTCTCTCTGGTAAAAAATTGAAGATATATTGCGGGTATGACCCCACGGGACCGGCTCTCCATTTAGGACACTTGATCACCATTAAAAAATTGGCTCAGCTCCAGCGTCTTGGCCATGAAATTATTATGCTTATAGGTGATTTCACCGGCATGATAGGAGACCCTACCGAGAAAATTTCTACCAGAAAAAGACTAACAAGAAAAGAAGTTTTGTCTAATGCTAAAAATTATCAGAAACAGGCTGGTAGATTCATTGATTTCGAAGGGAAAAACCCTGCTAAGCTTTTGTTCAACAGCGCCTGGTTAGATAAGCTAAGATTCGACGAACTAATAAATCTAGCTGCTAATTTTACCGTCCAGCAGATGATAGTAAGGGATTTTTTCCAAGAAAGGATAAAAAATAAGAACCCCATATTTCTTCATGAATTTTTGTATCCATTAGCCCAGGCTTACGACAGTGTCGCTATGGATGTTGATTTGGAAGTCGGAGGTAGCGATCAGATTTTTAATATGCTTTGCGGCAGGGACTTAATGAAAGGGCTTAAAAATAAGGAAAAATTCGTTATGGGTCTGAAATTATTAGTAGATCCTACCGGGAAAAAAATGGGGAAGACAGAAGGAAATTTAGTGAGCCTGGATAACGACCCGAAAGATATGTACGGCAAAATTATGTCATGGCCAGACGAGATTGTTCGCCTCGGATTTGAACTTTTGACGGATCTTCCCGTTGAAGAAATAGACAAAATTACAGAAGAGGCTCATCCGATAGAAGTTAAGGCTAGATTAGCCAAAGAAATCGTTTCTGTCTGCCACAATAAAAAATCAGCTGACTTGGCGGAAGAAGAATTTAATAAAGTTCATAGAGAAAAAGAGCTTCCTTCTATAATCCCAGAAATTTTAATAAAAAACAAGGAAATCTCTCTGTTAGACCTCTTAGTTGAAACGAAGCTATCTTCATCTAAAGCCGAGGCTAAAAGGTTGATCTTACAGAAAGGGGTAAAGATAGATGAAAAGACCGAGGAAGACTGGAAAAAAAAAGTAAATATCAAAAAAGAAACTATTATCCAGGTTGGAAGAAAAAAGTTTGTAAAAGTGAAATAAGAATCTTGATTCCTCTGGAAATAAAAACACCGCCGATAAGGCGGTGTCTTCGTTTAAAATCAAAATCAGAATCAAAACAAAAATTATTCAAGCTCTTCCTCCTCCTCTTCTTCTGCCTCGTCTGTCTCAGGCTCTTCCCCTTCGTAAGGAGTTGGGTTTTCGTCTTCGTAAAACATAATTTTTGGTTAAAATCTATTTTTATTATCGACCTTTCAGGTCTGCCTATTTGGGTATTATATTTTGTTAAAGAATATTGTCAAGCCCCTTTTCTCACGCTTCTCCCTTAAGGACGTAAGTTATGGCTATAGCTAAGGCATCAGCGGCGTCGTCCGGTTTGGGGATATCCTTAAGCTTTAGCAAGCTTTTTACCCTCTTCTGAACGACTGGTTTTTCTGACCATCCGTAGCCTGTTATTGCCATTTTTGCCTGGAGAGGGGTGAACTCTATAACAGGTATCTTATTTTTTGCCGCAGTTAACAATATCACTCCCTTGGCTTGGCTCACGGGTATGGCGGTCTTTAAATTTCTAAAAAAATAAAGGCTCTCTACAGCCAAAATTTCAGGTTTATGTTTCTTTATTAACTTGCTAAGGTCATTATTTATCTTTTTTAATCGTTCAGAAGGAGTAAAAGAAGGTAATGTTTGTATTAAGCCGTAATCCAAGCACCTAAAAGACTTTTTCTGTTTTAACCCGTTATTGCTAAAAGTTTCAATTATGCCATATCCTGTACTGGCCGTTCCCGGATCAATTCCGATTATAATCATAAATATTAAAATTTTAAACTCCGGTTAGAAATTATCTGCGGATAATTTTAAATTAGAATAAACTCCTTGGACGCTGTCCAGCTCGTCTAAAGAATCAAAAAGCTTTTGACACCCTTCTTTCTGTTTTTCTCCAACAGATACCTCTTCTTTCGGAACCCAATCCAAAGAAGCAGATTCTGTTTTTATTCCTCTCTCTTCTAGAGATTTTTTAACCTTATCCAAATTTTCTATTTTTGTATAAATATCTAAAATATCTTTTTGGCCGTAGATGTCTTCAGCCCCTGACTCAATGGCCATCATTTCTAAATCGTCTTTGTTCTGAAGATTCGGCTCTTGGGACTTTATATTTATAGAAATACATCCTTTTTTATCAAACATCCATTTTACCCCTCCTTCTCCAACGAGCTTCCCTCCTCCTTGTCCCAAAACCTGTTTTATTTCTCCCAGAGTCCTATTTTTATTATCCGTAATTCCTTCGATAATTACAGCAATTCCTCCCGGACCGTAAGCTTCAAAAATAACTTCTTCAAGATTGGCCCCTTCTTTTCCTCCGACGGCCTGCTCAATAGCTCTTTCAATATTGTCTTTTGGCATGTTGAGCTCTCTGGCCCTTTCAATAGCTGTTTGGAGCTTAGCATTGGTTATCGGATCTGCTCCTCCTTGCTTTACAGCAACCGAAATCATCCTCGCCATTTTCGAGAACATTTGGCCTCTTTTCTGATCGGTGAGATTTTTCTGATGTTTTATTGTTTTAGCGTGTGAATGCCCTGACATATACCTAGGGGTATTGTAGCAGATTTTTGTTTTGTTGCAATTTTTTGACGAATAAAATTATTGTTCCCGATAAAAAAGCGATAATAAAAGAAATTAATAAAGGAGGCGGGCAAGATGGCTTTGAAGTTTTTGAGATATTCTCTCCTATTGCCGCTAAGTCTCTCCTCCCAAAATTTTGGCTAGTAGTCGTAGAGGAACCCCCTCCTGCGGTTGTTTTTGCCCTCTCGTTCTCTTCTCCGGGAGTTAAGATGTCGCTCCAGCCCCATTTTCCTTCGAGAAGGCCGTAAGACTGGCTTAAAACTGTTTTTTCGTAAAATACTTCGTCCGCCATATCTCCGTTAGGGTTTAAAAGTCGTAGGCCGTCGCCATCATTATTCAAAATTATTTTTGTTGTTGGCCTGTAAAAGACAAGGAATCCCCCGCGCTTAATTTTTGTCCCCGCTGGAAAAGAGTAAGAATTTGTTTTTCCGGTCGTGTCGGAGATTTTCCAGCCGGACAAATCAACCTCAAAATCATTTCTATTAAAAATTTCAATCCATTCTTCTTTCGCGTCTTCTCCTTCGGGTGAAGGAAGTATTTCGTTTAAAATGAGGCCAGAGGGATAGGCAGAGGTTTCTTTTACGGAGCCATTCAAGGAATCTTCCCCATCGTTTTTGAAAAGAGGCGATACCGTCGGTTGAGGCTCGCTGTTCTTTCCTTTGGGGCTGCCTCCTTTTTCCTTGCTGTCAGCCCATTCTCCCAGAGAATTTCTTTCCATAGTTTGCTTTGTTTCATTATTCCCGGCAAACCATCTTTCCTCGCAATTAATAGAATCTGTTAAATTGTCCGAGCCGGCAAAAAGTTCTAGTTTTTCCCCGCCATTTTTCAGGGTCCCTTTATAAATTAAATCAGCTTTAATGCTTGGGACAGAGTTATCGTCAGTTCTCTCTAGGAGATAGAAGCCGTAAGGTGGTATATCTCCTTTTAAATTAATAGACAAAGATCCGTCAGCATTTTTTAGGGTCCACCCTTCAATAGATATGGTATCGGGGCTGTTGTTATATATCTCAATCCATTCGTCATAAGAAGAATTTTCAGTCCCCATCCAGGCAACCTCATTTATTATTACTGCGTGTTTGTTTGCGGCCAAAGAGAGGGGAAAAAGGGAAACAAAAAGAAGGAATATCGCCCCTCTTGACAAATTTGGCATAATATATTAGAATATGAGAACAGATAAAATAGCAGCCTATTTCGTCTGATGTTAACAATTTAACCCTAAAATTGGGGGTCTGGAGTTCTTCTTAGCCGGATAGCCCGGGTAATGCTGGACTACTCCTCGGAAAAAATCTAAACTTAGTTCCTAACACTAATGTTTGGCCCCCAATTCTAGGGTTTTTTTGTTTTATTCTCCTGTCGCCTTTTCCACTTCTTCTAATGTTGTCTCCCCTTCCAAGACCTTTATTAGGCCGTCTTGATACATTGTCGCCATTCCTTTTTTAATAGCCTTTTCTTTCAACTCGGCTATGGAAGGGTTCGTTAAAATAAATTTTTCCATATCGTCGTCTACCAAGAATATTTCAAAAACTCCGATTCTCCCGCTATATCCGGTGGAGTTGCAATATTTACATCCTTTTTCTCTAGGGAGTTTTAATTTGTCGGTGATTTTAGGTATTTTGACCTCCTTTGGGAGCTTTTTCAGCCCGGTCTTTATTTTGTTTAAGTCTTGAGGCGAAGCGGTTTCAAGCTTTGAACATTTTTTACAGATTTTTCTGATTAACCTTTGAGCAATAGCCATGTTGATAGCCGGTCCTATATTAGAGGCTTTAGCTCCCAAACTTATTAGTCTGACAACGGTTCCGGCTGCGTCATTAGTATGTAAAGTGGTTAAAACCAAATGGCCGGTCAAAGCAGCCTGGAGAGCAATATCGGTAGTTTCCAGATCTCTTATCTCCCCTACCAGAATAACATCGGGGTCTTGTCTCATTATTGATTTTAAACCAGAAGCGAAATCGTATCCTTTCTGTGGGTCAGTTTGGGTTTGAGAAACCCCTTTTAGATGATACTCTATTGGGTCTTCAATAGTAATAATTTTAATTTCTGGGCTTTGGATCTCCTTTAAAAAAGCATAAAGAGTGGTGGTTTTTCCAGAACCGGTGGGCCCTGTCACTATAATCATTCCGTTTGGTTTTTTTATCTCTTTTTTAAAAATTTCTAAGAGGTCCTCTCTTAGGCCTAGGGCCTCCATATCAAACAAGCTTTTCGGGTTTAAGATTCTTAAAACAATCGCTTCTCCATGCTCGGCCGGCAAAGTGGAAGTTCTTATCTCTATCAGAGCTTTTTCATATACAATAGAAAAACGGCCATCTTGAGGTCGGCCGCTTATATTCAATTTAATCCCAGAGAGAAGTTTAATCCTGGAAAGTAAATTTTCGTATATTTTTGTGTCTAAAAGAAGGATATCCTGCAAAACTCCGTCAATCCTCGCCCTCATCTTGGCCTGCTCTTCTCCGGGCTCTATATGAAGGTCTGAAGCTTCTAAGAGGACAGCCCCGCCTAATATTATTTCAAGGGCTTTACTGATTTCTTTAGATAGATAGAAATTAACCTTTTCCTTGAAATCGGAAAGATTTTTTATCTGTTTTTCAATCTCTTCTAGGCTTTGTGGAGATATTTCTATTTCCCCCGTGATTTTTTTTGAAACTTCCGCCATAAAGGATTAGAATTAGAGTAGAGCTTTATCCAGCTTAATTTATATTACGGATTTAGTCAACTTTTAATGAAGAAAAAATATTTAACCGTTAATCCGTCTCAAACAAAAGAAATAGCCAAAAAATTAGCCAGAGGTTTTCTGAAGAGGCCGTCAAGAAAACAGGCTTTTATCATTGGCTTAAAAGGAGATCTGGGAGGAGGAAAGACTACATTTCTACAGGGTTTCGGTAAAGGACTTGGGATTAAGGGGAAAATTACTAGTCCCACGTTTGTTATTGCCAAAAGGTTTAGTTTCCCGTCCCTTAAAAAGATTAAGAGAGGTTTTAAAAATTTTTATCATTTCGACTGTTATCGTATTAAAAATCCCAAAGAGATATTATGCTTGGGTTTCGTGAAAATCGTTTCAGATCCTCAAAATATCGTTGCTATTGAATGGCCGGAAAGAATAAGAAAAATATTACCGAGGAGTGTTCTTCTGGTAGAATTTAAATTCATAGATAAGAAGACGAGAGAAATTATGATAAAATTAAAAGATGCCAAATAAAACTCATTCTAAAAAAGAGGTTTTGGTGGTTATTGATTCAAACTCCATAATCCACAGAGCTTATCATGCTCTGCCTCCATTAACCACAAAAAAAGGAGAATTAGTTAACGCAGTTTACGGATTTTTACTTGTTTTTTTGAAGGCCGTTAAAGATTTTCATCCAGATTTTATTGCCGCCGCTTTTGATCTTCCTTTTCCTACTTTCCGTCATAAGAAGTACGATGAATACAAGGCAAAAAGACCGCCAACTCCGGAGGATCTACGTTCACAGATGTCAGCAGTCAAGGAATTTTTAAACGTTTTCTCGGTTCCAGTTTTTGAGAAAGAAGGATTTGAAGCAGACGATATCGTAGGCACTATAGTCCAAAAGGCCGAGAGCAAGAAGAATTCTTTAGAAGTAATTATTTTAAGCGGAGATTTAGATTCTCTCCAGATGGTAGGGCCCAGGACAAAAGTTTACGCCCTTAAAAAAGGCATCAAGGACGTTATCTTATACGACGAAGAGCAGGTGAAAGAAAGATTCCAAGGGCTGAATCCAGAACAAATTTTAGATTTCAAATCTTTAAGAGGAGACCCTTCTGACAATATCCCCGGGGTCAGGGGTATCGGAGAAAAGACAGCCATAGAGCTTCTTTCAAAATTTGGTAGCTTGGAAAATATTTATAAAAAAATAGAAAAAACTGCGGGAGATTTTAAAAAAAATACTAAAGATCTTCTAGTAAAATATAAGGATCAGGCGTTTCTTTCTAAATTTCTCGTCCAGCTTGAGAAAAATGTGCCGATAGATTTTGATTTAGAAAGCTGCGTGTGGCTTAATTTTAATACGGGAGAAGTAGCCCGCCTCTTGGAAAAGTTTGAATTTTATAGCCTGATAAAGAGGCTGCCTGAGCTTAAAAAAAGAGAAGAATATCCTGCGAGGGAAAACTTAAAGCTGTTGTAAATCGGGGAAGGAAATAGGCTTTTTGCAGGTGGTTAAAAATGGTAGGATTAATAAGTAAATAATAGCTGAAGTAAACAAAAGATTACGTTAGGCGGCTGTAAAATATGGGAGAAGAAATCAATAGCGGAATTGTTAAAGAATTGATGAAGATAAAGGGAGAGGCCCGGGGAGTTCATCTTAAAAATGACGGAGATTTTGTTTTAAAAGAAAAGGGAAAAGAGGGCATAGAAAAATTAGAGAAAGAGCTAGAAAAATTGGGATGCCCCATCAAATATGGAAAGATAAATCAATTTGATTTCTACCCGGCGGGAATGAGGATTATCTCTTTGCTGGCTATTAAGAAGACATTTGGCTGGACGGACGAGAAAATAGAAGAATTGGGGGCCTACGCGATGCAGGTTTCATGGGTAATTAAGCTTTTTACAAAATATTTTTTTTCAATTGAGAAAACATTGAAGGAAGCTCCGAAAATTTGGTCGAAATATTTTACTATTGGAGAATTAGAGGTTGAAAAGTACGACTTTGAGAAGAATTACGTAATTTTAAAAGTTAAAAATTTTAATCTTCACCCTATCTACTGTATTTGTTTGAAAGGGGTATTATTGGGAGTTATTAAGATGGTAGTAAAATCAAAAAAAATAATTTGCGAGGAGATAGAGTGCCTTTTTAAAAACGGTAAAGATCACGAATTTTTAATAAAATGGTAGAAAAAAGAGAAACAGACAGCGTTCAAAAAATTTCCACTCTTCTTGAAGATCTTCTTTTACTTGAGAGATATATCAGGGATTTATTTACATTTTTCCCTTTGCCGGTTTGTTTCGTCAGCCCTCTCGGGGTGATTTTTGAGGTTAACCCGGCCTTTGAGAAAGCCATCGGCTATACGAGCTATGAAATTGTCGGTAAGCCCATTGAAAACTTCTTTGAAAAAGAAAAAATAGAAGCTTTGACAAAAGAGATTCTGAAAGGCGGCAGCATTGAAGCCAGGGAGGTGAGTTTTTTCGCCAAAGAGGGCAAGAAAATCGACGTAAGTATTTTTGGTCAGACAAGGAAAAACGAGCAAGGAGAAATCACAGGCTTTTTCTTGGGGTTTTTTGACCTGACCAAGATTAGAAAAACAGAGAGCGACTTGCAGAATACCCAAATCGCCCTTTTGAACATGCTGGAAGACATCGAGGAGTCAAGGAAGAGAGCTGAGGAGGAAAAAAATAAAACAGGAGCTATTATTTCCAATTTTACCGACGGCCTCTTGGTTTTTAATGAAAATAACAGAGTTTCTCTCATTAATCCTCAGGCGGAAAAGTTTTTTAATATAAGCAATAAAGACGTAGTTGATAAATCAATTCTGGAATTAAGCGTTTTCCCAGAATTAGAGCTCATAGTAAATTTGGTCGGGCCCGAAATAAAAGGAATTTTAAGGAAAGAGCTGTCCATTAGAGATAGTTTAGTTTTGGAGATAAGCGCCATACCGATATTAAAAGATGAGGAAAAAATAGGATCTTTGATAACTATACACGATATTACCAGGGAAAAGATGATTGAAAAAATGAAGACGGAATTTGTTTCTCTCGCCGCTCATCAGCTAAGAACTCCCCTTTCGGCGATCAAGTGGACGCTGCGCATGCTTCTGGACGGAGACTTAGGGACGATAACCTCTGAGCAGAGAGATTTTATAGAGAAAACTTATGTATCAAACGGAAGGATGATCAATTTGATAAATGACCTTTTGAATGTTACTAGGATCGAGGAAGGCAGATATCTGTATAAGCCAGTTTCTAGCGATATTGCGCCCATTGTTCAATTTGTAGTAAATTCTTATAAAGACGAATACGCCAGGAAAAAAATAAAACTGGAGTTCAAAAATCCGGAAAAACCCTTGCCTAAAGTGTCCATTGACGTTGAGAAGATAAAGTTGGCGATCCAAAACTTTTTAGATAACGCCTTAAAGTATACGCCAGTAGGAGGAGAGGTGTTCGTCTCTCTAAAAAATATTAAAAAAGAAATACAATTGGGAGTGAGAGATACAGGGGTAGGCATCCCTAAAAATCAGCAAGAAAGAATGTTTAATAAATTTTTCAGGGCGGCTAATGTCCTCGGTATAGATACTGAAGGTTCGGGCTTGGGCCTTTTTATCACAAAAAATATTATAGAGGCGCATGATGGCAAAATCTGGTTTGAATCCGAAGAGGGCAAGGGCGCGACTTTCTACTTCTCTTTGCCCGTTAAAGAAGAATTTACAGAGTTTTTAGAGGGGTTTTGACACTTGCGCAGCTTCTTTAATGAGCTAAAATGAAGGTAGGGTTTAATTTTAATAATTTCTCACATTTTATGCCTAAAAAAATTTTATTAGTAGAGGACGAAG
>Ga0172371_10010230_pt1 | contig 12716 bp, 7 predicted proteins | sample Lak12m_FD_114543 | JGI IMG/M metagenome (GOLD analysis project Ga0172371, IMG submission 114543) | Freshwater microbial communities from Kabuno Bay, South-Kivu, Congo - kab_022012_12m | ecosystem: Environmental > Aquatic > Freshwater > Lake | place: Democratic Republic of the Congo: South-Kivu... | reverse complement strand
TGTGCAATGGATAACGAGTGTGCGGAGGGACTCCACTGCAACGGCGCGGGCTTCGGCTCCGGTACGTGCGAAGCTGAGGCCAAGCCCTGCGACAGCTCCTCGGACTGCTCTCCCGGGTATTGGTGCAACAAGAAGGATCTGTTTGGGGACAAGTGCGTTCTCAAAGGCACTGAGGACGAGTCTTGCTCCGCTCAGGACGCGTGCGAGGCAGGGCTGTTCTGCGACAACACCAGTTACCCGCTTGTCTGCGCGAAGCCCGCTGAGCAGGGCGCCCCGTGCAGCGACTGGATGCAGTGTGTAGAAGATCTCACGTGCAAGGGGATCGCAGGTGCGATCGGCGTCTGCGTGGGCAAGGGCATCGAGGGCGAGGAATGCCTGGACGCTCCCTGCTCGGGTGACCAGATCTGCCTATGGCACCAGGACCCACCCGTGTGCAGGCCGATCCCGGGGGAGGGTGACTCGTGCAGCACCATGGTCGCTTGCGCGGAAGGCCTTGTGTGCAGCACGGGCATGCCCTACGGAGTGGGCATCTGCATGCAGCTTCCGCTGGACGTGGTGCCGTGTCAGTGGGGTGAAGGCGACTGCGATGAGGAGCAGGTCTGCAACTTGCTGGCAGTCCCTGCTCAGTGTACGCCAGCACCTGTCGAAGGCGAACCGTGCAACTCGTTCGTCCAGTGCGCGGAAGGTCTCTCTTGCAGCAGTGCCACTTCGGAAGCCGGGAATTGCTCCGCCAACTAGTACAGCCTCCGGCAAGTCCCGACGATTGCTCAGCCCCCTTGCTCGGCACCGGTCGGCTGCCTTGTTGGCACCCGTCATCCGCTTGTGTACAATGCCGCGGTTGAAAGAGATGGGAGGTGGGGTGCGATGCTTGGGAGACCTCGTTTCTCAGGAGTGGTGCTGGTGGTTGGAGTCGCGGTTGCGGCCGCAATGCCGCTGGCCGGGTGCGCGGTGCTGGGGTGGGGTCCCGGGATTGTCGGCACGCTGCTCTCGATGCTGGTCCTGGCGCTCCTTTCGCTGTCCGGTTGCGGGGACGCGGGTAAGGAGAAGGTGGGGACGGCTGACGGGGCCGGGGAGGAGTTGGCACAGGGAGACACGGCGGGGGACTCCTGGGATCCCGGCGAGGACACCGGCGGCCCAGGCGAGGATACGGGCGGTCCCGGCAAGGACGCTGAACCCGAAGGCCCCAACCCGGGCTCGGACGTGGACGGCGACGGGGTGCCCGACGTGGACGACAACTGCCCGCTGGTTCCGAACCCGCAGCAGCAGGACCAGGACGCAGACGGCTACGGCGACGCGTGCCAGAGCCCGACGTTCATCACGCCGTGCTGCGGACAGGAGTGCATGCTGGACAGCGACGGTGACGGGATCCCGGATCTGCTGGACCTCTGCCCCTGGACGCCCGACTCGAACGGCATGGAAGACAACCTGGATTCCAACGGCGACGGCGTCGGCGATACATGCGACAACTCCGACGACGAGGACGGCGACGGAGTGGAGGACGCTGTCGACAACTGCCCCAGGGTACCCAACCCGGACCAGGCGAACTCGGACGCAGACCCAAACGGCTGCGACATCCACGGCGACGTGTGCGACTTGTGCACTTCGAGCAACGAGTGCCTGAGCCCGTGCGGCGAGTTCTGCTGCTACGACGCCGACGGCGACGGCGTAGTCGGCGGCTTCATGCCGCCCGGCGCCGTGGGCTGCCCGGACCTCGGAGACGACGACGACAACTGCCCGTTCGACCCGAACCCGGACCAGATGGACGCGGACCAGGACGGGGTCGGCGACGACTGCGACAACTGCCCGGACACCGCAAACCCCGAGCAGTGGGACGTGGACGGCGACGGACTGGGCGACGCATGCTCGCCCGCGGGCCTCGCCGCGGCTCTGCGCACCCGCTTTGTCCGCGATGGCGTTCTTCCCCCGGAATACCTGGCCTGATCTCCATGCCGAATCGACCCCCGGAAGGACCTGCCGATCCGACGTCTCGCCCAGCGGCCGTTCCGGCGCGTCCCCCCACCGGCCCTCGCACGGCTCGGGCCACCGCCCCCGCAGGGGGCGGCGGGACAGAGCCTTTCGGCACGGCCGTTCCTTCTGCGGATAAGCCTCCGAAGCCGAGCGTGGAAAGCATTGGCCCATCCCGAAGCCCGTGGCCCGCCGCCCCCTCGGGGGCGGTGCCAGCGGCGGAGCTGCTGGCGGTGGGGGGCCATGGCCGGCACGGCCGTACCGGCACCGCGCCCCTCGGCGTGGAAGTTACCTCCCGCTGCAATCGCTCCTGCGCGTACTGCTACAGGCCCACGATCTCAGCCGCAGCCCCGCCGGCGCCCCGGAAGGAAAGCGGCCCCCGCCAATCTGCTTCCTCGCTGGCAGCCCCAGTCGCAGATGCGGAGATCTCTGGCCCCGAGCTGGTCGAGTTGGTCGAGCGAACGCTTGCGGCAAGCGGCCGCAACAGCGTGCAGATAAGCGGCGGGGAGCCGCTGCTGCGGCCCGATTTGTTCGAGATCCTGGAGGCGCTGAAGAAGCCCGGTCGGGCAATCTCGCTGGTGACCGATGGCGGGCTTGCGGACGCGGGCGTCGTGCAGAAGCTGAAAGCGCTTGGAGTTGCGCCCGTGCAGCCGACGCTGCTTGCGGCCAGGCGGCAAGTGCACGACCATCTCAAGGGGTGCCCGTCGTTCGATGCTGCGGTCGGCGCAATCTCTCGGCTGACCAAGGCTGATGTGCCGGTGTCTGTTTCGTTCGTCTGCACCGCGCTCAACTACCTTCACTTCAAGGAAGTCGTGGAGCTGTGCTTCGCAATGGGCGTGCGCACGATCGCGTTCAGCAGGTTTTGCACTGCGGGCGTGGGTGCGGCCCGGTGCACGGAGCTCGCCCCCGATGCGGGCATGATCCGCTCGTGCCTCGACATCGCGGAAATGGCGGTAGAGAGGCTCAGGATGCGCATAGTGGTCGCGATCTCCCTTCCTCTGTGCGTGCCCGAGCCTCGGCTGGGGCCGGAGGGAGGCGCCCACGTAGGCCCCCGACGTGCAGAAGATGGCGTCCCGGAAGACCAGGAGGTGCACAGCCGGCCAAGACCGGGTGCACAGGAGCACAGGTATCCCATGTTGAAGTTCGGGCGGTGCGCTGCCGGAGGGGAGGCGCCGGGCTACACGGTTGATCCGTGGGGCAGGCTTCGTGCGTGCAGCGTTTCGCCCGTGGTTCTCGGCGACCTCAAGGCGGAGTCGTTCGAAGCGGTAGTCGCCCGAGCCCGCTCCGGCTACTTCCGCGAAGTGAATGCTCTGCCCGCTGCATGCGTGGGGTGCCCCGCTGCGGCCCGCTGCGGCGGTGGATGCCGCGAGTCGGCCCGAGCCACCTACGGCAACCTGGACCGTCCGGATCCCCTTGTCCCAACCACACCCGAGCCGCTCACTCCATAACTCTCCACCCAGCCATCATTCTCTGCCCTACCTCGCTATCGCGCCCTCACCCTCCCCCGACTCCTGGATCACTACTTTCGCCGCGGGCAGCATCCCTCCTGCTTCCGCGTCGAATGCGAGGAACTCGATCTCCTCGCCTGGCACGCCCTCCACGTGCACCTTGAAACCGTCGGGTGTTGCTTCGACCTTGCTGAACCTGCGGTCTGCGAGAGTGACGTACTTGCCGGGCTCGCCGAGGAACGCAAGCCCGTTGGGCTGGACGGGGGCGAGCACGAAGTAGCCGAAGTCGTAGAGGTGCTCGACCGGCGGCATGGAGAATGCGCCCTTTGCCAACTGAGCGGAACCCGAACGCCAGTCGTACACGACGACCTCCCCTTCGATGCCCAGCTCATCCTGCAGATCCACCGACCAGTCGGTCACCTCCTCGGGGAAGAAGAACATGTTGCCGACGTCCTGTTCGTCATAGCTCAAGAGCGAGAAGACCCTGTCCATGTCAGTGCGTTCCGGATGGTTGCGAGCGATATGGAATGCGGCAAGGTACGTTGTTGTCCCGAGGTCGTCACGAACGCTCAGGGCTGCGACCGTAAACGGCCTGTTGTGCGGGAGGAACATCCCGTCGAGCGGGAGAGCAGGCGCGTCCGGCTTCAGCAGGAGGCCATCGTCTCGGCACAGCCGCATCACGACGCCGGGAACCACCTTTCCGATTCCGTCTCCGATCCCCACCATCCCGGCGGACATTGCCGCTACCAGCGCTTCGGCAGCGCCGTGCTTCTCGGAGGATTGGAAGTTGTCCTTGAACGGCCAGAGACCGACAGCGGAAGCAAGCATACCCACGGTGAAGAACTGGGGCCAGTAGGTTTCCTTGGACAGGTCTGCGTGGTAATCGGTGGACGTTCGCACCGTCGTGTACGATGTGCGGTCCACGGAGTCCATCAGGTGTGCTGCTCCCTCCATGCAGAGCTGCATGGTCAGCCCATGCCCGGACGCTGCGTTGTCCATTGCGGCCATCCACTCCTCGGCCCGGCCTGGCCGAGAGCGAAGGTGGGCAAGGCCCCAGTATTGCGTGATGAGCCAGTCCTGCTCGTAGGTGATCGCCCCCCAGGACGCGGCGTCCTTCATGAAGTGGTCGTAGACCTCTTGCCCGGTGGGGATGGCCATCTCGTCCTCGACAGCGAAGTCCCACTGTTGAACATACGGGCTGTCCTTGTCGAACCAGCGGTTGTGCAGGACCAGCGGCAACCCGATCAACTCATGGAACGTAGCGAGCCCGTCCGGAAACATCTCCGGAATGGGTTCCCACAGGAGAAGTCCGGAAGGCGGCCAGAGCCCGGTGTTTCCGTCCTTGAAGTACCACCACGAGTCGAGCTGCATGTACCCCACCGGGACGTCGGCCGCATCCAGGTTGGCTTTGAGGGCCAGCAGGGTATCCTGCTCGTTCAGGTTCGGCTCTGTCTTGTAGTAGTAGTATGCTCCGTTGTCGGTCCAGTAGCCCAGGTACGACTGGCCCGGATCACTGTAGCGGTCCACGACGTTCTTGCCGCGGTCCTGTCGGAGGAGTCGGCCCCACTCCAGGATGGTGGCCGAGATCCCGCGCCCTTCGACCATGATGAACCTGTGCTGGAAGCCGTCGGGTACCGAGTCGATGTCGCCGTGCAGCCCGTAGTGGACCGCACCGCCTTCCAGCCAGACGAGGCTGGAGAAGAAGTTGTCCATCGGCGAGAACACGATGACGTTCATGTCGTCCGAGTAGAGCACCGTCGGACCGTGGGTGGCCAGCGGGTGCAGCCACGGCGGCATGAACGGCGTCATGAGGAAGTTGAGGGCGTGCGAGTACTTCGAGTCGACTGCTACTGCTCCGTAGACGAAGGCCGGGTCTTCGAACTTGCCGGTCGCCAGACCTTCCAACCCTGCGGCCTCGGAATGAACGAACACGCTGTGCGAGAAACGCGGCCCCGAGGCGTCCCCTTCTTCCACGGAAGAATCCCCTCCGCCTTCGATCCCTGGCCCGTCCCCGATCGAGCCCCCGTCTCCGTGCGGAACATCAGCGTCCCTGGTCGAGCCCCCGTCCCCGAGCGGAACATCCAGGGCGGGCGGAACATCCAGTGAGGAGTCCCCTGCCTTGGAGCATGCGAAGGCCGTCGCCACCAGCAGCGCTGCAAGCAGGGCCGGAACCGTGCACGTGGCGCCAGGCATTGCGGCCCGTCTCGTTGTGTCCAACTGCATGATCGAGCCCAACGGCCTGGTCCGCATCAGAGAACCTCCTTTACGACTGGCCCAGAATACCACATCCGCACCCCCACCATCACCCTCCGATTGCACCCGTTTGATCCGGTTGCCAACTCCGCATCGCTGGCCGGGCGGGACGGGGCCGCAGCAAGAAATAGCCATGGACAACCACGTTGCTGATGCAGCAATAGCCCGGAATAATTGCTTATTTGACACGAAAGTAGCCCAGTACAATTGCACAACTTATGCATAAATATCCTTGGATTATTGCCGGAGCAATGGTAGGATAGCGTTGGTTGTTGCGTGGGGAAGCCATGGAACGTATAGCGATGAGCCACCTGAGGGAATGGCGGGACGGAAAGCGGAGGAAGCCTCTCGTGGTACGAGGAGCGAGGCAGGTAGGCAAGTCGTATTTGGTACGGGAGTTTGGCGGGGAGGTGTTCGAGAATCTCGTGGAGATCAACTTCGAGCTGGACCGTTCCGCTGCGGACCTTTTCAGAGCGATGGACCCTCGGAAGGTGGTCCCGCTGCTCGAGCTGCACTGCGGTGCCGACATCCGGCCTGGGAGCACGCTGCTCTTCCTCGATGAGGTCCAGGCGGCGCCGCAGGTGTTCTCGGCGCTGCGCTACTTCCAGGAGCTGATGCCGGCACTACACGTGATTGCCGCGGGCTCGCTGCTCGACTTCGCTCTGTCCGCGGCCGGATTTTCAGTTCCGGTGGGGAGGATCGAGTACTTGCACTTGGGGCCCATGACGTTCGAGGAGCATCTGCTGGCCGGGGGACATCGGAAGCTCGTTGCCCACCTTCGCCAGTACGACATCGGCGACGTGATCCCCCCCCCCATACACGAAGACCTGCTGGGGCTGCTTCGGACATACCTGGTCGTCGGGGGAATGCCGGAAGCTCAGGAGGTTTGGCACACGACAGGATCCGTGCGGGCCGTCGAGGCGGTGAAGCAATCGGTCCTGGCCACGTACGACGACGATTTCGGCAAGTACGGAGCAAACGTTGCCCCGGATATGCTCCGCAAGCTATTCGGCGTGCTGCCAGCGATGGTAGGCCGGAAGCTCACGTATGCAAGTGTAGACAGGACAGTCCGATCCGACGTCGTATCAAGGGGCTTTGATCTCTTGTGCAAGGCTCGGGTGGTCCAGAAGGTCAGACACACCGACGCTGTCGGTCTCCCTTTCGGGGCCACCGCGGACGAGCGCAAGTTCAAGCCGCTGTTCCTGGACGTCGGGCTGATGGCGACCTCGTGCGGCCTGAGTCTCCTCGACATCGAGCGCGCCGGGGACGTTGTGCAGGTGAATTCCGGGGCCGTCTGCGAGCAGTTCGTCGGTCAGCACCTTCTCGGCTCCGTCGCTCCGAACGTGAAGCCGGAGGTCTTCTACTGGGCACGGGAGAAACGGAACTCGTCCGCCGAGGTAGACTACCTGCTGTCATCCGGCGGGACGGTGTTCCCGGTGGAGGTAAAGGCGGGCCGCACCGGCAAGCTGCGGTCGATGCAGATCTTCCTACGCGAACGCGGATTGAACTTCGGCGTCAGGTTGAACAGCGATCTGCCGTCGCTGACTCCGGCCAGAGCCGTCCTTGCCGACAAGAGCGAGATAAGCTACCGCCTCCTATCGCTTCCCCTCTATCTGGTCGGGGAGGTGCCCCGACTGGCAGCGCAGGTGCTCGGCCGTTCCCATGCGGAGCGCACCTGACCGGCTTCGGGCGTTCCCCCTAGCGCCTCCGAATCGAGGCCCTCAGTGCCACGTGACGAAACCCGGAATGGGCTCAGTCTATGCAGATGGCTCCCGGCGGGTCGCCGGGGCCCATGAGGATGCAGAAGCAACCGAAGTTGGCAAAGGTCGGGGAGCATTCGCCGGCCTTGGCCTTGGAGCAGTCCTGGTCGAAGGGCACGAGGCAGAGCGACGCGCAGTCGTTCTCGGAGTGGCACGGGCAACCGCCGTCGCCGGTGGGGCAGTGGCAGAAGGGATTCGGGTTCAGGCCGCCGGGGCCCCAGGTGCCGCCGGTTTCGACGCAGTTTTCTTGCGGCAGATCCCACTTGCAGTCCTTGTAGAGGTCCGGGTCTCCGCACTTGCCCGGGCCGTCGGTTGCGACGTCGGAGGATCCTGGAACGTCGGTGTCGGTCGCGACGTCGGTGGGCCCGGGGACGTCGGCGTCGATGTCCGGTACGGCGTCGGTCGGTGCCGGGACGTCGGCGTCGATGTCCGGTACGGCGTCGGTCGGTGCCGGGACGTCGGCGTCGATGTCGGGCACGGCATCCAATGGCTGGGGGACGTCGGCGTCGATGTCGGGCGGACCGGGTATATCCGCGTCGATTTCGGGCACTGCGTCGGTCGGCGCCGGGATGTCTTCTTCCGGTGTGACGTCCCCCGGTGCGACTTCGTGGGCCTCCGGGATGTCGCCGCCGGGAACGGCAGCGTCTCCCAAGGCCAGGGCATCGTCCTTGTCCACCGGACCGTTGCCCATGTCGACGTACTCTGCGCCGTCGCCCGTGCCAGGCGACGGCTGCGGGTTCGACTCGGCACACCCTGCAGCCAGGACAAGTGCCGCGGCCAGGGCCGCGATTGCGAAGAACGTGCGTCTCATCCGTCCCTCCTCAGCCGGAAAACCTAGATCGATTTTAACAATTGGAGAGCGCAAAGCAAATGGTGCCGAGTGGGGGTGCGGATGTGCCGCCTCGAAGGCCGTTGCGGATGTGCCCGCATCGCTGGGGTTGCGGATGTGCCCATTCTGGACCTGGGTCGATTCCGTAGTACCATGGGCTGGTGGAGATGTCTGTGCGGGGGGAGAGCATGCGGTGCATACTGGTCTGCTGGCTTGCGGTCGGGGGAGTAGTGGCGGGCTGCGGGGGCGCTGCATCGGGGACGGGGGCGCCGCTGGGGGAGGAGGTCGGGGAGGTGGCGCAGGACGTGCCGCTGTCGGATCTCGGAGGGGACACCGGCGTGGAGGCGGTCGATCTTGCGCCGCAGGACGTGCCGGAGGAGACGACGCCAGAGGTTGTGCCGGAGATCCCGGAGATTCTGGAGGACGTGCCGATCGAGTGCGACGATGGGAACGGGTGCTTTGGTGAGTTGTGCCTGGCGGGCGAGGAGTGCTTTTCGGGCTGGTGCGGCGAGCACATCGGCGAGGGGATGTGCACGGTGGAGTGCCAGGAGGCATGCCCCGGCGATTGGCTGTGCACGAACGTCATCGGGCCTGGCCCGGAGTTGGTCGCCATCTGTCTTTCGCAGTTCCCGAACCTGTGCAAACCTTGTTGGGACGATACGGACTGTGTGAGCCTCGGAGACAAGAAGGACGTGTGCGTGAGCTATGGGACCGCGGGCGGGTTCTGCGGAGCACCCTGCGAAGTGAGCCAGGACTGCCCGAACGGCTACGATTGCGAGGACGTGGAAAGCGTCGCGGGGGCGAGTGCGCGGCAGTGCGTGGACCAGGACGGGGTGTGCGAGTGCACCAACAAGTCGAGGAGCCTCGGGCTGGACACGTTCTGCTCCGTCGAAAACGAATGGGGCTCGTGCGGCGGTGCGCGGGCGTGCTTGCAGGGAGGGCTGGAGGTGTGCGGTGCAGGAGAGCCCGCTGCCGAGGCATGCAATGGGCTCGACGACGATTGCGACGAGGTGGTGGACGAGTGCGACGATGCGGACTCGTGCACTACGGGGGACGCGTGTGTGGATGGGAAGTGCAAGGGCGGGGCGATCGCGTGCGACGACGGCAACCCATGCACGAGCGACTCCTGCGATACGGGAGGCGGCTGCATCCACAAGCCGGTCGACGGTCCGTGCGATGACGGCAACGAATGCACTACTGCGGAGCAGTGCGCCGAAGGTGTGTGCAAGCCGCTGGTGGGAATAGACTGCGACGACGGAGACTTCTGTACGACCGACTCGTGCGACCTGGTCGCAGGCTGCGTCCACGTGCAGAACACGGCGCCCTGCAACGATGGGGACGTGTGCACCACGAACGACGAGTGCGATGCGGGAACCTGCGTTGGCGGCGCGGCGCTCAATTGCGACGACGGGAATTCCTGCACGCTGGACGCATGCGACGCTGTTGCCGGATGCGTCTTCTTGCCCGGGGACGGAGCGTGCGACGACGGGAACGAGTGCACCGCGGACGACACGTGCCTGTGGGGGCAGTGCACGGGCCTGAGCCTGGTTGCGTGCGACGACGGGAACGTCTGTACCGCGGATTCGTGCGAGCCCGCGTCCGGCTGTGTGTCCGTCCCGATCACGGTTGCGTGCGACGACCTGGACAAGTGCACCTCAAACGACCTTTGCATCGATGGCAAGTGCAAGGGCGGGGCACCGGTAAGCTGTGCGGACGTGAACCCGTGCACCGACGACTTCTGCGTTTCTCCGACGGGCTGCGAGCACGTGCCGAACGCTTCGGAATGCGACGACGGCGACGCGTGCAGCGGAGGCGACGTTTGCAGCGCCGGCGTGTGTGCGGGGGCTCCGATCCCATATTGCGGCATAGGCTCGCCGTGCAAATGGGACGAGGATTGTGTGGATGGGATGACCTGCGTGACACAGGTTCCCGGCGGGTACTGCGTGAAGGAGGACTGCAATGGCCTGGGATGCCCCGCGGGGACGTCGTGCATGTTCGAGCCCTACCTGGTGAACTACGTTTGCATGAGGGATTGCGAGGTCCAGTCGGACTGCCGAGAAGACGAAGACCACTCCTGCACCAAGGATCTCGTGTGCTGGTGCGGGCCCGTGGCTTGTGTGCCCGGGCTGCCCATGTGCGACGGGCAGGTTGCGACCGTGTGCAACGAGTGCGGCTCAGGGCCGGTAGCGGGCGGCACGGACTGCCTTGCGCTGGACATGCTGTGCGAAGACGGCGTGTGCCTGGACAAGGCCATCTACATCGACTTCGACGACCTGAGCACGGCAGGGTGCAGCTTCGTGAACGGGGTCAAGCTCACGAACCAGTATTCGTCGTCCAAGGGGGTCACATTCTCCGGGCCCACGGCCAATGACCTGGGTGCGGTAGTCGACGAGTGTGCGTGGATGGGGGTGACGGGGCACAGCTCGCCGAAGTTCCTGGCGTTCAACACGCTCGGGTCGTACCCTGGCGGCGGGAAGCCCATCGGGCCCGAGGAGATCGAGTTCACCGAGGAAGCACAGGCGGTGAAGATCTGGGCAGGAAGCACGAAGGCGGGCGAGATCAAGATGACCGCACACGACGCTGTCGGCAATCAGCTTGCGTCCGATACTATCGTGGGCCAGGGGGCGCTTCAGGAGATGTCCGTCTATTCCTTGCACATCAGCAAGGTGGTACTATCTTTCAGCGGCACTCAGGCAGTCTTTGATGACCTGGTGTTCTATTAGGCAAGAGTGCGGGGGAGTATCCGACGGTTAACAGATTAATGATCGTGGCAGCGGTCCTGGCCGCGGCGCTGGTATTGTCCGCGACGACGGCGGAGGCAAGGGAGGCGTCGGAGTCGGACGTTGGGGAAGCGTCCGAGCTGGTGACCATCCACGGCAACCGCGTTCTCATCGACGAGATCTACCTGTCCGTGCTGAGGCTTCCCAAGGGGGCCGGCGCGGACGAGAAGACGGCCGCGACCGTGAAGCGCCGGATGCTGCGGTTCCTGCGGAACGCGGGCTACATGCTGGCCTCGGTCGAGGTGGCTGTCGAGGGGGACAAGATTGTTGCGGAAGTGGACGAAGGTCGGCTGGAGAAGGTGGTGTTCCTCGGCCGGGGCTCGATAACCACACTGCAGCTCAAGCTTGCGCTGAACCTGCCCCAGCACGTGTTCAACAAGCCGCTGCTTGAACGGCAGATAGAGCGGATGAAGAAGAAATTCAAGCTGCGGGACGTCACGTACAGGGTGGTGCTGACCAACCCGCCGGAGGGGCACGAGGAGGACCAGCTCGTTGAGCTGGAGAACATCCTCGGGACCCAGCTTATCGTACCCAGTGCGAAGTACGAGCTGCACATCATCATGGGCGGCAGGGGTTTTTCGAGAGGGCTCGGCTTCGACATCGACTACGACTACCCGGACGGTCTGGCCGCAGCGGTCGACTACAAGGAAGCGGGGCTTCTGCTTGCGGACGACAGGCTGAAGACCCGGGGCCTGCTGGGCGGCATGCTGCGGGAGCGGCTGGACACCGATGATCCGTACGTGGCGCTTTCGCACGTGCTTGCGGAGGCGCGCTGGTACTTCCCTCCGCTCATCGGGAAGTGGCTGAGGCCCAACGTCTTTGCCGGCAGCGACTTGACGGGCAGGCAGCGGGCGGACTTGGTGGTAGAGATGTACTTCAGCGAGAGGGCTGAGGCGGGCGGAGCGATGGCGTTCCAGCTCTCCGACGGTGTGGACCTGTCGCTTGGAGGCGGATACGAGCACCGCATCATCTTCGGTATCGACTACGAAGGTACGGGCGCCGGCATCGCCAAGAACGCCACGCTCACGAGGCCGTTTGCCGAGGGACGTCTGGACGTGGTGCTCCAGCCGTGGGAGCTGAGGCTGGACCGCTCGGACAAGCTTACGCTCAAAGGACGTCAGTACTGGCGCGACGGGGAACGCGACGTCGGGCGGGCAGCGATCGAGCTGCGCAAGCTGACGCCGTTCGGATGGCACGATCTGTGGCTCAAGTTCGGTGCGGTGTACCTTTGGGGAGACCCGGGTTTCGACGACGACGAGCCGGTGGGCGGCTCGATGCTGCGCGGCGTGTTTGGGACCTCCTACTACACGACCGCAGCGGCAGTCGGGACAGCGGAGTTCCGCTATTCGCTGACCCGGGACCTCATCAAGGTGAGCCTGTTCCACGATCTGGCGGTGTTCTCCGCTCGGGATCGAATGAACGACTCGGCGACGCTGATGGCTGCGGACAGCGTAGGGGTCGGGTTCCATGCGCTGCTGCTGGACACGTTCCAGCTCAACATCTACTACGCTGTCGGGTTCTCGACGGACGGGGAGTTCGGCCAGGGAAGCTCGGCCAGCTTGGAGAAGGTTTTCTAGGCATGATCTTGTCGACCGGCAGTCATTCGTGATGGTCGATGGGCGATGGTCGATGGGCGATGGTCGATGGTCGATGGGCGATGGTCGATGGGCGATGGTCGATG
>Ga0172371_10010229_pt1 | contig 12717 bp, 10 predicted proteins | sample Lak12m_FD_114543 | JGI IMG/M metagenome (GOLD analysis project Ga0172371, IMG submission 114543) | Freshwater microbial communities from Kabuno Bay, South-Kivu, Congo - kab_022012_12m | ecosystem: Environmental > Aquatic > Freshwater > Lake | place: Democratic Republic of the Congo: South-Kivu... | reverse complement strand
GCTCTATTCATCTATGAGAGCCAAACACTGATCAATTTCCCGCACAATCCTGTCAATCTGCTTTTTGGCTTCAATCCGGCCTTCACCGGTACCTCCAAACTGATTGGCTAAACTCAAATGGTCGTTTCTCTTTCTTAAGTCCAGAATTTCGCTGTGTGCTTTCATTAAACTGTCATGTTCTTTGGATAATTCGGCTTTCAGTTCCTGATTCCGGACTTTCAACGACTGATACTCCGAAAATAAAATTCGCAGTTTCGTTTCAAACGCGTTTATAAGTTCTTCGTGTCGGTTCGTCATTTTATAAAAAATCTCACACAAAATTAGGCAAATGATTCGAAAAAATCAAATTTTAAAGATTTATTTTTCTTTTTTGACTAAATCGAGCAAACCATTGATAATTGTAAGTGGATGTGCAGGGTTACCTGGAATAAATAAATCTATGGGATATTTTTCTAAAAAATTCCTGTCGATAGCTGGACTATCGGCGAAAATACCTCCACTGATTGCATCACAACCTACAAGAACGATTATTTTAGGATCCGGTGTGGCATCGTAGCATATTTGAACTGCCTGAGCCATGTTTTTAGTAATAGGGCCTGTTATTACAATGCCATCTGCATGTCTTGGAGAAGCTACGAATTCAATTCCGTAACGACTCATGTCGAACTGAACATTGTTAGTTGCTCCAAGTTCCCATTCGCAACTATTATCTCCACCAGCAGAAATTTCACGTAGTTTTAGCGATTTGCTGAATATCTTTGTAATCTCACTCCTGATTATTTGCGGATTAACTCTAATTGGGGCATCTTCGCCTTCCTTGATGACTAAGCTATTTCTTTCGTTTGATGATAGTTTGTAGTCTTTTGTAAACATAAACTTTTCAGGAAATCGCTTGGCACATTCACCACAAAATGTACATTTCCCCAGATCAATACTTACAGGATTCACAGTAATCGCATGCGTAGGACAAATTGAAATGACATTTTTTTCATCAACTTTTACCATTGATATAATGGGTCGGCCCCTGAAAATACCTGGTACCTCAACAGTTGTTGGATTGGGGATGAACTGTTTTCCCTGGTGAAAAAGTATTTTAATGTTTTGTATCATTTTAATTGTTTTTACAAATCGTGTCCAGCATATGATAAATTAAAACTTTTGTTGCAAATCGGAAAATCTGAGATTTCATTATTTCGAACAGCTAATGCTAAAGCCAGCCAATTATGGAACGAAGGATCTTTGATTTTATAATTTTTCAGATTTCCATTATTATCGGTTAATGCACAATGGCATATTTCTCCCCGCCATCCCTCAACTAATGATATTGAAAATGAGTCTTTTGATAATATATTTGTCGAAGTAATCTCCGGTCTGATCTCCGGTATGTTTTTTAGAAGTAACCGGATATAGCCGATAGATTGTTCAATTTCGCGACGACGAATCTGAACCCTGGAGTAAACGTCACCATGCTTTTTCAGTATTGGTTCGTGATTTAATTCACGGTATAATAAACTGCTTTCAGGATGAGATGATCGAATGTCTCTGTTTAAATAAGTCATTCTGGCTGCCATGCCAACGGCACCAATTTTCAGGGCATCTTCGTACGATACAATGCCTGTTCTCTCAAAGCGGGATAAAGCACTCGGAAGTGTGAATAGTTTTTCTGCCATCTCTTTGAAGTCCGGTTCGAAAGTATCCAATACCTCATTCAACCTGATACCTAATGCTTGATTAAAAGCAAATTGATTTTTTCCGGGCCTGATTAATCCTTTTGAAAGCCTGTTACCACACCATTCCTGCATAAAGTTTACTATTGGAGTCCGTAAACGCCCGAAAACTGCACTGCCAAGCTGATAGGCGATGTCAGTACAAACTGCGCTTAAATCGCCAACATGAATAGCAATTCTTTCGAGTTCAAGCGCTAATGTACGAGCGAATTGGATTTCCAGAGATGGCTTAAATCCTGCCAGACTTTCATAATTCTGTGCGAATGCGACACTATGACCTACGACGGTGTCACCGGTAATATTTTCAGCAAGGGTGCTTAATTGAAGAATGTCGTTCTTCTGGGTAAAAAGTTTTTCTATCCCCCTGTGTTGATATCCTAACTGAATTTCAAGATGTAGAATTTGTTCTCCATTACAAATAAACCTGAAATGACCGGGTTCAATGATTCCTGCGTGAATTGGTCCGACACCCACTTCATGCAATTCTTCACTGTCGATACTATAAAATGGATAGTTATCCATGGTTTGTGTCTGATCATCTCTGTCAAAGGGGTAACGAACCGGTTTCAACCAGGGATGATCAATGTATTCAATTCCCCAGTTTTCATGAATCTCACGTTCGAATCTCTCCAAGGAGAGTAACCTCTCAGTTAATGCTTCTAATGGATGGGCTTTATTAACAAGGCATGTAAGTACGTATATTTCGTGCGTTGCGTCATCGGCAATACAACAAATAAGTTTGATATTCATATTATCTTTATAACCAAAATAATTCACACAATGTCTTTCCGGATGATTATGTATTAATTCGATAATTGTATCATAGAATGATTCATAATTGCTTTCCGGAATATCTGAGAGAGGAATTGATTGATTATTCAGAATACTGATGTAATTCATATAATATTAATTTAATTTGGCAATAGCCTGATCGCATCGTTAATAAGCACAACAAAAGCTGCCGGGGGATTCAATCCCAGATATGCAGCACCAATAATCAGGATAAATTGAGAAGCAGAACGCCAGGAATTGATTTTTTGTACTTGTGATTCGTCAAAATCGGCAACCGGTGAAAAAAGTATTTTGAAGATATTTTTTGCAAATGCCCAAATGATCATAGTAAGCAAAATCATCACAATTATCATCACCATTAGTTGTTTGGCTTCAAATAATGATCTGAAAATCAGAAATTCACTGATAAATAGTCCTGATGGCGGCATGGCTGTGACACTTATAAAAGCAAGTAACAATACAATTGCCCCAGTAGTGTTGTATTTAAAATAATTTCCTAAATAGTGTATATTTTTATTTTTAAAAACTTTATAAATCTGATTGTATTGAAAAAAGAGGCTTGATTTTACCAAGCTGTGTAAAACAATATGCAGGATAGCAGCATAATAACCCACCCCACCTGCTGCAATACCAAGCATAACTAATCCCATGTGCTCAACACTCGAATAGGCCATCATACGTTTGATATTTTGAACCTTAATCATATAAACCGTTGCGATAAAGATTGAAAGGAAAGCTGCAATTCCAATGACTAAATTGGCCCAATGAAACAATGTTGTGTTTGCAATTACCGTATAAAACCGGAATATGCCGACAAATCCCATTCCCATGATAATGCTGGAGAGTAATGCTGCTGCCGGTCCGGGAGCTTTATCCTTTGCATCGATACCAGCTGTAAACATGGGGAAAAGTCCCAATTTGGCAGTAAACCCGGTAAAGATGAATAAAAATGCAAGGCGCAACCAGGATGTGTTTAAAAGTGCACTGTTTGATAACAAATTAACGTATGATAAATCAGTTGAATTAGTATTGGCAAATGAAAGACTTAAAAACAAAATACCAATAAATACGAATGTGATGCTAATAGCACATATGAAAACATATTTCCAGGTACCTTCTAACGCTAATTTATTACGATGATGGTAAATAAGGGCTGATGCACACAGAGTTGTTATTTCGGTAAAAATCCATACAACAGCAATATGATTGGCTAAATATGCTGCAGATACTGCGGTTATAAGCAGTATAAAAGCACCAAAGTAAGTGGCTCTCGAGCCGGGTGTGTTTTCTTCACTTTCTTCGATATATATGTAACTGTGAAAAGCCGCCGGGAATGAAATGATTGTGGCTGTAAGTAACATAATGATTCCTAAGGAATCGAAAGTGAAGTAATTTGAGGCTGTCTCATTGTAATGGAAACAGGCAAAAATTGTAAAAAAAACCTGTAAGATCAGAAAGATAATGATCAAAGCATAGTTGGTTTTTTTTCCCCGATTGAAAAACAAACCTGTTCCAATCAATAAGGATATCAATAAATAGATAAGTATCATATTTTTGTTTTTAATAATCTCTTAAGTTAGTCAATTGACCTACATCAATATCTTTAAATACATCTCCGATTTTATTCAGGAAAACACCCAAAATAAGCACACTGGCAAAAATATCAAGCATAATTCCCAAATTCACCAACATTGGCATTTCATTTCCAACAGCCAATGAAAGTACAAAAACGCCATTTTCAATCATTAAATAACCCATCACATGTGTAATAATTTTACGCCGTGAGGCTATGAAGTAAAGTCCGATAAATAAAGTGGAAAGTGCTACAATAAAAAACAATTTGTTTAAGCTTGAATCTTCTATCGAGTTTGATAAAACAATTGTTATTATCACTATTACAGTGGTGATGATTAAGGACACAAAGTTTGGCAAAAATGGTTCAGCCTCTCTGGTTATTTTATTTCGTTTCAGAATATAAGAAAGAAACATCGGTACTGCAATCGCTTTAAATACAATTGTTTCGAGCAAAATCAGAATTAAATTTAATAAATTAATGTCTTTTAACTCTATATATGCTGCAACAAACAAGAGTATTCCCTGTAGCACAAGCACATTGATATAGGTGGTCATTCTATTGGCAATAGAAATATAAAATAAAGTGATTAAAAAGACTATCAGCGTTACGTCTAACATATTCCTGTGTTTTTAAATTATAAAAATCGTCCGGAGACTAATAAAGAAGCAAAGAATATTAATAAAGATACAGAAGACAACACCACAATGTACTGTGCGTTGTGATTCATTCTAAATCTGGCCATAAAAGATTCAATAATTCCGGAAAATATCGCCAAAAAAAATTGTGTGCTAAAAAACAATGGGATGACATATTCATAACCAAAAGTACCACTGAAAAGATTAAATACAAGAGTACCGTAAATAGCAAACTTTAAGTATCCTGCAGTAAGTATTAACCCTAAATCAAATCCACTGTTGTCTAAAATCATAACTTCATGTATCATTGTTAGTTCAAGATGGGTTTTAGGGTCATCGATAGGCATTCGACTATTTTCAATCATGGCAATCATAAGCAAAACGAGTGCTCCCATTGCTCCAAGGGCATAGGTAATTGAAGATCCTAAATGCAATGTCAGGAATATATCATGAAAAGAGGTGTTGCCAGTAAGCAATGCTAATGAACCCATTAAAATAAAAAAAGCAGGTTCTGCAAACATCGAATAAAGTGCTTCCCGGCTTGCACCCATGCCTTCAAAGCTGCTTCCTGTGTCCATTGCGGCAATAATACTGAAAAATTTCCCAAGTCCTAGCACATATGCAAAAAAGATAAAGTCACCTTTGAAACTTATTAGTCCTTCAGATTTTCCAAGAGGTATTACAAGCATTGCAACAATTACAGAAGAAAAATATATTGTTGGTGCAATTCGAAAAATAAAACTGCTTGTTTCGCTATATACAGCCCCTTTCCTGAAAAGTCTTATTACATCTTTCAGGGGTTGGAGGATTCCCGGGCCTTTTCGTCCCGATAAAATACTTTTGGTCCGGATAAGTATTCCGGTAAAAAAGCATGCAGCTAATATAATTAAAGTAACACTTACCATATTCTATAATGCTTTAAGAAATTCAATGAATAAGGATATCTGTCTGTATATTAATGGTATACATATGATTGATAAAATAAAAGAAATTCCATATAATATATAAAACTGTAATTTCCCGTTTTGAAAGAAACTAAAGATACTAAGGAACTTGTGAAATAATTGTAAAGGATAATCAATCAGCCATTTTTCAATTATATCAAACGGGTGCGTTTCAAAATATCCTTTTTTTGGAAATACACCTTTAACTCCTTTCTCATGCTTGGTAATTAGGAATATAACTTCAAATAATTTTGTGTAAGTATTTACATATGAATTAGCAGTATACTGAATTTTGGGAGTTGCTGCGGTGTAACCACATCCCCAGGTTGGTGAAATGTGGTTGACTCTTTTTCTTGTTATTAGCAGCCTGATTCCGAATACAATGACCACAGTTAGAATCAAATACATTATTCCCTGACTAATGTTCGAAATTGACAGGGTATTGATGTTTGTAAACGTATTAAATGGTAAATGATGCAAATTAGTGAACTGTTGCACCGGCTTTATCAATAAATCTATAAAAAACCCCGGGAAAAGTCCAATTGAAATCATCAATGTTGCAATCAGATAGAGAGGTAACATTTGTAAGAAAGGTTGTTCTTTTACCTCATTTTCGAATTTATGTCTCGCTATACCTAGGAAAACAACGCCAAATGCTTTGGTAAAACACATCAATGCCAAACCTCCGATAAGGACCAATCCCGAGATTGTAATGATAATACTCAATATCCCGATCGAATTGGTTTCGTGGATAGAATTGAACAAACCGGAATACAAGATAAACTCTGAAATAAAACCATTGAATGGAGGTAATCCGGAGATTGCTAAAGCACCAATCAAGAAAAGAATTGCAGTTTGAGGCATTTTCTTAAATAAACCACCCATTTTCTCAATGTCCATACTATGTGTTACCTGATATACGTTACCCGCAGTATAAAACAGTAATGATTTAAACAATGAATGGTTCAGTGTATGAAGTAATGCTCCTGAAAACCCAAGAGTTATTAAAACTAAATTATTGTTTCCCAAACCCAGACATCCCATACCTATGCCAATGCCAATAATCCCGATGTTCTCGATGCTGTGGTAAGCTAACAATCTCTTCAGATTATGCTGAATGATTGCCATCATCACACCATATAAACCTGAGATAACAGAAATGGTAAGGATAATACTACCCATTGTTGTAAAATCAACCTTAATCAGTAAAATCATGCGTAAAATTCCAAAGATACCAATCTTTATTAGAATCCCGGACATGATACCTGAAATGGGTGAAGGTGCTACAGGATGTGCTTCAGGTAACCAGGTATGAAAGGGTACAAAACCTGCCTTAAAAGAAAAGCCTACAAAAAAGAATAAAAAAAGTATCAGCGAAAAGGCACCCTGATGTGTTGTGGAATACTCATAAATACTATTAAATGAATAACTTCCTGTCTGACTAGCGACCCACATAAAACCAACCATCAAAAAAAGTATGGATATATGCGACTGAATTAAATAATTAATGCCACTTTTTAGTGTGGCTGGTTTTCCATGTTCGAAAATCACGCTTAAGAAAGCTGATAGCGCCATTATTTCCCAGGCAACTAAAAAAACAAGGCTGTTTTGAATGACACATAGAGATAGGAGAGATGCATACATAAGAATAAACAGCACAGCATGTAATGTCAGATCTTTGATCTGATCTTTGTATGCTTTCATATAGAATAGGCCATAAAAACAACCTGTGACAAAACCAAAGTTAATGAGCAAAATAAACCAAGCTGATAAAGCATCAATTCTCAGTTCGATATCACCTGTGATGATACTTCCTTCCAAAATAATTGAATAACTATCCCCGACAAGTACCTGATATGCAAGTGTTGATGTTAAAATGGCAATGGAGGTAACTGCTGAAAACAATAAAACAGCCTTTCCTTTCAGTTTGATGAAGGGTATAATGAATATTGTAATAAATGTTATCAACAAAAAACTCCAAAAATTATTCATGACACTACATTAAATATTGTCAATAAAAAGATTGCTAAAACGAAAACTATTCCATACAATACATAAGATTGAATCCGACCGTTCTGCACAAACTTAAAGTAGTTTACTGCATTCAACAAGCGCTTTGTAATGTTACTTATAATATTTTCTTCAAAGAAGTCCTGATAGTGAGATGTATATCTCCTTTCTTTGGGAAATATATCTCCTGAATTCAATTCGTTGAATTTCTTCCGTTCCAAAAGGATGAAATTAAACATTTTACCTAATGACTTCGAGAAAGATTTTCCGGTATATTGTTGACGGGTATTTGCAGCGGAATAACCACAACCCCAGGTTGGACCAAAGAGAGCTGGTTTGTTGCGAACCGCAAGTGTCCTGATTCCCCAAATTATCAGTATGACTAATATCAAAATCAATGAGTAGATGCTAATATTTCGCAAAGTTTCTGTTTGATTTGAGAGACTGGATAGCTCAAAATTCAGTTTGCTTATATTGAATGTATTTAATATTTTCTCAATTATTTCCATGATGAATCCTGAAAAAATACTTACTGCCAATATCACAGCAATAATCATGTATTGAGGAAAAAGCATCAAAAATGATACTTCATGAGGTTTATGTACCAATTCCTGACGTTGACTACCCAGAAAAATTACACCAAAAGATTTTGTAAAAGTCAGGATTGAAAGACCTCCTATCAAACTTAATCCAGCAAGTGTAAGCACAAAAAGAATAATTTCGGATGCATTATCCATTTGAATTCCTTCAATTAAACCACTATAAATAACAAATTCAGAAATAAATCCGTTAAATGGGGGTAGACCTCCAATGGCTAAAGCGCCAATCAGAAAGGTGAAAGCAGTACGAGGCATTAGTTTGATCAATCCGCCTAATTTTTCCATGTCGCGAGTGTGGGTTTGCTGATAAACAGAGCCAATAGAGTAAAAGAGCAAAGACTTAAAAAGAGAATGGTTCAGCGTATGTAGCAAAGCACCCCCAAAACCTAAAAAGTACAATGTAGGATTGCTTTTTCCTAGTCCAACCAATCCCAATCCAATCCCAATTCCAATAATTCCGATATTTTCAATGGTACAGTAAGCAAGCATCTTCTTAAAATCTCTGTGAACAGACGCATTGATGATGCCGAACAAACCAGTGAGCACTGAGACTGTAATAAGAATTTCTCCCAATAAAAGATAATCATTTGAGAGGTAGGAGATTATTCGAAATATTCCATAAATTCCAAGTTTGACAATTACTCCCGACATTATCCCCGAAATGTGTGAAGGAGCTGCCGGATGTGCATGAGGTAACCAGGTGTGGAAAGGAATAAATCCGGCTTTAAGACCAAAACCGATAAAGAAGATGAGAAACAGCCAAAGATTGCTGTTCTGACCAAAATAAATATTAAAAGTATCAAAACTAAAGGAGCCTGTTTGAAAATTTACCCAGATAAATCCAACGGTCAGAAATGCTATACTCAGATGCATTTGTACCAGATAATTTATGCCCGCTTTCAATGTCATGGGATTTTGATGATCAAAAATGACCAATAACATAGATGATAATGACATTAATTCCCATGCGATGAGAAACATAAGTCCATGTTGGATCATACATACCCAGATCATCGAGAAATGAAAAATTACAAACAAAATCCAATGCAGGGTTAGTTTTTTGGATGGTTCATTGTAAGCTTTCAGATAACCTGAACCAAATATTCCTCCGCTTATTGAGGTGAAATTGATGATAAGAATAAACCATGCAGAAAGTGGATCAATACAGATATTTAGATTTCCCATGACCGATCCACCCCACAAAGTAATCTTTGAAATTTCTCCGGTCAAAGCCAATACAGCTAACCAACCAGTTATAAATGAATTTGTTAGAATTACTATGATAGCCGTAATGGCTTTCAATTTGACTGGCAATAAAAAAATTAAAACGACACCAATCAAAGCAACTATCCAACTCAAATTTATTAAATCAAACATGAAATTTTAATTAATTGGTGTGTCATATCTATCATTAAATTAAACTAAATTGTCGAAAAAATACTGAATCATACAATATTGTGATTATAAATGCATAATAATACATTTTTAAAACGATGCAAAGATAGTTCTTTTCATTAGAAAATAAGGCATACAACTCAACTTTTTTGAATTAAAAATGTTTCAACGACATGAAATAAAAGTTTATTAATATTTGTGGAAATGATTAAGATAAAATTTATAACTTTGTGCCATTATCTTTTGTTTTCGCATCAATCAAAACATAAAAGTGATGTATAATTCTTTTAACTTTTCGCGCAGAAAGTCAGATAAAATCAAGGTTGGAAAAGTTTTTCTTGGTGGAAATCAGCCTGTCAGGGTACAGTCGATGGCCAATACCGATACCAACGATACAGCTTCATCGGTAGAACAATGCATCAGGATTGTGGAAGCAGGTGGTGAGATTGTTCGTTTTACTGCCCAGGGAGTCAGGGAAGCCCAGAATCTGAAACAAATCAAAGAAGCGCTGCATACGTCAGGTTTTGATGTTCCTTTGGTGGCAGATATTCATTTCAATGCCAATGCAGCTGATGTGGCTGCGCTTTATGTTGAAAAAGTCAGGGTGAATCCCGGAAATTTCATCGGCGTTTATCGTTCGGATGTCAGTGATTTTACAGAAGAAGCCTATCAGGCAGAATTTGAAAAAATAAAGATAAGATTTACACAGTTGCTTGATATCTGTAAACAACACGGTACCGCCATTCGCATTGGTGTTAATCATGGATCGCTCAGCGAAAGAATGATGAACCGCTGGGGAGATACGCCCAAGGGCATGGTTGAGTCATGTCTCGAGTTTTTGGAGATTTGTCGGATGGAAAATTTTCATGATGTGGTCATTTCCATGAAAGCTTCCAATACTTTGTCGATGGTGCATGCTGTGCGACTGTTAATCAGTGAGATGGATAAACGGAATATGCATTACCCGCTGCATCTCGGTGTTACTGAGGCAGGAGATGGTGAGGATGGACGTATCAAATCAGCAGTTGGTATTGGTACTTTGTTGCATGACGGGATAGGCGATACTATCCGTGTTTCCCTGAGTGAGGAGCCTGAGGCAGAAATTCCTGTGGGTCGTCAACTTGTGGATTATATCTGTCAAAAAGCAGGGCATCCTGAGATTCATGGACAGGTTAATCCTGAACATTCAATCTATGAATACACCCGAAGAAGAACAGTAGCTGTTGGAAATATCGGGGGTGATCTGGTGCCGGTGGTTGTTTTGGGTGGTGATGGAAATTTCACAACCATACCTGATTACCTTTTGCAGGGAAATGTGATACAAAGTTCTTCAGGCGATGAATATCCGGTTTTTGAGCTGTCTCAACTGGATGAGCTTGTCACCAGCAATGCCAGAGTGAAGTTTTTAAAGTTAAATTATCCGCAACTTTCACCGGAAATAATTGATCTTCTAAAAAATTATTCAGATATAGTTATTCTCTTAAGTTCTGATCATCAGAACTATGTGGGTGAAATGCGTGCATTTTTTCATGATCTTTTAAACAAAAATGTGTTAACACCTGTTGTATTATGCAAAAGCGTTGAAGTTTCAACTGTTCAGGAACTACAAATCACAGCAGCGGCCGATGTCGGTGCTCTTTTGCTTGATGGTTTCGGGGATGGTTTGATGCTTGAAGCAAAGGGAACGGTTTCACTTGAACAGGTGTGTTCAGTGGCCTTTGGTATTCTGCAGGCTGCCCGTGTGCGTATTTCAAAAACTGAATATATTTCCTGTCCGGGTTGTGGTAGAACGATGTTCAAACTGCAGACCGTTATTGCCCGTGTTAAAGCGCGTACATCCCATTTGAAGGGTTTGAAAATTGCCGTGATGGGTTGCATCGTGAATGGTCCGGGCGAAATGGCCGATGCCGATTACGGATATGTGGGTGCCGGCAGAGGAAAGGTTAGTTTGTATAAGAAAAAGGAATGTATTGAGAGAGGCATTAATGAAGATGAGGCTGTTGACAGATTGGTTGCGTTGATACAGGAATATGGCGACTGGCATGATTAAATTTATTTTTAATATATCTGAAATCTTTACTTAAATTTTCTCTTTTATTAATTTTTAAAATTTTACTTATGAAAAAAATGTTTTTAATGGCAATCCTGATGGTAGGTTTTGCCGCAGTAGCAACAGCTCAGGTAGATAGTAAATCCATCGGTTTAAGGTTTGGTACTGGTATTGAAGCTTCTTATTGGCATCCTATGGGAGATGCTAACAGAATTGAGGCTGATTTAGGATGGGCAGGCGGTTTTTATGCTCATGGTGTTTATCACTGGGTTAAAGATCTATCATCGGTAACTGATGGATTGAACTGGTATTTTGGCGGTGGTGCCGGTTTAGGACTTGCAGCTGGTTTAAGTGTTGGCGTTGTAGGTCAGGTTGGTGTGGAATACAACTTTAAACTTAAAGAGCTTCCACTGGTTGCTTCACTGGACTACAGACCTGGTTTGTATTTCATAAATCCGCTTCCTGTTTGGTTAAAAGGTGGTGATGCTTGTCTTTCTATCAGATATAAGTTCTGATAAATTCAAAAAATTAATAAACCACAATCAGTATAATTATGAACTGATTGTGGTTTAATTTTCAGTATCTCAATAATGACTTCTTTCTCAAAACTTTCATCATCTTCCACGCTTGAGTTTTTCTCGGCCAATGTCGAATCGGTTTTAAAGCTACCCATGGCAGAGGGTGGTATTGCAGCAGGATTTCCAAGTCCGGCACAGGATTATGTCGATTTAAAAATTGATTTAAACAAAGAGCTGATTGCAAATCCTTCCAGTACTTTTTATGCCCGTGTAAAGGGTAACTCCATGATTGATGCCGGAATTTCGGATGGAGATATTCTGGTGATTGATAAATCATTAGTTCCCCGTGATGGCGATACTGCAGTATGTTATATTGATGGCGAATTTACCCTGAAATATATCAGAATTGAAACGGAAGGAGTCTTTCTGGTGCCGGCAAATCCTGCTTTCCCCATCATCAAAGTAAACGAG
>Ga0172371_10010228_pt1 | contig 12718 bp, 7 predicted proteins | sample Lak12m_FD_114543 | JGI IMG/M metagenome (GOLD analysis project Ga0172371, IMG submission 114543) | Freshwater microbial communities from Kabuno Bay, South-Kivu, Congo - kab_022012_12m | ecosystem: Environmental > Aquatic > Freshwater > Lake | place: Democratic Republic of the Congo: South-Kivu... | reverse complement strand
TAGGTTCACAGTCACGAAAATGAGATATAATAAACTTAAAGAAGAAAGCAACCCTATTGCAGCAGGAAGGGAAAGCATGACCAATAAAACCATCGGCAAATTCGAAATCCTGGAGACGCTCGGGCAGGGCGGCTATGGGATAGTCTATCGCGTACGCGGCACGATCTTGAATGTGGATCGAGCCCTGAAAGTATTGCATCCGGTATTATTAGCTGATCCAACCTTTATCGAACGATTCAAACGCGAAGCGCAGATCATGGCGCGCTTAGAGCATCCAAATTATTATCCCAGTGTTAATTTATTAGTTTGGTATGCAAAAAGATTCAATTTTTTAAATGCTATCAATTTATATTTTCCATATCTTATATCTGAATGATTCTCTGCGAAAACCCAAAAATATAAAATCATCCGTTACAAAATCCAAGGTAATGATATTCGTTTTGGAGAGGCGATATTTCAAGTGGATTTGGTGATTGCCTGGTTTGATCATAAAATTCTTGCTTTTGCCAATGTTCAATTCACCAATTTTTTGATCATCAAGATAGGCATAAAAAGGAAAAGGAAATTTTTTATGGGAAATTAGGCGTAATTTTATTTCAACACTTTCCTTTTGGGTTTTGGTGGTTTCACTGCTTGCAGGTCTGCGCAGCGGCAATCGATAATATATGGGTTGGGCGTACGTATCAGTGTTGAATAATTGCAAACCAAAGGTTTTATAAATGGCAAAAATATCAAACAGCCATCCTAGAAATGAATTATTGTAAAAAATCCCGGTTTGAAATTGATAGAAGATGATACTGTATTCATCAAATGAACCAATTGGTTGCCAACCAGAATCAAGCCATTTTTGAAAATCATTGGAGATTTCATTTTTGTATTTCGCCCATATACTGCCGCGTAATTCTACCTCAGTATCATAATACTCATCTTTTCCAATTTTTGAAGGATGAATGTCTTCAGGAAAGATATATATATAGTCCTTATATTCCCAAGTAGTCGCTTGATCAGCCTGGGATTGGATAACCTTTTTTCCGTATTTTAGAACATAGTCGTACTTTTCGGATAGTTCTTTTCCGCTACCTAATTTCTCATTCATGGCATTCTCCCTACGTTTGGATTTGTGATCACTACGTTTGATAACCTCTTACTAAAGTTGATTATAGCATGGAAAAATGTGTAATAAAAAATTTGAATTGATAAAATAGTAAGTTGTATTTTAAGCTCTTCTATCTAATAAATATCATGAGTGATAGGAAAATGGTAAACAAGCATCATAGGTTAGAGCCTTAGAGAAACGATAATTAAGAAAATCGTAAGTCGATTAACCATTCAAGATTAAAAAATCACCATTAACCATTAATTTGCTCTTGACAAATCTTGAACAATGTTGTACATTATTGTCAGATATTAACCTCCCTTTCCTTTTTCCCTTCGGGGGAGTGATTAGATTAGCGAACTGAGCGAGTGAGCTATGGAAAAGCAATCCAATTATATGAAAATAGATCAAGCAGCCCGTTACTTAGGCGTTTCGCGCCGCACCGTCTATCGTTGGGTCTGGGATGGCAAGCTGCCTGCTTCAAAAGTGGGCGGCTTGTATTTTATTGACCCTCATGATTTGCATGACCTGCTCAAACAGCGAGAAGATAAACCCGCTCCAGAAGATAAAATCGAAGCAATAGAACAAATCAAGTGCGGATACTGTTTCCGGTTGATCAAAAGCGCAACCGACATCGGCGATCTTTGTAAAGCGCCTGGTTGTGATCAGGTGATCTGCAAGCGCTGCCAACAGGAGGGTATTCAATATTGCGCACAACATACACCTAATCGGCGGCAACAACTGACACAGGCTTTAGAAAAACAGAGAAAAGGCGAGATCGCATCGGTTCTAAAAGCTCCTACGGCGCGTATCCTGGAAATCAACTTTTTAAACCGCATCCATGACCGCCTCTCTCAACAAACATCGATCATTCATCCTCAAACCGGTCAGGTGATCAATGTTCACGATTGGAACGTAATGATGCAAGTGGGAGATCAACGAAAATTGGTGATGAATTATTTGAGCAAAGTTGTTTTAGACGCGCAGACTTTGGCATCTTTGCCGCTGAATGCTTATCAGCATTATCATATCGCTGGTTCCTCTGAAGCAAATTATCCCGCATTCGAGATCTTACTGCAATGCGCCAGTCGCCTGCCAGCAATGTTACAAGTTGGTTTTGACACTGAAGCATCTGGCGTGGATGAGCTCTCAATATTCGTTCAGAAACAGATCGAAAAATATTCAAAAGCAACTGGTTTTTGCATCTGTGTGTTTGCGGCTACAAATGGCTGGAGCTCGGAAGCGAAGGATCTGATACAAGGAAACGAATCGGATAATAATAATTCCGCAATTCAAGCCTTCATGCATCCTAAAATACTATTCTATTTATTTGATATGCAGCGTGGTGAACTGATCTATAATCAGCAGGATATTAAAGCGCGTCGTTATGCAGAGTTGTTTCAACCTGGCACGAGTGATGAGAAAATCCAAGAAGCCATGCAGGCGATCAAAAAAGAATTGTTGGGCTATGAAAGCCTAAGTCTAAGTCTAGCGCAAGAGACATTGCCCTATCAAGATCATATCTTAGAACAAGCTTTCAAAGAACTAGCGAATTCGAGCGGTTACACGATCATGGATATTACCGGTATTGGCGTCACGATTGTACGTCAAACCGGAAGTTAAGAAGATAATATTATTCGATCATTTTTAGGAGGATTTACAATGGCTCAAAAAAGGAAAACATTAGTCAATGTCGGGATCGAATTCTTGCGTGAATTACTCAAGGATAAGTCAGACCAAACCGGCGAAGTTGTCACGAAGAAAAAGCTAGAGGATCTGCAATTAGACGATCTACGGCGTGAAAAGATCCGTTTGGAGCAAGAAGAACGCAAGATGCTGGCGCGCCTGAAGAACACGGAGCAAGAGAAGCGAAATTTATTCAATGAAGGGGTGAAGAAAGCCAGCGACCGAGAGCAGCGCGTCCTAGCGCGGCGGATCAAAGAACTCGATGTGGAAGCGAGCAATATGGACCGTATGCTGCAAATGGTTTCGCAGCAAATGCGCGTCTTGAATGGCTTAGTGCAGATCAAAGAACGCACGCGCATGGCTGCTGAATCGGGCTTGAACAGCATCCTGGCGGATATTGATTTGCAGGAGTTGATCATTTATATCGATCAGGCAAGCGTCTCGGGAGAGTTTAATTGGGATAAATTCAATGAAGTACTGAATGTCTTGGAAGAGGCTGATTCGCTTAGTCCTGAATACCGCGAAGATCAGGATGTGATGGAGATTGTCCGAGCGATGTCGGAGGCGCGTGAAGCGGCAGATAGCCCCGAAGCGATCGAGCAGCGCTTTGATCAAATGGATCAACAGATGAAAACCAAGCAAAAAGAAGTTGAATTCGAAGAGGACGAGGATTTGCTCTAATGCCGGTCGACCTGAGCGCTTCGATCTATGCAGAATATAAGCGTGCTCGCAAACGCGCTGAAGAAGCTGAACGGCGCGCAGCGTATGGCGAGGCAGCCATCGCCTATCAGCAATCAGCCGATCTGATGCGCAAGTACGCCAGCTATGCCCGAGACGGAACAATTCGGAAAAAACGTCTCAATCGAGCTGAAGCTTTGGAGAAGCTCTCCGCCCAATTTCAGGAGGCGAGAAGCGGGAAGCGAATCATACCCGAGCGTAGAGCGCCCCAATCTGATATGGGTGTTGGCGAAGATGACTATGATGCGATTGTAATGGCGCTGGTTCAGAAGACCAACTTAAAATGGGATGATATTGGTGGGTTGCAGGAAGTCAAAGATGCTATCAAGACCACCTATGGATTGGCATTGGCGCGCAAACCAAAAAACGTGCAGATCAGCGCCTGGCGAAATTTATTGCTTTATGGTCCCCCTGGCACCGGCAAGACGCTTTTGGCTGCCGCCACAGCGGGCAATCTCGACGCGACCTTCTTTAATGTCAAAGTTAGCAATCTCTTGTCAAAGTATTTTGGCGAAAGCGCCAAGTTGATCAGCGCTCTCTATCATGCAGCCCGACGTCTAACGCCATCGGTGGTCTTCACCGATGAATTTGATTCGCTCACGCCGCCGCGCGGGGGCGGCGATTCGGGCGCTGAACGCCGTATCGTGAGCACATTATTGGCGGAGTTGGATGGATTGGCAAGCAAAGAAGAGGATGCTTTTGTGCTTACGATCGCGGCTACGAACGTGCCTTGGCTGTTGGATAGCGCAATTTTAAGCCGTTTCCAAAGGCGGGTTTATGTTCCGCTGCCGGATGAGGAAACACGGCGCGCAATCCTGGAGATTCAAATCAACCGTCGTGGTCATAAGAGCAAATTATCCATCGATGAGCTCGTGAAACGTACCCAAGGGTATTCAGGGCGTGAGATCCAGCAAGTCTGCCAGATCGCCGAAGAGCGAATGACGCAGCGCGCTAACCCAAATTTACTCGAGATTGTCGATCAGGGTGGCGCAAGTACCAGCGCTTATCAGTTGCGCGTCGAATCGCTTAGCCAAGCGGATTTCGAAGTTGCCTTTGATCTTGTGAAACCAATTACAGATGCCAGGGCTTTGAAGAAGTTCGATGATTGGCAAAGGAAAGTCGAAGCGTAAAAAGAGGAGAGGCAAGAAGCGCAACCAATGAAGCTGACCATCTTTTGTCCAGAAGACCACTTAATGCTAGACGCCGAGCGCTGCCCAGTTTGTGGTTGGCAGAAACCAAGTTTAGTTTCGACAGGTGAATTTCTGTGGGAACCTTTGGATCTGGAAGCTGGTTTTGGAGGTCCTGGACGAAGTGTATTTGCCCATCCAGCCTTGTTGCCGGAATTGATTGCTATCCCATTAAATACCGGTCAATTTGTGGGTATTGATTTAGAAAGCGGGCGTCAACGCTGGCATACTGTTCTGGATAAAGGTTTAGTCTGCAATCATTTGGTTGCTGATCAAAATCGTATCCTAGCGAGTGTATCTGATAATCGCTCATTAGAACAAGCTGGAAGCGGGCAATTAATGAGTGTTAATCCGGTGAATGGGGAGATCAAAGCGCTATGGAGCGCAAGCGGTTATCAGTTAAGCGCTCCCAATATTAGCGAATCTTTGATATTTGTTAGGACGCCAGGGGATGGATTAGTGGCGCTCACTCGTAGCGACACACCCCAAGTTGCCTGGAAAGTACCCTTGAATGCTTGGTGGCCGCATAAACCTTTTCTCGCTTCAGATATGGTACTTGTGCCTGATGGCGAGCCCGTGAAAGGCAGCGGTTTCTTGTATGCATTTGAGCTTAAAACGGGTAAAAAAATATGGCAAATCTCTACGCAAGGATTGATTTCTCACGAGGCAGTTCATTGTCAGAATGTACTCATCATCCGCGATGGTCGTGATCATCTCAGAGCGATTGACCTGGACGCTAAGGGTAAGACACTCTGGGAGCAATCCTATGATCATTTGTATGCTTCGACATGTTCTGGAAAAGGAAAACTTTTTTTGGTTTCGCGGGGAGAAGCGGCGCGCGAGCAGGAAGGTCATTATATCTTGCATGCGGTTGAAATCCAAAATGGAGAATTAATTTGGCAGGTTCCATTGCCAGCTAAAGCGCGCCCGCGTTCGGGTCCCCTGCTCAGTGATCATATCCTTATCTTGTTTTGTGATGATGGGCAATTCTTAGCTTATGATCCTGAGAATGGAAATTTGCATTGGCAGAAGATGCTCAGCCATGATGAAGACCCGCCGCGGACCACTTTGGTCAGTCAACACGGTGTCCTATTTGCCGGTACTGCGTTTGGAAAGCTGTTTGCAATACAGATAGCTAAGATACCTGAAACAAAAGCAAGCCCTGAAGATTATATTGAACGGGATGATATTGAATCTGCTGCAGCAGCGCTTGCGTTGAACGGAGATTATGAAAACTCAGCGTACTTCTATCAAAAAGAGCTTAAGCAGCCACGGCGAGCGGCAATCATCCTGGATAAAGGCGGAATGCATCAAAAGGCTGGCGAGTTAGCTCTTTCCGAGAATATGTTGAGACTTGCCCGTGAGCAATTTAAAAAAGCGACGCTGCCTTTACGAGAAGCTGAAGTTCTGGCTCTTATGGGTAATTCCCTAGAGGCAGCTTCTTTATATAAGGCTAATCAAGCTTATCGAGAAGCCGGTGAGCAGTATGAGAAAGCCGGTGATTTGCGTTCAGCGTTGGATTGTTATGATCAGATTGGAGATGAGCAGCAGATACAACGATTAAGACCGTATGTTCCAATTTCATTGGATGATATCAGTCGATTGGAGGAAGTGGGCAAACTGAAAGAAGCTGGAGAAGCCGCATTGGAGGTGGGCGCTTGGCGCAAGGCGGTATCGCTCTTCAACCAAGCGAAAGAGTACGATTTGGAATATCAAGCTTTAATTCGATTGACTGAAAATGAAGATCAGGATTGGGCATGGGAACGTATTGCTGAGATGGCGCGAGAAAGGGGAGAATTTGTACAGCAAGCGCGCGCGCTATTAGAACTTGAGGAATTTCTGTCAGCAGCGGAAGCTTATCAGTATGCGGCGAAGCAAGCCGAACAGCGCTCTCCTGATGAAGAGAGTAAAATTGGCGATTTCTACAACGAAGCCAGAAAATTATTCCAGGTACATGGGGCTGATCAAGAATACGAATTTTGTCTGCAAAAGGTGATCCATTATCATCGCTTACCCCATATTCTCATCCAGGGTACTACGGAGAATGTATTTCAGGAGGGCGCTTGGAATAAACTTCTATTGGAATATGCCAATATTGGACGCGGCGGCGCTTATTATGTCACGTTTCATACCGACACAACCCGTTTTGATATTGAACAAGAAATTGAACCTCAACCATTAGCGCCAAATAATGTACGCAAAATCGAGATCTATATTCGACCTAAAGAAGGCGAATTTGGCGAAGGAACGCCGTTAAAACTAACTTGGGAATGGATGGATCGCAAAAAAAATAGCTACCGAGAAACTATTGTCCGCTCTGTGCATGTTAAAGCGCATTATGAATCCGACAGCAGTGGAAAACCACTCGAGATCCATTACCATGATCAAGTCTTCCAATCGGAAGGCGGAAAGATAGAAGTGATGGGAGGTGTATCTGGCGATGTGATCAGTGGGGGGCATAAAGGCGACAGTATGAGTATCGAACGACCTGGCAAAACTGATATCGCCATGAAACAAAAAGTCAAACCAAAGCGTAAGCAATTTTGTCCTATCTGCAGCTTGCCTCTCAATGATGGCGAAGATTTTTGCAGAGCATGTGGGTGGAAGGATAAAGCTGAGGAATAATCGATTATCTTTGCCGATGGCTGCCCAATAGCGCTATCAGCAAGGAAAAATTGAGGGAAAAAGTGATGACAAAAATTGATGACATGAGAAAATCATTTGAAGAAAAACTAGAAAAACGCGCCAAGGATCATCAGCGGCAAATCGAGAAGGATATTGATTCACTACGAGAGATAGTCATGAAGCCATCGTTACCTCAAGATGCGCGTGAGTTAAAAGAGAAAACAAAACAATTTGATCAGCGAATGAGTGAATCGAAAAATCGTAGCGTGCCTCAAAAAGATGTGCAAGCCTTATTCAGCATGTATGATCACCAAGCGTTGACGGAATTGGATCAGAAGTTCTCAGATCTATTTGACTTGGCGCGTTATTATCCCACGGACCGTTTGACTTATCCAACCATCTTTTGTGAAACGCTTGAAGAATTCTATCAACCAATGCTTGCTGACTATAATATTTCCCCTCAAGCAAAAGAAGTAGAGTTGAAACGTTTGATAGCAGATGGACGTAAGACAGCTCAAGATCTGAACGGCGGGGGGATAATGGGTTATCTCTTACCCGGTCGAGGTTGTTTCCTAAATGGTTGGTTATTTGTTTATGGTCGCGATATCGCTCCAAAAGATGCTTTCCAGGATGCAAGTTTGCTCTCACGGATATTAACCACGGCAGTACATGAGAAACTAGGGCATGGCTTTTTATCTTCTTATAGCGCGCTCGGACAAGTCAAAACAAAACTAGGATTAATGCAGATTGAATTAGCCAGTCGTTTTGGATTGCGCACAAGCGACGATCCGATCTCAAGCCTACGTGTACGACAACATAATTTGATATATAGCGTCTCAGTATTTCTTGAAGAAGGCTGGTCGACCTGGATTGAGACATATTTGGGGCAATTGATGCCAGAAGCGAGTGTTCATCCTCGTTATAATCTGCAACAAGTGATGGAAGCTTTGAAGAAGCTAACCGTAGAGAATTCTGGAGACGGAGATAATACCAAAAACGAAGAATTACAGGCGCTTCTACAAGGAGCGTTAACCATCCTGTTTCTCGATCCAGAGGCAAATATTGCTGAGCTTCATGCTGCGGTGATGATATTGCAGCTTGTTAATCAACAATATGCAATGGAAACCATGACCGTTTTAGGTCAACCACTGATCTACGCAGTCGGATCTTTATTGATGAGCCAAGCTGAAGCAAATCTTGGTTCGGTATGTGTGCCTTATGCAGCATTAATAGCTGCAAATATCCTATTTAATTTTGACGAGATTAGTTTATCGGATTTGGGAACCTTGTTATCTACTGATCCGAGTCTTCACCCAGATGCACGTCTGGCTGCCATAAGTCGTATTAAGCTTGAAAAACCAGATTCGATCAAAGAACTAGCTCAACGCGCTCAAGCTGAATTGAGCTTTTCGGTTCCCCAATCTTTAAAATAGATCGGTTGTATGAGGAGGATGTATGAATACAAAACAGCAACCAAAAGAAAGAGAAAATACAAACTTGGCGCGAATTGTTTCGATCCAAGAACTGCCAGGACGACTTGGCAAGTATTTGGAGGTTGGCAGTCAACAAAATGGCATCGTGATCTATCCGAACGGTGAAGTTCAAGTGTTGGGCGCTGGACGTCATAAAGTGCTCTCTGCTTGGAGCCGTCTGCGTGGGGGTGGCATTGGATTGATCACTGGCGTTTACCCAGTCGGTAGTTTTTATACCTATCTGCGAGCGCCTAATTTGCTCAGCGGCGATGAAGTATTGCTGGACGCAGGATTACTATTGTGCTTGCAGGTATTACAAGAAGATCCAGCCCTTTTCTTTAATCAAGTTGTCTTACCCTCAGGAAAAGTGAATGTCGTAAATCTGCCTCTACAAGAGACGCAAATTTTAGAAGCAGTAAATGTCTTGGTGCGTCAATATGCCGCTGATGACCTAGTCTTAGGTTACCCATTGCCGCAATTGAGGTCGGATATTTCTCAACATTTGAAAGAATTAATCCACAGTCAGGGATTGGATTTGATCGCCATATCGTTGTTCAATTTTCGACGCGCCTCTGATCGCGCCCTTATCGCCGAAAAGGCACAGAAGCTGGAAGAACGCTTGGCAGATGTTGAAATCCGCAAAAAGATGGCTGCGATCGAAAACCAGGCACAGTTGGATGATTTTCTGATTCAATTTGATCCCGAACTCGCCGAGAAAAACCCCATCAGACTTTCGGATACGGAAGGACCTCCGCAAGCGGGTGGCAGTGAAATCTCTGTGGATGGGATGTTGAAGATCTGGGCGGATGCCGAAAGCCAAGAAAAAGATCGTGGTTTAGCATGGCGTTTGCGTTCCAGTCTGCGACGTCAACCAAAATCTGAAAAGGAAGACCAGACAAAAAAGAAAATCCCTACCAAAAGACAACTGCGGATTTGGTTATGGCGAAGGATAATCGGAATAATCGCATCGCTTGTTTTTGGCGGTTTGGCGACCTACGCGGTAGTCCTAGTAGCCGAAGCTGCTTCCTGGGATTTGAAATGGGAATTCCTGCTGATCATCTGGGGTCCGATTGCTGGATTGCTGGTTCATAGTATCTTGGATTATATTAAAAAAGGAGAGCAGCTCGAAGAAGCTAGATGGGGGGCAGAAGGTAAAGTTTATATAGATGACCTGACGGGTAACAACCGTCGGAAAGTTGATGCTCTTGTGCGTGAGCAATGTCAATTAGACCTAGATCATAGTAGTGGTGTCCTCAATGAACTGCGTTCGCGTGTCTATCGAGATGGCGCTGAAGACTTGGCATTGAAGTTACGCTATTTAGAAAAGAAAATCCAAACAGTAGCTCAGAAAGTACAGCAAGGCAATTTTGGCAAACCAGCCTATCTGGAAGACTTGAATATCAAACCGTTCTTATGGGAAAAATTATTAAATTATGACGAGATGATCTTGGTGAACGCCGCGCTATTATCCGAAAAAACCTATACCATTCAACAACAGTATGCTCAAGGTGAACTCAGTGCGCTCGCTTTGGATAAACTCGAGCAGCGCCTGGATCATCTATCGCATCGCTTTGAAAATCGCAGCCAGGTTCTCAAGCTTTCACCTGGACAATTACAAGCGGATCAAATTTGAGAAAGTCTTTGTTTTGAAATGATCGTACTCTGAGGAGGTAGAAAATGTTTGAAAAAAAATGTCCCCGATGTGGTCAGAAAGTTGCGCGATCCTATAATTATTGCCCCTATTGCCAAGCGCCATTGGCGACAGGCGTGCGAATTTGTGGAAAATGCGGTCACGAGAATCCTGGAGACGCTAAATTTTGCGGAAAGTGTCGAGAACCATTAGACGCTTCTGAAGCGCCTTATATCGTCAAGCACCGTTGGGCAAGACGCGAAGAAGAGTTCGCGGTACGTATCGAAGCCGATGACCTGCCTGGGTTGCTGAAAAGCGGCGTGAAAGTTGAACCAGGAACAAACGCTATGTTGATCGAGAAGAGCGTCAACCAAGGTATCGTACCGCCAGGGGAATATACCATCAGCACGATTGGGCAGCGTATTAGCGCTTGGCTCACGGCGGATATTCCTGAACGAGTAATAATCTTGTTAGTAGATGTGACTCCTGCTGAAATGGAATTTCATCTGGGCGGACGTTTTACCAGCGATCCCTTACCAGTTGGAATGACGATCCGATTGAATACTGAGATCAGTGAACCAGGCAAATTCTTGATCAATGTCCTGCGCGGAAAAGAAAGGATCACCAAAGAGGACATTCGCCAATATCTTTACCCAGAAATAACGCAGGTGGCTGACCGTTGGCTGCGTTCGCATTCTTTGCAAGAATTGGTGGAAGATCCCTCGCAAACGGCGCGTTTTGAATTAGCCTTAGAAGAAGCCTTGCGCACGACGTTTGGTCAAAGCGGTTTGAGTTTCTTAAATGTGCGCACCATGGAGCTCAATCTGGAACCCTATGAAGAGATCCAGCACAAATACAGCCAAGCGAATCTGATCGATCAGGAAGCCGTTGCGGATCTAAAATTGGCAGAAGCGCAGTTGCGTGAAAAGGAACAGCAGGCGCGCACGGATGCTGAAGCGCAAGCCAGCTTAACCGAGATCCAGAGAGAATATGACCTGCGCAAAGCGAAGGCTGACCTGGAAGCCAAAAAACGTTTCAATGAAATTGACCAACAGAATGACCTCGTCGAGCTTTCCAGTGAGACCGCAAAAGTAGAACTTGCAGAGCGCAAAGCGCAATTGTATGAGCGCATGCGTGAAGTAGTTAGCAGCGAGAAGATGGGGGAAGTGCTTAGTGAAGCTGAGTTTGAGAAATTCTTGGATGATATTGATCATGAGAAACTACTGCGTGAAAAAGAACGCGCTGAGCTGCTTAAAACATGGGAAGAAGCAAGTCAAGATAAAGAGCTGGCGCGCGCCCATCTGCTGGCAAAGCTGCAGGTGGAACAGGAGTATGAACTACGCACCAAGCAACTGGCTTTGCGATCCGATCTCTCGGAGCAGGAATTGGATAATGAACTCAAATTAGAGCGCAAACGCTCTCAGAATCAGTTCGATATTCAGGCTCAGAAATATGAATTTGATCTGAAACGCCGCAGAGCGGAAGAGGAACTGCGCCGTGAGCAGGAAGCGACAGACCTGGAAGCGGAACGCATCAAGCGCAAATTTGGCTTGGAGATGAGCGCGGCGGAGAATGATGAAGAGATCCGTCAAATGCGAGCAGAGATGGAATTGGGGCTGGATGGGCTGCGCGGTATGAAGCAAGTACGCCTAGAGAATGAGATTGGACAATGGGAACTAGAGGCGAAGAGAAAGGAACTCGAGTGGCAGCAGGAACAGGACAGGCTCGATCGTGAGATGCAGCGCGAGCGCGAGAAACTGCAGTTTGAACTCGACCGCATGGAAAAATTGGCGCAAATGTCTGTCGAAGCGATCATCTCGGTTTCGGGTCCTGAACAAGCCAAGGTCTTGGCAGATCTCAAGAAGAGCGAATTCCTAAGCGGGATGAGCGAGGAGCAGATCTTAGCGGCGGCAGCGAAAGAATCGCCTGAGGTGGCAAAAGCCTTCCAGGAGAAATTCCGCGCCATTGCTGATGGCAAAACCAGCCAAGAAATCGCTGAGATGTACGAGCGCATGCTGTCTGACCGCGAGAATGCCATGCAGATGATCAAGGAACTCTCCGAGCAGCGCGCCCAAGATGCGGATAAATACAGCGCCCGTACCGCGGATGCGACCAAACACGCCATCGATCAACTTACTGAAGTAGCGAAGGCGCAAGCTAACCGCCAAAGTCCCCAACCTGTAATTCTGACTGGAGGCGGGATGACCAACATGCCGGCTGCAACCCAGACCAATGCAGCTTCTATATCGCAAGAAAAGAGCGAAATGATCATCTGTCCGAACTG
>Ga0172371_10010227_pt1 | contig 12719 bp, 10 predicted proteins | sample Lak12m_FD_114543 | JGI IMG/M metagenome (GOLD analysis project Ga0172371, IMG submission 114543) | Freshwater microbial communities from Kabuno Bay, South-Kivu, Congo - kab_022012_12m | ecosystem: Environmental > Aquatic > Freshwater > Lake | place: Democratic Republic of the Congo: South-Kivu... | reverse complement strand
GTTCACGAAGCGTTCCCGTCTTGCCGTCCATGGCAACCCTCCGTCTTGTGCCAGTTTCCACATCACCCGTAACCGGCCCCACTTTACCCGAAAAACGCCGGCGCAGGAACGGGAATGCACCCGGGAGCCAGTCCCCTTTTGCGACTGCCGACCTAACGTGGTAGCATGGGACCATGAGCAGCATTACTCCGCGCGAGCGCGTTTGGCGGGCGATCCGGCGTCAAGAGCCCGACCGAGTCCCCTGGCACCTCGGCTGCACGGTCCCAGCCCGAGAGAAACTCGTCGCTTACTACGGCACCGACGACCTCGACGACCTGCTCGGCAACCACCTGGCCAAGTACCGTCCGAGGGCGCCCGAGGGGCTCCAGGAGGTCCGCCCCGGGTTCTTCCGCGACGATTTCGGCGTGGTGTGGAACCGCACCGTCGATAAGGATATCGGCGTTGTGGAGGACTACCTTCTCAAACGGCGGTCGCTCGAAGGATACGCCTTCCCCGATCCCCACGACCCGGGGCGCTACGAAGCCCTGCCCGCCTTCCTCGCCGCCCATGCCAACCGGTTCCGGTACGTGAGCGTGTCGTTTTCGCTCTTCGAGCGGGCGTGGAGCCTGCGTGGCATGACCGAGCTGATGATCGACATGCTGGAAGCCCCGGAGTTCGTCGACGAGCTTCTCGACGCGCTCGTGGCGTTCGACCTGGGGATCATCGAAGAAGCGATCAAGTACGATATCGACGGGATCCTCTTCGGCGACGACTGGGGCCAGCAGAACGGCCTGTTGTTCGGGGCGCGGCTCTGGCGGCGGTTCATCAAGCCGCGCCTGGCGGTGCTCTACGGCGCGGTGAAGCGAGTCGGCAGGGCGGTGATGATCCACTGCTGCGGGAAGGTGCAGGAGTTGTTTCCCGAGCTGATCGAGCTGGGCCTCGACGTGTTCAACCCCTTCCAGCCGGAAGTGATGGACCCGGTGGCGATGAAACGCCAGTTCGGCGACCGCCTCTCGTTCTTCGGCGGGATGAGCATCCAGAAGGTGCTCCCGTTCGGCACGCCGCAGCAGGTCCGCGACGAGGCCCGGCGACTCGTGGAACACGTGGGCCGCGGCGGAGGGTACATCCTCGCCCCTTCGCACGACATGCCCGACGATATCCCCGTGGAGAACATCGTCGCCCTGGTGGAGACGATGCAGTCGCAATAACCGCGTCGCGATGCGATTCCACCGCGTAGCGGCCGGGCTGTGCCCGGCGCGTGGAGCGCAGTGAGCGTGCAGAAGACGCCGGGCAAAGCCCGGCCGCTACGCGGAGGGCGTTGTCCTGGAGTGTTGACCGATCGCTCTTGATCGGAGGGTCAACCTATAATGGTCCGCGCCCACCACCTGATCTTCACGGCCTACGGCTTCTGGCTCCCGAACGACCCGCGCGGTTGGGGAGAACTTGCTTGCAATCGGTCCCGGGCGGAATCATAATCTCTGCACACCCCCATAGGAGGCCCTGCCATGAGTTCCGCTCCGTCCTCTCCTTCGTCGGCGCCGGCAGCGGGCCGGATCGCCTCGGTCGATGCCCTTCGCGGCTTCGACATGTTCTGGATCGTCGGTGGCCACGCAGCCCTGATCGCCGTTCTGGGAGTCTTTGTCTCGCCGCTGCCCGATTGGCTCAAGACCCAACTCGGGCACGCCAAGTGGGAGGGATTCACCGCCTGGGACCTGATCATGCCGCTGTTCCTCTTCGTCGTCGGCGTCGTTATGCCGCTGGCCTTCGCCAAGCGCGCGGAGCGCGGCGACACGATCGGAAAGATGTACGTGCGGGTCCTCCGCCGTGTGATCGTGCTCTGGGTGCTCGGCATGGCCGTCCAAGGCAATCTCTTGGTGGCCGACGAGACGTGGATACACATTTTCTCCAACACGCTCCAGGCGATCGCGGTCGGATACCTCGTCGCGTCGATCCTCCTCATCCACCTGCCGGTGCTGGGGCAAGTGATCGTCACGGTGCTCCTCCTGGTCGGCTACTGGCTGCTGATGCTCCTGGTGCCCTTCGGAGGCAATCCTGCCGGAACCCTGGACGAGCATGTCAACCTGGCCATGTACATCGACGAGTGGGTCCTGGGCCAGTTCCGCGACGGCACGACCTACACCTGGCTCCTCAGCGGCATGGGCTTCGCCACCATGGTGCTCTCGGGCGTTTTTGCCGGGCACCTGCTCCGCTCGCAGTGGTCGGGCGTGATGAAGGTGGTGTGGCTGATCCTGCTCGGCGGCCTGTGCCTGGCGCTGGGATGGTTCTGGGCCGGCGGCTTCGATGGGCTCGACGAGCTCGGCGGCGTCACCCTCGTCGGCGCGTGGCGGTTCCCCATCATCAAACACCTCTTCACCAGCTCGATGGTCCTTTGGGCCGCCGGATGGAGCTACCTGCTCTTGGCGATCTTCTACCTGGTGATCGACGTGCTCCGCCAGCGCTGGCTGGGCTTTGTGTTTGAGGTCCTCGGCGCCAACGCGATCTTCGCCTATGTGACCTGGGGTCTGTTCCACGGCAGTTTCCAGAATGTGGCCAACGTGCTCTTGGGCGGATTGGTCCGGTATTTCGGCACCCTTCCCGAGCCGATGCCCGCCATCGGCCAGGCGCTTGGCCCGGTGGGCGCGTTGGTTGTCCTCTGGCTGGTCCTCTACTATATGTATCGCAAGGGGACGTTTCTCCGCGTATAGAAGTTGTCGCGCAGTCGAACTGCCCTCACCCCCTGCCCCTCTCCCGCAAAACGGGAGAGGGGAGTTGTGAAGACCCTTCTTGATCGGAGTCGCGGTCATGTTCCGCAAACGGATGTGCCTTGTCGTGACGCCCCTGTTGGCGATTGTCGCCGGATGGGCACAAGTCCGCGCCGCCGAGCCGGCAGGCGACGAGTTTCCGCGGGAGCTGGTGAGCTTCGTGCCTTACGCTGGCAACCCCGTCTTCGCCGGCACCGGCCAAGACACGTGGGACCGCAGGATCCGCGAGCGGGGCTACATCCTGCGGGAGGGCGACACGTATCATCTCTGGTACACCGGCTACCGTGGCGAGGCCGACGAAAAGCACCTCGGCTACGCCACCTCGCCCGACGGGCTCCACTGGACCCGATATCCCGGCAGCCCGATCTACGACCGGGGCTGGGTCGAGGACGTGCAGGTCGTCAAGCACGGCGACACGTACTTCATGGTCGCCGAGGGGCGAAACGACATCGCCCATTGTCTCACGTCCAAGGATCGCATCCACTGGGAAGAGCAGGGAAACCTCGATATCCGCTACGCGAACGGCAAGCCGCTCAGCCCGGGGCCCTACGGCACGCCTGTCCTCTGGATCGAGGGCCCCACGTGGTACCTGTTCTACGAGCGGGGCGATCGCGGCATCTGGCTGGCCAGGTCGACCGACCGCAAGGTGTGGACCAACGTGCAGGACGAGCCCGTCCTTGCCCGAGGGCTGGAGGCGTTCGACCGCCGGGCCGTGGCCCTCAATCAGGTCGTCAAAGTAGGCGGCCGCTACTACGGCTACTACCACGCCACCTCGCTGGAAGAGCCGCACAACTGGACGACCTGCGTGGCCATGTCGACCGACCTGGTCCACTGGAAGAAATACCCCAAGAACCCCATCGTGAGCGGCGACCGTTCGAGCGGCATCCTGGTGCATGACGGCAAACAGTACCGCCTCTACACCATGCACCCCGACGTGCGCGTGTACTTCCCCAAGTAGGCGTAGGTCAGGCTTTCGAGCCTGACGCCCGCGGGGCCCTGTCAGGCTCGAAAGCCTGACCCACAAAGCCGACACGCGACGGAGCGCCGAATCGCCCCGCCGTTTTGCGGCGGGCCTCACGGCGTTCGGTCCGCCCTACAGCTACAGCTTGGGTCAATCATGGACTCTGTCCAACAGCAGGGCGTCCCCCTCCCTGTGGGAATGTGCGAGCCGTGGGTATCGCCGGCAGCCCCCATAAAGGCGATATATGGACGACCGCATTGCTTGTAGGATGTTTCAAGGACCGTTAAGATGGTTTATTAGGAAAATCCACTTACAGGGGGGCAAGGGGCTGTCTTGAATCCAGGAGGGGCGGATAAGAAGGACGAACACTGTGGGGTTTGCTCCAGAGTACCCCGCCGACTTTTCGACACTAATGTAAGTACCGTCAAGGCCATGTCCATCGGCCGCAACCACACTGACGGGGTCACCCGATGAATGTCATTGAAACCCGCGGGCTGCGAAAGGCTTACGGAAGCGACGATACTCGCGTAGATGCGCTGCGGGGCATCGATTTGAGGGTCCAACACGGGGAGTTTCTAGCCATTATGGGGCCTTCCGGCTCAGGAAAGAGCACATTGCTGCATAGTCTGGGCGGTGTTGAGGTCCCTACGAATGGGCAGGCTCTGCTCGAAGGGACCGACATGGCGACGCTCGACGACGATGAGCGGACGCTGATCCGACGCACACGCATCGGGTTCATCTTCCAGTCGTTTAATCTGCTGCCGGCCTTCACTGCGGAAGAAAACGTGTCGCTTCCCCTAGATCTGGGGGGAATGCCTGCGGCGGAGGCCCGGCGGCGGGCCGTGGAGTCGTTGAAGCTGGTGGGGGTTGCCCATCGCAGGAATCACATCCCGAGTGCCCTTTCCGGGGGTGAGCAGCAGCGCGTGGCCATCGCCCGGGCCTTGGCCATTCGGCCCGCAATCCTCTTGGCTGATGAGCCGACGGGGAACCTCGACAGTGTGAACGGCCAACAAGTCACCACGTTGTTGCGGAAGCTGGTCGACGAGGAGAAGCAGACGATCGTGATGGTGACGCACGACGGGGGCGTGGCGGCGCAAGCCGATCGGCTGGTACGTCTGCGGGACGGGCTGATCGAGAACGACGTGAGGCAGGCGCAGACGCGGCCCCGCGTTCGCACGTGTCTGTTCAAGAGAGTTCCCTGATTGGGAATGAGGGATTGGGGATTAGGGAATAGAGATGAGCCACAGGAGACAGACGACGTGTCGGTCGAGTGGTTATCTCGTATTCCTCGGCCCTCCTTCCCAATCCCTAATCCCTAATCCCTAATCCGGCACCATGGTTCTGTGGAAGTTCACGCTGCGAGAGCTCAAGAGCCGTCCCGGGCGAGCGATGCTCACGCTTTTGAGCATCGTGATTGCCGTGTCGGCCGTGGTGGCGGTCAACGTCTCGTCGAGCACCACACGGCGCGCCTACGAGGAGATGTACGCCAAGCTGGCGGGCCGTGCCGCCCTGGAGGTGATCGCCGAAGGGGGCGGCCCCTACGCCGAGGCCGTGGTCGCCAGGCTGGAGCGGGTCCCCGGCGTAAAGACGGCCGTGCCCGTGCTGCGGGAGCCGTGCAAGCTCTTTCGCAAGTCGGGCAGGCTCCTTTTCTCAGTCATGGGGATCGATCCGGAGCGCGACGAGGCGGTTCGCGACTATCGCCTCGATGAAGGGGAGTTCTTTCAGGGCGACGAGGGAGCCCTGATGGAGGCGGGCTTCGCCCGCGGCTTGGGGATTCACGTCGGCGATGAGATCGGCCTGCTCGGTCCCAAGGGTTACTGCCGGCTTCCGGTGATCGGATTCTTGGCGCCGGAGGGGGCGGCCCAGTTCAACCAGGGCGGGACCGCCTTTGTGACGCTTCGCACGGCCCAGCAGATCTTCGGAAAGCCGCGGAGCATCAACACCACCAGCCTGGTGCTCGACGACTCCGCCGATCCGGCGGCCGTGCAAGCCGAGATCGCGCGCATGCTGCCCACGGGTCTTACGGTCCGCCCGCCGCTGGCCCGAGCGCACATGGGCAAAGAAACCCTCCAAAATCTCGATCAAGGCTTGAGTTTCGCCTATACCCTCACGCTGGTGCTGGCGACGATCGTCATCTTGAACACGTTCCTGATGAACGTCGGCGAGCGGCGCCGGCAGTTGGCGATCCTCCGGGCCCTGGGGACAACGCGGGGGCAGATCATGGGGATGCTGCTCCGCGAGGGCCTCCTCATGGGAATCCTGGGAACGGTGGTCGGCATCCTCCTGGGTCTGGCGGGGGCCTATGGACTGAGCATTGCGATGGCGAAGGCGTACAACGCCACGGTGAATGCCCTGGAGATTACCGCACAGCCGTTTCTCTTGGCGGGCCTGCTGGGACCGGGGATGGCGATGATGGCGATGTTCGTGCCGGCCCATCTGGCAGGCAAGGTGACGCCGCTGGAAGGAATGCGCCCCCTGGTGGCGGAGGCCGGCCGCCCGGCCTCGCTCAAAGTCACGCTGCTCGGCCTCGCCGCGTTCCTTCTCACCGGGGGCTGCGTGGTGGCGTGCGTCTTCGGGTATCTGCCGATCCAACTGGCCATTCCCTGTGGCGTGTTGTACACGGTTTCGCTGGTCTTGCTGATCCCCGCCATCTTGACTCCGGTCACCCGTTTTATCGTGTGGATGCTCTACCCGCTGTTGGGCACATCGGCTCAACTGGCGCAGCGGCAGATCATTCGGCGCCGCACCCGCTCCACGCTCACGATCGGCGTCCTCTATGTCTGCTTGAGCGCCGGCCTGGGGTTGGGGACGGCGATCCTCAACAACGTGGAGGACGTGCGGAACTGGCAGAAGCGCACCTTTGTGGGCGATTTCTTCATCCGCGCCCTCCAGCAGAATCTCGCGACCGCCGATTCGGCGCCAATGCCCGAGTCGCTGAAGGGCGACATGACCGAGATCGAGGGGGTCGCCTCGGTCGAGGCCATGCGCATTGTTCAGGACGTGACCGTGGCTGGTCAGATGGTGTATGCGATTCTGCGGGAGTACGACCTCCAGGGCGATCTCCAGCTCGATCTGAAAGTGGGCGAACCGGCCCAGGTCCGTCAGCGGCTCCTCGAGGGCGACGTGGTGCTCGGCACCGTCCTGGCCCACCGCAGCGGCGTCAAGATCGGCGACCAGATCACGCTCCAGACCCGCCAGGGACCCAAGTCGGTTCGCGTGGCCGGCATTACCAACGACTACGTGATGGGTGGCGTGGTGATCCACATGGATCGCGCCTACGGCAAGAAGCTCTTGGCTGCCGAGGGGGCCGATTTGTTCATCGTCCACGCCCGGCCCGCCGCCCTCGGCGAGGTCGACGCCGGGCTCAAGTCGATCTGCGAGAAGAACGGTTTGCTGCTCCACTCGTTCGCCGATCTCCGCCGGCGGCTCGACAACTTGATGAACGGCGTGGTGGGGGGCCTCTGGGGGATTATGACCCTGGGGCTCGTGGTGGCCGGTTTCGCCGTGGCCAACACGCTCACCATGAACGTGCTGGAGCAGACCCGCGAGATCGCCATGCTCCGCGTGGTGGCCATGACCCGCCGCCAGGTCCGCAGAACCATTCTCTCCCAGGCCGCCATCCTGGGCGTGTTCGGGGTGACGCTCGGGGTGATCGCCGGGGTCGTGTCCTCGTACACCACGAATCTGTGTACGCCGGCCGTGACCGGCCGGCCGATCGACTTCGTGCTCAGTCCCAGCCTCTTGTTCGGCACCTACGCGGTGGCGCTGGCGATCATCCTTATCGCCGCCTGGCTCCCCGCCCGCCGCGCCACGCGATTGAACGTGCTCATTGCGCTCCAGTACGAATAGCATGACGCCCCGCGAGCGAGTCCTCACGGCCCTGAGCCATCGGCAGCCCGATCGAACGCCGTGCGATTTCTGGGCGGAAGACTGCACCTGGAACCGGCTTCTGGCCCACGTGGGCCACCACGACAAGGGCCGCCTGTTGGACCAGTTGGGCGTCGACGTGCGCCACCTGGAAGTGGCCGGTCCGGCGGAGCGGGCCCTCGGCGGCGGCGTGTTCCAGAACTACTGGGGCGAACGCTACGTCTACAAGCAGACCCCGTGGGGGCCGATGCGGGAAGACGTGCGCGGCGCCCTGGCCGACGCCGAAAGCCTCGCCGACCTCGAGCGTTTCGACTGGCCCACCCCCGACGTGTTCGACTACTCCGGCCTGGCCGAGCAGTGCCGCCGCCTCGACCAACACGCCTTGTTCTACGGATTCGCCGACGTGTGGCAGCGGCCGGCCCTGGTGCGCGGGTGGGAAGGCATGTTCGTCGACATGGCCGAGCGGCCCGACTGGGCACACTTCCTCTGCCGCAAGTTCACCGATTTCTACAAGGACGACTACGCCCGGGCCGCCAAGGCCACCCGGGGGCGCATCGACCTGTACCTCTTGATCAGCGATCTGGGAAGCCAGACGGGCCCGTTGATCTCGCTGTCGATGTTCCGCTCCTTCGTGGCCCCGTACTTGAAGGAGATGATCGACTGCATCCACTCCCTGGGCGGGAAGGCGATCTATCATAGCTGCGGGGCGATCCGCCCGTTCATTCCCGACCTGATCGGGCTGGGCGTCGACATCTTGGACCCGATCCAGCCGGTCAAGCCCGAGATGGCCCCGGAGCGGCTGAAGGCCGACTTCGGCGAGCGGCTCACTTTTCACGGCGGGATCGACATGCAGCACCTGCTGCCCCACGCCTCTCCGGCGGAAGTGCGTGCCGAAGTGCGGCGGTACTGCGAGACGCTGGGGCGCGGGGGCGGCTACATCCTCGGCCCCGCCCACCTCTTCCAGCCCGACGTCCCGCCTGAAAACGTCCTGGCCGTTTACGAGGGCGGTTGACGGGGGCCGTCCCCGCCGGCTATCCTGGGGGCCGTCGCCGAAGTTTCTCGTTCCCACGCTCCGCGTGGGAACGCACGACGGGCCGCTCCGCGGCCAGCGGCTCCAGACGCCGCAGGGCGGCGAGGCTTGCGTTCCCACGCAGAGCGTGGGAACGAGAGACGCCCTACCTCCGTAAACACCGTACGATGAGGAGTAACGCAATGAAGTCTCTTGGGTTGGCACTGGCGGGTTGGATTGTGGCTTCGGCCTTCGCAGCGGCAGACGCCGCCGAGCGGCCGATCAAAGTGTTGATCATCGGTGGGCAGAACAACCACGACTGGAAGAAGTCGACCCCCTTCTTGAAGCAACTGCTCGACAAGAGCGACCACTTCGCGGCGACCATCCAGAACGCCCCGCCCCAGGGCGCCCCGAAGGCCGATTGGGACGCCTGGGAGCCGAACTTCCGCCAGTTCGACTGTGTGGTGCTCGACTACAACGGCCAGATGTGGCCCGAGCGGGTCAAAAAGGATTTCGTCGAGTACGTGCGCAACGGCGGCGGCGTGCTGGTGATCCACGCCGCCAACAACTCCTTCGGCGGCTGGAAGGAGTACGAGCAGATGCTCGGGCTTCTCTGGCGCGGCCGCGACTACGGGGCGAGCCTCTACGTCGACGACGAGGGAAAGGTGGTGCGCGAGGAGAAGGGACAGGGACGCGGTATGGGCCACGGAGGCCAATACGACTGGAAGATGACGGTCCGCGACCCCGAGCACCCCATTACCCGGGGCATGCCGATCCACTGGATGCACAAGCACGACGAGCTCTACCACGGCCAGCGCGGCCCGGCCGAGAACGTCAACATTCTGATCACCGCCTACTCCGATCCCGCGCCCGGGCGCGGCGGCACCGGCAAGAACGAGCCGATGGTCTTCTGGGTCCCCTACGGCAAAGGCAAGGTGGTCTCGAACCTGATGGGCCACGTCGGCTCGTTGGACCCGATGAAGTGTGTGGGCTTCAAGGTGGTCCTCTACCGGGCCTGCGAGTGGCTGGCGACCGGCAAGTGCACCACCCCCATCCCCGCCAACTTCCCCACCGCCGAAAAGATAAGTATCGAGCCGTAACAACGGAAAGAAGAAGCCCATGTCCGAAGAACCCCTGATTGCCGTCTTTGTCGATTTCGAGAACCTGGCCCTCGGCGTGCGCGAGATGAAGTCGGAGGCGTTCCAGATCCAGTTGGTGCTCAAACGCCTGCTGGAGAAGGGGCGAATCGTCTTCAAGCGGGCCTACTGCGACTGGAGCAACTACCGCGACGCCGTGCGCGAGTTCCACGGCCAGGGCATCGAGCTCATCGACATCCCCCAGAGCAAGGCCAGCGGCAAGAACAGCGCCGACATTCACATGGTGGTCGACGCCCTGGACCTCTGCTACGCCAAGCACCACATCGACATCTTCGCCCTCCTGTCGGGCGACAGCGACTTCTCGCCGCTGGTGTCGAAGCTCAAGGAGAACGACAAGCGGGTGATCGGCTGCGGGGTCAAAAGCTCCACCTCGAACCTGCTCATCGCCGCCTGCGACGAGTTCATCTACTACGACGACCTGATCCGCGAGGCGCACCGGGCCCGGGCCGCGGCCGGCAAGCCCAAGAAGCAGACCGACAAGAAGCAGGAGGCCCTCGACCGGCTCTTGAAGATCGTCCGCTCCCTGGAGGTCGATTACGACCCGCTCTGGGGCTCGATGGTCAAACAGGCGATCCGCCGCGTCTATCCCGACTTCAACGAGACCTACTACGGCTACCGCACGTTCTCCGATCTCCTGGAAGACGGCCAATCCAACGGCCTGATCGACCTGGAGCACGACGAGGCCCGCGGCAACTACAAAGTGCGGCTGAAGAAGGAACGCGGGGCGTAGCACTGTTTTTCTCGTTCCCACGCTCTGCGTGGGAACGCACGGTGGGCCGCTCCGCGGCCAGGGGCTCCAGACGCCGCAGAGCGGCGAGGCTGGCATTCCCACGCGGAGCGTGGGAATGAGGGTATTTGATCTGTAGCCTCAACGCCATCCTTATCTTATGTTCCTAGGCATCGAAATCGGCGGAACGAAGCTTCAGTTCGGCGTGGGCCGCGGCGACGGCCGGCCGTTGGCGAGGCTCCAGCGGCTCGATGTGGAGCCGCAATTCGGGGCGGAAGGCATCCGCCGGCAGATCGTCCAGACCGCCAGGCCGCTCATCGAAGACTATGGAGTCACGGGGATCGGCTTCGGCTTCGGCGGCCCGGTCGATTCCGAGCGGGGGCGCACGATCACAAGCCACCAGGTCGAGGGCTGGAAGGATTTTCCGCTGGCCGACTGGTGCCGCGAGACGCTTGGGGTGCCTGCCCTCGTGGCCAACGATTCCGACAGCGCCGGACTGGCCGAGGCCCTGTTTGGGGCCGGCAAGGGGCACGCGGTCGTGGTGTACAACAACATCGGCAGCGGCATCGGGGGGGCGATTGTCATCCGCGGCCGGCTGTACGGCGGCTCGCAAGGGGTGGCGGCGGAGTTCGGGCACCTTCGCCCCGGGCCCGAGGCCCTCCAACCCGATCAGGACCTCGAAGCCGTGGCCAGCGGCTGGGGCATTACCGCCGCGGTCCGTGCCCGGGTCGACGCACTCCTCGGCGACGGAAGCGAACCATCGGCCCGCGACCTGCTCGACCGTTGCGGCGGGAACCTCGACGAGCTGAACACCAAGATCATCGCCGAGGCCGCCAAGGCGGGCAACCGGCTGGCCGCCGGCGAGTTCGACCGCGCGTGCCGCACCATCGGCTGGGCCCTGGCCCAAGTGATTACCGTGCTGGCCCCGAGCGTCGTGGTGATGGGCGGCGGCGTGTCGCTGGTCGGCGAGGAGCTTTTCTTCCGCCCCTTGCGGCACTACGTAGGACAATACGTCTTCCCGGCGCTAGCCGGCGCCTACGAAATCGTCCCCGCCGCGCTCGGCGAAGAAGTGGTCCTCTACGGCACCCTCGCCCTGGCCGCGGAACGGTTCGCCACATAAAGCCGCGACCGGTGGTCGCGCCGAGTGTGTGGAGCCGCGGCCATGGAAGCGCAAGTAGGATGCCTCTTCTCTGTTCCGTCCGCACGTCAGCCCCGTCGCAAAAGGGGACAGGCACCTTCGCTGGAGAGCGAAGTGGAAGGGACGCCGCGATGGGGGCGACGGAGCCAGTCCCCTTTTGCGACTGCCGAGTCATCGCAGTAATACTAGGCGACAGGATCTTCACCCCAGCCCGAGCACGTGACCCATGCCGTACAGGCCCGGCGGCTTGCCGACGAGGTACTTGGCGGCCGCGAGCGCGCCCATCGCGTAGCAGTCGCGATTGGTGGCCCGAGCGGTCATCTCGATGCTTTCCCCGAGCATGGCGAAAACGATGGTGTGCTCGCCGGGGTTGTCGCCGACGCGGATGGCATGGTAGCCGATTTCGTCGTGAGGACGAGGGCCGGGCCGGCCTTCCCGACCGTGGCGGTGGCGCGTTTGGCCCATCGCCCCGGCGATGATCTGACCGAACTTGAGCGCGGTGCCGCTCGGGGCGTCTTCCTTAAAGCGGTGATGCCGCTCGAGGATCTCGACGTCGGCGTTCTGGTCGCTCAAGGCCCGGCCGGCGACTTCCGCCAGGTTCATCGTCAGGTTCACGGCCAGACTCATGTTGGGCGACCAGACCAGCGGGATCCGCCCGGCCGCGGCGCGGAGACCGGCGATTTGCGCGTCGTCGAGCCCCGTGGTCGCCACAACCAGCGGCACGTTGTGGTTCACGCACCACGGAACGATCGACCGAGTGCCTTGGGGCACGGAGAAATCAATGACCACGTCGACGAGCACGTCGATCGCCCCGCGAAGCGGCACACCGATCGCTCCGATTCCGGCCACCAGACCGGCGTCTTCCCCGAGGCGCGGGTGGGAGGGGGCGTCGATCGCCGCCACGAGGGCAAGCACCGGGTCCGCTTTGGCGAGGGCCACCAGCCGCTGCCCCATCCGGCCGGCCGCTCCGTGAATCGCAATACGAACTGAGGCCATTGAACTCCTCCCGCAGCCGAGTGAAACGCCAAGGAGCGACCGGTTCGCTAACGGTCGGCCCAAGGAATGATTTCCACGTTTACCAGTTCATAAAGCCGCGACCGTTGGCCGCGATTGCGGCGC
>Ga0172371_10010226_pt1 | contig 12719 bp, 6 predicted proteins | sample Lak12m_FD_114543 | JGI IMG/M metagenome (GOLD analysis project Ga0172371, IMG submission 114543) | Freshwater microbial communities from Kabuno Bay, South-Kivu, Congo - kab_022012_12m | ecosystem: Environmental > Aquatic > Freshwater > Lake | place: Democratic Republic of the Congo: South-Kivu... | reverse complement strand
GGCGTTAAAATCTTCAAAATAAGTTTTAACTATTTCTTCAACGGTCTCGTGGAGATATTCCATGATTTCATTTTTTAAGCGATCGCCTTGCAGTGCGCGGTTTCTTCTGGTATAAATAATTTCGCGCTGTTGGTTCATCACGTTATCATATTCCAGCAGACGTTTACGAATTGAAAAGTTATTTTCTTCAACTTTTTTTTGAGCGCGCTCAACGGATTTTGTGATTAATGAGTGTTCAATTACTTCGCCTTCTTGAATTCCCATTCGTTCCATAACGGAAGCGATTCTATCGCTGCCAAACAAACGCATGAGGTCATCTTCAAGTGAAAGGAAAAATTTTGTCGTTCCGGGATCGCCTTGCCTTCCGGCGCGCCCACGTAACTGTCTATCTATTCTACGCGATTCATGCCGTTCAGTTCCAAGGATAAAAAGCCCGCCGCGCTCAACAACGCCTGCGCCGAGTTTAATATCCGTTCCGCGTCCCGCCATGTTGGTTGCAATAGTTACGGCTCCCATTTCTCCTGCATGCTCAACAATTTCAGCCTCGCTTTTATGTTGTTTTGCATTCAAAACGTTGTGAGGAATTCCTTTCCGTTTTAACATTCTGCTGATAGTTTCCGAAACCTCAACAGAAGTTGTTCCGACGAGAATGGGTCTTCCAATTTTACGAAGCTCTTCAATTTTATTAATGACCGCATTGAACTTTTCGCGCTTGGTTTTAAAGATTGCGTCATCTTGGTCGTCTCGAATATTTGGTTTGTTAGTGGGAACAACCACTACTTCCAATTTATAAATTTCGTGAAACTCGCTTTCTTCAGTTTCAGCCGTGCCGGTCATTCCCGCAAGTTTGTTGTACATTCTGAAATAATTTTGCAGCGTGATGGTGGCAAGCGTTTGCGTGTCCCGCTCAACTTTTACGCTTTCCTTTGCTTCAATAGCTTGATGCAAACCGTCGGAATATCTTCTTCCGGGTAAAACACGTCCGGTAAATTCATCAACAATGGCAATTTTGCCTTCTTCGGTAATTACATATTCAACATCTTTTTCAAAAAGGGTGTAAGCTTTTAATAGCTGATGGAGTGTGTGAATCCGTTCGCTTTGTTCGGAATATAAATGATAAAGAGCGTCTTTTCTTCTTACTTTTTCTTCGGGAGATAAAGAAGCGTCGTGTTCAAACTTGCTTATCTCGGTTCCAAGGTCCGGAAGCACGAAATAATTTTTATCTCCTTTGCCGAAGCGCGCGAGTTCTTCTCTTCCTTTTTCTGTAAGATCAATGGTGTTATTCTTTTCGTCAATTACAAAGAAAAGTTCGTCATCAATGATGTGCATGTTACGAGCTTTTTCGCGAAGATATTCCAATTCGGTTTGCTGCATCAATTTTTTATTCGATGGGTCGGCAAGCATCTTTTCAACTTTTTTGTTTTTCGGAAGCCCTCGGTAAGCGCGAAGTAAATTTATTCCGGCTTGTGTTTGAGCATCTTTCGCCTCTCCGTTAGTAAGCAATTCTTCGGCTTCTTGAGCAATCTTAGAAACAAAGTTTGATTGCAGCCGGTAAAGTTTTTCAATTAAGATTTTCATTTCGTCAAATTTTTGCTGGTCATCAACTTCAACGGGACCGGAAATTATCAACGGGGTTCTTGCTTCATCAACTAAAACTGAATCCACTTCATCAACTATAGCATAGTTGTGTCCGCGCTGAACTTGAAATTCTTTATCGCTTGCCATATTGTCGCGGAGATAATCAAAACCAAACTCATTATTTGTTCCATACGTAATATCACAATTGTATCGTTCTTTTCTTTGGTCGGGGGACATTGTGTTAAGAATTACCCCAACAGTCAAACCGTGAAATTTGAAAATTTCACCCATCCATTCAGAATCACGTTGAGCCAAGTAATCATTTACAGTAATAAGATGCACACCTCTTCCGGTTAATGCATTCAAGTAGATGGGAAGTGTAGCAACAAGTGTTTTCCCTTCGCCGGTTGCCATTTCAGAAATTTTCCCTTGATGAAGAACAACGCCTCCCATTAATTGCACATCATAAGGGACCATATCCCATTTTGTGTTTTTTCCCATTACTGTCCAAGATTTCCCAACGAGTCTTTTGCAAGTTTCTTTTACCACGGCAAACGCTTGCGGAAGCAGTTCATCCAGCGTCTCTTCATATTGTTCGTGGAGATTGTCTTCAAGCGTATCAACTTGGTCATAAGCCGCTTGTCGGTCAAAGTCTTCATCACTTTGCAGTTTGGTATGAAGTTCATCTAATTTTTGCCGGATTTCAGCGGTATCGTTCTGCAGTTTTTGTTTAAACTCAACTGTTTTGTTCCGCAGTTCGTCATCGGTCAGGTTATGTAATTTTTCAAATTCTTCATTTATTTCTGCAACAATGGGAATTAATTCGTTAACGTCTTTAGTTTTTTTATCGCCAAAAATTTTCTTGAACAAGCTAAGCATCAAAGGTCTCCGTATGATTAAAAAAAAATTAACCGGTAAGATTATTACCTACAATTTAAGAAGAATTCGCTTGGAGAAAAAAGGTAGATTTTGGTAGCGAAGGTATTTTTCTAAGAGACTTTGAGCTGCCGTTTTTTACAAGAATTATAAATAGACGGCAATTTTGTATTTTTCAGCAGTATTTAACAATTATTGCTTTGAAAATTATTCGTTGACTAAAACGCATTATCATATTTCAGAAAAGCTTGTACAAGCTATTGCCGGTTTTACCGTCGGTTATTTTTCTAATAAAGAAATGGATGCGCTGCTGTTGTCTTGGGAAACAGAAGCCGCTCAAATTTGCTTTACGGCAAGTTCAGAGAGTAATCTTACCCGGATGCTGTATTCGCTTTTTGATAAAGTTTATTTTTTGAGGGACTGTCTCAACTATCCCCATTACTCAAAAGCATTTTTGCGCATTGCATCATTCAGCAATTATTTAACGGATATTGTGGTGCGAAATCCCGAATTTCTCTATTGGGCATTGAGCAGTGAATCGCTTGAAGAAAACATTGACGGACAAAAATTTGCGCAAGAATGTGAAAAAGCTGTTGGCTTGTTCAATTCTTTTACCGGAAAAGTAAGCGCCATCAAAGCAATAAAGCGAAAATATATACTACGAGTTGGGCTGCGCGACAATCTCGGTTTGGCATCAGTTTCAGAAACAACAAACGATCTTTCAATTCTTGCAAAAACGCTTTCGGCGATACTCTTTTCAGTTTGTTACGAAGAGGTTAAAGCAAAATACCAATCACAAAAAATTAACAGAAAGTATTGCATTGTTGCGCTCGGCAAACTCGGCGGCGATGAACTAAATTACAGTTCTGATATTGACTTGATGATTTTTTACGATAAGAACGTTACTCTTAAAAATGGCAAAGAATACCACGAACTGCTCACGCAAGCCATTCAACTTTTTGTAGAACAAGCCTCGCAAGCAACTGAAAAAGGATTTCTTTTCCGTGTTGATTTCCGATTAAGACCGGATGGGAAAAACTCGCCGTTGGCAAGAACATTAACCGATACGCTCCGTTATTATGAAAGCCGCGGCGAAGATTGGGAACGGCAGATGCTGCTGAAAGCAAGTTATCTTGGCGGAGATGAAAAGTTATATCGGGAGTTTGCCGGCTACATTTCTAATTTTATTTTTCCAAAGAATTTTTCTTTCTCGCCGATTGAACAAATAAAAAAATTAAGAAAAAATATTCTTGATAAAATAAAGACCGACCAGAACATAAAACTTTCAAAAGGCGGAATACGCGATATTGAATTTCCGGTGCAGGCATTGCAGCTACTTAACGGAGGGAAATTTGCTTCGCTGAAGACGGGAAATTCTTTACAAGCAATACGCGAGATGAAAAAGCATAACATTTTGAAAAAGAGCGAAGCTGATTTCTTAACTTCCGCTTATATCTTCTTTAGAAGAATTGAACATTTTCTTCAATTAATGAACGACGCACAAACTCACACGATTCCTGATACGGGCGAAACTTTAGAAAAACTTTCGGCGTTTCTTGAATTTAATAATGTTAATGAATTTCAAACTAAATTATCTGAAACCAGAAAAAGCGTGCATGCTTTTTACCGCTCTGTTACTTACGGCGAAAATGAAATTGCTGACTTCGCAAGTCTGCAATTTAAAGATGTACAAACGGCGAAGAGAAATTACCAATTCTTAAAAACGGGAACAGGTATCTTCAGCCAAAAGACTTTTGATTCTCACACAATTACCTGCTTTGAAAGTATTGAACCAGAACTTGTAAAATATTTATCTTCTGCAAAATTGCCTGACAACGTATTACAATCCTTTGCAAGAATAATTCGCCAAGAAAATTTCCCTTCGATGTGGTACGAGATGTTCCAAAACAAAAAAGTTTTCAACGCGTTTCTGGCGCTATGTGAATATGGGAAATTTCCGATTTCGCTTTTTGCCGAAGATAATTTGTTAAAAGAATTATTTTTAACCGGAAGAGTATTTGAAAAACTTTCTGTTGAAAATCTTACTCATTTACCGGTGAAGGCAATTCACTTTTTAATTTCTGTACAACTTCTTTTGAAATTGCTTCCCGTAGAAACCGCTTCAAAACTGCTTTCAAAAGTTATTTCCGAAAAACTTCGCCATGCTTGCGCGAAATTTTTTTCTGATGAGAATGGAGATGAAAACTTTTTTGTCGCTGTTCAAGGTAGTTTGGCTTCGAAGCAGTTTTTATTTACATCCGATATTGACCTTCTGTTTATTAGCGGTTACGGCGCTAACGAATTTACCTTGCAAAAAACTTTCGCCAAACTTCTTCACACGCTGCAAAAAGAATTTTCACCAATTGAGGTGGATTGCAGATTAAGACCTGAAGGGAAATCAAGCCAAATTGTTTGGAGTTTACAAGGGTATGAAGACTATTTTAAAAACCGGATTCGTACATGGGAAATGCAGGCATTGTGTAAATTAGCTTTTGTTTACGGGAACAAACAGGTGTTTAAGCGGTTCGAGTCTTTAATTTCAAAAAAAATAACGTTGTTAGATGAGAACATCTTGCAGAATGATATTCGTAATATGAACCGGCAAGTTACCGCATCATTTACGTTGGGCGACGCTTCGTTTAACTTGAAAAAAGGTCTCGGCAGTTTGCTGGAAATTGATTTTCTTTTGCAATATCTTCTGCTTAAAAATGGTGCGCACTTCAAATCTACACGAGATAAAACACCCGCAGCGCTGTTAAGGAGATTTCTAAAAAACTCAATCTTAACTGAAAAAGAAGGTAAACTACTTTTATCAACCCGAAATTTATTTCGTAAGATAGCGGTGTATCAATATCTTTTATTTGAAGATAAAAAGCGCCAAGTGAATTTTAATTCCGAAGAATTTCTCATCCTTGAAGAATTCCTTAATTTTGGGGAAAGAAATCAGCTGCAAGAAGCGTTAAAAAAAGAGCAAAAAAACATCAACGAAATATTTACTAATTATCTCTATTTAAAATGATGACAAATTTTCTTAGAAAAAGTTACGGGTTACTTGCCGGACTAACGGTGTTTATTCTTTATCTCTTTACTCTTGCGCCAACAGTTACTCAGCTTGATGCGGGCGAATTAACAACTGCTCAAGCGTTACTGGGGATTGCTCATCCTACCGGATATCCGCTATTTACAATGGTAGGACACCTTTTTCTTTTGCTTCCGCTTCCGTTTTCAATTGTTTACCGCGCGAATTTGTTAGCTGCTTTTTGGACTGCCGGTTCGGTTGCGCTTTTTATTTATGCCGCAAAATTAGTAATAGACAATATTGCCATGTTCAAAACTGAATCAAAAGTTGAGCAGAAGAATAAAAAAAACAAGAAGAAGGAAAAGAAAAGTTCTCAGGTCTTAATGCCAAAGCGAATTATAATTCCCGAGCTGGTAAAATATTTGTCAGCGCTTTTTGGCGGATTGTTTTTGGCGGCATCAAAAACATTTTGGATGCAAAGCGCTTCCGTTGAAGTGTATTCACTTCACCTCTTTTTAATGTCAACCATTATTTATTTGCTCCTTTTATCGTTTGTTAAATCAAATAATCTGGAAGAACCAAAACATCGCTACTGGTATTTTTTTGCAATCGCTTTGGCGTTTGGATTTGCCAACCACATGACGACGATTTTGATTCTTCCGGCTGTTGCGTATCTCTACTTTTTAACTTTTGGATTTACTTATGCTTCAATTAAAAGAGTGGGGCTAATGCTTTTGATATTTTTCCCGATTCTCATTTCAATCTATGCTTATTTGCCGCTCCGTGCCGCACAAAATCCTCAACTAAATTGGGGCAACCCGCTTGATTTTGAAAGAATACTCAGGCATGTTTCCGGTAAGCAATATCAAGTTTGGCTTTTCTCTTCTACTGCCGCCGCTAAAAAGCAGCTCGCTTCCTTTGTTGAAAATTTTCCTTCTGAATTTAATATCGGATTAATTCTTTCCGCCATAGGATTTTTTGCCGCTTTCATTCATGGTAAAAAGTTTTTTCTGTTTGCATTTATCATGTTTCTTACAACCGTGTTGTATTCAATCAATTATGACATTAACGACATTGATTCGTATTTCCTCTTAGCGTACATCGCTGTTGCTTATTTTATTTCGTTTGGAGTATTGCAAATATTCATTCTGTTAAAAGATAGACATCTTGGGTATGCGCTGCCGGTTTCTTTGCTGATTGTTTTTCTATCTGCGCAAACATATATCACCTACGGAAAAACAAATCAGCACGATGTATATCTGTTTGAAGATTATACAAAGTCAGCTCTGCAATCTTGCGAGAAAAACGCGTTAGTGATTTCTTATCAATGGGATTTTCTCGTTTCTCCTGCATATTATCTGCAAGAAGTTGAACGCTTTAGACCTGATGTTCACATTATTGATAAAGAACTTCTTCGGCGCAGTTGGTATTATAATCAGTTGAATAAAAATCACAGCCAAATAATTGCCGGAGTTTCATCCACAATCAATCAGTTTAAAGAAGCGCTGGTCCCTTTTGAACAAGATGGGAAATTTGACGCTGTTCTGCTCGAATCACTTTATCAAAGTTTGATGAAAGAACTGATTGCAGCCAATATTAATAAGCGTCCCGTTTATCTTGGCGCTGAATTAGTGATGAATGAAATGGAAAAAGGAGAATTCAAACTACCGGAAGGATTGGCGGTTGTTCCCGACATTTTCTTTTTTAAAGTTGTGAAGAAGAATAGCTATATCGCTGCAAGTAATCCTAACTTTCATCTGCGAATTCCAAAGCAAAATAATTATTATGTTAATTTTGTAACCGACATGACCGGTTCGATGTTGGTGCGGCGCGCTTTGTACGAGATGCAATTTGATAATCGCGAGCGGGCAAAAGTTTACATCAAAAAACTAAAAAAAGAACTGCCGGATTTTGCTATCCCCGCCGGTTTAGCCGAAGTGATTGAAAAATAGGAAGTGCGCTTATTTATTGTATGGTTGATAGTAACTCTTTAAGAGCGCAGCGCTAAATTTTTTTATGGGAATTTAGTAAATCGGGTCCATTCCATATTTACCGCAAGCATACATCATCAACAAAGCGGAAAGATCAACAAGCGCTTTTTTCTGATCATCAATATAAATTACCAGGTCGTACACTTCCGCAACAAACTTCAGATTCTTCAAAATTATTTTTAACTCCGGATATGTAGGGGTTCCGTGCCAATTAGCGACTTCTTTAACCAAAAGATTTTCATACCGGCGCAGAAATTCATTAAACGAAATTGTTTTATAACTGTTCGGAAATTGAGGGCGGCAAATAGAAATAAGATCATTGAAATACGTATCCCATTTTTCAGCAAGATTTTTATTCCGTTCGCGCATAACGTAGCGGGCTTTCTCTAAAGAGAAGTGGGCTTTTGTTGTAACTTTTAATTTTGAGATAACAGCGTAGCCGTCATAACTGGTTTCGCTTGTTTCCTCATCTACATATTTCCATCTTTTTAGAAGTTGGGTGGGCGTATAAATGACAATAACTTTATCCAGCGCGCTATCAACAACAATATATTTATTCTGCTGAAAAGTAATGACGGTAAACCAATGTTCCCAATTGTCAACGCTCAACACGCAAGGATAACCATCTTTTAAATGCTGGTTCAACGCCTTCAAAGCTTCAAGCGGAATTTCACGCCGAAAGTATTTCATCTTGCAATTATAAGCCTTTGCGGCTTTCGCAAGCCCGATTTCATCGGTGCCGTACCACCAATTACTTCCGGCTTTTTTACCGATCTCATTTTCATCTTGAAATTGACCAAGCATGACTAACGCATATTTAAGTGCGAATGGTCCGCATTGATATTTATAAGGTTGAGGATAGAAACTCATACGCGCCGTGTTCTAAGTTTTTAATTATAAATTGATTATCGTAAATTTAATTCAACAAAATGAATTTATCGAGATATTTTTTAAAGATAAGGTGTAAAAATTGAGTAGCGTTGAAATAACCCAGACGGAGAAGACGGTTGCCGTAATTTATAACGAACCCGCCCCGGAATTATATGTCAATAAAAATATGCCAAACCTGGAAAGCCTCAATTTCATTCCCTATTTTGAAGTTGAAAACAAAACACCGATGGAGGAGTACGAACTATTTGCTAAAAGAATTGAAAGCCTTGGGTATCAGTGTTACACTTTAAATGTGAAAGACGATTTTCAACTATTGATTACGAACTTGACAAAACGCCGCCCGGATGTAATCTACAATTTTGTTGAACTATTTTATAACAATCCCAAACTTGAAATGAATGTAACGGGACTTTTTGAACTTTTAGAAATTCCTTTTACCGGCGCTCCGCCGTTAGCTTTGGCGAACTGCCAAAGTAAAGTATTTACAAAAAGACTTCTTTCCTCTTACGGAATCACCACGCCAAATTTTCAACTTATAAAATCCTTTTCTGAACGGTATAAACACGCGCTTACGTTTCCCATCATTGTAAAACCTGCGTTTGAAGATGCGAGCGTGGGCATTGACTATAATGCTGTTGTTTATAATAATTCAGAACTGAATGCCAAAATCAATTATATTTTTAGCGAGTTTAAACAAGCGGCTTTAATTGAAGAATATATTGATGGAAGAGAATTAAATGTTGCTGTCATGGGTGATGAAACGCCAATCGTTCTTCCCATAAGTGAAATAGATTTTTCCTCAATGCCGGAGCATTTCCCCAATATTGTAAGTTATCAGGCGAAATGGGATCCGTTGCACGAAGCATATCACAAAACCATCCCAATTTGCCCGGCAATTTTGCCAAAGAGGGTACAAGCCAAAGCAGAAAAAATAGCATTAACCGCCTTTAAAGCTATGGGTGTTCGCGATTATGCCAGAGTTGATATGAGGCTCTCAAAAGATAACGAACTTTTTGTGCTGGAGGTAAACCCAAATCCCGATTTAACTGAAGGAACCGGGTTTATGCGTTCAGCGGCAGCCGCCGGAATGGAGTATAACGACGCCGTAGATAAAATAATTAAGTTTGCGCTGGCTCGCGGAGAGAAACATAAAAATCACCTTTAACAAAAAAACCTTCAAGAGAAATTAATTTCTGTCGAAGGTTTTTTGTATGCTCACTAACTTCAGCATAACCATAAACGGTATGTGCCGAAAAAGTAAAAAACTGTAAAAGATGAATTAGCGGTTTAGGCTTTAACCTTAACAGTTTCCGGTAATTTTACTTTTACAACTTCATACACGCCAAAAAGCAATCCGGTATAAAACAGATCGCCCAATAAAGTATTTTGGAAAAATGGAATTGCGGCAGTGAAGCAAAGCGCTAGCCCGGCAACATCTTTTGTATAGAGAGTTCCCAAAGCCCAAACGCCAAAATTAGTTACCACAAAAAAGATTATTGAAGAGGCAACGGAAGCGAGCGCAATAGTTCCAAAAGATTTTTTATGCTTAACCAGAAATCCTATTCCGACAATTAAAACAAAGCTGAGATATACAACAAACATTTGCGAATGAAAGCCGATAATTACATCAGAAAGAAACATTGCAAAAACCGGCACCGCAAATGCGAATTTCTTTTCATTAAAATAAACAGCGGCGAACAATGCCATGCCGGTTATTGGCGCAAAGTTTAACGGATGGGGAATTAAACGGCTGATGGCTGCGAGTAAAATTAATCCGGTTAGTACCAGAAATTTATTAGAGAATATTTTTTCTTTCATGGGAGTTCCTTTTTCTATTTGTTCAAAATTACAATGTTTATTTAAAATTTGCTAAAAGAATTTTTAAAGAAATTAACAGAACTAAAGCGAAAAATTAATACCGGCATATACTGCGCGCCGTTCTGTTCCGTAACCTAAGATTTCTTCATACTTTTTGTCAAAAATATTGTGCAGCTTCCCGAATGCTTCAACACTGTTGGCAAATTTATACGAAGCCGTCATATTCACCAGCGCATAACTTTTTAATTGTACGCGCGCAGTTAAAGGGTAAAGCGAATAATCTTTATCATCGCGAACCCCCGTGTATAAAACTTCAAGACCAAGGTTTAGCTGTTCGTTCAAGAAAAAAATGCCGGAAAAAGAAGCTCTCTCTTTTGGTCTTCTGAGCAGTTGAGAGTCTTTGTCCGGGCTGTTCGCGCTAATATCCATAGCGTTTGTAAATGTGTAAGTGAAATTATAGACAGCGAAATTTTTTACGGTATAGTTTGCCCCAAACTCAACTCCGCTTGTTTTAGCTTTTGCAAGATTTACTGTTTTAAAAGTTGCATAATCTAAACTAAAAAGATCGGTAAAAAGATTTGAGAAGTAAGTAACTTCAAACGAAAGCTTATCATACAATAAAAATTGTTCGATGCCTGCATCCCAGCCTTTACTTTGTTCAGGTTTCAAATTTGCGTTGCCATAACCGGGATCGAAAAGATTGAAGAGCGAAGGCGCTTTAAACCCTGTTCCGTAGGTAGCGCGGATTTTTGTTCCCGTTTCTTCCATAAAATATACGGGCGCAATTCGGTAAGTAACAACCGAACCAAATCTTTTATGTTTATCATACCGCACGCCAACCGCTGCGTTAAAATTATTTGTGAAAGAGAGTTGCTCTTGCGCAAACAATCCCAAAGTTGTCGCGCTGGTTTTCGGAAAGAAACTATTGAACGGTCCCCAATCGCCGGTTGAGTAATAATCCGAAACCGCTTTTTCTTCTTCAGCTTCAGCTCCGAAAGTTATTCGCTGGTTGTCAAAAAAAGAAAAAGTGTTCAGCCACTCAACTTTAGTTTTTGTTCCGTCATACCGTGCATCTGAAGAAATTAAAGGGCGTTTTTCATCAGAGCCATCGAAATATTTTCTGAAATTTCTTAAGTAATTGAATGAAAGAGATTGATTCCATCGTTTATCGAAGAGGGAAAAATCAAGTGAAGTTTTTACCGCTGATTCTTGCAACGAGTAAGAATAATTCGGGTCATCTCCGTTAATTCCGCCGGTAAAATCAAAGTCAGTAGTAGCTTTGTTAAATCGGAACAGGAGAGAAAGCAAAACATCTTTCTGGAAAAGATACTGAAACTTTGAAGAGATTGAAGAGGTTTTGAAACCGTCCGCTTCCGAATTTCCGTATAATGCGGAAGCAGAAGAAAATCCTTTTGTTTTGAAATCATTTGCCGAAACGAGATAACTTAACGATTCTATTTTGCCGGAAACAGAGGCGTTTACGCGCAGCGTGTTATAAGAACCGGCTTCCATTTGAGCCGTAACACTTGTATTAGGCGCGGCTTTCTTTGTAAAGATAGAGATAACCCCCGCAAGCGCATCTGAGCCATAAAGTGTGCTTTGTGGTCCGCGAAGAATTTCAATCCGTTCAATATCAGATGCTTGAAGGTTTGAAAAATCAAAAACATTGGTAAGGTCGCCGGGGTTATTCATTTCAACTCCGTCGAGCAAAACAAGCGTTTGGTCGGCGTTTGCGCCTCGCAGAAAAATGGTCGCAAGTTTTCCAGCGCCGCCTTGCTGCGCTAAAAAAACTCCCGGAACTTCTGAGAGAAGTTCAAGCGCCGTTCCTTTTTGTGAAAGCGCAATTTGTTCTCTGGTAATGACGGTTATTGTTGAACCGACTTGAGTTGACGGCGTTTCAGTTTTTGTTGCCGAAACGACAACATCGGCAAGGTGATAGGTGCGAAGCGAATCGCTTTCCGGTTTATTCCCTTCGCCTTTTACAAGTGAAGGAATGAGGAAAAGAAAAATAAATACCATTGAAAAAAAAGTTTGTGCCATAGAAGTTACTCCTATAAAAAAATAATTGAAATTAGGTTGTAACTTCGTGGGATAAAAAGAAATGAATTACGAAACAGTACGCAAGCGCGATGAGCTTCATTAATCCAACCTTTCCCGCGAAGGTTGATTAAAATTTGTACGGCAGGTATCCTGACTTTTAACCGCTCATTCTGGAGGCAGTTAGTTCACAGTTGCGCGACAGCTCCGGATTCTCACCGGATTCCCTATCATTCCCGTTCTAACCGGGACACCGTAACAATCTTAAAAGAACGTCGAAAATCTACTCCATTTGTTTGTAAATTCAAAGCGGAAGGATTTATTTTCTTCGTTGACATATCCATTCTTTAGTTGTAAGTTATACGCGCCGATGTAACCAATAGTTCGTTTAACGCCAAAAGCATGGAGTGTGTAAAATGAAAACTTGTACAAATCATCATGGGAAAGAAGCATTGTCTATCTGCCATAGTTGCGGGAAAGATTATTGCAGTGAATGTCTTACCGAAGGG
>Ga0172371_10010225_pt1 | contig 12719 bp, 5 predicted proteins | sample Lak12m_FD_114543 | JGI IMG/M metagenome (GOLD analysis project Ga0172371, IMG submission 114543) | Freshwater microbial communities from Kabuno Bay, South-Kivu, Congo - kab_022012_12m | ecosystem: Environmental > Aquatic > Freshwater > Lake | place: Democratic Republic of the Congo: South-Kivu... | reverse complement strand
GAAGGGTTTCAACCATGCCAAACTGCTGAGCGTCGATGGGGAAGTATTGATGATCGGCACTGCCAATATGGATCTGCGCAGTTTCAATCACAATCTGGAACTTACTGCCACTGTATATGACAAAGCGATTTGTGCGGATGCGGAAGCCGCCTTTGAACATGACCTGCAGGATAGCGTCCGGCTGACCAGCCAGACCTTTGGCAAACGTAGCGTGGTGCAAAAAAGCAAGGAATCGGTGTGCAGACTGGTTTCGCCCCTTCTTTAAAGGAGGTAAGGATTTGAAAACAATGAAAATAGACCTGGCTCAGGACTTGGATGGCGTAGTTCTCAGCCTGTCCAAACCGGGATCCATCCTGATTTTTCCCACCCGGATCGCTGCCAACCGGGCTATGCTGATGGCAAACCGGATTTGGGATCTGGAAGAGCGAACCTTTCTGAGCGTGGAAGACCTGCGGGAAGCTCTGATCCTGCCCGACCAGCCTGTACTGACCGATGAAAAACGGCTGTTATGCCTGTATCTGGTGATGGGCGAAACTCAGCGGGAATTTTTCCACCTCTATAGCTATGGAGACATTGTGGATTGGGGAAAACGGTTTTTTGATTTCTTTGAGGAACTTGCCGAAGAATGCGTGGAACCCGAAACGCTGGCTAAGCTTGGAGAATCCGGAACCTTTCATCTGCAGGAATGGCAGGAACTCTATCTGCAGCGCATACTGCAGATTCGCAGCGATTATCGTGCCTATATCGGAGCTCTGGGCTTCACTGACCGGATTTTTTACCTGCAAGCCGGCGGGATAAAGATTCCCTGGACTGGCAGGCACCTCGTATATGTAAATCAGTATTACTACAGCGCTCTGGAAAAAGCCCAGATCGCAGCTCTGGAAAAGCAAAATCAGGTGACCATTCTTACCCACGGTCTCGATGTGGACAGCTTGGAAAAGCTGAAAATGCGGGAATTTGATCTGGAAAGCGCTTGGAATTCGCTGCCCCTGAAACCGGATATACAGATTTTGGATACCGACAATGAAACTCAGATGGCGCTGGCTTTTCTAAACTGCAAACAGCAAATGGAAACCAGCCGCGGAATAGTGATCGACAGCGGTTTTCAGCAAAAAAGCTACAGCCGCTATTTTCAACAACAGGGTATCTCCCTGCCGGATAACTATGGCTTCAGCCAAAGCAGCGTATATCAGCTTCTAGCCTTTATTTCCGATGGCTTGGGCTCGGTGCTGGACAGTGGCGGCTATCTGTCTATGCGGCTGCTTGCCAGGTTTGCCAGTTCGCAGTCCTTGATCCGCTATTTTCTGCAGCTTGCCGATCCCGACGCATTGGATAGGGCGATGGCGGAAATCCTTAGGGAAATAAGCGTTTTGCTGCAAAAAGACTATCTCTATGTAGATGAAGCGCTGTTTGAAGCACAGGCGGAAACACCCCTGAAACAAGTGGTATTGGGCTTTTACGGTTTATTGAACGCTTTTTCGAAGGTCAGCAGAATCACTGACCTGGCAGCTTTGATCGACAGCGCCGAAGGGATAGTCCTGAACAGACTGCTCAGCGGGTTTGAAAGGGAATACACGAACATCGAAGCAGTTCTGTGGGAACGTGTAGCGAATTTTCTGGCGATCGAACAGCTGGGCTTGGTGCCTTCCTGGCAGCAGATATTCCCCGTCGCTGGACTGGGACAAAACCTTCTGGAACTTCTGCTTAGCTATCTGAAAACCGCCCGCATCAGCTTTACCCGCCTGAAACCGGAAGCGACCACCTGGGAGATCGGCAATCTGCTGGACGCCCGCAACCGCAGCTTTGACACCGTGGCGGTTCTGCAAATGGTGGAAGGGATCATGCCGTCGGCACCCACACCGGTCTGGCTGTTCAACGAAGCGCAAAGGGCAAAGCTGGGGCTGAAAACCTATGCCGAGATCCGCAGTTGGGAACGCTATTACTTTTTCCGGCTGCTGCTTACTTCCAAACGTGGGCTCTGCTTCAGCTACAGCAATCTCGAACGGGATATCAGCGCCAGTTCCTTTTTGGGCGAATTGACCCAGCTACTGGAAAAAGGGCAACCTGACAGGAAGTTCATCCAAACTGCCAGAATCCCTATGCAGGAGCTTTACAAAAGCAATTTCAGCCATCCTGAGCTGCCGGAAAGAGATAAGGACATCTGCTGTCTGGATAAAACCCTTTCCCCTGATTTCTTCGTTATTCCCTGCCAGCCGGAAACTGATTTCAAGCATAATGTGGTGGCGATCGGAGCTTCGGGTTTGATCCAACTGCTCAAAAATCCTTTTCTGTGGTTCGTGGAATATTTCAGCAAGCTTTCCCGTTTGGATTGGGAAGCGGAGGAAACGATAGGCAGCAGGCTGTTTGGCAACATCATGCATGCCTATTTTGCCGCCACTTTGGGTGAACTGAAAGGGCATCACGAGTCTTTGGAGAAGCTGCAAAGCGTGTTTGGGGACGCCAATTCCCTGGAAAAGCAGCTGAAGGAGTTGATCGCTTCTCCCCGGATGCGCTATCAGATCCCCAAAAACTACAATGCCGATTTTCTGGGTGAGATCATTTCCCGCCGCTTATCCGATTCGATCCGTGAATTTTACGATAGCTGGCTGAAACAGAAACTGGAGAACCGCAGTTTTGAACTGATCCCGGAAGAAGAGGAAATGCAGCCAGAGGAGCAGGGCTATAAAAGCCTGGGCGAGGTAGAACACCAGGGCAAAACCTACCGGCTTGCCATCCGTGGCAGGGCTGATCTGCGGATCGAACTGGAGAATTCCGCCTTCATTGTGGACTTTAAAACCGGCAATCATGACAGCCGCCAACTTACCATCTATGAATGGTTTTACTATCTGATAAATGAGTTGCTTCCGGAGAATAACGTCAGTTCAGTTTTCTGGAATATCCTGGATTCCAAAGCTACCGAAGGCACCAAACCAGGCGATCGCCACAAGGTGAAGGCGCAGATTCTGGAAAGCCTGGCAGCCTGCTTACAGTCAGGTTTTGGCATGGAAGGCAAGGTGACAGACCGAACCAGGCTGCAAAGCGTGACCCGCGCCGATCTCTATACCGGACTGAAAAGGGAGGTAAGCCATGACTGAAAATACCTGCAGAATTATCTGCGCCAGTGCGGGAACCGGCAAAACCTATCGCCTTTCCCTGGAATACATTACCTTGATCCTGGAGTTCTACGGCAAGCCGGATTTCAGCCTGGACAGCATTCTGGTGCTTACCTTCACCCGCAAAGCCACAGCCGAGATCAGAGAACGCATTGTGGCACATCTGGAGCTGCTTACTTCTGCTTTCGACCTGGAGAAATACACTGAACTGCGGCAAAACCTGCGCAAGCTTGTCCCTTCAGCACAGCCAGACTTGACCATGGAGGAGAAAAACCTCCTGCTAAGCGCCAAACAGGAGATCATCTGCGATAAAAGCCACCTGCAGGTAATGACCATTGATGCCTATATCAACCATATTTTCCGCAATATTGTGCGTCCGCTGCGCAACATCGAGCGCTATGAGATAGATACCGAAGCAGTGGAAAAGCGTATGCCGCTCTTGCTGAATCACCTGATGAAGCCGGAATTCAGAGAACGCCTGAATCGCCTGTTAACCCGCAAGGTAAGCCGTTCGCTGGACTATTACCGCGAGTTTTTCAGTTCGCTGGTCAAACAGCGCTGGCTGTATTATCTGATCACCCAGAGAACGCAGAAAGCGGCTTCGGAAAGCAACAGGCAGCGTTTGTGCGAGCTGAGCAGCCAGAATTCGGCTGAGCAAAGCCTTGCCGCCTTTCTGGAAAGTCTGCAGACCATTATCGAGCAGGTGCATGAGATCAGTCTGCAAAAGCCAGGCTTATTCTACACCGAGCTGCTGAGGACGGAGTTTAGCAAACTGGTGAGCGTGGAAGGTTGCAGTCCCGCCGCTCTGATGCAAAGGGTGAAAGCCCTGAGCTCGGACAGGCTGGAAAAGCTGCTGGGCATCCTGAACGAGAGCATCTGGAACGGAAACAGGATCAGGGCAAACAAGTATCCCCAGGAAACCGTCATCATGCAAACGGCTTTGGAACAAGCCCGGAGGCATCTGGCGGACTATCTGCTAAGTGCACTTTATCTTCCAGAACAGCAAGAGATTATGGAGATCTGGAAGCTTATCCTGGAGGAGTATGACCGACTGATCTACCGTGATAAAAAACTCACCTACGACGATATTTCGTGGTTCACCTTTGAAGCCTTGTTCAGCCAGGATCCGCCCTTTATGAATCCGGAGGATGCGGTGACCGCCACCGAGTTTTACCAGTTTCTCAGCCATCGCACCCGTTTTCTCTTGATCGACGAATTTCAGGATACCTCGCTGATCCAGTTCAACATCCTGAAGCCGATCATCGAGGAGATCACTTCCGGAGAGGGTTCCAAGCCCTTTGGCGGATTAATCGTGGTGGGTGACGAAAAGCAGTCCATTTTTGGTTGGCGGGGTGGTGAGCGAGACCTGCTGTTGAACCTGCAGGACATCTTTCCGGCGATTTCCGAAGTGCGCACCGAAAGGCTGAGCGAATGCTGGCGCTGCGGACCCAGTTTAATGCAGTTCATCAATTCCGTATTTCAGCATCAAGTAATCCATAACTATCTCAATGCCATGCAGATGAGCTGGGAATACCAGATGATCAGCAGCGCTGTGGCAGTAAAAAAAGAACCGGGGACTTTGGTGGAGCTGTGCATCAGGAACTATTCACCCCGCGAGGCGGAAAGCGGCAATACCAAAGAGATCATCGCCGATTTTGTGAACCGCATGGTGCGTCCGGCATGGGAAAAGGATAAAAGCGGCTCGATCGCCATTCTGTGCCGCAAGGGCAACGAACTGCTCGAAATTCAGCAGGCTTTGGACGAAGCGGGGATCACCAGTTTGTATCAGCCCGACCGCAGCGTGATCCAGCACCGTTTGATCAGCCCTTTGCTTGCCTGGCTGCGCTTTGTGGCGTGGGGGGACTGGACGGATTTCGCCGCTTTTCTGCGTTCAGATTACCTGCGGCTGAAATCCGCACCCCTGAAAACCGTGCTGCAAAGCATTTCCCGCAGTCTGGAACAAAGCCGGGAGCGCTTCACGCCGCCGGATTTTACCGCTTTGCCCCTGGTGGAAAAGCTGTATCAGCAAGCCCAGGAACAAAAAACCTGGCAGGCATCGCGAATTTGCCGGCAAATGGCGGAAACCTATTTGCTGCCCGATTCCACCAGCGAAAGAGACTATCTTAATCTGCATCACTGGCTTGACAGGGTAGCGGATTGGGAGCTAAATTCCACGGAAAACTCTCTGCCAGAAATGCTTGCCTGGGTGCGGGAAAACGCCAGAGCGGATGACTTTAAACAGGTTTCGATCAGCGGCGAGGATAGTTTGCAACTGCTTACCTTCCATAAAGCCAAGGGGTTGCAGTTTCGCCGCGTGTTCGTGTTTTACAATCTGTCCGGAAAACACCGCAACGCAACGCTCAATCTGCAATGGGCTGTGCAATATGCAGATAAGGATTTTCACAAGCTGAGCGACTTCGGGATCAGCTTTCACTACCAAAAGATATTGCAGGCTTCCAGTCTGGCTTACCTGTGGGAAGCCGGGCAAAATCGCGAACTGCTGGAGGAAATGAACAATCTCTACGTGGCTTTCACCCGGGCGGAGACCAAGCTGCACCTGTATTTTTGCTATAATGGCAAGGACAGTTGGCAGGAATATCTGGAAAAACATGCAGACAGCAAGCTGCCTGTGCTGGTCTGCGATGCGGTGAAACAGAGCTTTGGGAGCGCCATTCCCGATGAGCGGGGCATATATTCCCTTGCCAGCGTTTATCCCGAACCGGCTGAAAACAAAGCACCTACAGCTGCCAATGCCAGTAAACCCGAAGCATCAAATAGTGAGCCTAACCCCGGAAGTACCGGCGCATACCAAAGCGCCGACCCAGCAAGTTCTGCTGCTAAAACCACCCTGGAAGCCTATCCCAGGTTCGTGCATCATAGGCTTTTAGAACCAGATGAACTGCTACCGGCGGACAAACCGCGGGGGCAAAACCTGAAACAGCAGTGGCTGGAAACCAAGCCCAATCTGGCGGGAGACCTGCTGCATCTGTATTTCAGTTTTATCAAATGCAACCAACCGGAAGAGCACCGCTACGCCGGGCTGAAGTGCTTGTTCCGCTTTGGGGCGATCTTTCCCCGGGATAGGATAGATGAGCTGACCCTGCGTGCCAGACGGGCTTGTGAAGCCAATCTCTGGCTGTTTGAGGACAGGTGGGACAGGATTTTCACCGAGCAGGAAATTATCCATAACGGAAAACTGCTGCGGCTCGACCGTTTGCAGCTCAACACGCAGCAAAAACAAGCCCTGATAGTGGATTATAAAAGCGGGGAAGTGCATGATCCGGAGCAGCTTACCACTTACGTTAAGGCTTTGGCTGCCCTGCCTGCATTGCAGGACTTCGCTATCGAAACCCGCATAGTTCAAATCTGAAATCCGTCAGTTCCCCTGCTGGCATTACGCTATCATTGCGCAGTCAATACGGACAAACTTAGTAATGATAGCGCAGTGGCAGTGCGGATCCGGCAGGAATAGATACACGGATTGGATGGATTGACACAGATACCTAAAGACCGTTGCACATAGTAACAGGTTTTAGAACCTATATAGAAACAGGCAGAAGTTCAATAAAAACCCCGCAGGAGTGTAATTCTTTAGCCTGGGACGTAAGTCCAAGGAAAGCAATTCGTTAACATCTCTAAACCCTGACAGGGGTGATACTACTACTACATGAGATTAGGTTGGTGTCACCCCTTTCGGGGTTTATACTCATAACTGTAAATATACCAGGGGTTTACACCCCTGGCTAAAGTGTTTCATCCCTATCGGGATTTACCTGATTCATTCTTTTGGACTTTTTAATAGCATCGAAAGCTACATCATTCAATGGTCTAACCAATATTAACTCTTAACTCTTAATTCTTAATTCTTAATTTTTAATTCTTCACCAGGTGGGCGAACATCCTACCCCCGCCAGCGCTACCGAAATAGCCCAAACCGCCTTGAACCCCTCCATACAGATAGCCTTCCGGCATATAGGTATAGCGATAGTAGTTGTCGTCCACGATATAGATGGAGATGCGGTAACGACCATAAAACACAAAGGCTTGCTTGTAGTCCTTCACCACCAGGTAATTTCCCTCCAAGCCCGGTTGCGCCTGAGAAGCATACCTGCCCATGAATTTGATCCTGCGGATGCTTTCTCCTCCGGCGTAATAGGCTTCCGCCAGGGTAGTGTCCGGATGCACCACGCCAAAGACCGGAGTGGTGAATTCCAGCGCGGTGCTGAAATCCTCCAGGCAGTAAAACTCACCGAGGAAGTTGAACGCTCCGCTGTAGGAGCCGGTTTTGATGGTCAAAGGGTATTTCACGTCCACGGTGCTGTAGTTAATGTTATTCATGCCATCTTCGGTCAGGCTGAAGCCATTGCCGAGGTTGTAAAGATCGGGGATTAGCTCAGTTGCAAAGGGCACAGTGGTTTGCGCCGTGATCTTCTGTTCCCGTCCCGGAATGCTCACCTCGATCTTGTAGGTGTGCTCAGGCTGGATCACATGCTCTTCCAGATTGATGTATTTGTATTTGAATTCGCTCAGGTCGGGAATGCAGGTAAGTGTCCACTGTTCGCCGCTGTTCAGGTCTTGGATGGTGGCTGTGGCATCGGTCACAAAGATGGACAGGGGGTCAAAATCGTTGATCGAGGAGTTGCGGGTGATATATATAGGATGTTCCACGCTGATGGTCTCTCCGGCGTAGAGCAAGCCTGCCAGAGTGTAAACGTCGCCCGCAAAGCGTTCCGGCGCAGTGAATTTGCTACAGGCGGTGAAAGCCAGCAGCAAAGCCAGGGGAAGCAGGAATAAGCTCTTTTTTACCATTTTATGTTCACTCCCAGAAACGGCAGAATAGGAAATTGGGTTCCATCATGCTCTTTCAATTCCAGGGTGCCATTGTCGTTCATTGCCAGGGTGTAGTCACGCGAGCCAACGTTTTTGTGGTTGAATACATTTATCACTTCCACATAAGGCTCTATCGATCCCCAACGATTCACCAGCTCGTATTTGGTGCTGAGATCCAGCCGCAGATATTCTGGCAGTCGGATACGGTCTTTATAGCTATAGATCAGCTGAAAGTCATCGCCGTCATAGTAGATTCGCTCAGGTTTATAGCCAGGCTGACCGCTGTTCCAGGTGAAATTGCAGCCCAGTTTGAAATCAGCACCCATAAACTGCCTTCCGGTCGCCTTGGTAACGTTGAAGGTCTCCACCAAAGTAAGGCTGTGACTGCGGTCATATTTGGGATAATATGCCACGCCCTGCATGGTGTAGGGATCGAGGTTGAAGCCGTCCATCAAACGCTGGGTTTTGCTTAAGGTAAGTCCCACAAAGCCTTCCAAGCCCTTCCAGTCGTTGCGTAGCATGAAATCCGCCCCGTAGGTGTAGCCGGTGCCTACGTGAAAGGTGTCGGACAGGGTTCCGGTCTGGTTGTTCCAGTTGTAATCGGTCGCCACGTTGTATTCCAGCAGGTTTTTGTAGGTTTTGTAGTAAAACTCCATGTCATAGGCGAAAAAGCTGTTCAGTTGGCGCTTGTAGCCCAGAATGTAGTGCAATGAGCGTCCCGGATCCAGGCTGCCGTCCAGCGGGAACCACACATCGAAAGGAGTGCTCATCTCCATGGTCATCAGGGTTAGATACTGGTTATACATGCCAAAATTGGCGTAAACGCTTTCTCCTACGTCCAAAGTGCGCCTCAGGGAAATGCGCGGCTCCAGATTCAGATAGCTGGCATCCGGCAAATGCGGCAGGTTCATGTGCAGGGTTTTATACCAGGACAGCCTGATCCCCGGCTGCAAAGTCCAGAGCGGATTGATGTCCCACACATCCTGCACATAGGCTGCGCTGGTGAGACTGCTTACCTCCACATCCGGCAAAGCGTTCGGATCATACTGATAGGTGGTGTTCATTTTCAGCCAGGTGTTATTGTATTTTTCCTCATAGCCGAAGTCAAACTGATGCCTGTTGTCCGGTTTATAGCTCAGGTTCGCCTTGGAAGTAATGTCGTGGATGCCGTTCAGGCGTTCCACTACCGTCTCGCCATCCTCGTTTATCTGGCTGAAATTGCTGGTGAATTCGCTTCCGGCAGCCACAAACTGCGCAAACAACCTGGGATTGAAGATATGCACTTCCTGGGCGGTAAAGGTTTTGTTGCCCCAATCCAGTTTCAGAGTGGAGCCGAAGTCAAATTTCAGTTTGTCCCGTCCGAAATAGGCGCTGGTAGAGGCTTTGTCCCTGGGGCTGATGTCCCAGTTCAGCTTGGCGTGTCCATCGTAAAAATAGTAGTCAGGCAATTCCTTGTAAAAGGCTTTGATCAGCTCCAGATAAGTTCTGCGGATAGAACCCATGTAGCTGCCGTTGATGCCGAACAGGTGAAGCGGACCTTCCAGAGTGGCGCTGCTGGAGATGGCGGAAAGCCTTGCCACGCCCTGATGGTAATTGCGGTTGCCCTGGCGGTTGGTAACGTCCAGCACACTGGACATCCGTCCACCATATTTTGCCGGATAACCGCCTTTGATCAGATCAACACTTTCCACGGCATCGCTGTTGAAGGTGCTGAACACCCCGCCGAAGTGATTGGGATTGTAAACGTCTATGTCGTCCAGCAGGATCAGATTCTGGTCAGGTGAACCTCCCCGCACATACAGTCCGGCGGAAAAGTCCGAGATCGGAGCTACTCCTGGCAAAGTAAGGACTGCTCTGAACACGTCCGCTTCAATAGGCGAAACCACGCTTTGGATCTGCTCGGTGTTTTGGCGGATCAGGCTGTTGCGGATCAGGGGACCTTCTTCATCGCCCTTGGCGGTAACGGTCACCTTGCCAAGTTCCACGCCGCTTTTTGCCAATTGCACGTCATGGTTGAGGTTATCTTCCTTGCTTTTAACCGTGAATTTGTAGCTCTGATTCTCAAAGGAGATCAGGCTCAGCTCCAGGGTGTATTCCCCGGGTTCGGAGATATTCAGCACATAATAGCCTTTCTTATTCGTCTGCATGCCCACTTTGGTTTCCACGATGCGGACATTTACATATTGTAAAGGCTCCGCACTGTCCCTGCGAGTGATAAAACCGCTGATCGTAGCCGCCGGCAAAGGCAGCAGCGCGATAAGGAATAGAAAGCTCAGGACTATATATTTCATCACAATCCTCAGCACTTGTATTTTGAGAACCCTTTTCCTTTGGCTGTGTTTGTGTCAAGCGCTGAATTTTCCGCAGTCCCGAAAGCAATTTTCCTGCAAAGAATAAAATAATGATATTAGTGCAAAAAAAGGAACATATCTTGCTTTTAACATCGGCAATGCAGCAAAAGGAGCGGAACCATGAAAAAAGTGATCTTGTTCGTTGCTTTACTATGGTCAGTGATCGGGCTCACAGCCCAAAGCCCCAACTGGCATGTTTACCGTCCGGGAGGTTTTTCCTCCGAGCTATGTTATCGCAATTCAGAGCTTTGGGTTGCTTCCAGAGCGGGCATCATGCGCTGGAATCCCGAAACCGGACAGAAAATCCAGTATAACGCGGAGAACAGCCCCACACAACTGTCTGCCATATATTGCATGTGTTATAGCCTGAGTGGCGATATCTGGGTGGGAGGTTATTATGGCGCAGCGCGTTACCATGGAGATAGCTGGGAAGGCTTTGACAGCTCCAATTCCCCCTTGCCGGAAACTACCATCCAGGGAATCACTGAAGACCACACCGGCGCGGTCTGGATGTCCACAACTGTCGGAGTTTACAAATACTTAAATGGAGTGTGGACAGTTTTCAACAGCACCAATTCCAACTTACCGGCTAATCTACAAACCTACGCTATAGCGGTAGATCCGCAAAACAAGATCTGGATCTCTGCCGGGAGTGGAGTTTGGTGCTTTAACGGCAGTCTCTGGTTCCAATATACGCATTCCAATTCCACTCTGCCCAATGGTCAGATCAGCTGCATCGCCTTCGAAGAGGATGGCACAGGCTGGTTTGGCGGTTCCGACGGGGTGGCGAAATACGTTAATGGAGCCTGGCAGAACAACGCCAGTCTGGGTGGGGTGGATATTACCGGAACGGTTGGCATATATGTGGATAGCTGGCAAAGACTGTGGTTCTATAACCACGCTCATTTGCTGTGCTACAATGGCATCAGTTATCAGCATTACCCCAGCACGCTGTTCGGCTCTTATACCCAGTGGTTCTGCGATATCTTCGTGGCTGAGGATCAAACGATCTGGCTGTCGTTTTTGGACACCTATTCACCGCAGTCTCTGGTAAAATTCGATGGCGTCAATTTCACTCGCTATCCCATTTGCGAGCTTCCCTTGGCAAGTAATTATGTGCAATCGATTTTCAAGGGTTTCGATGGCAATCTGTGGATCGGAACCGCCGATTCCGAGGAGATCGGAGGCTATCTTTCCCTGTGGGGAACGGAGGTGGAGACCTATGGGATGTATAATACCCAGATGCCCTGCGATCATGTGTGGGCGCTGGCTCAGGATATTCATCTCAATATGTGGGTGGGCACCTGCCTCGCTTTGCTGAGAACCGGTCACAACGGAGCGGAGATTTACCATACCTCTGATATCGGCGTAACAGCCAACTTTATCAATACGATTTGTCCGGTGGGCGAAGGGGTTTGGATCGGATCCAATGGTGGCGTTTCGCGCTTTGCCCTGGGGGTCTGGAGTCCTCTCAGCCAGGCAGAGGCGGGGATGAACTTAAGCGGAACCCAGGCGATCAAAATGGATCCGGAAGGCAGGATCTGGATCGGTTGCACTGCCGGAGTTACGACCTATTTTGAAGGTCAGTTCACCAATTATCCTGAGCTGGGCAATGCCCGCGATTTCGCTTTTGCGGCGGATGGGACGGTGTGGGTGGCAAGAGGCAGCCTGGCTTACCGGCAAAATGGCATCTGGCATACTTTCGACACCTCCAATTCAGGGCTTTTGGCTAATAACGTGAATTGCGTGGCAGTTGATCAGTTCAACGTTCTCTGGGCTGGAACTTTCTTATCTCCTTTTGCTCTATACAGATATGCCGAGGGTGATTGGAGAGTTTACAATTCCGGCAATTCCGTGGTCAAAGGTAGCCAGATCAATACCATCTATGTGGATGAACAGAACACCAAATGGATCGGCAGCAATAACCTTATCCTGTTCAACGAGAATGGGATACCGGTAGAGACGGAGGATCTGCTGCTGCCAAAACCCGAACGGCTGAGCAGCTATCCCAATCCGTTCAGCGGTTCCACCCGGATCTGCTATGAAAAAGTGTCGCAGAGTGATGCAAAACTAAGCATTTACAATCTAAAGGGACAGAAGGTTTGGGAATTTAGTGACCTCAGCCAAACCAAGGGAAAGAAGGAAATCCTTTGGAACGGAAGGGATCAACAGGGAAAAACCTGCGCTGCGGGAGTGTATTTGATAAAGGTATCTGAGGGCAGCCGGTTCAGTTGCCATAAAATCATTAAGATGAAGTAGAATATCAGTATGTGGGGAATGCCAGCGATTGGACATACCAGCGTATTGGGAATGCCGGTGTCTCGCTGGCAGGGCTTGCCAGTCTCTGACTGGCTTTTACCACCACCGGCGGGACGCCGGTTCCACCCTTCCCGTCAGAGACGGGAATTCCTTACATATTGGTGAT
>Ga0172371_10010224_pt1 | contig 12720 bp, 7 predicted proteins | sample Lak12m_FD_114543 | JGI IMG/M metagenome (GOLD analysis project Ga0172371, IMG submission 114543) | Freshwater microbial communities from Kabuno Bay, South-Kivu, Congo - kab_022012_12m | ecosystem: Environmental > Aquatic > Freshwater > Lake | place: Democratic Republic of the Congo: South-Kivu... | reverse complement strand
GCCGCCATATTCTGCATGAACACCGTCTTTTCCTGGGCCGCCCGTTGCTTGCCAAGCTCCTGTTCCTCGGCCAGCCGTTGGCGATCGAGGGCATTTTGCTTAAAGACCTGAACGGCAGAGGCCATCTCGCCGATCTCATCATGCCGCTCGCGGGCCGGTACCTCAACCTGGAGATCACCGTTGGCTAAACGCCCCATCGCCTGCGTCATCTCGACCACCGGCCCGGTCACCGAACGGGCCACCAGGAAGATGATGCCACTGACCAACACCAGCAAACAGAGGCAGCCCAAGGTCAGCATCAACCGCTGAGTCGCCAAGGCCTTATTCAAGGGTGAGAGGTCAAAGGTCAGGGCAATCACCCCCCCCTGCTCCCCCTGCTGCCAAGTGGGGTGACAACGGAGGCAGTCGGAGGTGACGATCTGCGGGGTGTAGATCTGGATGACCGTCGGCAACACCTTGACCAGCGGCACCTTGAGCCCCTTCAATTCTTGCAAGACGGCGGCGGGCAGGGATTGGCCCTTAATCGCCTCCCCGGAAGAGGAGAGGTTGCCCCGCATCTCCCGGTCGTAGAGCGAGACATCGAGCACACCCTTGATCCCCTTCTGACGGAGGAGGAGTCGCTGAAAATTTCTCATCTGCCCACGTTCCAGGGAATCCTTAACCCCCTGTTGCAGCGAGTCGGAGAGGTTGGCGACCGCAACCCTATTGGCCTCGATCATCTCCTGACGGACATAGCTATTGAGCAGCATGGTGCCGACCAGCATAAAGACCACCAAGGTCAAGACCACGGAGGCCACCAAGGTGACGGTGATGGAACGGCCAGCAGGCAGAGATCGTCTCATGAGCGCACCTCCTCGGGCGGCTGTCCACCAGCCTCTGCCTTTCGTCTTTTCATGCGATAGAACGGCATATTCTTCTGTCGGGCGAAGCGGGGGGAGGCGCAACCAATGCAGGGGGCGTTGGCATCGACGCACCAGGTTTGGCCACCATTCCACCAACGGCTGGCGCAATCGGCCTTGGTCTGGGCCCCCAAGCAGCCGAGTTGGAAGAGGCAGCCGCTGTCGCCAATCTTGGCGGCAAAGATCTCCTGCTGGAAGTCGTGATAGCGGGGACAGGTCTCATGGACGGTGCGCGAGAAGAAGAGCTTGGGCGATCCCAGTTCGGTCAACTCCGGCATGCCGATCTTGACCAGATGGACAACCGTCTGCCAAACCCAATCGGGATGGACGGAACAGCCACGGATCTGGATCACCGGTTTTTCGACCTTGCGCTTGGCAAAGAATTCAGGCAGACCAATCGCCCCGGTCAGATTCCCCTCCGCCCCCGGGATGCCACCATCGCAGGCACAGGCGCCGATGGCCACGGCAGCCACCATGGTCTGAGCGGCGGAGGCCAGCAAGGATTCCAAGGACTTATCGCCAATCATGCAGGCCTGCGGCATGGTGGCCGGGATCGCCCCCTCCAGGGCCAGAACATAGGGCCCCGCCTCCCCGGCACAGTAGCGCTCGATGAGGTTCATGGCCTGCGAGCCACTGGTCGCCGAGAGGTCGGCGTGGAAGGCCAGTTGAGAGTAGCGGGTGATCAAGGCCAACGGCGACGGCGATTGGGCCTGCAGGAGGGAGATCGAACACCCCGAGCACGACTGTCCCTGCAGGTAGAGGAGTTGCGGGATGGTCTTGGGGTCGATCTCCTTCAGCGCCGCCGCCACCGGCTCGGGCAGACCTGTAACACCAAGGGCGGCAGCGAGGCTGGCAGCCATGGTTAAGAACTGACGTCGATTCATCATGGGGGCAGCCTCCTCGTTAATGGACGGCACAGGCCAGACAGGGGTCGAATGAGTGGACAATCCGCACCGATTCAATCTGCACCGCAGGATTTGCCACCTTGGTGCCAATCAAGGCCGACTCCATCGCCCCCGGGGTGCCCTTGTCGTCACGAGGCGAGCAGTTCCACGTGGTTGGCACCACACACTCGTACTTTTCGATGACATGGTTCTGCAACCTAAGGTAATGGAGCAAGGCCCCACGGGAGGCCTCGGTCGCCCCAAAGCCCTCGCCAGTGGCGGGGATTTCGAGATCGAGGGCGGCGGGGGCACCGGACTCGATCCTCTCAGTCTCGGCCAACAAGAAATCGGCGATCACCACCGCGCAAATCGCCCGGCAGAGGTGCCTGCCGAGCACCGAATTCAACTCGCTCACCCCCACCCCCGCCTGTTTGGCAAAGCGGTTTACCAACTCCGTCACCTGCGGGTTATTGCCCTGCCGGTAGTCAACCAGCACCCTGGCCGTCGGCCCCACCTCGACCATTTGCCCCTGGTAGCGAGGGGCCTTGATCCAGGAGTAGGCCTCGGGCTTGTCCGGTGCGGGGGTCAACTGGCCCTCCTTGACCGCCAGTCCGGTGGCCGATGAATAACGGGCGTAGCGCACATCCTCCGTAATCTGGCCAAAGTCAACGGCCTTGACCTTATCGTCCAAGAGCACGCCTGAGGCGAACAGCCGGCGGCTGTCCGGGCCTGGCCCCAAGGGCAGTACCCCAAAGGAGAGGAAGCCACCCCGGCTCTGACCGATACGCCAGTAATCGGGGAAGGCGTGGGCGACGGCCAAGAGGTCGGGGAGATACTTTTGATGGATGAAATCGCGCACCTCCTCGATCAGGGCCTGGTAGGCGGAGATATGATCAATCGTCGGCCGCTGGGCACAACCACCAGGGAAGATAGCGGTAGCGTGAGGGAATTTACCACCAAAGATCGCCGCCCCCCGATTGGCTTTTTTCTGCATTTCCATGGCCTCAAGGTAGTGCTTGAGCGCCCCGATATTGAGCTCGTCGTCATGGAGATACTGCCCATCCAAGCGCGGCAGGAAGGGGGCAACAGGAAAGGCCTTCTTGGAGGCAAGCTCTGCCTTCACCCAATCTCGCACCTGCAGGAGGTCATGATCTGCCCCCTTGTAGTTAACGACGGCGGTGACATCGATGAAATCAAGCGCCGAGAGCTGATAGAACTGCAAGAGGTAATCGTAGAGGTGGTTGGCCCCCTGAATCAGGTTATGGAGGATACGGCCATTCGTAGGGGGGGTGAGGCCGTAGGCGTTTTCCTGGGCGTAGGAGGAGGCAATGGCGTGGGCATAGGGACAGACACCACAGATCCGCTGGGTGATCTGCTGGGCATCGAGCGGGTCCCGGCCACGCAAGATCACCTCAAAGCCACGAAACATCTCGCCGACGCACTGCGCGTCGGTCACGACATTGTCGGTGATCGTCGTCTTGACGTTCAAGTGCCCTTCAATACGAGAGACCGGGCCAAGTTCAATTTTCATGGTGCAACCTGTGAGAGTGGAATCTTTACCGAGGAGACGACCGGGAAGGTCAACTGAAGGACACGCCAAGACAGGCTATATGTTTGCGGTGAACAATGTCAAACTTTTTTTTAGGAGAGGAAAAAGACCAGGGGTGCCCGGCAAACGTTTACAGGCTGGTGAAATCTACACGTTCAACGCTCCTGGTGAACGGATACGTAACCTCTGCTGGAGGGGGGCGAACCAACATCCTCGGCGCAACCTTGAAACGTCTCTTCCTTGCCGTGAGTCTTAGTCTACCGGTCTGGGGACTTTTTTTCCTGTGACGGGAGTCATCTGCCTGACATTCCGTCTCAGTCAACATGAGATCGGCAACAAATCCTTCCTCTCCGCCTCTCCTGTCATGGGTATCGCTATCCAAAATAGTCGCAGGAAGGTTCCTCCGTTACAAATGAAGGTTCATATGACACAGAGGAAGGTTCATTTGTAACGGAGGAAGGTTCATATGCCTCGCAGGAGGGTTCATACGCGTTTTTTGTACCGCATATCCCTTAATGTCCTTATGGATAAAGGATCTACAAAGGGTTCATATGGCACAGATGAACCCTCATCGACAGCTAATGAACCTTCTTGCGTGATTCTTGAACAACCAAGATACGTCCGTGAACCTTCCTCTATGGGCAACGATGATTCCTGGAGATCATAGGAGGGGTCTTTGCAAGTGCAGGAACGCTCCTCGACCTATTTTGAACGTTGTTGCGATGCCGAAGCCCGTCATTATCTGCCTCATCGGCTCCAATACCCCCAATCCCCCAAGCCCATACGCTGTCCGGGGGAGTTATCCCGGCCTCAGACGCCTTCCTCGATGCAGATCCACGCGCCTTGAAAGGCGCTCCCACCAGAAAGCAGGCCAATCTCCGTGCCAGGGGGGGATAACGGAGTTTGCGTGCAAGCACGAGCCAAGCCGATTTTTAGATTTTGAACATCTTCATCACCTCATCGCCCAGGTGGTTGATGACCTTGACGGCGATGCGGCCGGAGGTGGGTTTGGGGAAGGGGCGGGAGGTGTCGATGAACCAGCAGGCGATGCCCTCTGCCCCGTCGCTGCGGACTTCACCGGTGTTGGGGTGGAAGACGTCAACGCCCTTGACCTTGATCTGGATTTGGTTGCCTAGGGCGTCGATGATGTCGATGTCGGGCTCGCCGAAGATGACGAAGAGGTTGCCCTTGCCAGTGTTCTTGAGGTCGTCGGCCATGTGCAGGTCGGCGTTCATGCGGGCCTTTAAGACCGGGATGCGGCCGAATTTGGCGAACTCGGTGGAGTGGGCGTCGTAGTTGAAGACGCAGACAATGAGGACGTCAAAACCGGCATCACCTGCCTCACGGGTTGATAGTACCGTAATGTCGCACTTCAGCGTCGCGGTCTTCTGCGGCAATAGCACAATCAATGGTTTTTTTATGGACATCCATACCGACATATTTTACTGTTTCTTCCATGGCCTGCCTCCTTGGTTTTGGCTCTGGATTGAGCGGTGTTAGTGAATGCTCAATATAACCCACGTTGGCAAGGATGGCAGGTCTATTTTCTTATCTCCCCGTGTCAACCATCATGTCTAGCCGAGACAGGCCCGGCCATTGTAACAGTGACAAATGATGCCTGTTATGTTTGATTTCGTCGGTACAACATATGGAGGAGGGATGCAGAACGTTTTTTCCTTTCGCGATAGACTGATAGAGGAATACGGTTCCTTCTCGCGGAGCTTCACCCGGATTGCTGCCCATGATCTGCTGAATGAGGTTGAGAAGCAATACGCCGGAGGGCGTTATTGGCCTGAACCCTTGATTCAAATCAACCCTAATTACCAGAGGAAGGGGACAGTTCAACACCTTGCCGAACAAGGATTGTTGCACACTGCCTGCGCAGAAATTTTCCAGGTAGGCAAAAACGATGACACACCACGCCCTCTCAACCTGTTTACGCATCAAATACAGGCCATAGCCAAGGCCAACGAAAGAAAAAGTTTCGTAGTCACCACAGGCACGGGCTCAGGAAAATCGCTGGCCTTTTTCATCCCAATTATTGATCGTGTCCTCAAGGCGAAAAAAGACGATTCGGTTCGACGCACCCGGGCCATCGTCATCTATCCGATGAATGCCTTGGCCAATAGCCAATTAGAGGAGTTGAATAAGTTCCTGCATGGCTATCCAGAGGGCAACAAACCCTTCACCGTCGATCGATACACTGGCCAAGAGAAACCATCCGTTCGTCAGCAAATTGCCGAGCACCCGCCTGACATCCTGCTCACCAACTTCATGATGCTCGAACTCATCCTCACCCGGTATGAGCCGATCGACCGGCAGGTGGTTGAGAACTGTCGCGGGCTTGAATTCTTGGTGCTCGATGAGTTGCACACCTACCGAGGACGGCAAGGGGCGGATGTTGCCATGCTGGTGCGGCGATTACGCCAGCGTCTTGAGGCACGGGAACTCATCTGCGTTGGCACCTCGGCGACCATGTCCAGTACCGGCACGGCCGAAGACCAAAAACAAACCGTGGCCACAGTCGCCAGCAAGCTGTTTGGCACGCCTATTTCCTCGCATGATGTCATCGACGAGACTCTTGAGCGGGCAACAGAGCAGAGCCTCGACATTGACCGTGTTAAACCGCATCTTGCCGACGCTATCAAACAGGCAAATTTCCAATGGTCAGACTTCGAGGCCTTTCGGCGTGATCCCCTGTCAGTCTGGGTCGAGTTAAACCTGGGCATCGACATTACCGGGCTATCCAAGCCAAGACGAGCCCGGCCTCTGACCCTGTCTGAGGCGGCCAATCGGCTGGCCCTTGATGCTGGGGTTGAAGAAAGCTCGGCCAAACTTGCCTTACAAAATTTTCTCGTTGCCGCCCACTCGGTCAAATCTCCGCAGGGCCACCCGCCTTTTGCCTTCAAATTGCACCAGTTCATCAGCGGCCCTGGCAAGGTGTTCACCACCCTTGAGCCGGAAGGCAAGCGTCATGTCACCCTGGATGCCCAACGTTTCGCCCCGGGTCGGCAAGAAGAGAGTGTTTTACTTTTCGCCGCCCACTTCTGCCGTGAATGTGGGCAGGAGTACCATCCTGTCTGGCGGCACGATGCACCGGCTTGCCATTACTCCTCGCGGGAAATCGATGATGTAGCCCGCGATGACGACTCTAAAGGGTTCGGGTTCCTCGTTCCTCGACGACCAGGACAGGAATATGCAGGACTTCTGGAAGACTTGCCCGAGATCTGGCTTGACACCAGCGGCGCTGCCACCAAGGTCAAATCCAACTACAGGGCCGCCGTCCCCTTTGCTGTCCAAGTCGATGCCCAGGGTAATGAAGGTCTGGGGGAGTGGTATTGGTTCATTCCCGGCAAGTTCCGTTTCTGTCTGGGGTGCGGGTATGTGTATGACTCCTATGGCCGGGACGCCAACCGCCTCTCCAGCCTCTCCGGTGAGGGCCGCTCGTCTGCGACCACCATGCTGACCTTGAGTGCCTTGCGGCAACTTTTTGCGGCGGGGGAGACGCCGGGCGATATACCCGATCCTCGTAAGCTGCTTGGCTTCACCGATAATCGCCAGGACGCAGCTCTACAAGCCGGCCATTTTAATGATTTTGTTTTTTTACTGACCCTGCGCGCAGGCCTGGTCGGCGCTCTACAGCAAAATAGTGGCGAACTTAACGAAGAGACTTTGGCGGATGCCGTCTTTAAGGCATTGGGATTTGACCGCGACGAGGAAGGGGTCTTGGCTGAATATCTCAAGAGTCCGCAACTGGTCGGTCTTGCTCGCCAAGAGGCGCAACGCACCCTGCGCTATATCCTGGGCTACCGCTTGCTGTATGACCTGCGCAAGGGGTGGCGCTATAACAATCCAAACCTCGATCAGCTTAAACTCCTCTCTATCGATTACCAGGGCCTTGACGATTTCTGTGCCAACGAGTCTCTTTTTTCTAAAGGGCATTCCGTGCTCCAGCGCTTGCCGCCTGCTGCTCGTAAGAAACTGGCCCACTTTATGTTCGACGAACTTCGGCGTGCGCTCTGCCTAGAATCCCGCTACCTCGATCCAAGCGATCAAGATAAAGCCCGAAATAGCGCTTACAGTTATCTCAATGAACGGTGGTCCTTTTCTCAGAATGAACGTCTGGCCACCTCAAAATTTCTTATCTTTGGGAAACGACCGGAATCCCGGGGCAAGGTCCGGGATGACCTGATCAGCGCCGGGCCACGGTCCCGGTTGGTACGCCTGCTCAAACAGGCCAAGTTTTGGGAACAAACCGAATTTGTTGGGCAGCTGAATGGCTGGAAGGGGCAGGAATTGGCGACGATGGTGGCTGATTTTCTCGTGGCCGCGCAACGATACGGCTATGTCCAGTCTACCAGTGTCGGCCAAGACTTGACCGGTTGGCGGTTAAAGTCGTCAGCGCTTCTGTGGCGTTTGATGCCGGAGCTGCCAGCCGAGGAGGAAAGCAGAACCAATACCTTTTTCCGGCAGTTGTATCGTACCGTGGCGGAAGTTCTGGCCCTGCCCAACCACCCACTGTTCGAGTTTGAGGCCCATGAGCATACCGCCCAGGTTGATGCGGGGAAAAGGATGTTCCTTGAATCTCGCTTTCGTTTCACCAAACAGGACAGAGATGAGTGGGCTGCCGACCCGAGCCATGAGGCACCGCTTCTGCGCCTGCCTGTCATGTTTTGCTCCCCTACCATGGAACTTGGAGTGGACATCTCCGCACTGAACACCGTCTATCTTCGTAATGTGCCGCCAACCCCGGCTAATTATGCCCAGCGTAGCGGTCGCGCCGGTCGTTCCGGGCAACCGGCATTGGTGCTCACCTACTGTGCCGCGTTGAGCCCCCATGACCAATGGTTTTTTCACCATGCCACCCAGATGGTGCATGGCGTGGTCAAACCTCCCACCCTTGATTTGGCCAACCGTGATTTGATAGAGAGTCATCTCCATGCGGTCTGGCTGGCTACTGTCGAGCATGAACTCGATACCAGCATCGCCCCCTTACTCGACCTGGAGAAGGAGGAAAAGCCGCTCATGGATGAGTTACGGGCCTGCCTCACCGCGCCAGCCGTAAATGCCCGTGCTCTGGCCTCCGCCAGGCAGGTGATGGGACAGGTTGAAAGCGAGTTAAGCCCCGATGCCGCCCCCTGGTTCACCGAACGGTATGTCGAGCAAGTCATCGACCAGGCAGCCAATAGCCTCGATGCCTCCCTCGACCGGTGGCGGAATCTCTTTGACGCTACGGCCCAGCAGATGACCCTGGCCGACGCCCTGGCCAGGAGCCACTCCGCAAGCGTCAAGGAGCGGGAAAACGCCAAGCGCCGTTACGGCGACGCATTCCAGCAGCGGCAACTGCTCTTAAAGGAGAGCGGTGCGTATAACTCGGACTTCTACACCTACCGCTATCTCGCCAGCCAGGGGTTTCTGCCCGGCTACAACTTTCCACGCCTGCCGCTCATGGCCTGGATACCGGGTCGTGGGGGGGGCGCCACAGGCAAGAACGACGAAGGCAACATGGTCAGCCGGCCACGCTTCCTAGCCCTGTCGGAGTTTGGCCCCCGCAGCCTCATTTACCATGAAGGCCGCACCTATCGGGTGATCCGCGCCAAGCTCAATGTCTCCGCCGCTGACCATATCTCCGACGACACCACCCTGGCTACGGTGTCAGCCAGGATCTGTCCCCATTGCGGCTATGGCCACATGGGTGAAGAGTCTTCCCCGGAACCGCTAGACAATGTCTGCGACAACTGCGCGACACCGCTGACCGATCAGGACCGGATCAACAACCTCTACCGAATCGAGACGGTGGAGACCCAAGTGGCGGAACGTATCTCAGTCAACGACGAGGAGCGTCAGCGCCAGGGCTTTGAATTGCAGACCACCTATCGCTTCCTCCCCAGTCTGGATGGCATGATTCAGAAGATCGAGGCCTCTGTCCTCCTGGGGGAAGAACAACTCGCCGCCCTGACCTACGCGCCTGCGGCCCGTATTTGGCGGATCAACAAGGGCTGGCGCCGCCGCAAGGAGAAGAATCAGTTTGGCTTTTACATCAATCCCATTTCCGGCTATTGGAGCAAGCAGGAGAGCCCGGAGCAGGGAGATGAGCAGAGTAGCGATGGCCAGGAAGAGGCCATGCTGAATAAGGTCTCCCCGCAGCGCGTTGTCCCCTTTGTGGAAGACAACCGCAACATCCTCATTCTGCGTCCGGCGCAGCCTCTCGAGGAAAAGGTCATGGCCACCCTACTGGCCGCCTTGAAACGTGGCCTTGAACAGAGTTTTCAGATCGAGGAGTCAGAGATGGTGGCCGAGGCCCTGCCCAATTCGGATAGCCGACGCGCCCTCCTCTTCTACGAGGCTGCCGAGGGCGGGGCCGGGGTCCTAACCCGCCTGGCCGGAGAACCTGAACGACTGGCCGAGGTGGCGCGCAACGCCTTACTGCTCATGCACTTTGCTGTCCCCGACACCGGTTTTGGCTTCGATTCCTTACCGGCCTTGGAACAACGCCGGACAGATGGTGGCCGCATCTGTGAGGCGGGGTGCTACCAATGTCTCCTGTCCTATTTCAACCAGCCGGATCACGACAAGATTGACCGGCAGGAACCGGAGGCCCTGAAACTACTGGTCGCCCTGGCCAATGCCTCGGTTCGGACTCTCAAGTCTGTGCCGCTTGAGACAACCGCAGGGGATGATACTCTCAAGGCCTGGCTGTCGGCGCTCGGCTGTCGTAAGCTCAGGCACCCTGATGCCTTGTCCGTCTCCCTTAACAACGGCCAAGGGGTTGCTGATGCCCAGTACAAGGCAGGGCGGGCATTGATTTTTCTTCAGGAGCCTGAGACTGCCTTGCGCGCTTATGTAGAAGATCGTGGCTGGCGAGTCTTGGTCTTCCCGGAGGAACAAAGCTCATGGCAAGAAATTTTTCTTGAACAGCAGGAGATATTTGGCAAGAGCGAATAAAAACTGCATCGAATCTGAGATGAGGGATGTACCGAAAATGAGTGGCGAATTGAACGGGTATCTGTCACAAAATCGGGAGAACATGCAAAACGGAGACGGAAAATGTACATTACATATTTGAAACTGAAAAACTGGCGAAATTTCCGCGAGGCGGAAGCACGTTTCGCTCACCACTCTTATATCATTGGACCAAACGCCTCCGGCAAATCGAACTTACTAGACGTGTTCCGTTTCCTTCGTGACGTCTGCAAGCCTGAGGGTGGTGGATTGCAGAAGGCCGTAAAAGACCGGGGTGGAATTTCTAAGTTGCGTTGTTTGCATGCCCGGCGAGACCCCGAGGTGAGAATTGAAGTGCATTTTTCTGACCGGATGGGCGTCCCATCGCCTTCGTGGCGGTACGTGCTCGGATTTAAGCCTGAAGGCACCGGAGCCCATCGGCTATTAGTTTCAACTGAGGAGGTATGGCGGGGCACGGAACATATTTTGTTACGCCCAGATCCCGACGACAAAAAAGACGTGCAGTTGCTGACTGAAACCCATCTGGAGCAAACACGGGCCAATGGCCATTTTCGAGCAATTGCCGATTATTTCAGCGGTGTTATTTACCTTCACCTGATTCCTCAGTTGCTCAAATTCGGCGACAAGATCGGGGGAAATCGCCTTGAAGATGATCCCTTTGGGCAGGGTTTTTTGGAACGAATAGCCAAATGTCCAGAAAGAACCCGCGATAAACGGTTGATAAAAATTAGTAAAGCGCTGTCCGCCGCTGTCCCGCACTTCAAGGAATTACGTTTCAAGCCGGACGAAGCAACAGGCAGACCACACCTTGAGGCCCTTTATGAGCACCACCGTCCCAATGCCGGTTGGCAACGGGAAGATCATTTTTCAGACGGCACCTTGCGCCTGCTGGGCATCTTGTGGTCGCTGTTGGAAGGAAATTCCCTGCTGCTCCTTGAAGAGCCGGAACTTTCGCTGCATCAGGCTGTCGTTGAACAAATTCCCTTATTGATCCATGGTCTTCAACGTGGATCAATAACACGGCGTCAAATCATCATCAGCACTCACAGTCAGGCCATACTAGGCAACGAGGGGATTGACGCTCAGGGGGTTGTAGTTCTGGAACCTGGCCAAGAAGGTACGCATGTTCGACCTGTTAGCGAGGCTGAGCAACAAGGACTCGATGCCGGGATGTCGGTTGCGGATGTAGTGTTACCTCAAACCCGTCCGAAATGCGCGAAGCAGTTGGGTTTTTGGTGATGAAGGCACTTTACATCGCCACAGAGGACGCTCTGAGCGAGTTAGTCGCTGATCGTCTTGTGCTTGAAGCCAATCAGAGTTTTCGGGAAGTTATACACATCCGTCATCAGGGTAACGGTTATCTGAGAAAGAAATTTCGGAGTTTGGCTAAAACCGCATGCTCCATTCCTGTGTTGATGCTGACCGATCTGGATCGTATTGATTGCCCTCCAACGCTGCTTGCTGATTGGTGCAACGGGCAAATTTTGCCGGATGGGATGCTGTTTCGGGTGGCAGTGAGGGAGATTGAGGCTTGGCTGCTTGCAGATAGAGAGGGATTCTCCCGTTTTGCCGGCGTCCCTCTTGATAAGATGCCACAGCGTCCGGAATCGCTTGATGATCCCAAGCAAACACTTCTTTCTCTCGTCCGTCGCTATGGCAACCGAGACATAAAGGACGGGATTCTTCCCGAGCGAGGTTCTTCCGCCAAGATCGGTTATGCCTACAACCAGACCCTTTCCCGATTTGTTCAAGCCGTTTGGTCAGTTACCAATGCCTCCCGTAATGCCGATAGCCTTGATAGAGCCTGTCGACGTCTTCATGAATTGAGTGCACGCCAGCATGAAGATTAAAGGACGAACAGCGAAGAAGAGAAACCATGAATAACCTTGCAGCCGCCAATACCTTTGAATTCTCTCCTGGCGCCCTAATCCGCGCCCGTGGCCGTGAATGGGTGGTGCAGCCCAAATCCGACGCCAAGGTCCTGCGTCTGCGCCCCTTAGGTGGTTCCGACGAAGACCTGGTGACCCTACTGCCTGGGCTCGAGCTTACCCCGCCCGAGCCCGCTACCTTCCCCTGGCCCAATCCCAATCGGCCTGGCGCCCATGACGCCGCCGTCCTCCTGCGTGATGCCTTGCAACTCAAGCTCCGGGCTGGTGCCGGTCCCTTCCGTTCTTTTGGCAACATTGCCGTCGAGCCCCGCGCCTATCAGTTGGTGCCGCTTCTCATGGCCCTGCGCTTGCCTACCGTGCGGCTCCTTATCGCCGATGACGTCGGTATCGGTAAAACCATCGAGGCAGGCTTGGTAATCAGCGAATTGATGGCGCGCGGTCGCGCCCGCCGGATATTGATCGTCTGCCCGGCGAACCTGCGCGAGCAATGGCAGCAAGCGTTGGATTATTTTTTCCACATCGAGGCGAAAATCCTG
>Ga0172371_10010223_pt1 | contig 12721 bp, 10 predicted proteins | sample Lak12m_FD_114543 | JGI IMG/M metagenome (GOLD analysis project Ga0172371, IMG submission 114543) | Freshwater microbial communities from Kabuno Bay, South-Kivu, Congo - kab_022012_12m | ecosystem: Environmental > Aquatic > Freshwater > Lake | place: Democratic Republic of the Congo: South-Kivu... | reverse complement strand
GAGGGCAAGGATTCCCTCGGCGAGGTACGAGTCGTGGTAGAAGTGAATGAAAAGACGTATGCCGGCACAGCGCTTTCAATCGATGTGGTTGAAGCCAGCGCCAAGGCCTACGTGCGTGCGCTCAACAATGCCTATCGAGCCGGGGCGGTGAACTAGATGTCACAACCGATGAACATAACCGAGAAGATACTGGCCCGAGCCTGTGGTCAGGATGAAGTACAGGCCGGCGATTTTGTCAATGCTCGCCTCGATCTGGCGCTGGCGAACGATATCACGGCGCCTCTGGCTATAAAGGAATTCGAAGCTGCCGGACAGACCCGGGTCTGGGATCCAGAGAAAGTAGTTCTGGTCTGCGACCATTTTGTGCCCAACAAGGACATCAAATCAGCGGAACAGGTCAAGCTGGTGCGGGATTTTGCGCGCCGTCAGGGGTTGACCAATTTCTTCGATGTGGGACGCATGGGTATCGAGCACGTGATCCTGCCGGAAAAGGGATTGGTGGTTCCGGGCGATGTGGTTATTGGCGCGGACTCCCATACGTGCACTTATGGGGCGCTGGGGGCTTTCGCCACCGGTGTCGGTAGCACTGACCTGGCGGCTGGCATGGCAACCGGCGAGGTGTGGCTGCGCGTACCCGAAACAATCAGGTTCAACTACGAGGGCGAGCCGCGCCGCTTCATCACCGGCAAGGATTATATCCTGTACACCATCGGCATGATTGGAGTGGATGGTGCGCTCTATCAGGCCATGGAATTTGGCGGCGGCGCCATCGAGGCGCTGTCAATGGACGGACGCTTCACCATGTGCAACATGGCCATCGAAGCCGGTGGCAAGAATGGCATTGTCGAGCCCGATGCGGTCACGGAGGAATATTGCCGCGGCCGCGCCCTGCGCACGCCGGTGATGATCAGGAGTGACAGGGGTGCAGGCTATGTGCGAGCGATCGATATCGACGTAAGCACAATCGAACCGCAGGTGGCCAAACCGCATCTGCCCTCGAACACTGTACCGGCTTCAGAGCTGGCCGGCCTGAAAATCGATCAGGTAGTGATCGGTTCCTGCACCAACGGCCGCATCGAGGATCTGAGGATGGCGGCAGAGGTGTTGAGGGGGCACAGGGTGCATCCCGATGTGCGCGCCCTGGTGTTCCCGGGAAGCCAGTTGGTCTATCAGCAGGCGATGCATGAGGGCCTGATCGATATCTTTATCGACGCTGAGGTTGCCGTGAGCACGCCCACTTGTGGGCCTTGCCTGGGAGGCCATATGGGCATTCTGGCCGCGGGTGAGCGCTGTGTCTCGACTACCAACCGTAATTTCGTTGGACGCATGGGCCATCCGGAGAGTGAAGTCTATCTGGCAGGGCCGTATGTGGCCGCTGCCACTGCGGTGGCCGGTACAGTGGCGGTTCCCGAGGAGGTGCTGGCATGATAATAATTCAAGGCCGGCATGATGAGGAGGTGCCGGAATGATTTTTGAAGGAAAGGCGCACAAGTACGGGCGCGATGTCGATACCGATGTCATTATCCCGGCGCGTTACCTGAATACGCACGATCCTGACGAATTGGCCTCTCACTGCATGCAGGATATCGACAAGGACTTCATGACTCGGGTTGAGCCTGGCGACATCATTGTTGCCGAAGAAAACTTCGGTTGCGGTTCGTCTCGAGAGCAGGCACCGGTAGCCATAAAGGCGGCGGGTGTCTCATGTGTGGTGGCGGCTTCGTTTGCGCGGATTTTTTATCGTAACGCCATCAACATCGGCTTGCCGATACTGGTCTGCCCGGAGGCGGCTCGCGACGTCAGGAGCGGCGATCACCTGCGGGTGGATCTCGACAAGGGCGAAGTAGTGAACCTGACCAGGGAAAAGACCTATCAGGCCGATCGTTTCCCCGAGTTCATGCAGGAGATAGTGGCAGCCGGAGGCCTGATGCAACATGTGAAAAAGCGCCAACAAAGAGGATGAGCGGACTAATATAAGACGAAGCGGAGGAGTCAATGCATAACATAGCTGTCATACCCGGCGATGGAACCGGTCCGGAAGTAGTGCAGGAGGGGCTCAAGGTGCTGGCGGCCGCCGCGACCCGGTTTGGCTTCGAGTATGAGACCACTGATTACGACTTTGGAGGCGAGCGCTACCTGCGGACCGGTGAAACCCTGCCGGACTCGGCGCTCGATGAGCTCAAGGGCCACGATGCCATATTTCTGGGCGCGATCGGGCATCCCGACGTCAAACCCGGTATTCTCGAGCAGGGCATTCTGCTCAAGGCTCGCTTCGAGCTGGATCAATATATTAACTTGCGGCCTGTGAAGCTTTTTCCGGGTGTGGAAACACCGGTCAAAGACAAGGGGCCCGACGATATCGATTTCGTCGTCGTGCGTGAAAATACTGAAGGCCTGTATGTCGGCGCCGGTGGTTTCCTGAAAAAAGGCAAGCCGGACGAAGTGGCGATTCAGGAGAGCATCAACACCCGTAAGGGCGTTGAGCGCTGCATCCGTTATGCATTCGATTACTGCCAGCGCCGGGGCAAAGACAATAAACTTACCCTTTGCGGCAAGACAAACGTGCTTAATTATTCACAGGACCTCTGGCAGCGCACTTTTAACGAAGTAGCGGCAGATTATCCCGGCATAACAGCGGACTATGCCCATGTTGACGCGATCTGCATGTGGTTCATCAAGAACCCGGAATGGTTTGACGTTATCGTTACCGACAATATCTTCGGGGATATCATCACCGATCTGGGAGCCATGATCCAAGGTGGCATGGGCATTGCCGCCGGGGGAAACATCAACCCCGAGGGAGTTTCCATGTTCGAGCCAATCGGGGGTTCGGCGCCCAAATATGCCGGTCAAAACGTTATCAACCCGCTAGCGGCAATCGGGGCGGTACAGATGATGCTGGAGTTCCTCGGCGAGAACGAGGCTGGCGCCTCCGTTGAAGCGGCTATCACCGATGTCACTGCCAATAAGCTCGAGAGTCTGGCGGTAGGCAAGACTGGCTTCTCCACCACTGAGATCGGCGATATGGTGGCTGAGAGGGTCAAGGGTGGATGACACCGCTTGCAGGGTAGCGAGGTCACGAATATATAAACTCCAGCCAGGCGTATTTCCGGCGCCGGGGATAGGAAAGGAGTAATATGCCGATCACTGAAGTTTCGAAAATCTGGATGAACGGTGAACTGGTGGACTGGGCTGATGCCAAAGTGCACCTGCTGACCCACGCACTCCATTATGGATCCGGTGTGTTTGAGGGTATCCGCGCCTATGATACCAAAAAAGGGACTCACGTCTACCGCCTGACCGACCACATCGATCGGCTATTGCGTTCGGCCAAGATCTACCTGATGGATGTTCCCTTCAGCGCCGACGAGCTGGTTCAGGCAACCAAGGACGTCATCAACGCTAACGAACTGGAAAGCTGTTATATCCGCCCGATCATTTACCGTGGCTACGGTGAAATGGGATTATTTCCGTTGCTGGCGCCGGTTGATGTCGCGATAGCCGTCTGGCCATGGGGCACATATCTTGGCGACGATGGCATCAAGCACGGTATTCGCGCCAAGATCTCGTCCTTCCGGCGTTTCGGACCCAATAGTATGCCGCCGGCCGCCAAGGCCACTGGACAATACATCAATTCCAGCCTCGCGAAAGTCGAGGCGGTCAAGTCCGGCTATGAAGAAGCAATATTGCTCGACGACCAGGGTAATCTCTCTGAGGGCTCCGGAGAAAACCTGTTCGTGGTCAGGAACGGCGTTGTCGCCACACCACCGACTGCCTGTGACGTTCTGGAGGGAATAACGGCGGATACCGTTGATGCGATCTGCCGTGATGAGGGCATTCGCCTGGAAAGGCGGGTAATGGTCCGCTCGGATCTGTATGTGGCCGAGGAGGCATTCCTCACCGGCACCGCGGCCGAGATCGTGCCGTTACGTGAAGTGGATGACCGCGTCATCGGTGAGCCGGGCCCGATCACACGGAGGATACAGGATATCTTCTACAGTATCATCAAAGGCGAGAATGATAAATACGGCCATTACCTGGAGTGGGTCAAATAAGCACACCATGACCAAGCGCATTGAAATATACGACACGACCCTGAGAGACGGCATGCAGCGGGAGGGCATGAGCGTCTCCGTGGATGAAAAAGTCCAGATAGCACTGAGGCTGGACCGCCTCGGCGTGCATTATATCGAAGGCGGCTTTCCGGGTTCCAATCCCAAGGATGTGGAATTCTATCAAAAGATGGCCGGTCACCGGCTGCGCACTGCGAAGCTGGCCGCGTTCGGGATGACTCACAAGCGGGGGGTCAAGCCACATCAGGACACTCTGCTCAAGCAGCTGCTCAAGGTTGAAACTCCGGTGGTCACGATCGTCGGCAAGAGCTGGAAGTTGCACACACAAAAGGTGCTCAGGGTGGGGCTGGAAGAAAATTTGACCATGATCGGCAGTACGGTCAAGTTTCTTTCCGGCAAAGGCCGTGAAGTCATCTACGACGCCGAGCATTTCTTCGATGGCTTTCTTGATGACCCCGAATATGCGTTACGCACTCTCGAGGCCGCAGTGGATGCGGGAGCGGCTCGCGTGGTTTTATGCGATACCAACGGCGCCACGCTGCCGTCGCAGGCGGCGGGTATCGTCGGCAAGGTTATCAATGAAATTAATGTGCCGGTAGGCATCCATGCTCATAATGACTCCGATTGCGCCGTGGCAGTCTCACTGATGGCTGTCGAGGCCGGCGCGACCCAGGTTCAGGGCACTGTCAACGGTTATGGCGAGCGCTGCGGCAACGCCAACCTGATTTCGGTCATTCCGGCACTGAAGCTGAAAATGGGCTACGATTGCGTCAGTGACACCCGCCTGGCCGAGCTCACGGAAACTTCCCATTATGTGGCGGAGGTTGCCAACGTCAGCCCCGAGACCCATCAACCCTATGTCGGCGAGAACGCTTTCGCGCACAAAGGCGGTCTGCATGTAAGCGCGGCGTTGCGGGACGCCAGAACCTTCGAACATGTGGACCCATCGCTGGTGGGAAACCAGCAGCGCATCCTGGTCAGCGAACTGGCCGGACGAGCGACTGTGCTCAAGAAGGCGAACGAGATGGGCATAGATCTTTCCGGCGCCGAGCACAAAGAAACTTTGAACCAGCTGCTTAAGAAGCTCAAGGAAAAAGAGCATGCGGGATATCACTATGAGGTAGCCGATGCTTCCTTTGAGTTGTTCCTGCGCCGGGAGCTGGGCCTGCATAAATCCATCATCGAGCTGGATAACTTCCGCGTTATCGTCCAGAAACGCAAGAGCGCTGTCATCAGTGAGGCCAAGATCGTGCTTCAGGGCAAAGGCGTCGAGCCGCCGATTGCGTTCGCCGAGGGCAACGGTCCGGTCAATGCGCTCGACATAGCTCTCAGGAAACTGTTGCCGGCCAGGTTCCCCAAGTTTGTCGATGAGCTCGCGCGTATTCATCTGGTCAACTACAAGGTGCGTATTCTCAATGAGCACAAGGGTACCGGCGCGGTAACGCGAGTGCTGCTGGATTCCAGTGACGGCCATGACAGCTGGGGCACGATCGGTGTTTCTGAAAATATCATCGAGGCCAGCTGGGAAGCGCTCGTTGACGGCATCGAATACGGCCTGGTTAAACGGCGCCGTCGCCGATAGCACGGTAACGGCAGGTCCGGCATGGCACATCTGGAACTTCGTCAGCCGGGCAAGATAATAGCGGTAGGCCTCAACTATCGTTCTCATGCCGCGGAACTGGGAATGGAACTGACGCCGGAACCGGTTCTCTTCATGAAGCCGCCGTCAGCGGTTATAGGTGACGGTGATGCCATTATCCTGCCCGAAGCCTCCCATCAGGTCGACTATGAAGCCGAACTGGCAATTGTGATAGGCAGAACCGCGCATGGTTTGAGCCGGGAAGAAGCACAGGGCTCCATTCTCGGCTATACCTGCGCCAACGATGTCACCGCCCGCGATCTGCAAAGCCGCGACGGCCAATGGACGCGCTCGAAAAGTTTTGACACATTCTGTCCACTGGGGCCCTGGGTCGAGACCGAAGCGCCGCCACCAGGAGCCTTGGTGGAATTGCTGCTGAATGGAGAAGTTCGTCAGACGGCACCGTTATCCGACATGATATTTCCGCCGCCCGATTTGGTCGCTTTTATCTCTGGAATCATGACGCTCGAGCCCGGCGACGTGATCCTGACGGGAACGCCGCCGGGAGTGGGGCCGATTGTTGCCGGCGACAATGTGGTCGTGAGAATAGATTCCCTGGGTGAGCTAACGAATCACGTCGTTCTTTTGTAAATCCAGAAATTGTCAGTTTGGAACATCGGCTTGAAGTCCTTACTCTCCGGCAAGGACTTGAAATTCAAGATGTTGTCCTGCTTGTCTTGTAGCAGGACTACATATTCCGCGTCCTTGATAATGGGATACAGGTATATTTTGTCTCTCAAGCTCAAATGTGGCGATAGTTGAGAGCTGACGGAAAGACTGGCATCTTCCGGGATTTGGTCAAGTTCTTCATAGACTTTTGGCAGGTACGCCGGTCTTTGGTAGTGTTGCTCTGAAAATGGGAGGACGTTATCGACAAAACCCATGGTCTTGGTTCTGTCATTGATAGTCGTGTACAGCGAAATGAAAGTCATCAGCGTGATCAAAATCGCCACGGGGTACTGAATTTTGCGCAGCCGCAATTTAATCAAGGCAGTCGTCAAGGCAAGGCTGATCATGGGCACGAATTCAATTGAGTATTGCCTGCCTATTCCCCAGAAGGTTGGATCGAGGGATAAAAATTTTTGCAGATAAATAGGAATCAGCATAAACAGATACCACGGAGCCAGCAGAAACGCCGCACCCCCGGAAGTCAAAACCATGGCATGCAGTTGGGTTTTGTCATCTGCGAAGTCCTGGCCCAGTGCCTGGTTTTCAAAAATCGTTGTATAGGCCAGACGGGGATCAGTGATGATATTTGTAGTCCGGCTCCATAACGAACTTCCCGCCGGAGTGTAACGGTCCAATTGCAGTACCTTGCCATCATTGAGCGCCGGCATGATCGATCCGACGACGACCACTAAATACACAAGCGCGGAAATAATGAGTGGGATTTCCAGGCGAAAATATTTTCTCCAGTTGCGCAAGCCTTTCATGAACATTAATCCGAGCATGATAAATATCAGCCATATCGCCATATTTTCTTTTGTCAGGAGAATCAACACGAAGAAGAGGATGAGCAGTTTTCTGCTGTCTTTAACGTAGAAATAAACCAGCCAGGGAACCAGCATCGCGCCGATCACATTATTGTGAAAGTCGAATGCCAGCGCCGAGTAGATCCCCCAGATACAAAAAAACTGAACGAGAATGATCAGAGGCAAGTACTTCGAGTCAAGCTGGTGCCTGGCGAACAGGTAAGCGCCAAAGCCGCCAAAGAGTATGGCCGCTATCTGCAATATCAGCAGGGTGTAAGTCCCCAGCAAAAAAGATAGCGGCGCGTAGAGAGCCGTAATCGGTGAAAAATGATCGGCGAAATAATTGATCTCGACTCCGTTCGGGATCAGGGTGAAGTAATTAAGGTGTAGATGCGCGAAGCTATACATCGCCTGGTTGAACATCCCCAGATCCAGGGCGTAGGTTCGGAACTCATAGTGGTTAACGAGGGAAATGAGACTGAAAATAACCCCAAAAAAAACCAGGATCACTGCCAGAATTACGGCGGGGATGATATTTTCTTTTTTAAGGATCATGGTTTCCAGTCTAAAGGGTAAAACGATTATTGGACCTAATGCTATCGTTAAAACAGTATTCGCCAGGTAATTGTATCGGGATTTGGTTGTTCAGACACCTCATTTCGGCCTGAGTCCGTTTTAATCCATCCTGATCATCCGGCCCCCTACAGGAAATTCGCGATTTCCCGTCGAACTGTCTTATGGAAAGACGATGTTAGAAAGAGCGTTTTATCGTTGACTATGCGCTCTAAACTGCAAGGAACGGGAGGATCACATGAAGTTCAAGGGCGGAATGGTCAATGGGGCGCTGGCATCGCTCTACGGGGGCGCTAGTTATATATGCCTGTTCTTGACAATGAACCAGCACGATACGATGAAAACCGTTTGCTATGCGCTGGGGGTGGCCGGAATTCTGATTGCCATTTACTGGTTCGTAACTCAGGAAATCATGGGCCTGCCGGTTCTGATCGTCGGATTGTGCCATATCGGGCTTGCCGCCAGATCCGACCACGTCGGCATGCAAATCGGATGCACCGGACTTGCGGTCGTGTCTTTCATGATCGGGATTATGATGCTGACGAGAACGAAACCCATAGGTGCCGAGTCGTAGAGAAGGGTTGGTTTTAACAATCAGGCTTCCTGGTGGCATCTGTCGTCCTGCCGGGCGACGCTATCGCGGCTCTGTGAGGCGCCATTAGTTGAACCGGAAGGACGGCGGGAGTAGAATCTTTCGTCGTGAGGGTAAGGGAGAACTCTTGAGTAAGACATACGCCAAGCCCATTGGCGCTGCAACGGCATCTCCGCCGGCGCTGGATTTTGTCCATCTCCATGTGCATAGTGAATATTCGGTGCTGGACGGTGCTGTTCGCGTTGTCCCGCTGCTCGAACGCTGTCAGGAATTAGGCATGAAAGCAGTGGCGATCACCGATCACGGTGTCCTTTCCAGCGCCATAGAGTTTTATCGTGAGGCAACCAAGCGCGACATCAAGCCGATCATCGGATTCGAGGCCTACGTCGTCGACGACCGTAACGACAAAAACAGTACCGGTGAGGGTCGTTGGCATCACCTGACGTTACTGGCGGCCAACAATACCGGCTACCAGAACCTGATCAGAATCTGCTCCCGAGGCTTCCTTGAGGGATACTATTACAAGCCACGCGTCGACATGAAGGTGTTACGCGAGCACGCCGAGGGGATAATCGCGCTTACCGGCTGCCTCAACGGCAGGCTCTCGCATCTCCTTTTCACTGGCGACAAGGAGGGAGCTGCCGCGGAAGTCCGTAACCTGCAGGATATCTTTGGCCCCGACAACGTTTACATAGAAATTCAGTACCAGGGACTTGCGGAACAGGAAAAGGTCAACCCGCTGGTCAGAGAGCTTGCAGCCGAGGTCGGCCGGCCGCTGGTGGCAACGAACGATGTACATTACCTGCGGCACGAGGATGCCTCGTCACACGACGCTCTCCTTTGCATCCAGACCGGCAGCACGCTACTGGAAACGAAACGTCTCAAGTTTCAGGGAGACCAGTTCTTCCTCAAAAGCGCCGAGGAGATGTCTCAGGCGTTCTCCGATATTCCTGAAGCCCTGGCCAGCACGGTTGAAATTGCGGACCGCTGCAATGTGACCATGGATTTCGGCAAGTTGCTAATCCCCGGTTTTGAAACACCAGACGGCAGCGATGGCGACGCTTTTTTGCGGCGTCTCTGTGAGGATGGGCTGGCCCGCCGTTATCCCGAAGGGGCATCTGCCGCTGCCCGTGAGCGGCTTGAATTCGAGCTGGCGATCATCGCCGAGATGGGCTTCGCTTCCTACTTTCTGATTGTCTGGGATTTCGTCAAGTTCGCCAGGGACAATGACATCGCCGTCGGTCCAGGCCGCGGGTCGGCTGCGGGCAGCCTTGTCTCCTATTGTCTCGGCATCACGGACATCGACCCCCTGAAATACGACCTGCTGTTCGAGCGGTTCCTCAATCCGGGGCGCAAGAGCATGCCAGATATCGATATTGACTTCTCGCCGGTAGACCGGGAAAAAGTGCTGGCTTATGTAACCGAGAGATACGGTCGCGAGAGTGTGGCGCAAATCATCACTTTTGGCACCATGGCGGCCCGCCAGGCAACCAGGGATGCCGGCAGGGTCATGGGCCTTCCATATGGAGTCGTCGACAAGATTGTCAAGTTCATTCCCGAAGGACCGGGAGTCACCCTGGGTGATTGCCTCAAGCCCGGACAGGAACTGAGAAAGGCCTACGACAGCGATCCTCAGACCAAGGAAGTCATCGACATGGCCAGGCCGCTTGAGGGTCTGATCCGCCAGGATTCAATCCACGCTGCCGGTGTCGTCATTTCTGACCGGCCGCTCACCGATTACGTGCCCCTGCAACAGAAGGGTAACGCCGAGGTGGTAACGCAGTTCACCATGGACTATGTCGAGAAGCTCGGGCTGCTGAAGATGGATTTCCTGGGACTGAGGAATCTGGATATCATCAAGGCGGCCGTCCGGCTCGTTCTCGACAGCCGTGGCGTTGAGATCGACCCATCATCACTTCCGCTCGACGACGAAAAGACTTATGAGATGCTCCGGCAGGGCCAGAGCGACGGGGTCTTCCAGCTCGAGAGTTCGGGAATGAAGGAATCGCTCAGGGACGTCGGGCCGACCTGTTTCGAAGACATCATCGCCATGGTGGCGCTTTACCGTCCCGGACCGATGGAGCACATCCCCACCTACGCACGCAACAAGAAGTATCCTGAAGGCGTCGAGTATGTGGACCCGCGCCTCAAGGAGATACTCGAACCTACCTATGGGGTCGCCATTTACCAGGAACAGCTCATGGAGATCGCCAAAAAGGCCGGTGGCCTCAGCCCGGCTGAAGCCGACGATCTGCGCAAGTCCATCGGCAAGAAAAAACCGGAACTACTGGCGACACTCAAGAATAAATTCGTTGCCGGCTGCAAGGAGAACCAGGTAGCTCCGGGCGCCATCGAGGAGTTGTGGAAGCTGATGGAGGCTGCCGCCGGTTATTCGTTCAACAAGTCGCACGCGGCGGCCTATGCGATGGTGGCTTACCAGACGGCTTGGCTCAAGGCCAATTACCCGGTTGAGTACATGGCGGCGACTATTTCCAGCGTCATGTCGACCAAGGACAAGGTTCCCTATTACGTGGATGTCTGCTCGCGCATGGGCATCGAGGTGCTGCCTCCTGACGTCAATGAAAGCGGCAGCGATTTCCGGGTAGACGGTACGCGGATCAGGTTTGGCCTCACCGCGGTCAAGAATGTCGGCGCCAAGGTAATCGAGTCGATTATCAAGGTCCGCAAGCAGGGAGGTTCCTATAATTCCGTGTTTGATTTTTGCCGTCGGGTGGATTCACAGCAACTAAAAAAGAACGCGCTCGAAAGCCTGATCAAGTGCGGCGCCCTTGATTCCACCGGTGGAACCCGAAAGGGCATGCTCGAGGTGATGGCGCAGGCGCTGGCCATGGGTTCCCAGAGCCAGCAGGACACTCTTTCGGGGCAAGGGTCGATTTTCGATCTGACTGATGGAGAAGGCTCTCCGGAAGTCATCGATCCCGAGATTTCAACGAGCGAGTTTGGTTCCCAGGAGCTATCGAGGCTGGAGAAAGAGACCCTGGGAATTTTCATCTCGGGCCATCCGCTCGTCGGGCTCGAAGAAGAGATTAGCCGTTACGGCGCAAAGACCATAACCGACCTGCAGGAAGTCAGGGACAAGACAACCGTAAAAGTCATCGGCATGGTCGGCAAGGTCAAGCGACTGACCACCAAAAGGGGAGACCCCATGGCCTTTGTGAATCTCGAGGACCTGGGGAGCAGCACCGAAGTCGTTGTTTTTAGTGACCTCTTCAACGAGTGCAACGATCTGTTGATCGAAGATGAAGTGATTATGGTCAAGGGCCGCGCCGACCTTAAGGGAATCGATGAGGAGGGCAAACGCGAGGTCAAGATAATCGCCAGCGAGATCGGCGCTTTCGTCCGCCAGGGCGGCAGCGATGGCGGCGACTCCGGTGAGCAGAGCGGGCCTGGAGATACGAGTAACGGGACGGATGCCGGGGCTGCCGCAGGCAAGACGGAAACGGATAGAACGGTTGCGGACGCTGATGGCGACGGCGGTTACAAGGGCAGTACCGGCGGCGAAATCGTCGAGCTATCCCTCGATCACGGGGATTTCGACCCTGATGTCTTAAGTGACATGCGCGATCTTTGTCAGAGCTACCCCGGTTGTGCTCCCGTTTTTATCAGCATGATGACTGCGGATGGCGTCCGCAAAATGAAGCTTGGCCAACAGGTCGAGCCCGCGGCTGAATTTATCTCAAAAATGCAGGGATTGTTAGGCGAACAAGTCGTACGCGTGAACCGCGTAGACGCCGACCGTGGAGTAATACCGGCCTGACGAACGCATGCTTCGCACCAGGTGGGAGGAAACGCTGTCGCTCAGAGTTGCTTCTTGTCTCATAGCTCGGGTTATGATAGGTTCCCCTCTTACTGAAACGCATCCGGTTAAGGAGTTTTTTTGCCCACCGCCAAAGAAGCAATACAGGAACTTCTGGAAATGTCTGCCAGTATCCGCCAGGCTGTTATCGTACGCGGCGAGAACCAGGTTCTGGCCAGCACCTTCGCCAACGGTCAATCGCAAGCAACAATGGTACAGATGGCTCGCAGGATGCTGGAAGAGGCGCGTATGTCGGCCAAAGAAATGGACCGGCCGGCTCTGACGCAGCTCTACGTCGAAGCCAACTCCGGCTGTGTTTTTATTGTCGCTGGTGAAAAGGACACCTGGCTGGCGGCTTCTACCGGCACCAATCCGACTGTGGGCCTGGTCTTGTACGATGTCAACACCGCTCTTCGGACCGCCCTGGAGGGCGAGGCCGACGTGGGCGACTACGAGAAGTAAGGGGATTTCATGGCCAGGGGACGATTCTTTTTTGGATTCCTGCTCTCAGCGGCATCGGCGCTGGGCCTGACCTGGGTTATGCGGCGAATCCGG
>Ga0172371_10010221_pt1 | contig 12722 bp, 23 predicted proteins | sample Lak12m_FD_114543 | JGI IMG/M metagenome (GOLD analysis project Ga0172371, IMG submission 114543) | Freshwater microbial communities from Kabuno Bay, South-Kivu, Congo - kab_022012_12m | ecosystem: Environmental > Aquatic > Freshwater > Lake | place: Democratic Republic of the Congo: South-Kivu... | reverse complement strand
TACGGCTTTGCCGAAGCCATGACCACCTATGGGGTGATCGGGGTGAAGACCTGGATCTTCCACGGCGAGGTCCTGGGCGCCGAAGAAGGCATGACCTTCTAAGCAGCGAGCAGGGAGCAGGGAAAACCATGGTTTTTTTAAGTCCCCCTTTGGCAAAGGGGGATTTAGGGGGATTTAAAAAGCTGATAAAATCCGCCCCGACCCCCCTTTGCAAAGGGGGGAGCGGCCTTAAGCCTCGGCGAGAGCAGGGATGGACCCAAAAATAAAAATTAGCGACAGAGTCAGATTAATAAAACCTTCTCATGAAACAAAAAGGGATTACACTTCCCTCTCAGTCGGCCATGAAGGCATAGTTGTTGACACATTCGGAGAAATTGAGCTTGATGGTAATTTTAAGTCTGCTGAAAAGGTTTATTGTATTGATTGGGGGAAGCCCATAATAAATGGTCATAATTGTAACGATCTTTCCCAAGATGGTCACGGTAGTTGGGTCGGGCAAGAAGAAATAGTAAAAGTTCTTTGATCGAGGGAAATTAAACGGGATTTTAAATCCCCTTTTTGCCTCTTTTATGGAAATGGAAAGCTAAGGAAAGAAAAATGCTATCACCGAAACGGGTAAAACATCGGAAAGTCATGCGGGGCCGGCGGCGGGGCCAGGCCTCCCGAAGCAATTTCGTCGCGTTCGGGGATTACGGCCTCATGGCCGAGGAATGCGGCTGGATCACGGCCCAGCAGATCGAGTCGGCCCGGATCGCCATCACCCGCCATGTCAAGCGGGGCGGCAAGATCTGGATCCGGGTCTTTCCGGATAAGCCCTTCACCAAGAAACCGGCGGAAACCCGCATGGGGAAAGGGAAGGGCGGTCCTGAGGGTTGGGTGGCGGTGGTGCGGCCCGGTCTGATCCTCTACGAGATGTCCGGGGTGGACCGGGAAGTGGCCAAGGAAGCCATGCGCCTGGCCTCCCACAAGCTGCCCATCCCCACCAAGTTTGTGGAGAAGGAGCAGCATGCGGCGGAGGCGACTCCATGAAGGCCGCGGATTTATGGGACCTGACCCATGAGGAGCTCCAGGCCAAGTTGAAGGAAGTCTCGGAGGAGCTCTTCAATCTGAATTTTCAACACAGCCGCCAGCAACTGGACAACACCGCCCGCCTGGGACAGGCCCGCAAAGACCTGGCCCGGATCAAGACGGTCCTGAGGAGCAAAGGCGAAGCCTGAACCTTAAGGGAGGCGCAGGCTTGACAAACACGATCCCGCCGCGGCGGGAGGGGTTGAAAGGTATATGGAGAAGAAACGCGGGGTGCGCAAGACCCGGATCGGCATGGTGGTCAGCGATAAGATGGACAAGACCGTGGTGGTGGAAGTGAAACGCCTGGTGGCCCACCCCCTCTACCATAAAATTATCCGGCGCCGGGCCCGGATCAAGGCCCATGATCCCAACAACACCTGCCAGGTGGGGGACAAGGTGCTCCTGATTGAGAGCCGCCCCCTGAGCCGGGACAAGCGTTGGCGGATCAAGGAAGTCCTGGAGAAGGCCCAATAAGGCCAAGGGCGTGAGGATAACATCATGATCCAGGTTGAGACCCAGATGACGGTGGCGGATAACTCCGGCGCCAAGAAGGTTTCCTGCATCCGGGTGCTGGGCGGCACCCGGCGGCGGTATGCCCGGGTGGGGGATATCATCATTGTGGCTGTCAAGGAGGCCCTGCCCCATTCCAAGGTGAAAAAAGGCGACGTGATGCGGGCCGTGGTGGTGCGCACCGTCAAAGAGACCCGGCGCCCCGACGGTTCCTACATCAGGTTCGACGATAACTCGGCGGTGCTCATCAATCCCGCGGGAGACCCCATCGGCACCCGGATCTTTGGGCCGGTGGCCCGGGAACTTCGGGCCAAAAGATTCATGAAGATCATTTCGCTCGCCCCGGAGGTGCTCTGATGGCCAAGGTCAAAAAACCCCGGGAGCCCGTGAAGGTCCGGTTGAAGAAGAACGACATGGTGGAGGTCATCGCCGGCAAGGAGCAGGGCAAGACCGGCAAGGTCCTGCGGGTGGTCCGGGAAAAGAACCAGGTGGTGATCGAAAAGGTCAACCTCATCAAGCGGCACACCCGTCCCAGCCCCACCACCGGCAAGGGGGGGATCGTGGAAAAGGAGGCGCCGCTGTTCGTGAGCAAGGTGAAGCTCATCTGTCCCAAGTGCGCCACCAGCACCCGGACTCGCATGACCCGGACCGGCGAAGGCAAGAAAGTCCGGGTATGTCTGAAATGCAAGGAATTGATTGATGGCTGAGAAGGGATCAGGAAAAGACAAAGCCAAGGCGGCGCCCCAGGGAACCGCCAAGGGGCGCGAGAAAAAGGCGGGTAAGGCGGCGCCCCCAGAAGCGGCGAAAACTGCGGCCCCCTCGGGCCCCCAGGGAAAGCCGAGGCTGTGGGAATATTACCGGGCCGAGTGCGTCCCCCGGATGATGCAGGAGTTCCGCTATAAAAGCCCCATGCAGGCGCCCAGACTTCAGAAGATCGTGGTCAACATCGGCTTGGGGGAGGCCATCCAGAACATCAAACTCCTGGAGTCGGCCTCTGCGGAACTGGCGCTGGTCACCGGCCAAAAGGCGGTGGTGACCCGGGCCAAGAAGTCCATCGCCGCGTTCAAGCTCAGGGAAGGCATGCCCATCGGCTGCATGGTTACCCTGCGCCGGGACCGCATGTACTACTTTTTCGACAAGCTGGTGAACGTGGTGCTGCCCCGGGTGCGGGACTTCCGGGGAGTGAGCGAGCGGGCCTTTGACGGACGGGGGAATTACACCCTGGGCATCCGGGAGCAGATCATCTTCCCGGAGATCGACTACGACAAGATTGACAAGGTCCGGGGCATGAACATCACCATCGTCACCAGCGCCCCCACCGATGAAGAAGGGAAATTCCTGCTGAATCTTTTGGGGTTGCCTTTCAGGAAATAATCGGGGTAGGGGGGGCCGACCCCGCCCCTACGGAGAGCAGAATGGCCAAGAAATCGTTGATAGCCAAGGCGAAGCGCCAGCCCAAGTATCCGGTGCAGAAATATAACCGTTGTCCGCTGTGCGGTCGCCCCCGGGCGTATCTGAGGCGGTTCGGCATCTGCCGGATTTGTTTCCGCAGCATGGCCCTCAAGGGAGAGATCCCCGGGGTCATTAAATCCAGTTGGTAGGACACACCATGAGCATGACCGACCCCATCGCCGATATGTTGACCCGGATTCGCAATGCCGGGGGGGCGCGGTTCGACAAGGTTGACATCCCTGCTTCCCGCATGAAGATCAACCTGGCGCGCATCCTCAAGGAAGAAGGGTTTATTAAAAACTACAAGTTCATCAAAGATAATCGCCAGGGCATCCTGCGAGTCTATCTCAGGTACGGCGAGCATCAGCAACCCCTCATCCAGGGGCTGAAACGGGTCAGCAAACCCGGCCGCCGGGTTTATACCGGCCAGGCTGAGCTGCCCAAGGTGCAGGGCGGCCTGGGGGTGGCGGTGATCTCCACCTCCCAGGGAGTCATGACCGACCGCCAGGCTCGCAAACTGAAGGTGGGCGGCGAAGTCCTGTGCGAGATCTGGTAAAGGTAACCATATGAGCCGCATCGGTAAACGACCGGTCCCTTTGCCCAAAGGGGTCAAAGTCAAGTTGGAAGACGGTAACCTAACGGTCACCGGGCCCCGGGGGACCCTGTCCCAGGTCATGCCGCCCCGGGTCAAAATCATCATCGGGGACCAACAGATCGCCGTGGAGCCCCAGGATGACAGCCGCCTCTCCCGGTCTTACTGGGGTCTGGCCCGGACCCTGACGGCCAACATGGTCACCGGGACCACCCAGGGGTTCACCCGGGTCCTGGAACTGGTGGGCACCGGCTACAAGGTGGAAGCCAAAGGCGACAGCCTCGTGTTCAGCGTGGGATACTCCAACCCGGTGGAATTTCCCCTGCCGCCGGGGATCACGGCCAAGGTGGAGAAGGCCAACCGCATCGAAATCACCGGGGCCAACAAGGAAGAGCTGGGCCAGACGGTGGCGGTGATTCGCCAGCTCCGGCCCCCGGACCCTTATAAGGGCAAGGGGATCAAGTTCGCCGGCGAAGTGATCCGGCGCAAGGTGGGCAAGGCCGGGGCCCGTTAAAGGAAGATCAGACTCACGCAAAGGCGCAAAGACGCAAAGGAAACAGGCGACATGAACCCCAAGGCAGCGGCAAGGCAGAAGCGGAGGCAACGGATCAAGAAGAAACTAGGGGGCGGGGGGCGTCTGCGTCTCTCGGTCTTCCGCAGTTGCAAACATATCTATGCCCAGATCGTTGACGACGGCCAGGGCCGGACCCTGGCGGCGGCCTCCACCTTGAGCGGCGAGTTGAAGGAGCAATTGGGCGGTTTGAAAAAGACCGAGGCGGCCAAGGCGGTGGGCAAGCTCTTAGCGGCCAAGGCCCAGGCCCAGGGCATTCAACAGGTGGTCTTTGACCGGAACGGCTTTCTCTATCATGGCCGGGTAAAGGCCGTGGCGGACGGTTGCCGGGAAAACGGCCTGGTTTTGTAAGGTACAGGTAAAGGAGATAAGCTTGTTCGAGCCAGAGGCAACGGAATTAACCGACAAGGTGGTGAGCATCAATCGCGTCGCCAAGGTGGTCAAGGGCGGGCGCCGCTTCCGTTTCAGCGCGGTGGTGGTGGTCGGTGACGGGCAGGGCCGGGTGGGCGCCGGTTTGGGCAAGGCCCACGAAGTGCCCGAAGCCATCCGCAAGGCGGTGGAGCAGGCCAAGAAGTCCATGGTCACGGTTCCCATCCTCAACAGCACCATTCCTTTCCAGGTGGTGGGGGAATTCGGGGCCGGCCGGGTCCTGTTAAAACCGGCGGCGGAAGGGACCGGGGTCATCGCCGGGGGACCGGTGCGGGCCGTGGTGGAAGTGGCGGGCATCAAGAACGTCCTCACCAAGTGTTTGGGCTCCCACAACCCCCATAACGCGGTGAAAGCCACCATGGTGGCCTTGAAGCAGCTGGCGTCGCCGGAAGAGGTGGCGACCAGGCGCAACCGGCCTCTGGCGGAGATGCTGGGATAGACCTTTGCCTCCTGGCGGCTTGGCGTCTTCGCGCCGAAGATCTCACGCCAAGGGGCCAAGGCGCAAGGGTGCGCAGGTAGAGGATACGATATGATTCTGGAAATCACCTTAACGAAGAGTCCCATCGGCCGGCCGCCGGAGCACCGTCTGACCCTGAAAACCCTGGGATTGACCCGGATGCAGAAAACGGTGCGGCGCCGGGAAACCCCTGCGATATGGGGGATGGTGCGCCAGGTGGAGCACCTGCTCCAGGTGCGGCAGGTCCCCGAAGGAGAATAGCAGATGCGCCTTTCAGAACTGGTGCCCAGCCCGGGGTCCAAGCAGAAGAAAAAACGGGTGGGCCGGGGGCCCGGATCAGGTTGGGGCAAAACCGCGGGCCGGGGCCACAAAGGGCAGAATTCCCGCGCCGGGGGCGCCACCAAACCGGGGTTTGAAGGGGGCCAGATGCCCCTGACCCGGCGGATTCCCAAGCGGGGCTTCACCAACATATTCCGGCAAGCCTGGACGATTGTCAATCTCCGGGACCTGAACCGATTCCCGGCGGAGGCGGTGGTGGACAAAGAGGCCCTGCAGGCCGCCGGCCTGGTGAAAAACCAGGTGAAGCGGATCAAGGTTTTGGGCCAGGGAGAGGTGACCGTGCCTCTGGTGGTGAAGGTGCAGGCGGTGAGTTCCCAGGCCCGGAGCCGCATCGAAGCGGCCGGAGGACGGGTGGAGGTCATCTAGGTGGCGGCTTTCTCCAGCATTGCCAAGATACCGGAGTTGAAGCGCCGCATCATCTTTACCCTGTTGATGCTGGCGGTGTACCGCCTGGGGTGTCAGGTTCCCACCCCGGGGATTGATGCCGACGCCCTGATGAGATTCTTTGCGGCCCAGCGGGGCACGATTTTCGGGCTCTTTGACATGTTTTCCGGGGGCGCCCTGGAGCGCCTGAGCGTGTTCGCCCTGGGCATCATGCCCTACATCAGCGCCGCCATCATCATTGAACTCCTCAAGGTGGTCATTCCCGCCATCGATAAACTTTACAAGGAAGGGGAGGCGGGCCAAAAAAAGATCAAGCAGTACACCCGGTACGGCACCGTGGTCATCGCCGCCATCCAGGGGATCGGGATCGCGGTGGGCCTGGAGAGCATGACCACCGGGTCCGGCCAGGGTTCGGTGGTGTTGCATCCCGGCTGGCCCTTCCGGCTGATGACCGTGCTCACCCTGACTTCGGGCACTGCGTTCATCATGTGGCTGGGGGAGATGATCACCGAGCGGGGGATCGGCAACGGCATCTCCCTCATCATCTTTGCCGGGATCGTGGCCCGGATGCCTTCCGCCCTCATCCAGACGGTGGAGTTGATCAAGACGGGTGAGATCATGCCCATCCTCATGGTGGTCCTGATTGTGGGGATGGTGGTGGTGGTGGGTTTCATCGTTTTTATGGAACGGGGCCAGCGGCGCATTCAGGTCCAGTACGCCCGGCGGGTGGTGGGGCGGCGCATGTACGGGGGCCAGAGCACCCATTTGCCCCTGAAGGTGAACACCTCCGGGGTCATCCCCCCCATCTTCGCCTCCTCTCTGCTGATGTTTCCGGCCACGGTGGCGGGTTTTGTCCACAACGAGTGGGTCAAATGGGCGGCGGACGCCATGTCGCCGGGGGGTCTGTTTCACGAAACCGTGTATGTGGGCCTCATCGTCTTTTTCTGCTATTTCTACACCGCGGTGACCTTTAATCCCGTGGATGTGGCCGATAATCTGAAAAAATGGGGCGGCTATGTCCCGGGCCTGCGGCCGGGGAAACCGACCTCCGACTATATTGACCGCATTTTGACGCGCATTACCCTGGGGGGCGCCATCTATGTGTCGGCCGTGTGCGTGCTGCCCTCCATTCTGGTCCGGAAGTTCAATGTGCCCTTTTACTTCGGTGGTACGGCCCTGTTGATCGTGGTGGGGGTGGCGATGGACACCATGAGCCAGATCGAATCCCATTTGCTCACCCGCCACTATGAGGGCTTCATGAAAAAACGCATGAGCCGGGTACGGCGTTGACCTCAAGAAGGAGGAAGCTATGAATCTGATCCTGTTGGGCGGCCCAGGCGCGGGCAAAGGCACGCAAGCCAAGAAACTCATTGATAAATTCCAGATCCCCCAGATTTCCACCGGCGATATCCTCCGGGCGGCGGTGAAAGAAGGGACCGAAATGGGCAAAAAAGCCAAGGAATACATGGATGCCGGGAAGCTGGTGCCCGATGAAGTGGTCATCGGCATCATCAAAGATCGCCTGGCTCAGCCGGACTGCAAGAAAGGGTTTATCCTGGACGGTTTTCCCCGGACGGTGCCCCAGGCCGAGGCCCTGGACAAGGTGCTGGCCAGCCTGAGCTCCAAGATCGACCACGTGGTCAGCATCGACGTGGACGAAGAAGCGCTGGTGACCCGCCTCACCGGGCGGCGCACCTGTAAGAATGCGGCCTGCGGCCAGATGTTTCACATCAAGTTCACTCCTCCCAAGAAGGAGGGGATTTGCGATAAGTGCGGCAGCGAGCTCTACCAGCGGGACGACGATAACGAGACCACGGTGCGTTCCCGGCTGGCCACCTATAACCAGGCCACCGCGCCTCTGATCGGTTATTACAGCGTCAAGGCCTTGGTGCGGCCCATCAAGGGAGTGGGGGGCATCGACGATATCTTCAACCAGATCGTGAAGATCGTCGCCTGAGCCGGCCGTAGCTGAGGCGCTCGGGGTAACTGGATGATCTTGCTCAAATCCCGCCAGGAAATCGCCAAGATGGAGGTGGCCAACCGCATCGTGGCCGAGGTCCTGGCGGGGGTTAAAGAAAAGATTCGCCCGGGGATCGAGACCCGGGAACTGGATGAACTGGCGGAAGAGATGTGCCGCCGGCGTCAGGTGGAGCCGGCCTTCAAGGGCTATCGGGGCTATCCCCGGTCCCTGTGCGTCTCGGTGAACGAAGAAGTGGTCCACGGGATTCCCGGCCCCCGGCGTCTCAAAGCCGGCGATCTGGTGAGCGTGGATTTCGGGGTGCGCTACGACGGCTACCACGGGGACGCCGCCATCACCGTGCCGGTGGGGGAGGTGTCCCCCCGGGCCCAGGCCCTCCTGGAGGCCACGGAGAAATCCCTGTACGCCGGCATCGCCATGCTTAAGGTGGGGAACCGCCTGTCGGACATCTCCCACGCGGTGCAGGAGGTGGTGGAAGGGGCCGGCTTCGGGGTCGTCCGGGATTTTGTCGGGCACGGCATCGGCCGGTCCCTGCACGAAGACCCCCAGGTCCCCAATTTCGGCCCGCCGGGCCGGGGGCCGAAATTGCAGGCGGGCATGACCCTGGCCATTGAACCGATGGTGTCCATGGGTTCCTGGCAGGTGCGGATATTAGAGGATGGTTGGACCGCGGTCACCATGGATGGGTCCTACGCGGCGCATTTTGAACACAGCGTGGCGTTGACGGAGAACGGCGTCTTGATTTTGAGCCGGCTCTAATTTATCTTTAAATAACTGATTGAAATAACTATAAAGACACGGTAGATGCCTAAAGAAGACGCCATTGAAGTCGAAGGGACGGTGGTTGAGCCTCTCCCCAATGCCATGTTCCGGGTGGAGTTGCCCAACGGGCATAAGGTGCTGGCTCACATCTCCGGGAAGATGCGGATGCACTACATCAAGATTCTTCCGGGAGACAAGGTTATCCTGGAATTGTCGCCCTACGATTTGAGCCGGGGGCGCATCGTCTACCGCGTCAGATAGGACAGTGCTATGAAGGTCAGGCCGTCAGTCAAACGGATGTGCGCCAAGTGCAAGATTATTCGCCGCAAGCGGGTGGTGCGGGTGATCTGCGAAAACCCCAAGCACAAGCAGCGTCAAGGCTAAGAGGGAGGACAGGAATTGGCCAGAATCGCCGGCATCGATTTACCCCGAAACAAGAGGATCGAGATTGCCCTCACGTATATCTACGGCATCGGCCGCACCACGGCGGCCCGGGTGCTCCAGGAAGCCAAAGTGGACCCCGGCACCAAGACGTCCGACCTGAACGATGGCGAAATCACCAGCATCCGCCAGGTGATTGACCATACGGTGAAGGTGGAAGGGGACCTGCGGCGGGAAGTCTCCATGAATATCAAGCGCCTCATGGACCTGGGGAGCTACCGGGGCCTGCGGCACCGCCGGAGCCTCCCGGTCCGGGGACAGCGGACCCATACGAACGCCCGCACCCGCAAGGGCCCGCGCCGCAGCGTGGTGGGCAGACGGAAGAAGGCATAAGGAGGGGTGATGGCCAGAGCGCAGTCACGCACCAAGAAGAAGAAGGAAAAGAAAAATATCCCCGTGGGGGTGGCGCACATCCGGGCGACCTTCAACAATACCCTGGTGACCATCACCGATCCGGCGGGCAACGTCGTGTCCTGGTCCTCGTCGGGGGTGCAGGGCTTCAAGGGCTCCCGGAAGGGCACCCCCTTTGCGGCCCAGCTGGCGGCCCAGGATGCGGCCCGGAAGGCCATGGAACACGGCATGCGCAACGTTGATGTGTTTGTCAAAGGGCCGGGAGCGGGCCGGGAGGCGGCCTTGAGGGCCTTGCAGGCCGCCGGCCTCAGCGTCAACCTGATTCGGGACGTCAGCCCTATTCCCCATAATGGCTGCCGCCCCCCCAAACGTCGTCGGGTTTAACTGGAGAGGTGATCGAGAGTGGCTAGATATGTGGGAGCGGTGTGCCGGCTTTGCCGACGGGAAGGGATGCAGCTCTATCTCAAGGGAGACCGCTGTTACACGGATAAGTGCGCCATTGAGCGGCGTCATTATCCGCCGGGCCAGCATGGCCAGCGGCGGAGCAAACTCTCCGATTACGGCGCCCAGCTCCGGGAGAAACAAAAAGTTAAACGGATTTATGGAGTGTTGGAGAAACAATTCCGTAATTATTTTGAAAAGGCCGAACGGCAGAAAGGGGTTACCGGCACTAATCTCTTGGTGTTTCTCGAACGGCGTCTGGACAACATCGTTTACCGGTTAGGGTTTGCCAATTCCCGGACGCAGGCCCGGCAATTGGTGCGGCATAACTTTATCAAGGTGAACGGCGTCAGGGTCAATCTACCTTCTTTTCTGGTGAGGACGGGAGATGTCATTCAGGTGACGGAAAAGGGCCGCCAACTGCCCTTGATTCGGGATGCCATGGAAGCGGCGGCTCGGCGGGGATGCCCCCCGTGGCTGGAATTCAACAAGGAAGAGGCCCAAGGGCGGGTTATCATGTTCCCCAGCCGGGAAGATATCACCATGCCGATTCAAGAACATCTCATCGTGGAGCTTTATTCCAAATAGCACCATGATCCTTTATGTTCCCGGATTTTTCCCCCTGGCCGGCGAAATCTAAGGGGAAAGCGATGGTGGGATTTCCGGGCCGGCCGGCCGCCACCGGCGAAAAATAGGGGACATAAAAGCCCAGTAGTATTCTGAGGAGCCATGATCCACAAAAATTGGACCGAGATCATTAAGCCCAAACGGCTGGAAATTGATAGTGAGACCCATAACCGCTTTTATGGAAAGTTCGCCTGCGAGCCCCTGGAACGCGGCTTCGGGACCACCTTGGGAAACGCCCTGAGGCGGGTTTTGCTCTCCTCCCTCCGGGGCTCGGCCATCATTGCGGTCCGCATCAAGGATGTCTATCACGAATTTTCGGCTATCCCCGGCGTCTTGGAAGACGTCACCGAAATCCTCCTCAATCTGAAACAGGTGCGTTTGAAGATACTGTCCGAAGGGATCAAGATGCTGCACCTGGAGGCCCAGGGCCCGAAGGAGATCAAAGCCGGAGATATCCGGACGGATGGCATGGTGGACATTCTCAACCCCGAGCAGCACATCGCCACTCTGGCTGCGGACGGCGAACTGGCGATGGAGATGACCGTCAAGATCGGCAAGGGTTTTGTGCCGGCCGAGGCCAACAAGGACGAAGATCAACCCATCGGGTATATTCCGTTGGACGCCAGCTTTTCTCCCATCCGCAAGGTCAACTACCTGGTGGCCCAGGCCCGGGTGGGGCAACGGACCGACTATGACAAGCTGACGCTGGAGGTCTGGACCGACGGCAGCATCACCCCGGAAAACGCCATTGCCTATGCGGCCAAGATTCTTAAAGAACACTTAAGCATGTTTATCAACTTTGAAGAGGAACCCCTGGGGCTGGAAGAAAAGTCCCTGGAAGAGCCGCCAACCTTCAACGAAAATCTCTATCGCAGCGTCAACGAACTGGAGTTGTCGGTGCGGGCCGCCAACTGTCTGAGAAACGCCAATATCCGCTTTATCGGCGAACTGGTCCAGAAGACCGAACAGGAAATGCTGAAGACCAAAAATTTCGGACGCAAATCTCTCAATGAAATCAAAGAGATTCTCCACGAGATGGGGTTGAACCTCGGGATGAAGCTGGAGACCTTTGCGCCTCCGGACCAGATGCCGGATAGGAAGGAAGAAGTCGCATGAGACACTTAAAAGCTGGTCGCCGCTTGTCACGGACCACGGAGCATCGCCAGGCCATGCTCCGGAATCTGGTGACCGCGCTGTTGGACAAGGAGCGGGTGGAAACCACCCGGGCCAAGGCCAAGGAGGCCCGCCAATGGGCCGAGAAGGTCATCACCCTGGCCAGACGGGGCGATTTGCACGCCCGGCGCCTGACCCTGGCGGTAGTGCGCTCTAAAAAGGTGGTGGCCAAACTCTTTGGAGAATTGCGGGAGCGTTACCAGGACCGGCCCGGGGGGTATACCCGGATCATCCCCCTGGGGACCAGGTTGGGCGATGGAGCCCCCATGTCCATCCTGGAGCTGGTGGACCGCCCCGAGCGCCTGCCCAAGGCCAAGAAAAAGAAGGCCGCGGAAGGCTGACCATTTTCCGGTCAAAGGGGACCGGGGCCCTGAGGCTCCGGTCCCCTTTTTTGCGGCTTTGTTTCAAGGTAGGTCCTCATCCCATTGCGGGACCCCAGGGCCTGGCTTTGCCGATCCGCTGCCCTGATTCCCTTGACTGGCAAGGGTTTCCCGGAAATTAATTTTATCTCTAACTCATTATAATCTTTTAAAAATTCTTTGAAGATGGCTGACAAGGTAAAAAAAGAATTGACAACCTCTTCTACCTATAATAACCTCCCCAAAATAAAAATAGGTAAAACTGATTATTTTTCACTTAGGTAAAATACCCAAGATGACCGATATAATTACTTAGGCCAGGAGGGTGAGCTCATAAGCAAAATTTCTTGAGCAGACTCGCCCATAGGATTGGGGCTAAAAATCGACTTTTAGTTCCCTTCAGGATTGTCCCATAACCAAGGAGGTTCTGGATGGCGAATCGGCTAATTTGGAGTGTGTTAATTACCCTGTCGTTAATTTTCGTATCCAATCCGGCTCATTCAATCCCTACCAAAACCGTTAAGAAGAAGTCAACTAAAGCCCCCGCGAGGGTTACAAAAAAGAAAAAGACCAGCCGCAAGGCCAAAGTCAGGCGGACGAGTTCGTACCGAGGCGAGTCCTCCCGCGAGGACTCCCAGGTGGTTAGGTCCTCCGTGGTTTCCAGTTACAGCGGGTCTTCGGTGGCCGAAACCCCGCCCCTGATGAAGGTCACTCCCCAACGGGACGGCCGTTTCCTGCTGGAGCCGCTGACCCCCAAGAAGAACGTGGAAAAGCCGGCCACCCACCCG
>Ga0172371_10010220_pt1 | contig 12723 bp, 9 predicted proteins | sample Lak12m_FD_114543 | JGI IMG/M metagenome (GOLD analysis project Ga0172371, IMG submission 114543) | Freshwater microbial communities from Kabuno Bay, South-Kivu, Congo - kab_022012_12m | ecosystem: Environmental > Aquatic > Freshwater > Lake | place: Democratic Republic of the Congo: South-Kivu... | reverse complement strand
CAGAAGAAATCAATCAAAGCTCAAACATTAAAAGTCCAAGTACAAGAAAAAATGTACAAGGAGCACTAAGAAAAATAATTGTATTCTTGAAAAATATTAATTTTAAACTCCCAAAAAACGGGATAGTTGTTTTTGCAGGAAATGTATCAGAACACGAAGGAAGAAGCAACATAAAATTATTTACAGTAATCCCCTTACGCCCGTTAAAAGTAAAACTATACTGGTGCGACTCAGCATTTCACATTGATTACCTAAAAGAAATGATATCTCCAAACGATTTTTATGCAATAATGACTATTGATAAAAACGAATCAACAATAGCACAACTAATAGGAAAAAAATATGAAATCCTAGGACACTTCACATCAATGGTTCCAGGAAAAACAAGAGCTGGAGGACAATGTTTAAGCCCAAATACCCAAATTGTGAAATCAAATGGAAATATAATTCCAATTGAACAATTAAAAGAAGGGGATTTAATAAAAAGCGTTGATTTTAAAAGCGGGGCCACAATAGATAGCAAAGTAATGAATGTTTGGCAAACTTTTAAAGAAACTGTCACTATTGAAACAAAGCACCCAAAGTTTACTTTATCAAGTTCCCCAGATCATGTGTTTTTTGTTTGGAATAATGGAGCCATTTTAGAAAAAACAGCAAGCGAACTATCCGAAAATGACACTCTTTTATTTAATCAAAAAATTACAATAAATTCTTTACAACCAGCATTAGAAATACAAGAGTATAATAGTTATGCTCTAAAAATTGGAGCAAGCACATTAATTACTACACAAAGACAAAAAAATGAATTAACTCAAAAAGAACTTTCAAAAATAATAGGGACCACTCAAACAGAGATATCTTTGCTCGAACTAGGAAAAAGAAATCCACGAAAAAAAACCATAACCGAAATTTGTTCTGCCTTAAAAATAAATAAAAAAGAATTTTTAGAAAAGTATTGTGAAAAATGTGATACTCGAAATCTACCAACCACTATAACTCCTGAACTTGCAGAATTCTTAGGATATATTGAGGGAGACGGAAATTATGAAAAAGAACGAATCACACTATCTGATAAAGATAAACAACTTGCAACACACTATTCTGAACTAAGTAAAAAAGTATTTAATGCAAATTATTCAATAACTCACAGAAAAAACAAAGGATACTATCAATCAAGAATTTATGGAAAACAAATCGTAAATTTTATTCGAGAAAATTTTCCTGAAATAAATAAAGCCCTAACTTCAAAAATCCCTTCAAGAATATTACAATCAAATGAAACCATTTTGATGCACTTCTTAAAAGGACTATTTGATGCAGAAGGATATGTTTCGGGCAAAAAAGTAGGTTTAGGAATTAACAATTTTGAACTTGCACAACAATTACAACTCTGCCTCTTAAGAGAGGGAATTCAATCATCTCTATTAAAGTACGATAACAAAAAAAATCCATACTCAAACAAGCCCAGATATTCCATAATTCTTTCAAACAAACAAGATATTGAACTTTTTCAAGAAAAAATTGGTTTTAATAGCACTAAAAAAGAAGCTCTACTCAAAAAAATAATTCTACAAAAAAGTAATCGCTCTAATTCTTCACAAATTCTTGCGGAGGGAAATCAAATAAAAGAAATTCTAATTGAAACAAATAACCCTTTAAAAAACTTTTATGTTGCGAATATGTTTCTTAACGGGAAAAGAAAAATATCAAAAGAAGTATTCAAAGAACAAATTTTAAACAAAGTAAATGAAAGCGCAAAAAATCAAATAAAATTTGCATATGACTATAATATTTTACCCACCAAGATTATGAATATAAAAAAAGAAGAACCACAACTAATGATTGATATTAGTGTGCAAAATAAAAATTTCTTAGCTAATGGAGTAATTGTACACAATAGTGCTCAAAGATTTGAAAGACTAAGAGAAGAAGCAACTCAAAACTTTTTCAAACGATCAGGAGAAAGATTCAACAGCTACTTTGAACAACACATACCAAAAATTAAAGGAGTAATAATTGGAGGACCAGGACAAACAAAAAATTATTTTATAGAAAAAAAAGCAATACACCACGAACTTGAAAAAAAAATACTAGGCGTAATTGATACATCATACACTGATGAAGGGGGAATAAGAGAAGTAATACAAAAAAGTGCAGATCTACTTAAAGACTCAGAACTAGTAAAAGAAAAACAAATCCTTGACAAATTTATTGGAGAAGTAGCAAAAGACGGACTTGCAACATACGGACAAATGGAAGTAGAAAAAGCAATAGAAGACAGAAGAGTAGCAACCCTAATAATATCAGAAGATTTAACTTGGGGAGTTTATAGAAAAACATGCGAACACTGTAACGAAGATGAATTTGAAACCGTAAAAGACACAGCCACAGTAAGAGAAGCAGATCTTAGATGCTCAAAATGTCAATCAAAAATAGAAGTAACAGAAGAAATAGATTACTTAGATTGGTTAATTGAAAAAGCAAAAGAAACCGGAGCGGAAGTAAGAGTAATCAGCACAGAAACAAGCGAAGGAGAAAACTTTTACCACGGATTTGGCGGAATAGCAGCAATACTAAGATACAAGATTTAATACTGCCCAAAAAGTTCGAAAAACTCTTAAATTTACGGCCTAAAAAGTACAATAAAACTGAAAAAATACATTTAAATCAATCAAATCGGCAAAATAACAAAAGTCAAATACGGCCTAAAAAGTATAAGTTTATAACCTTTTTTGATTAAAAATAGTGTATGAGTTATATTGAAGCTAAGGGAAATTACAACTATTTTGTAAAAAAAATAACCCTACAAAAAAAGCAAATAACTATAAAAAAATTCATGGGAAAAAAAAGTGCCCAAATGCACAAAGAAGGATTTATTGAAAAAAATATTGATGAACTCATAGAATTAGAATTTGAAAAAAGAAACAAATACTCAACAGAAATAAAAAAACAAATCCACAACACAAAAGCATTTGAAGAAATGGAAAAATTAAATATAGAATTATCACTACTTAATGAAATCTATAATAATTCAGATAAATTTTATAGTGATTTTGCAAAAGAATTTATATTTAACTCAAATAATATAGAAGGATCCAAGATTCCAAAAGAAAGGGTAATAGAAATAATACAAAAAGGAGATACAAAATATGCAAATAGAAATGAAGTAAAAGAAGTATTTAACTCAATTAAAGCAATGCAATATTTGCGAAATAATTACAAATTTAACGAACAATCAACCAAAAAAATTTATTCTATATTAACAGAAGAGCTAACCTTAGAGAATAATTTAAATTACCCTAAAGGTTTTAAGAAAATAAACATTGTTGTAGGAAATTCAAAAACAACAAATCCTAAAGAAGTAAAATCAGAAATAAAAGATCTCTTTAAATGGCACAAGATTAATAGAAAAGTCATACACCCATTAATTTTAGCATTTGATTTTCATTTAAAATATGAATCAATACACCCATTCACTGATGCCAATGGAAGAACAGGCAGAATGATTATGAACAAAATACTCATGCAAAACTATTACAACCCAATAATAATATTTAAAGAAAATAAACAAGCATATTTTAACGCAATAGAAAAAGCAAGAGAAGGAAAAAAACAAAAATATTATGAATTTATGATAGAACAAGCTCAAAAAACCTACAAACAAATACTTAAAAACATGCCCAAGAAGAATTAATTTAGTAAAGAGATAAATACACGATTTGTTGGACAGAACAAAGCTGTTGCTTTGTGAGTCCCGCAAAGAGCAACCCTTTGCTTGGACAACTTTGGATTTGATTTTATGGAAAGCACATTTTTCACAACAACCCCTCCGCTTAAAGGAATAGTAAAAATGAGATACTCTGATTTTGTTGTTGAAGAAGTAACTAGTGAAGGGGTGTGCGAAGTTAAAAGATATAATAAAAAAATGGAAGAAAGAAATTTTGAAAAAATGAAAGTACCCCCAAATGAAAACAATAAAGAAAATCTAATTCTTGATATGGAAAAAATAAACCAAGACACTATCGGTGCACTTGCAGTAATTGCAAGAGGAATGAATTTAAGCAAAAAAAGAATAGGATATGGAGGATTAAAAGACAAAAGAGCAATAACAGCACAAAGAATAAGTTTATTTGACCCAGATATTTCCAGAGTAGAAAGATTTGGAGTAAAAGGAATCGAACTAAGAAACCCAAGATGGGGAGACCGAATTGAGCTAGGCGATTTAAACGGAAATCAATTCACAATAACGATAAGAAATATTACAAAAACTAATGAAGAAATTGAAAATGTAGTCCAACAATTTGTGTCAGAGATTTCTTTTGGAATCCCAAACCTTTATGGTAACCAACGCTTTGGCGGAAAAAGAATGGTAACACACAAAGTAGGAAAATTACTATTGCAACAAAAATTTGAAGAAGCAGTAATGCTTTACTTAACAGAAACTTATGAAGAAGAAAAAACAGATATGAAAAATGCAAGAATAAATCTTGCACGAACAAGAGATTTTGCAAAAGCCTTACGTGAATTTCCTTTAGAAGCACGAAGCGAAAAAGCAATGCTAAACCACTTAGTAAAAAATCCAAACGATTACGCAAATGCATTCTCTACTTTACCAAAAAAAGTAAGATACTTATTCACACACGCCTACCAAAGCCACTTATTCAACAAAATGATAGAAGAAAGAATCAAAAAACTAGGAAGAAAAGCATTCGAAAAACAAGAAGGAGACCTCCTTGATGATGGAGAAGTAAGTGCAATGCTTGCAGGATACGAAAGCACATACGCTGGCGGAATCCAAGGAGAAATAGAACGCAAAATAATGCAAGAAGAAGGAATGGATTTTTCTAATTTCAAAGTAGAAGGAATAGCAGAAATATCAAGCCAAGGAATGAGAAAAACAATCGTACTAAAACCACAAAACTTCCAAATAACAAAAATAGAAGAAGATGAATTCAACCCAGGAACAAAAGCAGTAACATTTAGTTTCTATTTAACAAAAGGAAACTACGCAACAACAGTACTAAGAGAATTACTAAAAGAAGAAATATTTTAAAAGAAATCAGGCCACTACGCACTATTGAAAATAGTGCATGAGTAAATCACGCCGGCTCTGAGGGGCCGAAAGAAGAAATATTCTAAAAAAAATATAGAAAGTCTTCTAAAAAGTATTTTTCAAAAAAAGTTATTCTTTTTTTATAACAAAGGTAAGAATATTGTGGCCCACACAACAGAATTTATTAGAACAAAAGTCCAAATAATCAAAACTATTTGCCACTCTTTTAGAGGACCAAATATTTTCATTACAAGCTTTGCAAAATCATACCTAATATGATTATCAGGATAATTTGGGATGGAAAGTTTTCCGTTTGCTAAAAGCTTGTATGGTCTAAATTTTCTTTGAGTAGCATCACTTCTATTAGTAATCATTTTTAGTAAAAAGAAATCAATCATATGAGGAATAAATAAAAGGAAAACAAAAATTACAAACAAAAGATTTTGAGAAAATAAAGTAAATCCCGCAATTGAAGAACCAATAAGTAAAGTACCACTATCCCCGGGAAAAGCTCTTGCAGGATATCTATTAAAAATTAATAATCCTAAAATCACTGCATTAAGAGACATAAACAAAAAACTTAATTCTTGAGAAATATTAATCGCAACAAGAGTAATAATAGCAGTAATAATAAAACTCGACCCAATCGTCCACCCATTTAACCCTTCAAAAGTATTACTAAAACTAGCAACCCCCGCAAAGAATAAAGAAAGCAACACAACCCAAAATAATCCTACAACATCAAAAAAACTTATAGGAGGAAAAAGAGTAAAAGCTAACACAAGAGAAGATAACGCAATAGGAATTGCTCTTGCTTTCCAACTAAGAGGTTTTGATAAAAACTTATGACGATTATCATCCAAAAAACCAATAACCGCAAAAATAGATAACGCTAACCCAACAGCAAACATCTTCCAATTCAAACCAAACAAAATAGAAGAAAAAATAACAATCCCCCAAATAGGAGCTAAAAGCGCAATCCCACAACTCTCAGCAACTAAAGGCTCACCCTTTTTGTTAATATCATTACCTACAATCTTTTTTGAAAAATTTCTTTTAATAACAAAATTAACTAAAACCGCAGAAAAAACAAAAAGAACAACAGGTGCAACTAAAAAAATATCCTCAAATAACTCAATCATAATATTAAAAGTTCTACAAAAAAGTGTTTTTATTAGTTACTGATACAAAAATCCTTTCAAAAAAAGATGCTAAATTATTTCTTTACAGGATTAACTTTAATTAAAGAAAAAGCAAGACTCAAAATAGTTGGAATAATTAATCTTACAACATCAAACACGATCAATATTGCTCCCACTTGAGCAACAGATAAAGATAGTTGAGAAAATTCAGGAAGAGAGAGAAAAATAAATCCAGCCGCTTCCACTACCCCAATTCCTCTTGGCAAAAAAGGAGTTCTTTCAAGAATAGAAATAATAATAAACAAAAATAGTAAAGGAAAAACATCAATAAAAACTTCAAGTGCAAAAAAAGAAAACAATAACGCAACAAACTCAAGCAAGATAGAAAGACCTGCTAAAAGAAAAACTGCAAAAAATTTTTCCTTAGGCAAAACCTCTAAATAGTTTGAGTAATCATGAAAATATTTTTCAAGAAGAGAAAACTTTTTCCAAAAATTTGAAAGTTCCCCAAAAATCTTTGAAATCATTAAACCGATTTTTTTATCTAACGGAAGAAGAAACAAAGCTGAAGCAAAAATAATTACTGAAAAACCTGATAACAAACCCACAAGCATTACTAAAGAAAGTTTAGTCTCCCAAAGAACCATCCAAACAACAATACTTGCAACAAGCGCAAGCATGAAAAACTTTAACCCCTTAACAACCATCGCAGCAGAAATAGATTCAGAATAACTAATCCCAAAAATATCCTTCGCTTTAATTGATCTTAAAGCCTCCGCCCCAATCTGAACAGGAGTAAGAGCACCATACACACAAGAAAAACCAATTACAAGCATAGAACGCAAAGATAACTTCCTGTTATTTTTAAGCAATAAAGCCCAAGGAATTATCCAAAACACAATAGAAAGCACAAAAAACAAGGCAGAGAGCGCGAAAAAATAAGGGTTCACCCTTTTAATTAAAGGTAAAGCATCAGTAAGAATAGCCAACAAAGAAAGCGCTGCAAAAACAAAAATAAGAGCAACAAGACTATACTTTAAATACTTCTCCATCAAAACCAATCCAAACTAAAAAACGAAAAAACTAAGGACTATTAACCCCATAAATCTTTTCATTAACAGAAGCCACAAGCGCCTCTGAATTAGAAAACACTTGCTTCATTATAGAATAATTAACAGCATTAATTGAATCCATCGGAGAATAAACAACTAACTTACCCGGAGACATAAAAGCTCTTGCAGAGTTAGATCTTTCAAAAGAAATAACAAAATTAGCGCTGGTTTTTAAAGAATCCAAACACTCACTCTTTTCAACAATTCTATTAGAGAAAACATTCCCATCATTAGTATGACACCTAAGCAAAACTCCTCTCTCATCAACCTCTCTAATCAACTGAACCGTACTAATTCCATTCCCAATCAAAACAATCTGCCACAAATTCAACGCATTAAGCACAAGAGGATCAGCAGCATTCTCTTTCATAATAGGAGAAACAAAAACAACACTTTCGTTTCTTAAACTCTTAAAAAAATCAGTAGGAGTATAATCATTAGAAACATAACTAACCCCATCAATCACAAAAGAATACTTGTAAGGATTATAGAAAAAAACAAAAAAAACAATTGCTAAAACAATCAAAACAATTAAAGCAGGAACAATAAAATCTCTTTTTGATAACTTCTTTTTTGGTTTAGAAACACTCTTTGAAACCTCAACACCTTTAGAATCACTAACCACTTTAGAATCGTTTTTATTTAAAATATACTTTTTAATCAAATAAAAAACAAGCAAGACCCAAAAACCTACTCCTAGGATAAAACCTATCAAGCCAAATGGATCAGCAATCATATCAAACATCAAAATCATACTCCAATAATTCTAGTATACTTTTTTAACCAACATAACTAAAAATTATGATTTAAAAGTCCCAATTTTGGTTGTTCCTCTTTTGTTATATAAATAGCTTTAGCCATAAAAAAATATACAAACAAAAAGAATAAAAACAAGAACTAAATAAAGAAAAAACATAAGACCTTGTTGATTAGATTTCTGATTATTTTGAGAGTTCTTTTTCCACTTTTTCAATAAAATCCTCAACTTCATTATAAATCTCACTAAGACTCTCTGCATCTATCTCAGGACGTTGTAATGAATACTGAATATCATTTCTTTTTTCCCTTAATGAGTCCAAAACAATTGCATGTTTTAGAGTAATAAGTTCATTAAGAGCATATTTTTCTTCAATATATTTACTCACACAATAGTGACTATATTCTTTTACTCCATCACGATAAAGAAGAGCCCTTGCGGCATGAAAACACGAATTGTAAAGAGCAATCATAGCCATGTCTTTTATTGAAGAATCTATTAAATCATAAGATTCTTCTAAAAAATGTTTCGCCACATCAACGCTTCTTTTTGCAAAAACAATATTAGGCTCGACTTTTTTTAACAAACCCTCTTTAAAACAATCATCAACCCTACTCAAAACTCTCACCAAAAATCAATTTAGATTTCTGGCTCAACTCACTATAAAAAACTTTATCATTTTTCTGCAATTGACGAAGCTCATCTTTTGTGTAGAATTTTATATTAACTTCCCTTCCAAGTTCTTTTGAAAAAGAATGTTTAATTTTTGATGATTCCAACAAAGATAACTTACTTTTAGAAATAATACACAAATCAACATCACTCATTTTTCCTACCAAACCAGTCGCCCCACTCCCAAACAAAGAGAACGAAATCATTGATTTTTTTGATTCAGAAAAACAAGAACAACTAACAATCTTTCCCACAATAGCCATTATTATTAATTCACGAACAAAAGGATTTTCACGATTTAAGGAAACAATTTTTTTATTCTTTTGAGAAACACTCCTCGCCAAATCATTCTTAATCAAAAAACTAAAAAACAAACTCACTTTAGCCGGAGAAATATTTACCTTTTCAGCAAGCTCCCTCACCCCAAAATCATTCCAAATCAATTCCCAAAACAAAACTTTATTAAAGTTTGAAAAAATAATACTAAGCATAACAAATAAATGTTGTTTACAAATTATAAACATTTTGTTTACAAAACATAAACATTTATTTACAAAACATAAACACTATTTTTCTTGAAAGTCACATTGTTTTTTTACAACAATAAGATAATCTTTAGCCAAATCAATTAGAAATTCTGCTTGTTCTTTATCAATCGAGTATCCTTCATATTGTGTTAGATTTCTTGTTTCAAGAGATCTTTGAATAACACTCATAAATTCCATAATTTCAGGAACATCAGAAAATAAATGTTCAACAGTTTTTATCAAACAAAGATGACCCTTAACTACAAAACCTTTACTATAAACCAAAGCATAATTAGAATGAAGAACAGAATTGTAAGCCATAATCAGAGTAGCTTCAAATTCTTCAATTTTGAAGACCTTTTGAGCAGAATCAATATTTTTTTGAGAAATAATAATTTCTTTCCCAACCCAATTCTTTGATTCAGGAGAAACTCTAACTTTCCCTTTATTAGAACACTCTTCAAAAGTATTCATAATTTTACACCCTTAATCAAAATGTGTTTATTTAAGATAGATTCAGCAAAAGAATGCTTTTCTTTTTTCATTTTCTCCCACTTAACCCAATCATAAAAAACAACTTGCACCTCCCTTTTTATTTCTTTGCTAAATTTCGACACTTTGCCCCTATCAATTTCATCTTTTGTTCCAACAAATAACAAATCAACATCACTACTATCATCAAACTCTCCATTCGCAAAACTTCCATAAAGAGCAACCGAAGAAATATTCTCCGGAATAAGACTTTCTAACCCTTTTTCTTTTAACCAAAACAAACCAAAAACTCTTTTTATTTCTCTTAAATAAATAGAAGAATTGTTTAAAGAAAACCTTCTCTGATTACCCACATTTTGAACAACAAGAAAACCTTCTTTTAAAAAAAAATCACAATAAGCTTTAGCAGAAGAAACACTCAAACCAAGTTTCTTTGCAACCTCATTCAAGTTAAAACTAGATCTAGGCTCAAACAAGAACAATTCAAGAACACTCAAACTAACAAAATTATCAATCATACAATAAAAAGAATAATCATTCTTTTTAAAAAATGATTGTTCAATAAAAAAAATGAATTTTATTTAGGAATTTTTTAAAATAAATAATTCTTTTTAAATAATTTTTTTAGAATTTTAAAAAAACTTTTTGTTTTGAGTTAAAAAAAATAGAAACTTAGTAGGGGTTTTTCCCCTACCAAGCCTTAAATCGTGTTATTTAAATCAATCTTTCTAAAGCAGTAATTAATGCTCTAGCAGCAGATCCTGTATCGCTAGCAGTCTTACCAGCAACAACAACATCTCCACTTGTTAAAACAGCAGCAACATAGTCACCATCTGTTAACAATAGATCTTCTAATGTCTTACCAGCTGAAACTTCAAGGTTAGCAGCAGCAGCGTTAGCTACCCATCCACCAACTATGATTGACTTGCCTGAAGTCTTTGAAGTCTTAACTAAGTCGCTAACAGCAACAACTTCAACTGCAGAAGCTGAACCAGCCCCACAATTAACAGCAGTAACTTTTACATTACCAGCCATTTCTCCAGCTTCAAGTCCAGTGTATGTTTGTGCACCGTCTTCATCTTCAGAAGTGTCGAAGCCACCAAGATATATTTGTAGCATTCTTGCTTCTTCAGGTATTGCCCAAGAGAATATTCCATCAACAACAGATACTTCTGTACCGTAGAATGTTCCTGTAGCAACTAATTCATCATCAACACTAGAATCTAGTTTCAATTCACTAAATTCAGCTTGACCTGCAGTAGAAGATATTCCAGCATAGTCATCTTCAGTGTCAATTAAGTTACCTGTTTTTGTGTCGATATATGCTGTTATTGGTGTACTATCACCATCATCAACAGTGAATTCTGCAGCATACAAATCTTGATCTTCATCTAACAACATATTTCCATCCGCGAATGTCATATAGTCGAAGATATCATCAGGTAAATCAACAGGCAAATAGTATCCAAGTTGGTGAACGTCTTTGTTCATATCTTGAACAAATGTTCCTACCAATGTAACGTCTGCTTCAACACCGTCAGCATCAACATATAAGTCGTTGTTACTTTCGTCTAAAGCCAAGATATAATTTATCTCGTCAGTCTCGTCGAAGTAAGCAAGTACTCTATAGTCAACGTCAACATCCCCTTCATCGAATGTTAAAGTAACATCTCCGTTGAAGTCTCCTGCTTCAGGATCATACTCAATATTTGCTACGTCACCAGCATCATCATCTTCATCAGTATTGTCACTTATATCGTGGAACACTTTCAAAGTTGTTGCGTCAGAATCGTAGTAAAGAGTATATTCTTCACCAAGAACTGTAACTGTTTTTGAACTATCTTCAGAATATCCTGCAGTTCCACCGAATGCTAAAGGAATTTCTTGATCTTTATTATCTATAGCTAGAGTTAAAACTCCGTCAGCTATCATTCCATTATACATTGGTTCTGTAGTCATTCCAAGATATGAGAATTTATACAATCCTTTATCAGCAATATCAATATATGATCCTGCTTCCATTGGACCCATTCTATATGCGTCTTCTTCTTCGCCTTGTAAGTCGTCTGAATCTGCTTCAGATGCATCATATTCGAAGTCAGAACTGTTAGTTACTGTTATTGAAGCTAATCCAGAAGCGTTAGCATCAAGAGTTACAACCCACTTGTCAGCATCGTCGTTTCCGTCTTCAGTTAATTCTTCACCATTTTCAAGATCCCAAGCTTGGTCTCCTGCATCGATTCTTACATATCCTTTCTGTGTATCAACAGCTTTTCTTACAACATCTACTGTTAAAGCAGTACTTGTATAATCTTTTAAATCATCGTGAATGTTGTCGCCATCTTCAACATCAGTAAGAGTTTCGATTACTTCATCTCCATCTCTTAGTTCGAATTCAGCTTCATAGAGTCCAGATTCTTCAGAAAGAGAAACTTCAGTTAATACTAATTGAAGATCTTTTCCTTCATAGTCTCCGATTCCAGTTACTGTTATTGAGTCTTCAACGAATACTTTTTCAGATAATTCAGAAGCTCTTAGTTCAACTTTAGTAGTTGAAATACTTTTTACTTCCCAATCATTACCTAAAAATGGTATTACCATATCTACATCGTTTGCGTCATCATTATCAAATATTGGCAGTCTTGGATCAAATGTAATTGTGTATCCAACTTCCCCTGCTTCAACATTTCCAACCATTTGTCCTGCAAATAATCCGTCAGGATCTGATTGTAAAACAGCGCTAGCATCAACAAATAATTCTTCAACTACATCAACATCATTATCGTCACCATCATCATCTTGGTATTCGAAATCAGAATCTAGTAGAATTGAAGATTTTCTGTTTCCAACTGTCATAGTTAGTGCAGCTGGATTAGCTATAGCAATTTCATCATTTAAGTCTCCGTCTCCAGTTACTACAGTTGTTCCGCCAACAGCTAAATCTACTGTTCCTGCGCCAGCTGTGCAT
>Ga0172371_10010219_pt1 | contig 12723 bp, 10 predicted proteins | sample Lak12m_FD_114543 | JGI IMG/M metagenome (GOLD analysis project Ga0172371, IMG submission 114543) | Freshwater microbial communities from Kabuno Bay, South-Kivu, Congo - kab_022012_12m | ecosystem: Environmental > Aquatic > Freshwater > Lake | place: Democratic Republic of the Congo: South-Kivu... | reverse complement strand
TTTTGCACCCGCAATAAATGCATATTTTTTATATTTCATCTTTTTGACTGCAAATTTATGTATATCAGCTCATTATACTGCTTTTAGCATCACTTTTGTCTATTATCCCCACTTTTCGTACAATTTCATTTGATTTTGGAGTTTTAATTTCAATTTCAAATATGCTTTGTGCTATTTCCTGACTTCGACACTTTTGAAAACTCAATTTTTTAAGTGACTGATAAGCAGCAATATATTAAATCCAGGACACTAAAATGGGTGTCCCAGTGGTAAAAGTGATTATCTTTGTTCTATGTTTGTCAGAAAAAAGAAGAATCCAAGCGGCATAATTAGTGTGCAAGTTATCGATAAAAGTCGTGGAAAGTATCGTGTGGTTAAAACTATTGGTAGTAGTTCAAATACAGCCACAATAAACGAACTATATATTCAGGCTGAGGATTGGATTTCTGGTTATGCGGCAGGACAAGATTTATTCAAACAATCAATCCAGGAGCAAGAAGAAGTTCATATTGCAGAGAACCTGTTATCCAATATAGACAATATTTTGATTAACGGCACCCAATTGATTTTGGACAAAGTCTTCCGATTGATTGGTTTTGATCAAATCAATGATGACATATTGCGTCATTTAGTGGTAGCTCGTTTAAGCCAGCCAATGAGTAAATCGGCAACCGTTGAGTATCTCAAATCATATTTCGATGAAGATATTCAACTGCATAAAATATACCGATACTTAGACAAACTGTACAATACACAACAGGAAAAGATACAACATACAAGCGTTTTGCATACACAAAAGATACTTGGTGGAAGTATTGGATTGATGTTTTACGATGTTACCACGCTCTATTTGGAAACAGAGAATAGTGATGAATTGAGAGAAACAGGATTCTCAAAAGACGGGAAACACAGCCAGCCGCAGGTGGTTCTGGGATTGTTGGTGAGTAAAGATGGATATCCTTAGTCGTATTCTCTTTTCAATGGTTCTCAGTTTGAAGGAAGAACGATGATTCCTTTGATTGATGACTTTGTAAAGCGATTTAGCCTTGTTGATTTTGTTGTGGTGGCCGATTCGGGATTAATGAGTAAATCAAATATCGCATTATTGGAATCCGGTGGCTATAAGTATATAATTGGCGCAAGAATAAAAAATGAACCCGAACAAGTTAAACAATGGATTTTCTCATTAGAGAGACAAGACAATGAGTTTTATGAACTTAAAAAGGGTAATACCAGATTAATTATTGGATATTCTACAAAACGAGAGAAAAAAGATAAGTACAACAGAGATAAAGGTGTAAAACGGCTTCAAAACGCATACAAAAGCGGCAGTATTACTAAAGAAAATATCAATAAGCGTGGATATAATAAATTTTTAGAGATATCCAGTAATGTAAAAGTTGAGATTAATCAACAAAAAGTCCGTGATGATGAAAAATGGGATGGACTAAAGGGATACATAACAAATACTACTCTCTCAGAAAAAGAGGTTTATGAACAATATCATGGCTTATGGGTTGTGGAGAATGCATTTAGAGTTACCAAAGGAACCATAGAAGTGCGCCCAATGTTTCACTTCAATCCACGAAGGATAGAAGCTCATGTTTGTATCTGTTTTGTGGCATACAAGGTTTATAAGGAACTGGATAGGATATTAAAACTTAAAGGAATTGGTCTAAGTGTTGACAAAGTGATAAGTATTTCTAAAACAATAACTACCATCATAGTAAAACTGCCGATAAGCAATACACACTTCTCGAAAACAATGTTTATAACCTCCAGGCATAAATCTATTGAAATGCTATTCGATGATAGCTTTTGGAATAGCATTTAGGATATAGAACAGATTCAATCTTGTTGAGATTTGAATAATCGCAAAATTTTTGACCCTAAAGCTCAAATAGAGCATTCTAAATGCAGTATGCTGTTTTTGGGTGTCCCAGTGTCGAAGTCAGGAAATATAGGATTTTAGCTTTAATAACTGCTTTATTCCCATATAATTTACAACAAAACACATTGAATAAAAACATCACAAAATTAGATGATTCAATTTGATTTAATCTTGATGTGTATCAGGTAAAAAATTGATTGTTATCAGTTTTTGTATATATTTGTACTCAATTCAAATGCAATATGAAAACAACTGAAAATAAGGTAACAGAGCGATTCCTTTTTAAAAGTGATTCTATTTTTGTCAGCATGCCTCAAGAAGTTAAAGACAATTTTCTAGGAGCAATGATTTTAAAGCAGTTTAAAAAAGGTCAGAACATATTTACTGAGGGTAATTATCCAGCGGGCATCTACTATATCAAATCCGGGAAAGTAAAAAAATATAAGTCTTTAAATAATGGGAAGGAGCAAATAATTTATGTTTGTTGCGAAGGTGAATTGTTCGGACATGCGCCCTATTTAAGTGAAGAGCGATATCCGGATTCGGCAGCAGCATTGACGGCTGCATCTATCGGTTTTATATCGAAAGAGAAACTTACAAGATTGTTGGATCAGCATGAGGAATTGTCACAAATGCTAATAAAAAATTTAAGTCATGAGTTTGGCGTATTGGTCAATTTTATAGCAAACTTTACACAAAAGACCGTTCGGGAAAGGGTTGCCCTTGCATTGTTGATCTTAGATGAGAAATTTAAAAGCGAATCCGGCGAAAATAACGAAGTAAGGATAGTACTTACCCGCGAAGATCTAGCCAATATTGTAGGTGTTGCCATTGAAACATTGGTAAGAATGCTACATGATTTTAAAGAAGAGAAATTAATAGAAACACAAGGGCGCCAAATTACAGTAAAAAATAGACCCGGATTATTTGAAATAGCCGATGTAACAGATACGTTTTGACACCTCGGGTTATACTGCAATAAGTTTTTAAAGCCTAGATATTACTTATTCTGCCTCAATACAATGTTTTGCAATGTAATATAAACTTTCATAGGGAGTGCTAAGTGCTAATTTCCAAGTTATTTTTGAATTTTCTTTCGAGTTAAATCTAATAAGCCATTGATAATGGTGAGTGGATGAGCCGGGTTACCAGGTATGTATAAATCGACATTGTTCTGTAAGAAAAAATCCAGAGAATTCAGACTAGGTTTCTCCAGAAAACTTCTATCGATAGCCGATGAGTCGGCAAAAATACCACCGCTAATAGCATCGGTGCCAACAAGTACCAGAATTTTGGGTTCGGGTACTGCATCGTAACATAATTGTATAGCCTTGGCCATGTTTTGAGTGATTGGCCCCGTTATTACGATTCCATCTGCATGGCGTGGTGAAGCTACAAAATCAATCCCATATCTGCTCATGTCAAACTGGACATTGTTGGCAGCACCCAGTTCCATTTCACAGCTATTATCACCACCAGCTGAAATTTGTCTTAGTTTTAGTGATCTGCCCAAAATCCGATGTATTATTTTTCGAACTTTATCCGGATTTACTTCAATAGGCTTTCGGAGTCCTTCGCTCACAATTAGCTTTTCGCGCTCATTAGTGGCTATTTTATAATCTTTAGTGAAGGTGATTTTTTTAGGAAATCTCATTGCACATTCGCCACAGAACGTACATTTTCCGAGGTCAATACCAAAAGGATTAATCATGATAGCATTTGTTGGACAAACGTCCATCACTTCGTGTTCATTTACTTTTTCGAAACTAATGATTGGTCGTCCTCTGAAAATACCAGGAACCTCTACAGTTGTGGGGTCTGGAATGTATTGTTTCCCTTGATGAAGTACTATTTTAAAATTTTCTAACATGGGGTTTATTTTCTAATAAATTTATAAAAAATGTCCGAATTTATAAATTTCGGGATTGCGATGATATAGTATTTTTAAGTAACTTTTGAATGTCGTCTAAGCTCTTTTTTAGTGTGTCATTTGACGGATAATGGGTTGATTTGTTACAAAGAGTTAGCCAGTATGAAGTTTCCAGAGCATGTTTCTCCGCCACTTTAAGTGCACCAAAAAAGTCAGCACGACTAGCAGATAACCTCACATTATTGATACAGGTTCCAATTGAAGTTCCTGACTTTAGCAATTGATTGCTAACAATGTGTTTTTTTTGTTCTTCGAGTTGTTCAGAAAAATCAATAATTTCTAATGCAAAATCAAGACTTTTCTCCACTATAATATTTTTATAAAGCATCAATTAATTTTCAAACATTAATATACTCAGCAAATGACTTATAAATCATGCCCGGAATACGAAAGATTAAAACTTTTATTACAAATAGGAAAATCTGAAATTTCATTATTTCTCACAGCCAGCGCCAGCGCCAGCCAATTGTGAAACGAAGGATCTTTGATTTTATAAAGCATTACTTCTCCTTTTTTATCCGTTAATGCACAGTGACAAATTTCACCCCGCCACCCTTCTACTAATGAGAGGCAAAAAGATTCAGGTTTAGCCTGCTTCAATGGAATTTGAATATCTGAAGGGATTGATATATTGTCAATTAATTTTCGAATATATCTCATTGATTGCTCTACTTCTTTTCGTCTGATTTGTACTCGTGAATACACGTCCCCATGATGTTTCAGAATGGGTTCGTGTTGTAACTCGGCGTATAAAGCAAATGGGTGTGAACTCCGAATATCCCTTTTTAAATTAGTCATACGAGCTGCCATTCCTACTGCTCCAATAGTCATTGCATCTTCATTAGAAACTATACCGGTACGTTCAAAACGTGATAAAGCACTGGAAAGATCAAATAGTTTTTCAGCCATTTCGTTAAATTCAGGCTCAAATGTATCCAGTACCTGCTTGAGCCGTTGAACTAATGCAGGTGTAAATGGGAATTGGTTTCTTCCAGGTCTGATTAAGCCTTTTGCCAATCTATTTCCACACCATTCCTGTAGAAAATTGATAATAGGTGTTCGTAGGCGTCCAAAAACTGAACTACCTAATTGATAGGCGATATCAGTACAAGCGCCGCTTAAATCGCCCACATGAACAGCGATACGCTCTAATTCCAAGGCTAATGTACGCGACAATTCTGTTTCGCGAGATGCGTTGTATTCACATAAACTTTCCCAGATGTGAGCAAAAGCTACACTATGACCTACGGTAGTATCACCCGCTATATTTTCGGCCAATGTAGCACGTTGTAATAGTTTTTTCTTTTGAATAAAAAGGCTTTCAATACCTCTATGTTGGTATCCTAACTGAATTTCGAGGTGTAAAATTTGTTCGCCATTACAAATAAAGCGGAAATGCCCGGGTTCAATAATTCCAGCATGGATAGGTCCAACTCCTACTTCGTGTAATTCCTCGCTATCGATAGAATAAAATGGGTAATTATCCATTGTTTGTGACTTGTCAGCTCTATTAAAAGCGTATCGGACTGGCTTTAGCCAAGGATGATCGATATAATTTATACCGAAATTTTCATGAATTTCTCTTTCAAATTTTTCGAAACATAACATTTTCTTAGTGAACGATTCCAATTCATGATTTTTGTGAACCAAGCAAGTTGTCACGAGTATTTCATGCGTTGCATCATCGGCAATACAGCAAATAAGTTTCACGTTATTTCCCACTTTATATCCGAAATAATTCACACAATGCCTTTCCGGATGCCCGGTAAGTAAATCGATATTTTTTTCAAAAAACCATTCATAGTTGCTTTCCGGAATCTCCGAAAGGAAAATGGTTTGATTGTTTTTTATGCTGATATAATTCATAATTAATTCATAATTGATAATGCACAATTCATATTTTGTTGTTCATACTGCTGATACCAGCATTCAATGTGGTAAAAACTGAATACTAGTCTTAATTAAATCGACAAAAATCATGGGCGGATTTAATCCAAGATAAGCGGCTCCCCCCAATAGAATAAACTGGAAAGTAGAGCGCCATGGGCTCACTTTTGGAACATTACCTTCGTCGAAACCTACCACCGGAATAAATAATATTTTGAAGATATTTTTCGCAAGTGCCCAAATAATCAAGGTAAGTAACAACAAAACGATAAGCAACAAGATTATTTTATTTGCTTCGAACATGGAACGAAAAATAAGAAACTCGCTCACAAACATACCTGAAGGTGGCATTGCTGTAACGCTAATAAAAGCGAAGAGTACTACCATAGCCCCCGTGGTATTGTATTTGAAGTAATTTCCCATCAAGTAGATATTTTTTGTTTTAAATACCTTATATATTTGATTGTATTGGAAGAAAAGACTCGATTTGACAAATGCGTGTAATACAATATGCAGGATGGCAGCATAATATCCGATTCCTCCGGCAGCTATACCCAACATAACTAAGCCCATGTGCTCCACACTGGAGTAAGCCATCATTCGCTTAATGTTTTTTACTTTTATCATGTAAACCGCTGCAATGAATAAAGATAGAAAAGCAGCAATTGACACTACCATACTTGCCCACTGGAGGAGAGGGGTATTGGCTACCACCACGTAAATACGAAATATACCGACAAATCCCATGCACATAATAATACCGGAGAGTAAAGCCGCAGCAGGTCCAGGAGCTTTGTCTTTAGCATCAACACCAGCTGTAAACATGGGGAAAAGCCCTAGTTTTGCGGTAAAACCAGTAAAAATAAAAAGAAATGCCAACCGCAACCACGATGCATTTAATAAAGCACTATTGGCTAATAAGTTTTTATACGATAAATCATCTGAACCTGCTTTGGCAAATGATAAACTCAGGAACAAGATTCCAATAAAAACAAATGTGATGCTAATGGCGCATATAAATACATACTTCCAAGTTCCTTCCAAAGCTAATTTATTGCGATGATGGTAAATCAAAGCAGAAGCACTCAGTGTGGTTATCTCGGTAAAAATCCATACCACGGCAATGTGATTGGCCAAATATGCAGCACTAACAGCTGTAATTAAAAGTATAAGTGCCCCAAAATAGATTGCCCTTGAATCCGGAGTTGCTTCTTCACTTTCTTCGATATAAACGTAACTATGAAAAGCAGCCGGTATGGCAATGATGGAAGTCGTAATTAACATGATAATTCCCAAGGAATCGAATGTAAAATAGTCGGCTGTTGTTTGATTATAATGCGTACAAGCATATACGGTGAAAGTGCATTGCAAGATAAGAAAGAAAGAAACCAACGAGTAATTCAGCACTTTCCCCCGATTAAAAAAGAGTCCTATTACTATCAGGATTGAAGTTATTAAATATATTATTATCATAAGATATAACTGATTAGGTGGTGATAATTAAAAACAAATAGTTTCAAATTCGTATTGTATCGTTTTTTAATAGTCTTTTAAGTTGGAAAGTTGATTTACATCAATATCTTTAAATACATCTCCAATTTTATTTAAGAAGATACCCAAAATGAGTACACTGGCAAAAATATCCAACATGATACCTAGATTTACTAACATAGGCATTTCGTTACCGACCGCTAACGATAACACAAAAACTCCATTCTCAATCACCAGGTACCCCATAACATGAGTAATGATTTTCCGACGTGAAGCAATGAAATATAAACCCGTGAACAGTGTTGAAAGTGCCACGACAAAGAACATTTTATCCAATCTACTCTCTTCCATTGAATTAGATAGTATAATAGTGGTTATTACAATCACCGTTGTAATTATCAAAGACACAAAGTTCGGCAAAAAAGGCTCTGCCTCCCTTGTGATATGATTTCGTTTTAGCACATACTTTAAGAAAACCGGAACTGCTAACGATTTGAAAATAATTGTTTCTAAAAGAATCAATATTAAATTCAAAGTATTGATATGTTTCAATTCTAAAAAAGCGACTAAAAAGAGGATGACTCCTTGCAGAGCCAATACGCTGATATACGTGGACATACGATTGGCAATAGATAAGTAAAACAGCGAAATGAGAAAAATGATAAGCAATACGTGTAACATAAGATATCAATTTAAAATGAATAATTCAAAAAAAAATAAAACTACAAAAGATTACTGTAGCGCACTCTTAAAGGAATTTACCCGAGACGAGCAATGCTCCAAAGAATATAAGTAATGATACAGAAGAAAGTACAACAATGAATTGTGCATTGTGACTCATTCTGAATCGAGCCATAAATGACTCTATCAGACCTACAATAAAAGCTAAAAACAATTGCATCGCAAAAAACATAGGTATGGCATATCCATAAGCGATTGTACCACTAAAGAGATTAAAGATAATAGTGCCATAAATAGCGAATTTCAGGTAGCCGGCTGTTAATATCAAACCAAGGTCAAACCCACTGTTATCTAAAATCATGACTTCGTGAACCATCGTAAGTTCAAGGTGAGTTTTGGGATCATCGAGTGGCATACGACTGTTTTCAATCATGGCGATTAACAAAAAAACAATTGCTGCCATTAAAGCCAATGCATAACTAATGGATGAGCCCAGGTGTAAAGCTGTAAATATTTCCTGAAAGGACGTGAAACCTGTTAGTAATGCCAATGACCCCATGAGAATGAAGAATGCTGGTTCGGCAAACATTGAGTATAATGCTTCACGACTGGCACCCATTCCTTCGAAACTGCTTCCGGTATCCATAGCCCCAATGATGCTAAAGAACTTGCCGATTCCCAATATATAAGCAAAGAAGATGAAGTCACCATTAAAACTGATAATCCCTTTAGATTGTCCAAATGGGACTACCAACATAGCCACAAACACAGATGCAAAATAGATAGTAGGTGCAATTTGAAACACAAAACTAGTAGTTTCGCTATATACTGCACCTTTTTTAAAAAGCCGTATCACATCTTTAATGGGTTGAAACACTCCAGGACCTTTGCGCCCTGAAGCAATACTTTTTGTACGAATAATAATTCCGGTAAAAAAAGTGGCGGTCAGGATAATTAATAATAAGCTTAGCATATTTATAATTGTTTTAAAAATTCGATAAACAAGATAATTTGGTCGTATATAAGTGGAAGAGCAATGACGGCAATGACAAAAAGTATCCCATATAAAATGTAAAATTGTAATTTCCCGTTTTGAAAAAAGAGAAATCTACTCATAAATGATTTAAATTTCTTAATCGGGTAATCTATCAACCATTTCTCTATTTTATCGTAGGGATGTGTTTGAAGATTTGCAGCAGTTGGAAATACTCCGTCTATCTCTTTATTATTTTTTGATATCATAAAGAAGATTCCCAGTAACTTACTGTATGTTTTTACAAATGAACTCGCCGTGTATTGAATTTTAGCTGTAGGAGCAATATATGCACAATTCCAGGTTGATGAAACAGAGATATTTTTTTTTCGTAATACCAATTTCCTGATTACAATAAGAATTAAAACCATCAAAATAAAATACCAAGCGGCTTGGCTGACAGATTGTAAGGTTTCCATACCATATCCACGAAACGAGTTGAAAGAAAGTTGGTGTAGGTCGGTGAAAAGCTTAACCGGTTTTACGAGTACATCTAAGAAAAAATTTGGGAATAGACCAATGATAATTATCAATACTGCAATAAAGTACAATGGTAGAAGTTGATAGAAGGAAACTTCTTTGACTTCCTTATGAAAATTGTGCCTTGTATTCCCGAGAAAAACCACTCCAAAAGCTTTTGTAAAACAGAGTATTGCCAAACCACCAATCAACACTAAGCCCGTAATTGTAATAATAATTCCAAGTAATGAAGGAATGAATGCATTCTGAATAGAACTAAATAAGCCCGTGTATAGAATAAATTCCGAAATAAATCCATTAAAGGGAGGTAGCCCGCAAATAGCTAATGCAGCAATTAAAAATAGTATTGTAGTTTGGGGCATTTTCTTTACTAATCCTCCAAGTTTTTCAATGTCCAATGTGTGAGTAGCCTGATACACATTACCAGCTGTAAAAAACAAAAGTGATTTGAAAAGCGAATGGTTCAGTGTGTGAAGCAAAGCGCCAGCAAAACCCAACGAACTAAGCATAATGTTATTTGTTCCTAATCCAATGCAACCCAAGCCAATACCAATGCCAATAATGCCAATATTTTCAATGCTATGATAGGCTAACAATTTTTTTAGGTTATGCTGCAAAATGGCAAGCATCACACCGTATAATCCAGATATTAAGGAGATAGATACAATGAAAATCCCAATAATTGTAAAATTCAAATCAATAAGTAGAAGCAAACGGAGAATGCCAAAAATGCCAATTTTAATAAGCACACCAGACATGACCCCAGAAATGTGAGCCGGAGCGGCCGGATGGGCATAAGGCAACCATGTATGGAAAGGAACAAACCCCGCCTTAATCGCAAAACCAACAAAGAAAAACAGATACAACAACAATGATACAGCTTGTGAATTTGCTAAAGAATAGCTGCGAATGGCCGCAAAATCATAACTCCCTGTTTTGATTGCTACCCAAATAAACCCTACCATTAGAAATATAATGGAGACATGAGATTGTATTAGATAGTTAATTCCAGCTTTGACAGTATCAATTTTCTCATGTTCGAAAAGTATGCTTAAGAATGCAGAAAGTGCCATAATTTCCCAAGCCACAAGAAATACAATACTGTTTTGAATAGCGCAAAGAGAGACTAAAGCGGTATACAGCAGTACGAAAAGAATGCCATGCAATGAAAGGTTTTTAGATTGGTTAGAGTAAGCCCCCATGTAGAATAGCCCATAAAATCCACCCGTAAGAAATGCAAAATTTATAATCAGAATGAACCATGCTGATAAGGCATCTACTTGTAATCGAATAAAACCGGTTATAATACTTCCTTCCAATATAAGTTCAAAATTTCTCTCTGTCAATACATTAAAAGCAATATAGCTTGTGATAACAGCCATAAAACTTAAAGCCAGATACACAACAATAGCTTTTCCTCTTAATTTGAGAAAAGGGATTAGGCATATTGCTATAATCGGAGTAAATATGAAGGATAAAATCAGATTCATTTATACAATATTGAAAATTGTAAGAATTAAAACAATAACAATAAATACGATGCCATACGCCACGTAAGATTGTACGCGTCCATTTTGAATAAACAAGAAGCGACTTAAGAACTGTTTGAAATTTACAAGAGGATAATCAATCAACCATTTTTCAATTTTGTCGTAATTACTTGTTTTAAAATGTGAACCAGCCGGAAATATTCCTTTGACTCCTTTCTCTTTTTTATTTATTTGAAATAAAAGTCCAAACAGCTGATTATATGTTCTTGAAAATGATTGTCCTGTATATTGAATTTTAGCTGTTGGAGCAGTGTAACCACACCCCCAAGTACTCGAAATTGTCGTTTTTCTTCTAAGTGATAATTTTCGCACGATCCAAACAATCAATATTATGAACAAAAAATACAGGCTACTTCTGTTTGTGAATTGTAACATATCAATACTGCCGCTTTGGAATGCAACAAAAGAGAGTTGCTTTAAACCTGTGAATAATTGAATTGGCCGTATTAGTAAGTCTAAAAAGAGTTTCGGAAAGAATCCAATAATTACAATTAATGATACAATAACATACAATGGTAATAATTGAAATTGTGACCTTTCTTTGACCTCATGGTGAAAAGTGTGTCTTGGCGTTCCCAAAAAGACTACACCGAACGCCTTGGTAAAACATATAATTGCAAACCCTCCAATAAGTACCAATCCGGTAATTGTAGTAATTATGCCCAGTAACGAAACTACTGTTGCGTTATGAATTAAACTGAACAATCCATTATAAAGAATAAGCTCAGAAATAAACCCATTAAACGGTGGCAATCCTGAAATAGCTAACGCAGCAATTAAAAACAGAAAAGCTGTTTGAGGCATTTTCTTGATTAGACCTCCCATCTTTTCAATATCCAGTGAGTGTGTGGCTTGATATACATTACCCGCAGTGAAAAACAATAAGGATTTAAAAAGCGAATGATTTAAGACATGTAGTAATGCTCCCCCAAATCCTAATGAACAAAGAAGAGAATTGTTTGTACCTAATCCAATACAACCCAATCCTATCCCAATTCCAATAATCCCAATATTTTCGACACTGCTATAAGCCAGCATTTTCTTTAAATTATGCTGTACAATTGCCATCATAATACCATAAACTCCTGAAATTAATGCAATGGAGAGTATTATTATTCCGATAATCAGGTAATCAACATTAATGAGTAGCAACATTCTGAGAATACCAAAAATACCAATTTTAAGCAATAACCCAGACATAATACCGGAGATATGTGATGGTGATGCGGGATGGGCGTAAGGTAACCATGTATGAAATGGGACAAAACCTGCCTTGATGGCAAACCCGACAAAGAACACTAAATACAAGCGCATGGATAGGTAGCCCGGGTGTGCCAATGAATATGTATGAATGGCATCGAAGTCATAACTCCCCGTCTCGCTGGCTACCCATATAAACCCAATCATGAGTAAAATAATCGAGACATGGGATTGAATTAAAAAGTTAATAGCGGCTCTCACAGTCATTACTTTTTCATGTTCGAAAAGTATGCTAAGAAAAGCAGAAAGTGCCATTATTTCCCACGTTATCAGAAATATAAAACTATTCTGAATAGTACACAAGCTAACTAAAGCTGTATATAGAAGTACAAAAAGAATACTATGTAATGACAAATTTTTTGGCTGATTTTTATAAGCACTCATGTAGAATATACCATAAAAACCACCCATCAGAAAACCAAAATTAATTATTAGAATGAACCAGGCGGAAAGGGCATCAATATGTAAATTAATAGGATTACTAACGAAACTACCTAATAATGTGAGGTCAACAGGCTTA
>Ga0172371_10010217_pt1 | contig 12725 bp, 3 predicted proteins | sample Lak12m_FD_114543 | JGI IMG/M metagenome (GOLD analysis project Ga0172371, IMG submission 114543) | Freshwater microbial communities from Kabuno Bay, South-Kivu, Congo - kab_022012_12m | ecosystem: Environmental > Aquatic > Freshwater > Lake | place: Democratic Republic of the Congo: South-Kivu... | reverse complement strand
GGAGCTGCGCCTGCTTCAGTAAAATATCCCCTAAATCCTGTCGATCCTGTCAGAAAATCCTTGTCGGCTTATATCGGCGTTAATCTGCGGCTACTCCATGTCTTTCATGAAATATTCAGGTTAGCATCTCAAATTTCATGGCAATAAGATGACAACTGTCCCACCGGATATCTGATTCTATTCCGCCAGCTTCCCCATTTCTGCAGCAATTGCCTTGAGGCTCCTGGGCCATTTGTCGAGTGTCACGCTCTTCGCACCGGCTATTGACGGCGCGGTGATGTCCTTGACCAGCGTGGCTGAAGGTTGGGCATACAGAAACTGCACCTTGTCCTGGCCATAAGTGGCCGGCAAACTCCTGGCATAGATTTCCAATTCAGCGGCGTAATCCGCCGGCTTGTAACCTATGTTGCTCTCACCCGGAATCCAGATCACACCGGCCACGGCCATCGGAGTGAGCGGGCTGACGCACCAGTTGTAGGCAAGGGTCGGAATTGAGTCGGCAGGCACGTCACCGCCACGGCCAGGTTCAGGAAATGCCGGAAACTGCAACGGCGCAGCGGACATGTCCTCACCTTTCTTTGCCATATCAACAATCTTGCCCACACAAGCCTTGACAGCCGCCACGTACTCCGAGACAGCCTTCTTAGCAACGTCGGACGCCGGATCACTAAGTCGTAATGCATCAAGACGGGCCCGGAATGCGGGATCAGTCACATCTTTTATACCCGCATAAGAAGTCCACGACAGAAGCGAAGCCATATCTCCTTTCCCGCCTGACGACATGGTGATAAACCCCTGCGGAATGCCGGGTCTGTTGAGCGCCTTCGCAAACTGGTAGGCGAACATTGTCACACCGCCTTCCTCTGCCGTGTAGTCTGCGGTCAGCCAGAACGACCGGTACTTGCGGTCGCCGCCTGTTTCGAAATAGCGTTTACGTGGAATCGGGTTCGAGCTGGACTTGGTATTCCTCTTAAACTCGCGGACCAGCGGCATGGCTTCCGGAACAGTTGCCTGCTTGTCGCGCCGGTCGATACCCCATTCGGACGTAAGAAGCGTGCTGCCTGTCAAATACCAGACATCGCCAACCAGGATATTTGCAACGCGCCGGCTCTGTCCGTTGTCCGTCTCAACGCTCAGGGTGATCGGCTTCGCCGAGGCTTTCATCGGCGGGAAGGCGACCGACCAAGCCTCGTTGCCGCCGGCTTTTGCTGTTTGCACAGCATCACCCAGTTTCACTGTCACTGCAACGCCCGTGTTGGCATATCCCCAGACATGGACCGGCTTATCGCGCTGGATAATCACGCCGTCGCGGTAGTAGTTGGCAACCGCAAGAAACGGCCTTGCCGGCGGCGTTGCACCGTCTTCACCAGCGTTCGGTTCGGTTTTACTCCGCTTATTGTTTTCCTCAAAGATCAGTTTGCCGTCTATCGCAGCAAACGGCGTTGCCGGCAGGCCGGCCTTGTTATAAAGATTTGCGTTCACTGGAACCGCGTTGTAGGCATACTGCACGCCAACCGGTTCCGGCACGTCCTTAGACGTCACCACCACAGTGTTCCCGAGAATCTCCGCATCCGCGGCGTGCCACTTGCGATCCTTGCCGCACATGCGAAACTGGTTGAGTTTCACACCCGGCGTCGGCAATGCCGGTTCAACAAATTTATCTGGATCGCCCTTCTCTGCAATTCCCTTACTGCCAACCATCAGCCCGCCAAACAGGCTGTCTTTATCAAACAACACGACGGCTTTGTTTCCCTCAATCCTGTAGCCAGTGTAGATCGGGCCGGTATAAGCAATATCCCGCCCATATTCGTTCGCCAGAGCCCAGCGCGCAAGCCGCATCCCTGGATGAAGCTTGTTGTGATAGTGAATACCTCCCGGACTGGCCGAGTTGACATCAGTCTGGACAACCATCCCGATGTGCTTGCGGTTGTTCACAAAAAACAAATGCTGCGCCTGCCGCACTTCTGCCATACCCAGGCTATCCGGATCAGGAGCGCCATAGCATTGCATCTGCGTAAAATAAAAAGGCATCTCCGGCATGTCCCAGGCGGTTCGCCATCCATTAACCAGCGCTTCCATCCTCGGGGCGTAGAGGCTTCCATCCCCATTATTGCTCTCACCCTGGCACCAGAGCGAGCCGCGGATGGCATAGGGAACAACAGGCGCAATCTTGCCGTTGAAGAACTGGGACGGTCCCCGCCACTGGCCGGCAATACCCGGCAGGCTCGGCCGCGGCAGCGGCTTTTCTGCCGGAAATCCCAACTCCGCCGATGCCTTCTGCCATGCCGCCAGATCCTGGTAATACTTCTCAAACGCTGCCCGCCCCTGCTCAATACTCACATCGCCGTCATGCATCAGGTCCACATCCATCTTCAGACTGGGATGCGCCTCGATCGCCTCTCTCTGTGTGAAGGTCTCAATGCGCGTGTTGCTGTGCGAGGTCAGCAGAATACCGACCGGCACCTTCAACTCCTTGTATATCTCATAAGCAAAGGATAACGCCAGCGCCGAGAAATCACCGGCGGCGCGGCTGCTCTTCCATCCATCCACCGAAGTCGCCCTCTTCTGCGGATATAAGGCTGACACTGTATCAGTTCTTAACTCACGGATCGGAATCTCATCCTTGGATTTGGCCATTTCAGAGGCCAGTCCGCTGCACATGCTCTTGTTGGCAGCCCATTCCATGTTGGATTGCCCGGATGCATGCCACACCTCGCCGACAAGGATATTGCCGATTGTAGATTGATGACTTGTCCCGGCGGAGCCGGTAGGCGTAGACGGATTGTCGAGCGAAGAAGCGATTGTCATCGTCCGCGGCTCAGCTGAAGCTGGCATAGGATCAAGGCGAACCATCCATAAACCATCTTTACCAACCGTCGCCATCTTTTTCTGACCGGCGAATTCGACGGTGATCTTACTTCCCGGTTCGGCCCAACCCCAAACCGGCACAGGCTTCTCGCGCTGAAGAATCGCGCCGTCTCGAAACGGTGCGCCCAGTTCGATCGCAGGCTTCGCCTGCGGATCCACAGGTTTGCCGGTAACGTCTTCAGCCGCATGCGCGATGAGACTCTGAAAAGCCAACACCAGTCCTGCCATTAGCCCGAATATTGCACAAGTCTTTGTGCAATATTCGCCCACAGGGCCGTCGTTTGTCCCGCCGAGCGGGACAAACAAGGGGCTAACCACTTGTGATTTCTCGGCATGCAATGCCGACAAATCGCGACGTGCTCTGGCATGCGGGTTTGCAGTGCAACTTGATCTGCCATAGCCGCTTATTGCGCGAGCTATAGACAGCTCGTGCAATAAGCGGGTTAGTCCAACAGCTTTTTTCATATTAGTTCGCTCCATAGTTTCATTACATCAGTCTTCTTAGTCCGGCTTCTGAGAGCCTGGCGTCAGCTGGCTGCGCGTGAGTAAGGTCTCGTACAGGATCTTGCCGTCAGGATCCACGATGCGCATGGTGACGGTTGGGTCCGCAACAGCCGTATCAAAGGTGAATTCGCCAAAAGCCGCCTGGTTGATCAGGCCGAACGGCTGGAGCTCCGGCTTATTGCCTATTGCCGGAGGACCCTTATGGGCGCCTAGACTGCCCAGCTCGAATTCCCAGAAGGTAAAACCCGACGGACGCGGGATGCGCATCACGCGCGCACCGTGCCGGTCACCCGACAGCAGCAGCACTCCGCCGATCTTTTTCTCTTCGATAAGGGAAAAGATCTGTTCTCGCGCCTGCGGATCCCATTTCCCCCAGGAATCCTTGCCGCTTGAAACGTAATCAGTCCACATCGTTCCGCTTGTGAGAATGATGAATGGACCTTTACACGCCGTGAGTTCGCCGGAAAGCCAGCGCATCTGTTCCTTTCCCAGGAAACTGTTGGCCTGTCCGGCCACGGTCCGGAAGAAACGCGTGTCGAGCATGATGACATCGCATGGACCGATCCTGGTGCGGAAGAAAATTCCCTGGCCGCGCTCCTCGAAACCGCAGGAAGGATTGTTCCATGATTGTTTCCATACCGTCCGGATATTGGCGCGGTCGGCTTCCGTGGCGCCGCGTGGAATGCCGGAGCCGTCATTGCTGTAGTAATCATGGTCATCCCAGCCTGCGTACACCGGCACAGCGGCCGCAACCTCCCGCCATGCGGGCGACATATCGCGCAGCAGGTAATCGGCCCGCGAAAGGCCGACCTTTGCCTGGCGCTCAAGCGTCGCATTATCGCCCAGCAGCAGCAACGCCAGGTTCCCGCGCTTGCGGATTTGATCCAGCAACTTCCGGTCCCACAGGCCCGTTTTGTGGAAATCAGCGCCGAAGGCAATCGTCATCCGTCCTTTTGTGTCAGGTACAGGCGAAGTGATTATTGCAGCACCATCAGCCACGGGAACAGGCTTGCCGTCAACCAGCACGCGGTAAGTATACTTTGTTTCCGGCTTCAATCCGCTCACAGGAACGACTGCGGTGTAATCACTATCGTCAGTGCTGGCGACAGGTCCGAACCTGCGCTCGCCCTCGGGCATCTGCACCGCTACGACGACCTGGGCCGGTTTCACCGTCCGCACCCACACTCGCACACCATCATGTGACACCGCGCCAAGCATTGGACCTCCAAGAAGCAGAATATTATGTTTGCCTGCAATTTCGCGGATGACGGGCACATCCGCAAAGCGCGCCTGGGGATGCTCTTCAAACGCCTGACGGGCGGCCGTGAAGAGTTCCCTCGCCGACTCAGGTTGAGGCGCCAGATTGAAGAGCCGCGTATCAACCTGGGGCGTAATCTTGTACTGAAGCTCGTCTAGCCCCGGCAGGTCCCGAGAAGATTCCCCCGCATAACCGCACAGTGCCGGCAAGACCAATAGACACAGCAAGCCGACTGAATTTGCTTTAGTCATGTCAACCCCTTTACCCTAACTCACGTTCCTGCCTTACATCGTTGAATCTTCCACAGGTTGAAGAAAGACTTCTTCACCCTTCTTCAGGTCAACCTGATAGATGCCAGGACCAACCGCTTGCAGTCTGGATTGGGCGCCATCCCTGACCTGCACTTTGCCATTAATACCAGGACGAACCCGGCACGGCTCACCGGCAAGGCTTTTTATGCGCAACCATTTTGTCTTACCGTCTTCGCGCTTCGCCGAAACAAGGAATGCGCCTTCGGCGCGCAAATCGCGAAACTCGACATCCTTCCATTCCGCGGGTAGAGCAGGAAAAATACGGATCGGACCCGGCGCGTCTTTCGCCGGATCACTCCAGCTCTGGAGGAGCATGTCCTGTATAATACCGGCCGCCGACAGCGTGGACTCAATGCACGGGTTCCCGCCACAGGACCAGAGACCGTTCGGGAAAAGATCCTGCTGCACTTTCTTCAAGCTGACAAACGCATCGTCGCCGCGGCCGGTAACCGCGCCAATCGGACCTGCATGGCTGTGCACCATCGCCGGCAGGCCTTCCGTGAAGAATGCACGTTCATGTGATTCTTTCAGCACTTCCATCCTGTCGGCTTGGTCGATATTTGCCAGGCAGAGCGGATAGATCATCAGGAGATTGGAGAAATGCCGGTGTTGCGGAGACGATGTCCGGTCACTCCCGAGGCGGAAACCATGTTCGTCGGCGGGGAAATCTACAAGATCCTTCACAACCTCTTTCCATTTAGGGATCAGCGGATCGTCGATGCCCAGGCGCCTGCTGGCCTTGAGCAGGTTATGACATCCCCACTTGAAGAGCGCCAGATCGAAGTTACAGTCTTTCCATACTCCCGACTCCGGGGAATACGTCGGCGGCAGGTGGAGCTTGCCGTCCTCCCCTTTCTGAACCATGTGGAGGTAAAGATTGATGCTCCGGCGCAGCAGCGGATAAACCTTATCACGCAGCATCGCATCATCCATCGAGTAGCGGTACTGGAACCAAGCGTTGTTCAGGGTCCACGGCAGGTTCCCGACAAGATTATAATAACGCATGTCGCCATCGCGGCTGCCAATCATGTCCCAGGCAACTGCGATTGGAAGATATGCGGAATCCTCCTGCCATTCCACAGGCCTCACCGCCTTAATCAGCGCGTCCATTCCCGCGTGCAGCCGGTTCACGATTTCCTCACCCTGCTCCAGCCGGTTGGCCGCATAAACCGGCCAGTGCGCGCTCTGAATGTTCCAGTCGGTTGTTATGTAGGCCCACGGACCGCCCTGGAACCACATGCCTGATGTATCAATAAAACATCTGCCGGCCCTGGAGGTGCAGCCGAACCGGTAAATGGTCTGCCAGTACAGAGACTCAAGCCCTTTATCCGGAATCGTGACAAAACTCTTCTGATAGTAATTGTGCCACCAGTCGCGATGTGACTCCACCCAGCGGGCACGATCCAGCTTAACAAATTGTTTGACGTCATCCGCCGCTGTCCGCGCTGCAGTTGCTTTGGGATAACTGTTGGCAATGCTCACGATGTGGGTGCGCGTTTCGCCTGCTGCAGATTCAACCCACGCTGTCGCGTACTGACCGCCAAAAAGAAGGTCCTGTACCCATACAGACGTATCGTCTTTCTTCTCAAGCCTGCCCTCGGGATTGGGCTTGTAGAGCTTGAGACTCTTCTCGTAGAGATCGCCGTAGCGTTTCGCAAATCCTGCAATATCCGATTCCTTGACAGGATAGCCCGGCCGTGAAGTCCGCGCCTCATTGGGATGCCAGGTCCAGCTGAAATCCTTTTCTCCGGCAGTCGGCGTGAGTTCGGTGACAATCGCCATGTCTTCAGCGTGGGTGAAATGACGTATCTGGATCTCGCCCTTATCGGTGGTGATGGTTCCTGTCAGTTCAGCGTTCCATAGATTCTTGCGCCAGTTACAGCCGGTAAGTTTCCCAACCGGCTCGAGCAGGAAATAACCGATTAGAAGCCTGGGCCGGCTGTAAGCTGTCCATCCCCACGTGTCGTCACGATGGTCCTGCACGTCCGCGCGGAATATATGCAGCTTGATTGCATTACCCTCCTGGTAGAGCATCGAGCCGACCATTGCGTTCCCGAAGTGAGGAGCTTCCTGCCACTTGCCGGGCAGTTTATTAAACACCATGTCATGCCGGCTCATGAAAGCCGGCCAGTCGATATCTTCGAAATCTTTAGCAGTTGTCGTCTGCTGGACATCAGAGAGCCTGACATTGTTCTCGATTCGTACATCCACGCAGTCCTCCGTATGAATCGACTCTTTTGGATCAATCTTTGCCGGTGAATCAATCATGTTGCCTGAGACCAGCAGACCTCTTGTGCTTTTTGCACCCACGCTTGTCTGGCGGCACAGGATAAATTCGTTGTCCAGTATACGGATGTTCTGGTGAAACGCCAGGTTCGTCACGCTGTTCTCAGGATGGATAGACAAAACCGGCTCACCGCAGCGGACAAAGCGATTCGAACTGATGGTTACATCGCGCACACAGCCGGATTCAAACCAGCTCCTTGCATCACCGGAGACAGATATCCCGTTCATATGAGTTCCGACAAACTTGTTGTTTTCGACAACAACTCTTCGCCGTGTACTGATCAAAAACCCGCGGGTTGGAATGTGCCTTACCGTGCAGCCTCTGATCTCAAGTTCCGGCGTCCAGGTTGCGTTCTCCAGCACATCGTTCTCTCGTAACTCCGAAGGAACAGGCTGCTCGAGAGTCAGCAGCATTTCTTTCGGATTAATCAGATTTGCGTCCTTCACCCGGTTCGTTCCGTACGCTGCCATCGAATCCCATCGGACAAACTCAACCTCGTCGCCTGACTGAAAGGCCGCGAAACCGAAAGTCTGGGGATGCATGAAACGAACTTTGATCTGATTGCCTGGCAGTCGTTCAACAACGCGCAGGTAGGTACCATGAACATTGATGGCATCGTCATGGGCGCCGGAGAAAACGCAGTCCTTCACCACAACCTTGCCGCGGCACCCGAAAATATGAAGGCAGTCAGCCCAGGCCGCGGTGGTCCGGCTGCCTGCCTCGTCCGGCGCGATGGAAACCGAATCAAATGTCAGATTCTCAGAGAATTGATTAACCAATCCCATCCCATGCATGAACAGGAATTTTGTATCCTTCCAGGTTATATCCTTACTGTTCCTCGTAAACACTCCGGCACAGTCCCTGAAAGTATCACGGATCTGGTAGATATGGCCGGGTATCATGTTATGTTTGCCGCTGGCACGGACCTGGAGCGGACCTGTTTCTTCAAGCTTCAGGTTCTTCAGTGGATCAGATCTGCGCCGGAGATCGCCTGTGCTCAAATCCAGTTCCTGTGCAAGGCCCGTCTTGTTGCTCCATCCCTCGCCCAGCCAGGTAATGGCCCCATTCGTAATGCTGTAAGCAGAATCCTTGTGAATCCTTATGTCCGCATAACCGTCGCCAATGGCAGTTACGCTGAATTCAGAAACGGTCGGACGATGGTAGTCAAACAGCAAACCGGAGATCACGATGTCCTCGGATTGATCAATGCAGACTTCAATCATTTTCCCACGGCAAACAACAGACGCATCCTGGCCCGAAATCCGGAAGTGCTTTGCGCCTTCCAGCAGAATACCAACCGCTTTCCTGCCGTCTGGATCGTCGTTGGTGTTGGACATCTGGTAGTTCTTCCGGAACGTATTATCCGGATAAAAATCATATCGCCCCGGCGCAAAGCAAACCTCAACCGGCTTCTTGACAGTACCACTACCCCTGAGCACAAGCGTCGTGTCGAATGAACCGGGAGCAACAATTTCCAGCCGGTCACCCGGGGCAAGCAGTAATCCGTCAAGCTGCTTAAATGTTCGCCACGCGAGTTTCTTCTTCAGCCCCGAGTTGTTGTCGTTACCGCTTACAGGGTCAACGTAATAGGTGGTTTTGCCCGGAGATAGTTTCCGATCAACAGATTCCGCTTTTGGCGCCACGCGGACATTGTCGAAGAGGTTGCGGTCATAGGTGCTTCCCAGGAATGCCATGCCTTTGGCATTCGACTTGTCTGAAACCACCGCCACCTGTTGGCCGTCCACAAAACCGGTGATTTGTTCGCCGTTCAACTGCAGACGAAGGTTATGCCATTTGGACTGGTCGAAGTCCGCCACTTTTCCTTCAGCCAGTTTCTTGTCCTGCCAGTTGATCTGCCACTGGCCCTTGGATGAAAGAATCCAGCGATAGCCCAGCTTGTTACGGTCAGCATACCGTCCGCCGATCTCAGCATCACCGCCAGCCAGAAAGACATCGGCTTCAATCACGCAGTCCTTCCAATTCACATCACCAAACAGCGTGTGGGGTTTCAGCAGCTTGTGATTATACCACAGGAGCCCCTGCTCCGGCATGATCTGCGCGAGGCACAATCCGCCCCTGGGCGATTTGCATACCTCAAATGTTCCCTTCTGGTCGGAAAAATAACGCGGCGTATCGCCGGCATAATAACTTTCAAAGTCTTCCACGTAAGGGAAGGGAAACGGCTTCCTGGCCGGAGGCGTTCCGTGTGAGCCTTTCTTCTGGCCGGTCGTGCTGGTAAAGGAATATACCGCATCCGCATCAAGTTCAAGTTCCACCAAACCATCTTTCATGGTCAACGCCGGCAGTTCAACAAACTGCTCCTTCTCGGTGGATCGCCAGACATTCACGGGGCCTGTCTTCAAGCCGGGGGCAATCTTAAGCCGCACAACACGTTTATCGCCGGAGACGACAATGACAGACCAGTCTCCGCTTTTTGGATCGCGCATTGCCACATGACTCCCGCGCCATGTATTGGTGTCAAGCTGACCGCAGGCTCCGTCCATATATACCCAGCCGGGTTCGGCAAACTGGGTCGTATGGGCGATCGTCCATACAGCCGGCCAAACGTTGTAGTATCCACACCACGGCGTATCGGCCTGCATCGCGCCGGTATCGGCCCAGATGATCTGGTCATAGATTGAATCAATCGGGCACCAGATCTCGTATTTTGTAGCACGGTCACGCGCATAAAGTTTGTTTATCAACCGCGCGACATACAGCGCTCCATTGTCGCCCCATTTCCCTCCGGACTGACTCCATTCTTCGCTGGCCCAAAGAGGCTTGCCGGATTTCTTAGCCTTTTCCGTTGCGTCACGTCCGCCCTTCTGATCGATTTTCCACGGATTGCGGCCGTCAATATAATGATAGCCAACTGCGCTTATGAGCTTATCCAGCTCCGGATCCTTCTCCAGCTTGTCAAAAATCTGCCAGTATTCACTGTCATCATCCGGCGCCTGCAGTTTCACTTTCGAAAATCCTTGCGCGTCAAGTGTCGGACGAAGATTCTTCCGGATCCAGTTCAGGTCGGTACCCATTTCGTTCTGGGCGGCGGCAATCCACTCGAGTTCCAGCCCGCAATTCTTGCGCGCCACCTGCAGGAACGCAGCGAACCAGTCCGCGGATTCCTGCGTTAAAGGCGTTTTAACCCAGTGCGGGTAAGTCCATGGCAGGCAGTCGAGGATGATCTGCGGGTTGCGCTTGCGCGCTTCTGCCATCAGCCAGAATTCGTAGCCGCGCGGTTTCGGGTCCTTGAGCTCTTCACGCGTGATGGCGTGCGAAGGCTCGCAGCCGCATGTCGAGTTCTCGCCGCCGCCGATCTCAACTTTCAAATGCTGAAAGCCCGCGCCGAATTTCGGCTTAAAAAGATAATCCAGAATCTCGCTTCTCTGCGGCTCCGGGTAATCCGGCAGAAGCCGGGTCGACGCGCCTGCACTGACCGCGCCTATTCCTTCGAACACCCGGCCGGCTGAATTCGGATCAAGCTGGATGGTTCGAAGCTGGGTGGAATTCACATCTTCCGCCGCAACGCACGCCGCCACGGCCAGGGCAGTAACAATGATAGAAACACAAACAACATTCCTCATCTTACCAATTCCTTTCATTGTTCAGCCCGCAACACCACCGGCCCAAGCAGGCCGGACGGAAGCAGCTCAGCCAGCTTGCCGGTCTTTTTGCGAGCCCCACAAGTCTTGCAACCGTATAAGCCGCTTGTCATCGTGTCGTAGGTTCGAACGTTGGTAACTGTGAATCGTTTCTCCTTAGGCAGTGCCGCATCACCTATCAGGCGGTTCGACCACAGGTTCGCCACCTCGATCTTCACTTCGTTCTTACCCGCCTTCAGCACAGAAGAAACATCAACACGCCAAGGCGCTGTCCAGGCGATGCCCATATCATTGCCATTCACCGCGACTCTTGCAACATTCTTAACCGCGCCAAGGTCCAGGTAAATCCGGCCGCTGTTCGTTGCCGTGGAAAAATTAAAGGAAGTCGTGTAGGTTGCAATGCCTGAATAATATTTAACGTTTTCTTCAGGACGCCGAGTCCAGTCTTCAAGTTTCTCGAAAACAAACTTCCCTCCAGTTCCATTGTCCGGATAACACCACTTGGAATCGAACTGCACAGTCCACGGCCCTTCAATCTGAAGCAACTCCTTCAGCTCCGTAAAATTCTTTTTACTTTGTGCCTCAGTGCCTTTGAAACTCTGTGCCTTCTTCTTGAATACCACAAACCAGCTCTGCCTCGGCTCAAACTTCAGAGGCACTTCTATCCGCCCATCATTCAGAACCGTATATTCAGGCAGTTCCCTGGTCTCGCCCGTAACCGCATCCCAGAGTTCGGGCCTGCCCTGAGCCTTGTCGAAGGGTTGTTTTTCGTTCGCCCTAAAGGTGACAGTCGCACTCACGTCACTCGTAGACTGATTGCTGACAAAGTAGACTTCCGTATTACCAGCCTGACGATGTATCCAGTCAAAACCTGACCCGGAAGTTGGATTTCGGAATTCAATATCCGGCAGCAGCCCGTCGGCCTTGACAATCGAATCAAGCATTCCCTGTCTCATCTTCGGGATTTTCCCGGCAAACACCCTGGGCCCTATCACCTGCACTCCGGCATCCGCAAGTTCATTGATCTTTTTCAGCGTGGCCGACGTCAGGATTGTGTCCGGTTTATTCGGCAAAACCAGGTAGCGGTAACTCATGTTTGCCACGTCCGCAGCGGCGCCATTCTGGAGTACCAGGCGTCCTTCCTTCGCCACTGCCCTCGTCAGCAGGACTTCGGCGTTCATCGCATCGTAATCGAAACCGGCTGGCACGCCTAAATCCCGGCCAGGCCTCGTAGGGGAACCACCCGATCCTGGGAAGGAAAGGAACGCCGGTATCGCTTCGCTCTGCAGACAGGCGAAATCCGCCACAAACAAGCCCTGCCGCAGCATGTACTGACAGCGCGCAAGGTATGTCAGCCACCCTTTGCTTAACGGCCACCAGGTCAGGTTGCAGTCAAAATGTGTTCCGACATGCGCCCACTGAAAGCCCGGTTTCGCATCAAGCTTCGACTGGTGTACCCAGAAGCACAGCACGTTCCGGGTAAGCCCCTGGCAGAGTGCGGCATCACCGACATCCTTCATGCTCCATGGGTCATCAATCCAGTCACATGCAAACGACGTGAAGGCTTCGGCCTGGCAAACGGGCTTACCGTAGATATGAGCCGCACTTGCGGCTTGTTTCGGACTGGGATTGTTGTTCCAGGTAATCGGACCATTGGGTTCGCTGTTGCGCTTCCAGAACTCACCCATAGGCACTGCGGTTCGACCCAGGCATTCCAGAGGATCGATCCAGTGCCTGAATAAGGGCCCGCCGGATTCCGGATGCGTTCCGAGCAGGCCGCCTTTCTTCGAAAGCTCTTCGAGCCTGCCATAGTAATTTTCCGCAACCAGATCTGCAGCTGTCCGGCGATAGTCCTGCAGGAACTTTTTCGTTTCCTCCGCATTATCCACGGTCTG
>Ga0172371_10010215_pt1 | contig 12726 bp, 10 predicted proteins | sample Lak12m_FD_114543 | JGI IMG/M metagenome (GOLD analysis project Ga0172371, IMG submission 114543) | Freshwater microbial communities from Kabuno Bay, South-Kivu, Congo - kab_022012_12m | ecosystem: Environmental > Aquatic > Freshwater > Lake | place: Democratic Republic of the Congo: South-Kivu... | reverse complement strand
TTACCCCGACATCATTTACCAATGACTACAAGTATCACTTCGACGTATCCATTCCAAAACAGGGAGATTGGCCTTTATCGGGATGGTACGCCTATGGAAATTATCACGTCACGTTTGACTCTTATAGAGACGATACTGGTTCATCTACTACTTTATATTGGAGGGTGTGCGATAATGAAACTGATTCAAATGACAGATACGGGTTGGAACTGTTCACAGTTTCTAATCGGGAAACCTATGTTCAGGCCGATGATATTCAGGCATTCGCTCAGAGGATGGGTTTAGACTGGGGCTCTCCAAGAGGTGAAGTAGTTGATAAATACTGGACATCATGGGAATTTGATACCGCTGACATCTACTCCATAACCAACACATTTAATCCTTACACTGTTGATTCAAGCAATGCCAATGATTACGCCACCACCAGCATAACTGTCACCAATCTAATTACCACCAACGCTCCTTATACAAATATTTTCACTCTTTATGGCGAATACGACTACAATAAGACCAATCCTCCACCTACAGTAAGGGCGACGAAAGAATTATCATGGACAAATCTAGGTCTGATTACTAACTTCAGTTATACTTACACCGATATACGCTCAGTAACAGAAACCAATCTTATTGGCGTTCATCAGGAAGCTACCACCAATTATAGTGATCCGTACACCACCACCAATTATTACTGGCTGGCTGTTGACGCCACCAATGGATTATGGGCTGGTTATGCGAGCATAATATTAAGCCCCGATGTTGCCTATGGTAACGGATATCAGTATTATCTTGAAGCTGATTCAATCAGGACGGATATGACACCACTTTGGACTAATTGCGCTGGCACAGCCAAGATTTACCTGCATGGTTGCGAGTTTGGATTATTTACCAACCACTACAAGAATACATTTCTGGTGAACTCCTACGGGCAGGAATGGACAAATGAAAACTATGGGTATCTCTGGCTTACTAATGCCTATAGTTCATTTGGCATATATTCCAACCGCTATTCAAATGTGTCCAATAATATGGCAATTCCATCGGATGTTACACTCGACCAATTTGAATGTGCGGAATTGAAGTACAAAGCATTTTATGACTATTACTGGCAACCTGACCAAGTATTAGACGATGGGTGCAAATACGATTATTATGGCAAGTGGCCTCGTGGCTTTTACGGGATAAGAGATGTTGTTTTCATCGTGGATTACGCTTTCAGTAACAGGTTCTATAAATAAACAAGGAGATAGTTATGTTAGTAAAATGGTATGCTACAGAACTTCATGCGTGTGGATATGTAAGGGCAGAAATGTGGGCAAGAGAAGCCAATCAACTTCCTAACTTTAGGATAGATGTAAAACAGAATATTTCAAAATCTGATTTTCTAAAGACAAATATTATGGTATTTCAACGTGCATTCGATCCTTCAGTCTTAGAAAGTATGAAACTAGCCAAACGTAACGGCATAAAAGTAGTGTACGAGATTGATGATGATATGTTAAATATGCCCGAAGGCTTCAAGAAGCCTTATGACTTCTATAGACAACCAAAAATACGGCAAACTATAGTTGATTTTATGGGTGAATCAGATGCTATTACCTGTTCTACTTATGAACTTGCCAAACGTCTTGCAATAATAACTCCAAAAAAACCAATCTTTGTAATAGAAAACGCTTTAGATGTTCATTCTTGGGATAAGGCATATTCGGATAAACAGATAATAAAAAAAGACCACATAACTATTGGATGGATGGCTTCTGGTTCTCACGTTATAGATATTCCGATTGTTTCTGATGTACTTGAAATTCTAATGGAGGACTATAAGAATTTGTCAATACACTTCATAGGATGGGTTGGATTTAAGGATGCTGGTTTGGCTAAATACGAGAACAGAATAATAGTTGAAGATTGGGTTCCAATAGAATATTTACCACATGCAATGAGTAATTTCGACATAAACCTGTGCCCCTTGCAGGATAATATCTTCAATAGATGCAAGTCTAATATCAAGTATCTACAAGGGAGTGCCCTTGGAATACCTTCTGTATGCTCTAACCTGCCTCCTTACGATGGTATTGTAAATGGCAAAGACGGATTTATTGCTGATGATTCAGCTTCTTGGCTTGCTTGTCTTAAAGAATTACTGGATAATACTGAAGCAAGGATTGGTATTGGAGCAATAGCAAGGGCAAAACTTCTTGAAAAATATGATGTTAGAAACAATTATATACAATGGGTTAATACCTTTGAGAGAATAATGAAAGGATAGAGTATGTATATTAAAGACCCTGACGGAACCTTGAGATGGGTAAGTGATCCTGAAAATCTTACAGGTGGTGGACTAGTCCAAGACTTTGCAGTTGGTAATCCTGCTCAGGATCAACTTGACGAACAGAAAAGACAACAGCAATACGAAGAAGAGAAGAGAAAAGCTAGTGCTGGATTTATTCAAGATGCCGCAAGTGAAATCAGTGCAACTCCCGGCCTAGCAAGTGATATACGATCAGGTAATCAACCACAGTTGCTCAAGAATGTTTATGCAGGAATGGCGGCAAGAGAAGCCAATGTTCCTAAACCTGTTGCACCGCCACCCATCTCTCCAGTTGTATATGTCACAAACAAAGGTGGTATGAAACAAGGCGTAACACCTGAAGAGGCGGAGGCAATGGCTCCCACAGAAAAACCTCTTACACAAGATCAGATTCAAGCTAATTGGGAACTTGCCCTGAATAGGGTTACAGCACGTAGAGAAGCAAAAATTGCTGAGGTAAATAAGTTAAGAGAGTCAAGAGTTGCAAATTCGGGAATAATGTCGGGTGACATGGCAAAGATGTATATTGCCTCAATCAACAGGACAGCCACTCCAGACATGCTTAATGCAGTGAAGAATGTTTATGATACTGCCACTGGTATAAGTGATAAACCAATATCATACACTGATTTAAAGTTGGCATTGGCCCCACAGCCCAAGCATCATATTACCAGTTTCTCTATGGAAGGCAAATCTTCTGATTCAAGACTTAGAACAGCAGTAGCAAATGACATGGATAATGGAACTGCCAAAGTTAATGCTTGGCTTTCAGACCCTACAACGCCAAAGACTATTGAGGGTTGGAATGAGATTATCAATTCATCATTTTCTAATTTAACTAGAGAGACTGCAAGGGTAGAACTTGCTGGTATGCGTCCAAAAGAAATGCTCATAGGTATCAATGTAGATAAAGCCAATGAACCTGTGTTCGCAAATTATCTTGTTCAGACTCAGGGTTTAACCCCAGAAGAGGCAAGGGCTAGGGCTGTTGTAGATAAGATGCAGAAAGACCCTGACTATCAGAAAATGAAACAAGATAAACCTGACGGAATGTTCTACCATGATGGTAATGGAGAAGTAAAAGAATACAAAACATCTGAACGTGAATGGAAATTGAAATACGAAAAACTTGAACAAGACAAGGCAAGAGATGCGTATGTTTCTGGAGCAGAACTGGATCAAGCAGACCCCAATGTTGTAGCAATGAAGAAAGCGGCAGGTGGAGATGATGTGGTTAGGTTGGGAATTGGCATTAGCAATTTAGACCCCAATGAAAGATGGGTTGGAGATACTTCTAAAGCTATTGCTTATGACACAACTCCTGATGCAATAAAGAAAATAACCAATAATGCCTACAATAATTTCGCTGAATCTGAAGACGAAGACCTTGGCAATAGTATAGACTTTGCTATTAACGATGCAATAGAGACTGGTATTGTGCGTGGCATGGAAGATAAAAATGCATACGCTTCTCTGGCTAACGAAGTTTACGCAGGCATGAAGGATGTTTATGCGAAGAAAGACAGCGACTTGCGTGAAAAGGTAAAAGGTCAGATTGCCTCAGAGATGGATTCTTTAGTTAAGACTTTGATATTCCAGACAAAGGATGGAGACAATCAGGCTAATCCAAATACGTTTGGTTCACTTAATGATGCCAACGCTCTAGGTACTGTTAAGCTATACAAGGTTGATGGTAGTAACATAGACGAAAAAGCCAAACAAATAGTTATGAACATGGCTGGGTTTGCACCCGGAACAGTTAAGGCTAATGCTTTGCAACGCAATCTTGAGACAGTTGGCATGGCAGGACAGACAGACCCAGTAGCCAGTGCTGTAGGCATTGCATTCAATAAAGTTAAACAGCATTTGCTCTCAGGCATAGCGCAGGAAGATACTATTGCGGCTAAAATTTCATTGGAAAGAGATAGAATTGAAGCCGATAACGCCAATAAAGGACTAATTACTGAATGGACAGCAGACGATAAGGGTAACGAAGTTCCTATTACATTCAATAATCGACAAGAGGCAGAGGCGTGGAAACGTATGCCTGATTTAGACAAAAAAGCATTCAGAGAACAGAAGATTCTTACTGCAAAAGATTACAATGCTAAACTTGTCGCCAGTCGGAACGTTCTCTCAAGGATGGAGAAGTACGGAGAGATTAAAGTTCCAGTTGTTTCTTCTGTGCGTCCTGATCCATTCGGAAACTCTGATGGTATCCCGGTATTTACTGAAGAGTATATCACTCCTACTACTGAAAACGAATTCGATGCTGGTCAGGATTACATCGACCAGTTTTTCGGAGATCATCCGGACATTAAAGAAAGATTAATGGTGCCTTTTAATAAACTCAAAGATAAATGGGTTAAGAAGTCTGCCGAACAGTTCAAACTTCCACAACCCGGAGCATTTAAGAAATTCTTTGGGGCAAAACAATATACTCCTCAAGATGTAATCAATCTTATTACAGAAGTCTCAAATATCGAAACTCCTGATGCCGCAACAAATGACAGAATAATGGAGATAGACAAGGAATTGCCGGGATTTGCTGATCTTATCTACGATAAGGGTGCTAAGTTTAAGACAGGAAAACCTGTATTAAAGAAGAATACAGCATGGGCAGATGAAGCAAGTACCGTTAAAACGCCTGCTACTGAAAAGGATAATGAAGCTATAAAGTGGGCAAAAGCCAATCCCAATGATCCACGTTCTAAAAAAATTCTTGAACTTAACAATCAATAATAGGTAATAACATGGCCTTTAATCCAGACGATTATCTTAAAGAGAAACAGACGTTTAATCCTGATAGTTATCTTGACGAGAAACAAACTGTTGTTGAGGAGGCAGTTACTCCTGAACCTGAACAACCAACAATAGATATGGGCAAGGAAGAGTTGCCTGATGATAATACTCAGGATTGGGGTTTACCAAATATTGAAGACTTAAAACAGTTCTTCCCTGAAAAAGAACAACCAGTTACCAAGTATAATCCAGAAACCAGCGATTTAGAGGCTGGTTTCGATTCGCTTCATAAACAAGTTGGCGCATGGGCAACTGGAATGGCGAGGGGTATAGCGCAAACAGTAGTTGGAACCCCCGAAGGCGTAGCTGTGTCTGGATTAAAGGCTTTGCCTGTCGTTGGCCCTATGGCTGAACCAATGACCCGGATGTTTATGAAGGCAGTTGACCGACTTATTCCGGGCAGTCGTCAAAAAATTATCAACGCTGTTCCTTTGTTGAATTTAACAGATAAAGTACAACAGAAACTTGCTCAACCTACAGATATAGAGATAGAGGCTGAAGATGATTTTAAAAAGAATATGACCGAGGCATTGCAGGCATATGGTTTAGGTGGCCAGATTGCTTATGGTGCAGCATCTATGGCATGGCGCCTAGCTGGAACTGTTCTGCTTGCTGAAACTGTAATGGGAAAAGGAACCGCCCCTTCTTCCGGGATAAGGTCTGCTATTTCTGAAACTGGAGTTGGCATGACTCCAATGGAAGCAATCAAGAGCACAATGAAGGAACAGACGCTCAAGGGTGCGGCAAAGTTTGGTGCATTTGTTTATGGTACAAAACCCGGAACTCCAGAAGAAAAAGCCAAAGCCGCCGCAGTAGCAGTAGCATATTCCTATTCTCCTCTTATTGCTTCGGGCGCACGTACCGATAGTCTTGCTAAACTTTTTACAGTAGCAATGAATACTGGAGTTAGCATTTTGTCGGGTAGTTATAACGAATCTATTGCCCAAGCCAAGGCTATTGCAACAACAAGGGGCGAAGACTGGAACAAAATAGGTTTAGTAAAGCAGGCTCAATATTTTGCAACTGTCGTTACTCCACAGGTTGTTGCAGATATTGTTATGGGCATTGGCGCAAAATCTATTCCTGCCGCTGAGAGATTGATGCGTGATAAGACCATAAGGGCGGTGCATATACTTATGGGCAAGAGTCCTGAGCAGGTCATAGAAGAAATGAAAGTTAATCAGCCAGTCCCAGTTGAGCCGAAGTTAAGTCAAGAACAACGTAATCAAAAGGCGCAGGATTTGTTAGATAGAAAACTTGCCGAACCATCTCCTGTTCCGCTGGAACCTGCTTCATCTAAACAATCTCCGCTTCCAACAAAAGAAGTTGCCTCACCAGCATCAGGACTTTCTGATCTCCAACAATCTTTAACCGAAGCCAAGACGCATGACATAGCTAATACTGTCATAGACATAGCATCTGAAAGTCCTAAACATTGGCCTGAAATGCAGAAATTGTACTGGCAGAAAGTACGTGATGGAGAAATATCTAAACCAAAAGGTTCTCCCAGTAAAAAGACTATTGTTGATGCTTTGAAGGATAATTGGATGCCTGAAAAGCCTTTGTCTCCTGCCGATGTTGCACGCAATGAAGCTAGTTTGCCGTCTTACTTGCGAAGATGGGGAGGTGCGGTTAAGTCTTCAGTAGTTAGATTATCTGAACATGTAACAAGGATTAAAGACGCTATTAGCAAATCAGTTTTATCCAACCAGAATCAACGAGGATTTACGCCCGGAGAAGAATCAATAGAGAAACCAACAAGGGCAGAATCTCTGAATGCTGGTATAGACAGGGCGATGGAAGAATTGAGCAAGATGGAGTTTGCTCCCGAAGAACTTAACGACATCCTTGATGGTATGGCGAAGGGCAAGAACAAAGTGGCAGGAGTAGGAGAAAGTGCTGTTGAGATATTGAAATTGGCATGGGCGGCAGAGACACCCGAACAGGCTATAAGCATGATTAACACAGCCAGAGCCGCAAGAGGCAGGCCAGTTATCACTGATATAGCCGCAACTATAAGGGGTGGAGAACCACTGGCAATAAAGAAACCTTTTAATTTGAGTCAAGAGTCACGCACTGTTATATTTGATTCAGTACCATCAAAACTAAAGCAATCTCCCGAAGGGCCGCAAGCCATTCAGGATGCTATAGATGCGCTTCCTTTTGAATTACCGCAAGATCAGCAGGCAAGGCAAAACGTAATAAGAACTGTTGTAAAGAACGCATACGAAATAGCCAAAGCCAGAAGAGAAGGCAGGAATGGCGCAGAGATTGCATGGGAAAAGACCAAGGCCACGCTTAGAGTGCTGGACTCAGCAAGGTATTGGATAAACTCAATCTATAATCGCACTGGTGATTATCAGTTCTTAAAGAATGATAACCTTGCAGACAGATTGGCAGTCCAGAAAGAATATGAACATCATATCGAATCAGAACGCATACTCAATCAAGAGGGTGTGCCTCACGATTTAATAGCATATCTGCGTAGTAACAAAGAACTTGATTATGCGGTAATGGACGTTCTTGGCCTTGATCCTATAAAAGAAAACAATACAGACATTCTTGATAATGCCAACAAAATAATTAACTCAGACAAACGAGCAAAGGATGTCAGAAAATTTATTTCTGCTCTTGAAACTTCTTTTAGAAACACAGGCGCAATAGAGACAAGGGCAACTCAGATCATAAAGTTCTCTACGTTTTGGGATAAGTATGGATCAAGGATAGTTGAGGGCGAGGCGGGTAAAGGTGATAAAGTAGCATTGGCTAAGTTGCTGGAACTGGAGAAGAAAGTTCTACCTAAATTTATCAACGAAGAAACGGGAGAAGTTGAAAGTATATCCAGAGATAAGGCGATGGAAGGTGTAAGGATATACAAGGAAAAGGGCATTCAGGCTTTAGTCGATTATGAGTCAACACAAACATATGGAAGCAGGAGATTCTATTGGCCCACCGAGTTTAAACCCGAACCCGAATCATTTGACTTTACTACAAAAGATGGACTAGATGTATTTGACATTGATGGAATGCTTGGCTTGAATCAAAAAGCTCCTCCGTTAGAGGGCGCATCCAAATCAAGAAAGATGGATACAGTAACAAAGTCAGGCGAAAATAGACTAGATAAAAGTTCAACCAGTTATAACATCTGGTATAGGCATATGCGTAACCTAAAGGTGCAGTTGTGGACATATGACCTGATGAATAAACTGGCAGAAAGTCTTAATAAACACATACAAGATGGAACGATTGGCCCTGAAGAAGCAAAACTTTATGCGCTCAGACTTAGGAATATCTGGGGTAAACCTCAGAATATAGACAAAGGAACCAAATTCCTGATAGCCGCAAATTCATTGTTCTGGAAGACATACTTCCTTTCTCTGGGACGCATAGCATGGTTCGGGGGCAGGAATATAATGCAAGGTTCTATCTTTGGACTTATACATGGACAGTATAAATCAGGCGATATATTTGGAGCATATCCAAAGTTTCTTTATCAACTTACAGACAAGAACTCAAACCTGAAGAATGCAATAGCGACAGATTTTCAGCAACGTATTAACCAGAGTAAGGCTTATTTCAATGAAGCCATGATGCTAAGTGCTCCGGGCGAACGTCAATATGTTGGAAAATTGATGGATGCAATGGCTGGAATTGCTGGAGTAACAGACACAGCATCCAGATTTTTTGTTTATGGCCCCGGATACGTCATCACAGAGGGGTATGCTAATAAACTTATTCAAGGAAAGATTACGCAGGGAAAATTTGAAGATGCATTGCTCTTTAACACCATGAGCGAAGGCGATGCTATGAGGGTTAGAGAAATGATGGAGAATGCAAAAGACAAAAATGGGAGATTTACAAGGGAAGGACTTGAGCCAGTTATCAGGGAGATAGCTGGAATAAAAAATGCCAATGTCAACTTTTTATACAGGACATCAGAAAGAGGTATGCTTGAACAACGTACATCATGGCGACCTTGGCTTGGTATATTATCTTTTGCACGTGGCTCAGCAGATGCCTTGTATTGGAATGGAGTCAAGCCACTAGCCGATGGTTTAAGCATGTACTACAAGACTGGTGATATTGGAAATTTAAAGGCCGCCACTAATGGCGCAAAAAATATTCTCAAACAATACGCCGCATACACGGCAGTCAGTTTGGTGATGTCTTATCTTTTTGGAGAAAAGAGAGACATAGAATCCAAGGATAAAAAGAAGACTATACCGGGGCAGGGAATGCTTGGAGCTTTAAGCTGGAGTCCGCTGTCTCCGGGAATTACAAAGTCTTACAATATCGGAAAGGATATATATGATTTCTTTGAAGCATTAACCATCTTATCTACTTATGATTTCGGTGAAGCATTAACCATCTTATCTACTGGAGATACCAATACATTTAAGAAGGCAATGAAAATTACCGGAACAAAACTTGCCAATGATTTATTGTACTTGTCAATGATTGGCTCTGATTTGGCTAATATTGCTGAAGCTACAAATAATAAGGCTATGGTTTCCAATGTTGAAGCATTGATGAATTTCAAAAGCATATGGAGAAGAGATTTGCCAGTTGGGGTTGATGCCGACAGAACTCTTGTCGAATCGTTTATACATGCTATCTTTGGGACTAAAGAGTTTGGCGATAAGCGTAATCCTTGGCAGAGAATATCAGACTCAAACGCATTTGGAGAGGCTAAACGCAAGGGCGAAAACGTAAGGGATAAGTATAAGCGTATGCGTCCTAAGCAATAACCGCTTCAGCATTTGCCTTAGCTCAATGATAATAGCATTGATCTCATACGGCGCAAACCTGCGTATGGGTACGTTCTCGTGAAGTTCATGCCATTCGTAAAGCGAATACCATTTCTCTTTCAGCCATAGCATAAACTCTTCAGGATGATCTTCAGCCCATATGTGACATTTCCAGCATAAACATATGCCGTTCATCAGTGTCCATCTGGTTTCATGCTTGCCACGTTTATGAATGTGATGGCCTGATGCCGAATACTCATGCCCACAATTAGCACATCTATACCTGAACATTGCCACTATGCATTTCTGCCATAACCTATCGGCCTGTTTTTCAAGTCTTGTTGTTTTGTTCAAGCCATCATCCTAGACATTATTTGCAATGCCTTGACCATCCTCACCATATCCATAGTGCATAAATCCGAGGGTTCGCATCGAAGTATCAGCCATTTGTTAAGCAATGACAGGTTGTTCTTTTCCATGTCCCTCTTGATTCCCTTGCCGCTTGCATGAGAATGGAGTCCTGTCCATATGCCGCCACAAACTTCGATACCCACCCCGCCGCTTTCAGGAGCGTAAAGATTAGGCCACGCAATATCCAACCTGAACTTTCTGTCCGGTATGTACTGTAATTCAAAGACAGGAGCAGGTAATCCCTGTGACATGAAGAACATTTTTACTATTGCTTGTTTGTATTTCACTTATCCCTCCATACCCTGAATCCCGGCAAGCCATCCTTTGCCTCTGGTTTGCCGTCAAGGTTAAATGCTCTCAGGACAAAGTGCATAGGCTTCAACTTATTGTTATAGCCAGCTGCTATGCAGCCGAATTGCTTCTGTGTCCTTATTGTATTTGGAATAAAGAAACTATCGCCCACCTTTTCGCATGATCTGAAAAACTTACCCCACTTCTCCGGCCTACCTGATCTTATTTTCGGAATTTCTGTCATATATTTTCTCCTTTTCTGTAGAACGTATGTTCCCCTACCTCTGCAACCTTATCCATCCTGTTAGTCCAAGACGTATGCTCAATCACGTCAGTCCTGCAATAGTTTGTGGCCCTTAGCGTGGGCTTAAACACACCCAATGCCATCTCCTTTGCTATCTTTATGGCGATGTCATAGCCTTTCTGTGCTGAATACTTATATACCATGTCCATTGAAGGGATGGTGTTGTTCCAGCATGAGTAGCGTTTAGGTCGCAGGCATTCGTTATGATATGCTTCGGGGCAGGGGAATGAGGCAGATGAATGTATCACGCTTGCCACAGCCCTCATGCCTGATTCGCCTTGGTTGCCAGCCTCAAGATAGATGGTTAATGCCAGTATAAGTATGTTGTTCATTCCCCGCCCCTCAGCTTGCAGTGTCGTTGCATAGATCACACGGATTTTTCACCTTAATCATAGAGTCCTCCTATTTCAGCCATAGCCAGAGCCATCATCATAGCCATAGCCATTGCCATAGCCATTGCCATAGCCATAGCCAAAACCAAAGCCAGAACCATCGCCATCGCCATAGCCATAGCCAGAGCCAGAGCCAGAGCTAGAGCCAGAGCCAGAGCCAGAGCCATCGCCATAGCCAGAGCCATAGCCATCGCCAGAGTCAGAGTTTATCGCTTCCATATCGCAACTCCTTCTATTTCAGCCATCGCCATCGCCATCATCATCGCCATCGCCATCGCCATCATCATAGCCATAGCCATTGCCATCGCCATAGCCATCGCCATCGCCAGAACCATAGCCAGAACCAGAACCAGTACCATAGCCAGAACCATAGCCATCGCCAGAACCAGAACCAGTACCATAGCCAATACCAGAGCCATAGCCAGAACCATAGCCAGAACCAGAACCAGAGCCAGAGTTTATCGCTGCCATATCGCAACTCCTTCTATTGATTTCCTTGCCTTTTCGGTGCAGGGAATGATCTCTATTGCCTGCGTGAGCGTTATAGATTTTACCGCACAGGGGAATTTGCAGGAAGCTGGATTTGACACACCATCAACTGCCAACTGCGACAAACTTGCCGCTCCGTCCCAATACCAAAGTCTACGGGCATTGGACATTTCCACTTCCATTCCGTTTCGTTTCTCGATGTTCCCTGCGAACACACCAGCCGAATAAGTCCGCACAATGAAATAATCTTTCAATATGGGTTCTTCTTGTTTGATTGAATCTTTCCGCACATACTCTATCCCGTTGATACTGACTTGATCTACTATCTGTTGCATTTTACTGCTCCTTTCTTGTTTTTCTTCTTTCTATTTTTTCTGTTTGGTCAAAAATAACTATTGCACTTGGGAATGGTGCTGAATTTTTACTATCACCAAACTTTAACCGCCCCTTGCAAAAGCGAATCTCTTTAGCTTTCATAACATATTCATGCCACCACTTTGTATCTGTTCTGCTTGGTATCAAGCAAACGACTATTTTTCCTAATAACGATTGCTGGTAAGCATATTTTATCCATGTCTTAATTTCAGAATACGGGGGATTGCAGAATGTTCGTTTTCCCCATTGTCTTTCTAAACCACCCTTTGCATATAATGGGCAGGGATCATCGTTAAAATGAAACTCCTTATTAAGTGCTGAATATAAATCAAGAGGAGTAGTCCAATGGTCTGAGGCTGAAGAAAATAGTATCCTATTCATTCCGTTGCCCCGTTCCAGACGAAGCGACAAACGTCACATTGTCCAGTAAATAAATGAACGCATAACGAGCATTTAGCCTCATCGTGATATACCTTTTTCTTGAACGCCTCATACCACTCGTTGCGCTTGGGCTTGTGCTTGGATTTTGGCTTGTGCTCTGGGCAATATGGGATGCAGGGAATAAAAGTCGCACCTGCCGTACACATTGGCTTCGTGCAATTATCT
>Ga0172371_10010211_pt1 | contig 12729 bp, 10 predicted proteins | sample Lak12m_FD_114543 | JGI IMG/M metagenome (GOLD analysis project Ga0172371, IMG submission 114543) | Freshwater microbial communities from Kabuno Bay, South-Kivu, Congo - kab_022012_12m | ecosystem: Environmental > Aquatic > Freshwater > Lake | place: Democratic Republic of the Congo: South-Kivu... | reverse complement strand
GTTAAAAGCAGAACTAATTGAGAAGAACGGGTGCCGTTGTGCCATCTACCTGGAGGGCTTAGACGAGAGAAGCCTACAAATTGACCACAGGATACCATTTGAGGTCGCCGGAGACGATGCCGAAAACATGGACGATCCAGATTCCTACATGCTTCTCAGTGGTTCTGCCAACCGCGCAAAGTCCTGGTTTTGTGAGCATTGCGCGAACTGGCAGGAAACCAAGGATTCTGCGATATGTAGGCGGTGCTATTGGGCATACCCCGATGATTACGATCACATAGCCATGCGCCAAGCGCGACGGGTTGACATTCTTTGGTCGGGTGATGAGGTTGCCGTTTACGACCGGCTCAAGAAGCGGGCGCTGGAACTCCGGAAAGACATTCCGAAGTATGTCAAGGAAATCATCGAGAAGCACCTATGAGCCCCAACAATCCGCTGCCGCTCCGTTCACACCGGTAATTCAGAGCGTTAGGCGCCAAGGTAAACAATTGCATCTAACAAGTGGCTGCCGCCGACGCGCTACCGCGCGCGGCAGAGCGTCGGTGTTTGGTGCAGAAACACATCATAAAGTATAAAGGAGAATAGAAATGGGATCACTATATCTTAACCGACTTTCTGCCGGAGATCGCGAGGAACTGATAAAAAAGCTCCACCAGACGCAGAGAGGAAAGTGCTTTATATGTGAGACCCCAATAGACCTTGTGCTACACAAAGATGCCATAGATATAGATCATGTCGTTCCAACGAAACTGGGCGGGAAAGACGATTTGTCCAACTTTGCTTTGACTCATTCCAGCTGCAACCGCTCTAAGCAGGCTGCCAATCTTGAAGTTGCTCGGATTCTACAGAGATTCACTAAACTGAAGGAAGAGACGGGCAAAGACAACCGCAACCCCAATTTGGATGATGTTTTTCGTTTGTATGGTGGCTCGAAATACCAATTAGCAATTGAGTGCATGTCGGATATGATTCAATGTTCTTTTCCCGATCTCGGCAATAACGATGTCCTCAATTTCCCACTATACACCGACGAACTAAACGGATTTAAGTATTTCTTTGCAAAACTGCCGATCGAGTATCTTCATCACGATGAGAAGATCAATCCACGCTCTATCGGACAGAACATCTCTAAGCTCGTGGAGGAGTTCTATCATAAACGCCCTCAGCTGCACATATCGCTGGGGTGGATTAGTGTTAACGAAAATCATCGCTCTTCTGTCTGCATTTTCGACGGGCAGCATAAGGCAGCAGCTCAAGTATTGTTGGGTATTAGGGAATTGCCAGTCAGGGTATTTGTGGACCCCGATTTTGACACCTTGCTTACGGCAAACACAAATGCAGGAACAACCCTGCGCCAAGTAGCTTTTGACAAGTCTGTACAACGCCACTTAGGGAGTGCTCTTTATATCGACCGTGTGGACCGTTATAAGAAAGAACTGAATCTTGATGAGGAAGACTTTAATTTCTCTGAAAAGGACCTCATGAAGTTTTTCAAAGGCGAGTCCCGTGAGATGAAGCGTTACATACTTGATGCGGTGAGGGACTCGATTACCCACAATCCAGAAAACAAACTGAAAAGCTACATTGATTTTGGTGGTCGTGCTAAAGAACGTCCTCTGTCATATTCAACTATAGAAAAAACCTTCTATTCATTCTTCATCTATCAAGAAGTATTGGAGACTGCTATAAATTATCAGCTGGAAAACGGTGAAAATCCCCGAGAAATGGAGAAAGAGCAGATTTTGGAGCTGATGAATATCATCGCTGAGGAAATCTACATTGCCAAATATGATGACGACATCGGTACATACCGCATAGAAAATAGGCTGCAAGAAGGAGAGACCATACCGCTTGACCATGTTAGAGCTTTCCGCATGAGTAAGGAGGAAATCCTCTGGAATTGGCTGAAATATGTGTCCCAAATTATTCAGAACTTCTTCATTATGCAGGGCATGCCAATCGATGGAAACAAACTTTTTCAGTACAAGTTTCCCATTCCTCTTTGGGAAAGAATCAGAATGTTTGTCCGGAATTTTAACTCCATGGCGCTATGGTCTAACACCCAGCTGTCAACGACAGTTTTTGGCGGAAAACAGAACCACGAATATTGGCAACACATATTTGAAAAAGGAAGAACACCTCAAGGTCAGCAGGTATTACCGGAACCGATAAACCTTATGAAAATGATATAAGGCAAACAAGGGCATGCACCAGATTGCCATTCCGCTGCCGCTTCATGGCAACTGGTGCTCCCTGGCTTTAGCACTCTTACAATCATCTACAATTTGACAAGCAAGCCAAGAATGCCAAAAACTTGGTTGTTCAAAGGTCTCAATAAATGGAAAGTGTTTCCGTCTATATCGACTAATATGATGGCATGAGAGCTTTGCATAATACAACAAGCTCACCAATGCGCCCGAACAAGGCGCTGCAGCGGACGGCAATTCTGCTGCACTACATTGCCGCGCTGTCGGTGAGCTTGGTCGTCCGGTGTCATCATAAGGTTTGTAGGCGATGAAGCGATTGATTGATCTTTCCAACAAAGAGGCAAGAGACCATTTTCTGAAGGGCAGCAGCTACTTCAATGGGGATTTGCCCAAATACATCAGTTTCGAACCGATACTGAATAAAGTCTCGGCAGTGCTTCAAGGTGGAAACTACGCTCAGTTCAAAGGCAAAGATCCTCCTAATAAATTTCCGAAAGTAAATTACAACTTCATTGCAAACAAGGACGGAAGATTTTCCTGGAGGCCCTTAGAGTTGATGCATCCGGCCATCTATGTCTCGTTAGTGAATGTAATATGTGAGGAGAAAAATTGGGAAAGCATAGGAAAACGGTTCAAGAAATTTAAAGGTGGTGTAGTTGATTGTTGCAGTGCGCCGGTGATGTCAGTCGATTATCAGACTAATGTTGCGACTCAGATCAAAAGTTGGTGGCAGAATGTCGAACAAAGGTCGCTGACCTATTCACTGGAGTTCAGTCATCTTCTTCATACTGATGTGACTGATTGTTATGGCTCCCTGTACACCCATAGCATTGCCTGGGCGTTGCACGGTCTAGAGCAGGCAAAGAATAATAGGGGCAATAACTCTCTTCTGCTCGGCAACAAAATAGATTCACATATCCAAGCTAGCCGTTATGGACAGACCAATGGAATTGTACAAGGGTCTGTCCTCATGGATTTCATCGCCGAAATCGTCCTTGGATACGTCGACGAGCAAATCAATGATGAATTAGGTGGCAAAACGGACGACATCCGAATACTTCGATACAGGGACGACTATAGGATTTTTGCAAATAACGACGAGCGAACAGAAGCGGTCCTAAAGATAGTCAACGACAAGCTGCGAGCAGTAGGGATGAAGCTCGGAGTGTCCAAGACATTTTCCTCTCGAAATGTAGTGGAAGGGTCGATCAAGCCCGACAAATTGGCAGGGCTCGATTTACAAGACCTTGGGCCATCTAACGCAAAGACGATCCAAAAGCAGCTCTTGAGACTGCATTCCTTCGGCCAGCGGTTTCCAAATAGTGGAGCTTTGCGAAGGTTAGTAGGTGAGATTCACACCAACATTTCAAAGAATGCCAAATCAAAGAATGCCAAAGCTCCCGACGATCTTGATGTACAGGTTGCTATTGCGACAGATATCGCGTTTGTTTCACCGTCAACATTTCCTGCTGTGGCGGGCATTCTGAGCCAGCTACTATCACTTGCACCGAACAAAGAAAAGGTGAGCTTGTGGAATATGGTGTGCAAAAAGATGGCGCGAGTCCCATACAACGGTTACCTTGAAATCTGGCTCCAGCGTATTGCGCGATCAGAGGGCGTTGGCATTACATTCGAGAGCAATGAGCCTATTTGTAAGATTGTGAACGGAGAATCGCCTCAACTCTGGGAGTCCAGTTGGATCAGAGAAGGCGAACTCAAGGAAGCTTTAGATGTCAGCAAGATTGTTGTTGATGCAGGCGAATTACATAAAGTGATTCAACCCGAAGAAGTTGAGTTGTTCAAGAAAAATGCTTGGACATACTACTAGAAATGCGCGGTGATGTATCTTTGGCAATGACGCCGAACCTCTCGGTCAACCGGACCGCCCGCAAGCTGCGCTTGCGGGTCCCCTTCGCGCTTCGCGCTCCGGCGGCAGGTTAGCTCAAATGTTATGAGTATAAGGAAAACCAATGGGGAATGACCTCGTTCTAGTGGATTTAAACGCAAACCAGATCGCCGCTGCCAAAGAGACAAATGGAAAGCGTAAGCAGATTACTCACGCGCTTGTAGTTGGAAATTACGGGGTTATGTTCGGCACAGAAAAGCAATGCATGAAGTATTTCTCGGTTTGGAAAGATATCTTCAATGACCTATTTGGAAAGTGCTACGAAACTTGCCAGTCCAATCTCGTCACCTACACCTGTTCAGGTGATGTGATAATGGATCTAATAGAAGAATCCGATAAACGAAAACCCAAGGTAGATTTCATCGAGGAAGCGATGGGGTGCGAGAAAAAAGGTTTTTGTCCAAAGTTGCTTGGCCGCTAGTAAAACTCATAACCAGTAGTTGAAACTCGTTCCGACCAGGAAGGGTCTCAACCGGATGCCCTTTTCTCTGCTTCGCTACAAAAAGGTTGCCGCTGAACAATGATGTTATGTGCGTCAAGGGGGTTTCTAATGGCAGAAAATGATAAAGAGCGCACTTTAGCGGATATGGAAAATACCTTTTACGAGTGTATGAGCAAAAACACGGTATTATCAGCTTTGAATAGATCCGCATCAACACTTGAGAACCTTTCTGAGAATACTGACGCCCTTACGCGAGAACTTATTAAAGCGGCGGCTAAATATGACAAATTTGTGTAATGTATGGGATAGCGCTCATAAGAGGGTTTATTTAAATGTATATATAAATAACTTATTGATTATACTGGATTCCCGCGCTCAAGGGAATAACGGAAAAGGGCAGGGATGACGAGAGATGGCGAAATATGCGGGAAACATCGGGAAGGATCTTTTGCCATGTTCAATTGCCGGATTAATAACTCAAAGGAGTTTCCCCTGCCAAAGAAAACAGGATTAACGCTTGAGCAACATGAAAAACTCGGTATTGAATTACAAGCAATGAGGGACAAACTAATAAATATTTCGGTAGAACTCAGCAAAGCATACCCTCAAAAAATTTCTAATGTTTCATCTAGGGCAAGCAAAACAATCGATATTTTGCGCAGCGAATTAGATGATAAAGTTTGTCAAGAAAATCCCAGCCTCGAAGAGGCAATAAAGATTTATTATCGCTCTAACCGGTAAAAGTAGAGGGACGCCTTTTACCTTTACACTTTTAGATTTTTGCACAACGGTATGCTTGAGCCTCTCCCCATCGGCAAGACAAGATTAGGGCGTCTATTGGGTGCATCATAGGGTTGCCCGATGGCGGAGGGAATATAATCCCTCTAGAACAACATGCACAAATTGCGCAGGCTTTCGAACACAGCGAGCACGAGGAAACAGGTCGAAGGGCGGTGCTAATCGTTATTTTCTGCCTTGATATAGCGATGTTACTTTGATTTCCGAGACCCTACAAATAGGCTTCGTTGGTTTTTCCATGGTTATAAACTCATCGACATTGGCAATAATACCCGCACCAACATGGAGAGCATCCATTGGTGTTATGTCATGTAGAGAAGCTAATTCTATTGCTTTTTCTGTAACATATGGATTGCAAGACACCATTTCAGCCGCTTTTTCTAGAATTTCTTTCATAAACGCTATTTCTTCAGTGCGTCTATGAAATGTTGGTTTGGGTAGCACTTCTAACTGAACGAAGTGGCTAACCACCAATTCGCGCCTAGGATCGTCCAACACCTCCATTGCCCTTCGAGAAATACTCTCGTCTCCCCGGAATGCGGCAATCAGAACATTGGCATCAAGATAGGTTTTTTTCATTTTCAACGAGTTCTCCGCGCCGTAGCTTTGTCTCTTCCAACACCTCATCGGCACTCAATAATTTCATGCCCTTTTGAATTGCTTGTGAACGCAAAGAAAGAAGTTTTCTTCCCAAGGGAGTACGGGGGATAAACCCATTCTTTATTGTCGGAGAGAATGCGGAAAAGATTGCCCTCGTTCTCTGATAGCTTGCATCTTCTACAGGGAGTGGCTCGAAAAAGGTGCTGAGGTACCTATTTCCAATACGAAAGGGCTTGGTATATTGGGGCAGTTCTTTTCGGAATTTTGAGATAAAAGCTGTGTTTGTTGCTTGAATAGTCCATTTTCTGGTGTTTTTTTCTGTCAGCAACATCATGCTTGATACTCCTAATATTCGGGGCCAAGGTTTTCTATTGTTTCCCCTGTTAAAAGACCAAAGAACATCTTTTTGGATGATAAATGAACTCTGTCAAGATGAGTGGTAATATAGTCGTAAGATTCATTTTCTTTCATAAGTTTAATGGAATCTATATCCAATAAAACTCCTTTTATGTTACCAGCCTTTCCAACGATGGTTGCCTCTGCTGGTGATACGATTTGAATGATATGAACCAAGTTTCCTTTCTTGATTTCTGTACGCAGTTGTACTGGCTTGGTATCGAAGTCCTGTCCCCCTATTTTTAATTCCAGTTTCAGACATCTTAGGTTGGGCAACTGTTCGAATTCGATTATATTTACATACTTTAGCGAAAAACGCTCCATCTGCTCGATCAATCCGGTATTGCGGAGGATCGTTATGAGTGTTTGTATTTCCTTAGAAAACTCTTTCCATCCTGGATAAGGGTAGCCGTAGCTTACAGATATCATATACTCGCCTATCTGGATTGCTTTACTCCCCCCCACCAATCTTATTTTTGGGATATATTTTAAATTTGGTTCCTGTGTGATTATTAAATCAGGAATATCAGCAGCAGGAAGACGAATTATATTAGGATATTTGTTTGGGAGGGCATTGAAGATTAGCCCGGGAAGTAATTCGGCAACCGAGTTTTTTGCGCTTTTGAAGCGAATCTCCCACACCGCTTCTAGCAATGGCTCTTTCCTCAATTTTGCTGGTATGTTTTCTTCCATTACCGCTTTCCCCATATGGTTTAAACAACACAATAAACTATACCGATCCTCATCATTCTTGTTCTCGTTTGCACGAAAATAAACTTCATAGTGGAGCCAGTGCAGTCAATAGAGTGAGGTTCTCGTTATTTTTTTAGCTGCTTGCTGATTGGCATAGCACATCCAATAAGGGTGGGGAATGCAATTTTCCAGTATAGTCCTTTCGACTTTACTCAACCTCTTGCCGCCACACAAAATATTTCCCCTTTGCTAGCACAGGAGGCTTTAAGGGCTTGCTTTTATGCCACCCGTGTGGCACGGTTTTACCAAAGTGATTTCCAATCTCGTTCTTTGCTTTCATCTGACACACCACAAAGGGAGAAGCCATAATGGATAATAAATCCCGTTTTCTTTTAAGGGCATCTCTGGTCGTTTTGACCATTCTTTGGGGGGGAGGTTATTTGAATAGCTTGGCAAAAAATGCCAACAACGCCAGCGCTTCCCCGCCATCTTCGGGAATGACCGATAGCGAAGGCTACCGTTATTTCCTACAAGAGGTGTTACCTGTTTTGAATCAGCACTGTTTCAGACAGGACAAACAGGGCAATGCCGTATGCCACATCACCGATTCTAGCGCGCAGGATAAGAAAATAAGCCCCGCCGTGCCCACCCCCAACAAAGCCCCCCGTCACTCCCTAAGCGCAGAAGCCTTCCAATCATGCGAGAAATGCCATCAAAAAAGCAGAAAGGAGCTGCTCGGGGAAGCCCCTACCCCGCCTCGACCCCTCGCCTTGGATTATGAGAGTGCCCTCAAGCTTGCCCTGCACGATAAGGCTCCCTTTTCCAAACTATTGAGAACCCCTCTAGCGGCGCTCGCCGGTGGTTTTGGTTTGCTTCATAAGGGTGGCGAGGTTTTTAGAGACACGGCATCTAGCGACTATCAAAAGCTGCTGCACTGGGTAAACATGGAGAATGAAAATGCCGTTCGTCAAGGGCGCGCCCAAGTAACCATCACCCCGGCGGAACAATTCTTTGCAGAGCAAGTGCTGCCTGTATTCGTAAGAAGGAGCTGCTTTGCCCCAAGTTGTCATATCTTCAATCACGGCGCATTCTTTTTGGATCCGGGAACGCCTAGCGAAAATCTGTCCGTTCCCATTGCCGAAAGATTTTCTAGGGAGCAGGTAAAGTTCAACCGAATGGCGGCAAAGGGGCTCATCCAGCATGTGGTGTATCTAACCGGGGATGTGGAGCTCAGCCGTGTTTTGAAGAAGAACATTCCCCTCGAGAAGGGCGGTGTGCTGCACAAGGGGGGCAACAACCAATTTTTTAACGATACCTCTGCCCCCGATTATCAGATAGTCAAAAGATGGCTCGAATTGGAACGGGAAGAAGCCCTTGCCCCGCTCAAGATAGATGGCAAGCCTGTCGATAAAGGGTTGGTGGGCAAGGTGCGCGGGGTTGTTTTTGTCCGCACGCCTTCTCACAACCATCGACATTATTTGGATGTTGGCAAGTATCTTCCCGGCGGCGATCTCTTCCTCCTGAAGCTAGAAGAAGGGGAAACCCTTGCCACCGCCAAGGGAAAACCCATCAATCTCACCGCACGCTTCCATATTGGCAAGGATGCCGATGTGCGGGAACCTGATGTGCGCTATGATGGCAGGGCAATAATCTTCGCCATGCGCATCGGGGAAGAGGACAACCTAAACATATATGAGATACTGCTGGATGAAAATCTCGATTATCTAGAAGGTAGTTTCCGTCGGCTCACTTATGGTCCTAAATTTGTCAATGGCATCGAAGTGCATTACACCGATCCCACCTTCGTTCCCGATCCCCTCGATCAAAACGCCGCGCTGGGAGGGTATAATCTAGATAGGGCGGATATAGTCTTTGCTTCCAACATCGCTGGTGTCCTCGTTCCGAGTATCCCCAGGGGTATCTTGGGGGAGGCGGACGGCGGGGATGAAGAAACCATTATCGATTTGGATAGACCAGAGAAGAATGGAACCTTCGTTGGCAGAAAAATACACATCGTCGCTGGCAGCAATAAGGGAGAATGGCGCTACATCGAGGAATTCACCAACAACCTCTTCGATGCAGATATCAGGCGGTCCTTCCTAAAGGTCGATCGCCCCTTTCCCCAACCCATCGATAGCTCTTCCCTCTATGTTATCGAAGAGTTGCCCGAGCTACTTCCCGGATTTCTCCCCTCCTATTCCGTCTATGGTATGAAATACCCCCCAAGGGGCAAAGAGGAATGGATTTATGAGCAAACCCTTTCGAGAATAACCCATGGCTTTGCCCAAGAGATGGATCTTAGCGTGCGCTCGACGGGGGAGGTTTTCTTTTCTGGACAGCGCTCCTTCGTTGACAAAGACGGCCGCCCCGTTTTCCATATGGCTAGTTGCCGCCGCCATTTGGATACGCGCTTTAGCTTTCCCACCCACTACGGCAACCGGGCGCAAATTCCCATCCTTGCCGATAACCACGAACTTCCTACCGGCATCGATATCCACGCCTATCTCTGCCCCCATACCTTATGGGAATCAGGCGCTTTGGGTGTTTCCGACCATCAGTTGGGTCCCAATCTAGATCCCAGGAACCCGAATGATTTCGTTACCGGGCGCTTCGATGAAGATGGCTACCCCCTGGTAAGCAACAAAACCATAGACAACACTCGCTTTACTTTTACCCAAGGCAATTTTTCCCATCCCCGCTTCCTCTTTAGCAGCAATTACATGTTTCCTAGTTTTGGTCCCCATGCCGTATCTTGGACTGGTTTTTCACCGGGGGGAACCTTTCGCGATCCCACCCCCCTTCCCGATGGTAATCTCTTGGTTTCCCATTATGACAAGCCCATCGACCTTCTAGATCCCAATGCCAATCCTCAATTTCGGCTTTATCTCATCGAACCGGCAAAGAGTTTCCAGACGCCCGGACACAAGGGCAACCCGCAGGTGCAAAAGCTTGCCCTGTCGATACCCTCTGCTGTCGGTTATAGCGATGTGCAAGCCAAGCCCATCTATGTTCGAATGAAGGAGAGAATAAACGCCGCTAGGCGACCCAAGAGCGAGCATTTGATTCGCTACCCGGGCGAGGGGATAGACACCCGTCTTGCCACTTATCTAGAGCGTAACTACCACCTCATCGATGCGATTATGAATGATCCCACCCCGAGTGGGAAAAACATTGCCTCTAGCGCCTATGGCGCCATCGAGCCAATCGACGAGGTGTGCTATGTGCGCATGGTCGAGGTTTTGCCGGTGCTCCCGAAGGAGGCAAAGAAGCTCGATATAGAAAAGATCGCCAACCGTGATCCTCTAAGCACGCTCATCAGCAACGGGATACACCTGCGCAAGCGCATCCTCGTCGAGCAGCCCCTGGGAAAGGACGGTTCGATAAATATAAAAGTCCCTTCCCGAACCTCGTTGAGCATCCAATCGTTGAACGCCGATAAAATGGCGCTGCGTCAATCCGCCCGGCTGTATTTCTTTGCCCCCAACGAATTATTCACCATTTCCCCCGCCCGCAGTGAAACCTTCCAGACCTGCGGGATGTGCATGGGCTCTATCACGAAGAATCCCGACAAGTTGTTCGGTCCCTCGACGCTCTTTAGCGGGCAGTCCCAAGTCGAGGCGTTGAGCCGCAAGATCCCGGCGGAGCCTTTGGCGTATTCCAGCATCGATTTTGTAAAGGACATTCAGCCCATTTTCGATAGAAGCTGTGTTGCCTGCCATGGCGATAAAACACCCGCTGGAGGGCTCACCCTTCAGGGAACAGCTACCGCTTATTACACCAAATCCTACGAAAGCTTGCAGCAGCTCGAGGATCCGCAATCGGGGGCTTATCATCGCAAGAAATACTTGAGCGAGCGCAACGCCCTGGCGGTGGAGAGCTATTTGATAGAAAAACTCTACGGACGCGAACTGAAGGCGCCCCGCCAGCTTTCGGGAGACTATCCCCACCCCAGCATGGCGCTTGTCAAACATCGGGGCGTTTCTGTCTCTCCATTGACAGAGGAAGATAAGATGCTCTTGGTGCGCTGGATCGACCTAGGAGCAACCTTCAAAGGAGGGGAATGATGAGCATCGAATATGGAAGATTGGCAGTAGCGTTGGTGTTGGCAGGGGGTTTTTGCACCTTGATTGCTTTTTCCGCACAAGGGGTGGGTAGTTCTCCAGCTGCCGCCGCCTCTGCCGCTATTTCTTCGACGAGTGATGTTTCCGCGATGACGGGTAGCCCTTCCCGCTATGGTTTGCTAACGAGCTCGCGCTGGCGCTATGGCGAGCCTTATCGGCGCCAAGATCTACGCCCGGTTGCCAACAACAACCCCTATCCGGAGCCGCAGCCGCGGCGGGAACGCCCCAGCGCGATGGTAATCAACCCCGCTGGCGATAAGCTCTACATTACCCTGGCGGGTACCACGAACCACCCGAGCAACAAGGTGGTGGTTTTCGACATCCCCAAGCGTCGAGTTACCAAAGATATCACGGTGGGAAGCTCTCCCTACTACCTCGCCTTCCATCCCGATGGCAGGCACCTCGTAGTCATCAATAGATTTTCCAACTACGCCTCGGTTATCGATACCCAAAAGGACGAAGTTTGCTTCGAAATTCCGCTGGATTTTTATTGTCAGAGCATCGTGTTCAACAAGCGAGGTGATAGTGCTTATATCTCCAACCGTTATCTCAATCAGGTGTTTTTAGTGCGCATCGATGAAAGCGGCAAAGGCTTTGCGGCACAGATGCAACCCTTGGGGGGATACGATGATAAAGCCTTTTTCCAGAATATCCACCCGCTTCTCAGCGCCTCTTGTGGAGCTGTCCAATGCCATGCGCGTAACATCAAGGGCTTTTACGCTGGTAGTGATAAATTATTGGCGTTCTTTTCGGCTATGGAAAATACGCTACCCGGAGATCCAGAAAAAAGCATGATGCTGAAGGCAACGCGGAGCCTCAGCGAGAACGGTTTTGCCAACGATTTGTCCGGCTCCCATTTTCATGCCGATGGCAGGGTCATCTGGAGCAAGCGAGACGAGGCATACCAGCGCGTTGCCGATTGGATAAAGCAAGCCTCCCTTGGACCAGGAATCCCGGTGGGGAATTTCGGCTCCAAACCCCGCAGCATGGCTTTGAGCCGAGATGGGCGTTATTTGTTCGTTGGTAATTTGGGCACCCAGGATGTGGTAATTATCGATACCAAGAGGAACAAGGAAATTGGCGCCATTTATCTGCAAAATGTCGTTACCGATTTGAGTATCCACTATGATGCCCAATCCCAGAGAGAGTTTCTCATCGCGCTTTCCATGGGAATAGGCTTTGGTGCGGCAAAGGAGCGAGACCCGCTGGGGGGAGAAACAACCAACACCAGCAATCCCGCCGCGCAATACACCCTGCTTAGAGATCTAGAAACCACCGATCCCCTCCCGTTGGAGCAGCAGTGGGTGCTGGGAACTTTCGATGCGATAGACGGTACCGCCGCCAGCAAGATGTCGGATATTCAAAACGATGTAACGATAATAGATATTGGCGCCCTGGATTACCGACCACATGCGGGCAGAAACACCCCCCTCGATTATGCCCTAAAGGCAAACCGTTACGAGGCGCATCGCCACTGGGTGCGCTATACCTCGGACTCGGCGGAGGTTCTGCCTCAAGATTTTGCAGGGGACATCCCCCCGGATTTACAGCGTGTCGTGGGGGCAT
>Ga0172371_10010210_pt1 | contig 12730 bp, 19 predicted proteins | sample Lak12m_FD_114543 | JGI IMG/M metagenome (GOLD analysis project Ga0172371, IMG submission 114543) | Freshwater microbial communities from Kabuno Bay, South-Kivu, Congo - kab_022012_12m | ecosystem: Environmental > Aquatic > Freshwater > Lake | place: Democratic Republic of the Congo: South-Kivu... | reverse complement strand
TTATGTCGATAAGCTCTTCCTTGGTTTTATCAAAAAGGATAGTCGGCTTATTCACAAGTTTATTATGCACCTAATCCGTGGCTGTGTAAATAGTTTTTCGCTCAATCGGCTAAACTAATACAGCTGGGGTAACTTGCCGCAGGAATTCTGCAGCAGTTTCAGGAAGTGCGGTATTGATAAACATGCCTGACCCAAGTTCAAACCCTGCGGGCTGGCTTAATCTTGGGATAACGCTTATATACCAATGGAAATAATCTAGCCCTCTCTCCCCTACCGGTATAGAGCGGATAGAATAATTGAAGTCAGGATTGTCCAGGCCATAATACAGTTTGCTCAGGGTAGTTTTTAAATTTTTGGCCAAATCGCTTATTTCTTCGTTATTTATGTCAGAAAAAGAAACACTGTGCCGACGCGGAAAAATCCAAGTCACAAAAGGCGTAAACGCCGCATAAGGCATGAAAGCAACGAAATGCTCGGTTTCTAAGACTATTCGTGTTTTTTCCTTAAGCTCACTTTCCAGCATCGTACAAAATACGCACTTACCGTTAAAGTCGAAAAAGCTGGCTGCGCGTTCAAGCCGTCCGCGTATCTGCGGAGGAACCACTGGGGTTGCAATTAATTGTGAATGCGGGTGCTCGAGAGAAGTTCCGGCAGCAGGGCCATGGTTTTTAAATATCACTATGCATTCTATGCCCTGAATTTTAGAAATAGCAAGGTAACGCGACTTGTAAACCTTTAAAATATCTTCGACTTCTTCCTGGGTCATAAGAGGGATGCATTTATTATGCTGGGGGTGTTCGATTATTACCTCATGCATGCCAAACCCGTTCATTGAATTATACAAACCGCTAATTTGCCTTTCTTTTTTTTCTTCATTGGAAACCGCCCCGAATTTATTATAAACAGAGCGCACTTTCCAGGAATTTGCATCACCCAACCGAAACGTTTCAAGAGGCGTTTGGCTTTCATTGCCCGGGCAGAAAGGGCAATTTTCTTTATATTCAGGCAAAGGTGCCTGTTCTTTTTTTATTTTTACAAAATCTTTCGGCCTTTTGGCGCGTTCTGTGGCAAGTATTATCCATTCTCCGGAAATAAGATTATATCTTAGTTCGGACATATTAACCTCCTCTACTCGTTCTAGCTTAATTTGGCCTTGATTGCTTCCTGCGAAAGCATGCTCAAAGATTTCCTATCACTGCCTTTAAAGTTTTCAATCGGTTCCAGAATATCCAATTCAACTTCTATGTTTCTTTGCCCCAAAAAATAAGCAAGGTGGGGAATAAAATCCATATCGCCATACCAAAAAACAAGATCCCTGTTTGTTTCATCTATGGCCTTGCCGTTTATCTTTTTATATCTTATCGCAAACGGAACTATTGTTGAATTGCTTACAATGGGCGCTTGAAAAAAAGAAGATTTGAATAATATATTCTGCGAAGAGTTTGTGGTTGTGCCTTGCGGAAAAAACAGGATATTTATGCCGTTTGCAAGCATAGAGCTTATGCGTTCTATTTCTTTCTGCAGGCTGGCAGGCGTATTTCTGTTAACAAAAATGGTCTGGGAAATAAGGGTAAAAATCCCGAAAAACGGCCACGCTCTAAGGTCTCCGCGGGCGACAAATATAACAGGCAATATCCTGCTTGCAATTATTCCATCCAGGTAGCTTAAGTGCCCGGTAACAAGGAACAATCCTTTTTTATTTCTTATCTTATCCAATCCGGATATTTTTATCTTTATACCCATGACGAAAGTGCTGATTACGCTAAAAATATGTATAGCCAGAGAAATATAATGTGCTTTAATTTTGGGAAAAAAAAAGAATAAACAGTTAAGGAAGGTAAATACGAAAATAAAAAAAATAATCTGAAGGAATAAAAACAGAATCTTAAATGTTTTGATCATTAAATTTTTTTCTGTATGAAATATTCATCTTCTCCACGTCAAGCATCATGAAAAAATCTACTGTCTTAAAATACCCGTCAAAAGCTGGTTCCGAACAGATAAGCGCGCCCATCTTCAAATAGCCCTTAATAAGCGAAGGTAAACCACCCAAAATTTCTCTAAGATCCAAATTTCCCGTATAAGAAACGTATTTATATATCTTTTCTTTAAGCGGGTACGCCCTGAAATCGTCTCCCGAAAAACAGCCCGCCTTAAAATATGAAACTATTTTGCCCACATAATCAGCATCCGGGTTTTCGATACTGGGGCAGCCAAATATATATTTCACTTCATTCTCAAGCATAAATGAGATTATCTGCTTCCACATAAATTTTAATATTGGAAATTTCCTGTAAGAACTGAGCACGCAGGCCCTGCTCATTTCAAGCACCTGGCCATGGCAATTCTTCTTTATGTTTGTAAGGTCGAATTCCGTCTCTGAATAAAAGCCATTGTGCTTTTTTGCATCGGAGCCTAAAAGCAGCCGGTAGCTGCCGATGATTTCATCTTTTTCATTGTCCATTACGGCAAGGTGATGGCTGAAGCTGTCGAACTCGTCCTCCTCTTTCTCGTCTTTACCGAAAAAAACCCTGCCTCTTAAATGTTTAACTTCATTCAAAAGTTTTTCATCCCGGACAAAAATTATCGAAAATCTTTCTTTGCTGTCTGAATACTGCATAGCTATTTTAAATTAAACCTTTAAACTTAATTCCTTTGTATGCTACTAAATGGTCTTGCTCCTGAATAAGCGGCTGCCTGGTTTTGTAGAATTTTTTATAAATAAATTCGGTAATTTCTTCACGCTGTTTTAAGTTATAGTTATGAATATTCGGATAAAGAAGAATCATCCATACGACAGCCATAAACTTTCTAAAATCATCCACATCGAAATATACGCGGTTGGTGCGTAGCCGCACCTGTGCTTTCTTAAATGCCGGCTGATTTTGTAATTTTTTCTTAAAGACGCAGAGATCCTGGTCGTTATGAATACCGAAAAATTTACCGGCAAAATGATTATAAAGCCAGGTTGTTGTAAACTGGCTGTTGCTTACTGAGCTCATAAGCACGGCGTGTATTGCGCCCTGTTGCGCTAAAAATTTGGAATATAAATTCTCAAAAATATTAAACCAATTGCGTTCCCAGCAATAATAAAGCGAATGATGCAGGGTAACCATATGAATTTTGCTATTATCTAATTTATTCTTGAAAAAATCTTTTCTGGTTTTTGCATTAAGAAAAATTTTGTTATAATCCCCTTTTATTGTAATTACGTGATCGGTGCGCTGGCGCTTTATACGCTCTCTCACAATATTAAGGGCGCAATCGTTTATGTCGAGAAGATAAAGCCCTCCGCGAAAAGCGGTTTCCAGAATTCTAAACTGCGGTTCATCGCTCGAGCCTATAGAAAGAGCCCGCAGCTGTAAATCCAAAGGAAGAGCGCAGCTTAATGTCCGTATTACTTTAGCGAGAACCTCTCCCACGTCAACCTTATCGTGGCTGTAACGAGACCAGATCTTATCCTGATCGCACATATTATCCTGGGCGGCTCTTAAACCGACCTCGATTATTTTTTTATATGACATTTATTTTTTATTTAAAACTATTCTGCAATATCTTCGTTCCAGAGCAGAGGATTTTTTTTAATAAAACTACGCATCATATCTTTGCATTCCTTCATATTCAAATTGATAATTCTTAAGCCGCGGCGCCTTGAGTAAGTTTCCGGGCCCTTAAAAGTTTTATTTTCTCCTATAACCGCCAGCGGTATTTTATAAAGCAAAATTGCCCCTGTGCACATATCGCAAGGAGATAGAGTAGAATATATAATACATTTTTTATAATCGCTGGCCGGCAGTCTTCCGGCACAATTAAGGCAATCCATCTCAGCGTGCAGAATCGCTGAACTTCGCTGTACGCGTTTATTATATCCGCGGCCGATAATTTTACCATCTTTAACCAGCACTGAGCCAATAGGGATTCCGCCGCTTTTTGCCCCGAGCCCGGCCTGGTTTATCGCCTCTTTCATAAACTTAATGTGCGCCTTTTTCGTAATTTTATATGCCATCTTTACCTGCTTACATATTTATGTCTATGGAAAATTCGGCATACCCGCCGTTTTTGACGCTCAATTTACCATCGATATCCCGATATCTGATATAACGGTCAAATACTCCTCCGCCGGCAAGCGTTACAGATACAAATTTATTAATCTTGTACCCCAAACCTAACCCAACCCGCATGTCGTTGTAAATTAAAACCACGTTCTCTGAATCACCATGTTTTACTTCATATTCAGCACCCAGGGGAAGTTCCATTTGCGTAAAAATAGTAAGCCTGTCGTTGGGCGAATAGGCTATGCTGGGGTCATCTGTTGTAATATTAAAAACCCATTTTTCATTTGGTTTATAAACAAATCCGGCAACCGGGAAAAATTTGTCTTTATAATCAGGAAAAAATGCTAAGCCACCCACAAAAACCCATTTATCATCCGGTTTATAAATAAGAAAAGTATTTACCGGCATCCTGAAAGAAGATGTTTCAAATCGCCAGTCATCCCTGTAGACAGAAGGACTCACTCCCAGATTTATGTAGGTTTTATCTAAATTAAAAAAAGGCAAAACCACATCTAACCCTGCGCTTAAGCCTGTTAAGTGCGATGGTAAATCAAGATTGGAATTTTCTTTTATATCGATATATTCGCTGGTTAAAGAAAATGTAAGAGGTATTTTTTCAAAAAGTTTATATTCGTAAGAATAATCAAATTCAGATTCTATAATTTGAATACGTGAATTACCGTCTTTTGCTCTTGTAGAAGGAAGAAATGTCAGATACGATTCCACTTCATGTTTGGCGAAGGCATCTTTGAGGCTATCGCCTTCTTTGAGAATGGCGCCTTCTTTAACCGGCAAAGAATCGTGCTGCGGGGTAAGTTTGTCGGGTTCGGCTGGAGGTACTGTGCTGATTTCGCTGCTACGGCCCTGCGGCAGGCAAAAAGCAAAAGTTTCGGCAAGAAAAATGGAAACAATTAAAACTGACCCTATGTATTTCTTCATAAAATAATTATTTTTTAATTATACCAGAAAGTTAATGAGGCAGCAAATTTTCTGTCAGGAAGCAAGGAAAATTTGCGTAGCCGAATTAACCCCGCACCTTTAAGCATATTCTTTTTCGAAATAAGATAAAGGTGCGGGGTTAATTCACAGACGCTTCGCTATAATTTACGGCCGTCTTGAAACGGCCGTAAATTATCTGTTCATTAACAAATAGTTTGACTCATATATTCCATAGCGTTACAATCAAATCAACATAATGAAAACAAAAAAATTATTTTCAATAATTATACTATCGCTTGCGGTTATTATCTTTATTGCCTACGCATCCAATCTGCCGAAGTTGTTTAAATTTGACAAAAAAGACGCGCTCGGCGAATGGCAGGAGAAAATATTCAAAAATCGGGTATTATACACAGTTGAACTAAAAGAAGACGGCGGACAGCTTGTCGCGAAAAGCAAAAGTGCGTGTTCTGGCCTGATTTATAACATACGGTTTGACCCCAAAAAATATCCGCTGATCAGCTGGAAATGGAAGGTTTTAAAGTTTCCTGAAAAAAATTATTATGCTAGCGCGCTTTTACCGAAAAAAAGCGTCAGCCTCTGGGAAAAAATTCTTACGGCTGTCGGATTAAAGTCAAAGCCTCTTAAGCCTCGCCCAGTGAACGTGCCTGTTGCAGAAAAAAATGCAAAAAGCGGGTGGCTTGAAAGAGATGATTACGCTACAAGAATATATGTAATATTTCCGAGCTGGATTTTTTCAAACATAAAAGCAATTGAATACGTCTGGAGCGATGACCTGCCTAAAGGAACTATTATGACCAGCCCGTATTTTTCAAACATAAAATTAATTATAGTTGAATCGGGGAAAAAAAATAATGACGAGTGGGTCTACGAAGAAAGAAATATATACGAAGATTATAAGCGCGCTTTTGGCGTAAACCCCTCGGGAGTAGGGGCTATAGCTTTAATGACGGATACGGATAATACATTATCAACCGCAGAAGCTTTATATACCGATATAAAAGTGGGGTATGAAAAATGATTAAATTTAACGACCGGAGAAAGAGATTTTTCGCAAATCCCATGCACCGCCAGACTTTTATGCTTGTTCTAATGGCGGCGCTTGTACCTGCTACTATTGTAACAATCTGCCTGTATTACTTAATCTTCGGCATTACCTCTGCAGAGGTAGGCTTTCCGGAAGCAATTGCTTATAACATTATACCCGCGGCTGAACGTGTAACCGCTATATTGCTGCTTACTGCACCGCTTGCTCTTTTAATAATACTTATATTCGCCTATAAAATAACTCATCGGATAGTGGGGCCGTTTGACAGAATAGTATATGAGCTGGATGCGCATATAAAAGACAGAAGGAAAGGGCACATCAGGATAAGAAAATCAGACAAATTTCACGCGCTGGTTGAAAAAATTAACCACCTGCTGGATAAAATAAAATTACCTGTGGATTGATTTTATCAGAAGACAGAAGTCAGACGACGGAAGACAGATGTGGTGAACCAGAAAATTTTTTCCAACTATTCATTAAAGTATATAACATCGCATTAACTTCATTGTATTGTTTATTTAATTTTTCATAGGTATCTTTTGATAAATATTCGCAATCCAAGGAAAAATCTAACCAGCCTCTTGCTTCTTCACTGGAACCAAAAGCATCATTTAATTGGCGCATAAACACTTGTTCATATCTTCGTTTGGCAAAGCCTTCCCTTATGTTTATAGAGACTGAACGTGAAGACCTTCTAATTTGATCAGTTAATGAATACAATTCTTCCTTGGGAAACTTCTTGGTTACATTAAATATATCCATAGCTAATTGATAAGATAAGTTATAAACTTTTAGATCTTTTACATTTCTTATTTTATTCTCCATCTCCTCCCCCTTCTGTCCTCTGTTTTCTGTCATCTGTCCTCTGATATCTATGGCCTGAGTTAAGGTCAAATCCAAGCTTCCAGTAGATACAATTAACTTTTGCGTTCTCCGTGATTTTTATTTCACTTTCTTCGCCTATGGTAACCACCCCATGCCATATTCCTTTGTTTAAAATCACAGGCCTGTCTAAGCTGAAACAATGTACCTCTGTGGGCTTCTTTTCTTTTGCTAAGTAAAGTATGGTTTTTCCGGCTACAGGCTCAAAACTTTCAAAAGTTTGCGGGTGCTGCTCGAGTTTATTTATAGTTTTATCTCTAACTATCAAATATGCAATCCTCCATCCGACATTTTTTGGCTCTTTACATACTATACAAAAAAGATTGCGCTTTTTACTCTTTGTATGTCTTAAAGGGTGGTGTATCAATCTGCCGAAAGGACTAAAGTTTTTAGTTGTAATTCTTTTAATCATCAATCCTCCTATCGCCTTTTGTAGTGGTCGTAAGGCCTGCCCCCATCCAGTTCCATTATAATATGAGGCTCGCGGGGATACTTATTGGAGCCATATCCATTTCTTGCGGAAAAAAGGTCAGCCATATTTTTCTGATATTCCTTAAAATAATCTCCGCCGTAATATTCGAGGCGGGTGTCCCCGTAATTATAATCAAGATTCAGTTTGTCGTAGTCGGAAGTTCCGGTCCAGGTATACTCTTCAGTATAAGTATTAAACTTAATCGGTTCTCCGTACTTTTTTGTTAACTCATCCTTTAGCTTAGGACCTATATCAGTATTATTCCAAATAAGATTAATTGCGCAAAGAAGCTCTCCGGAAAGTGTGAATAAAAATACAACCTTGCAATCTGAACCAAAAATGTTTTCGTTATAATATATTGCATACTGCTCTTTCGACAATTCTTTTTTATCTTTTAACAAGCTCTCCTCAATAACCTTTAGCGGCGTTCCCCAGCTGTAATCCCTGAACTGATAGGCAAAAATATTTCCGGATACCAAAAAACATAAAGCAAACACTATACAAAAAAACGCCTTGTGTCTCATCGCATACCTCCTTAAGAAAATTATCAAGTTTATGCTTTTATGTAAACTGCGTCACCTGCACATTTAATACAATTAACGCTTGAAGGAGCTATAAGCAACCCACCAGTCAGTTATGCTGTTCAAATTTACAAATCGCCACAACTTTTTCGCACTTCTTGTTTTAAGAAAACGCGGTGCGCGCTTGGTAAACTCGATAGCCTTCTTAAAACCCTGCTCGTAATATTCTTCAGCCTGGATAAGGCATTCAAGTATATCAGCATCTCTTGCAATAATGCTTTCTTTTGTTTTTTGTTTCCTGTATTCTCCGTGCAGCCCTATTAACTCTTTGCATAATTTATCCGGCAGGTTTTTGGCCTGCTCGATAAAACAACGGTCTTCTGCGTTATCTATAGTTATGTAACGCTGTGCCATTTTGTGTAAATCAGTTATGCGCGCTTCGTGTATATCGTTAAACAAAGTAAGCAGAATTACCTTTACAGAAGAAGCACCCTCCATGCCCGCCAGAATATAACCTATTACAGCGCAACGAAAACTGTGCTCCGCAACGCTTTCAGCGTTCTTAATCCCAAGCACCTGCCAGCCGGAACGCTTAACATTCTTAAGCATTCCAGCTTCAGAGATAAATTGTATAATTTTTTTTATATCTTTTGTATTTTTCATTTTCTTTGTTTATTTATTTCGTAACAAAAAATTGCGGAGGCCGCGCTTACGTTGTAGCTAAGGCTTGCCCCCTGCATGGGTATTTTCGCTTTTATGTCTATATGTTTTTCTACCCCATAGCGGACACCCTCCCCTTCTGAACCGAACACAACGCCCAGAGGAAACGGAATGGAGACAGTATTTAAATCTTTAGCATCAGCGTTAAGTACAGCTCCCATAATCCAGAAGCCTTCTTTTTTAGCTCTTATAACGGCGTTTGAAATATTGGAAACCATTGCCACTTTGATATAATTTTCCGCGCCGCAGGCAATATGCAAAACCGTTTCGTTAACTTCGCAGGCCTTGTGCTTGGGTATAATTAAAGAAAAACCGCCGAAGCAGGCGGCGTTACGCATTATTGCACCAAGGTTTTGAGGGTCATATACCCTGTCCAGAAAAATAAGGACAATATTTTTGTCTATACCTTCAAGCACAAGCTCGTCAAAATCACTGTATTTAAAGTCATCCGTTTCTGCAATTATCCCCTGAAGGTTTGAACTGTATTTTATCTTGAATAGTTTATCCTGGGGCAGTTTCTTGACGGTAATGTTATTTAACCTGATAAGTTCTTCTATCGCAGTATCGTTAAATTTATCCTCAAGATACAATGAACGTATACTTTTGGGGTTTTTGTTAAGGCGTTCGCCGACAGAATTTTTTCCGTACAAATACATACTTTTCTCAATTATCCATGTTTTATTTTCATAGCTGCAATCATTACAACAAAAATCAACGTAACAGCGTTAGCCAAAATTATAGGCAGTTCACAAAGTAACAGCCCGTAGATAAGCCACAAAAACACGCCTAGCCCGAATAAAGAAAATGTAATCAAAGACAGGTCTTTAGTATGTTTTGTTTTTACGGCGCGTATCAGCTGCGGAAGGAATGCTATGGTAGTTAGAATACCGGCCGCCATGCCTATAATTAAGGTTTTCATCGAGTTTAGTTGTAATCGGCTATTTTGATTCGGGCCAGAAACGGTATCTTTTGGCAGTTTGTGCATCTACTACTATATGCATATCGGCTGCAAATTTGAGAGAATCATTTATTGCCGTATCAAAAGTATATAATTCCACGTGCTTACCGTGCATATCTTTTATCTCCTTAATCACTTCCACGAAATCAGAATCTCCGGAAACAAGAGCTGCCGTATCGTATTGGTTGGTTACAGCCTTAGAAAACATATCAACTGCGATTTTTACATCAAGGCCTTTCTGAACCCATTCATGATGAAACCGCACTAACCGGCCTAACCGCACTTCAAAATAAGGTATGTTTACTTTTAGTTTCCGTAACAACTCTTGCTGCTCATGGTACGTTTTTGGATTCTCATCCTTGCTAAGCTCTGCCGAATAATAATAACAACGGATGAGATTACGTCTGTTTACCACCCATTTTATTATATTCTTCCATTCTATATCTTTACGGCCTAAATTTAATTTCGCTCCTAACTCACGTATCTTCTGAACCACATATTCTGCATCAATAAAAATCATCACACGTTCCATGTTTTAACTCCTTTTTAATGAGCACAGCATTTTTTCGAGCCCTGACCGCCCCGAGGCGGGCGTGGCGAAGAAAAAATACTAGTGCGAATTAAACCCCGCCCTTTCTTACCCATGAATACCTTATCCAAGGTATGAAAGGGCGGGGTAAATTCGGCTACACAACTTTTCTCCTCGCTTTGTTCGGGAAAAGTTACTGCCTCATTTATTATACTCACAATTTTGATATTTTAAAAGAAATTGTTGAGCAAATTGACTATTCAATTATTTTTGTTTGGATTGTTCTTAATCGGTAGAATGGGGGCAGAAAAATAAAAAGAGGGTAGAAAAGGGAACGGCCTTTTTTCTACCCTCTTAGATTAATTACTTTCTGAATCCTCCGCCATAGCCTCCACGGCCGCCACCGCCGCCGCCGAAGCCTTCTTTGCGCGGGCGCATTTTTTGCGCTTTGCTTACTCTTAATGCACGGCCGTTTAATTCCTGGCCGTTTAAAACATCTATAGCCTGTTGGGCCTGTTCCGGTGTATCAAACTCCGCGAATCCAAAACCTTTGGACCTGCCGGAGAATTTGTCAGATATTATTTTGACTTCCTTTACGGTAAGTCCTTTTTCTTCCATGAATTTTTTAAGATCTGCATCTGTTACGCCAAACTCCAAATTCCCGATATACAGTTTTTTTTCCTCTTCCATTGTCATTTCTCCTTTGAAAACTTAAATTTTCCCACTTTATGGGATGCTCCGGTTATTAACTTAACTCTCTGCGCAGGGTGCGGAGCGTTACCCTATCACAAGAGGGCTCTACGAACGCTTTTTCTTCTTTTCCCTCCTCTTTTGAGATGGTTTTGTATAGTGCTGCCGTTCCCGGAAATTCTTTACAATCCCCTCTTTTTTGCATTGCATCATAAACCTGCGCAATGCTTTTTCGAAATCCTCTCTTGAATCAATTCTTACTTCTGCCATATTTTCTCCTTACAAAGATTGTAATTATATCAGGTTTTATTATTTTTTCAAGCAAAAAATTTTAGAAAAGCTGTCAGCCGGCAGTTTTCAGTTATCAGCTAAAACCTCAAAACTGAAGGCTGATACCTGGCATCTGATAGCTATTCAATCAAATTTCTGCATCCTTGACTAACTTTCTGTAATATTCTATGCATTCCTTGCAGGTGGGGCCTTTATGCTGCCATTGCGGGTGATCTTTTTTGATAAGCTCAATAAGATACTCTTCTGTTTTGATGTGCTCTAGTGCATGCTCCTGATGGACAGTCCTTGAACATATCTGGCACTGGTATGTTTTATCGCTTTGGTTAACAGCCTCTGCGGTCTTATTTTGCTCTTTACCGGCGCATTTGTTGCAAACTTCAGAATCCGGTTCGGAACGCCTTATATTAAAAAAAGCCTTGCCTATATTAGCCATGAAACCAGTTAAAGGAACCTTACAGATTTTACACCGGACCATTTACATACCCCCTTTATTGTTAATAATTATAAATTCGCGGATTTGAATTTTATGTTATTTACCATCCCTATATTTTTGGCTGAGCCATTTAAATGGTATATCTATGTTAAAATATAAATCAAATTTGCTGGCTGGTTCTTGTTTTTCTACTTCCAAGATATCAAAATTAGCGCCATCTATCACAACATGCCTTTGTATGGTGCGCCTTAAGTTTAATACTTCCAAAACAGCGTATTCCTCGTCAACACTTATAACAACAAAAGCGCTTTTTGCGGACTTGCCGTCCCCGCTTGCAAGAATAGAACTTATTAATCCTACCCAAAGCTTTCTATGTTTATCAGCATTTTCAATATCCCCAATTCTTCTATAAGCACTCGCCAGGCACACCAACAGATGAATATTATATCTGTCCTTTTCGAGGCCAATTTTTGCCTTGTCGATTGCTTCTTTAAATTTTCCTTCCTCCATTAACTGGTCGCACGCTTCCGTTATGTTATGCACCTCTGTGTTGTAAGGATCATATTCCGGTGATTTGGAATAATCTAATCTTAAATTTAAATATTCAGCAATTTTTGAAGCGTCAGCGGCTCGTGCCTGGGTGGAAGGACTTTCAGCATATATATCCCCAAAAAATATAAAATTACAGCTGAAAAATATGGCCCAAATTAGTATAACTTTCCCCATAAATACCCTAGTTAAAATTATTCCATTGCTCCTATCGCCTGCTGGATTAAAGGAAGAACTGCGGTTACTTCCGCTTTGTTCATTCTGCCCAGTTTTGCGAATTTAAATTCTCCGGCGTTATCTTTATTCTCTCTTGTAATTTGCAGCTTTTTTTGGCCTTTATTATAAGAATAAACGCTTACCGTCAATCTTTCATTCTCGGTTTCGTAAGATTTTGTAAACAAGCACTCATCAAGACTTGCATCATAAGGCATATGCGCCCTCCTTTTTAATGAGCGCATCAGTTTTTCAAGTGCCACAGGCACGCAGAAAAAATGATAGCGCGAATTAACCCAGCACTAATTTTTGTACCGGCATTATACCTACATAAAAACATTTATACCGAAACAACTCTTCTGAATTTATTTCAAACATACTTTCAAAAATTAGTGCTGGGTGAAATTCC
>Ga0172371_10010208_pt1 | contig 12732 bp, 10 predicted proteins | sample Lak12m_FD_114543 | JGI IMG/M metagenome (GOLD analysis project Ga0172371, IMG submission 114543) | Freshwater microbial communities from Kabuno Bay, South-Kivu, Congo - kab_022012_12m | ecosystem: Environmental > Aquatic > Freshwater > Lake | place: Democratic Republic of the Congo: South-Kivu... | reverse complement strand
TACGGCGCTGCATTTTAGCTCATCAGGGGACATTTTTCTTTGTTACCGGTGGCAGGTTTTAGGCAATGTAAAAACCGATAATGTGGCCTCTGCCTGGAATTCCCGCAGGGCCAAAGAAGCGCGCCTTGATATAGCAGCCTGCAAGGATAACTGTCATTTTCTGCTCAACTGTTTTTTTAAAGAAGGATATCCTTTTAAAATATAAACGCGGCGGATCCGCTATCAGAACAAGAAAGGAACCATTATGCAAAGCAGTTTAGATAAAAAATCTGATTTAAAGAATAAGCCTGGGTTTTTAAAACCGGGTTTCTGCTGTATCGGCATTGTTGATACCTGTATGTTGGAATGCAAGATGTGCCAGAAATGGAAGGATGATCCCGGTACGAAGGGCATTTCCCAGCCGACTACGGATCAATGGAAGATTTTTATCCGCCAATTACGCGATTTGGTGGATGAAGGTTTTGAAATTGATTTTGGCGGCGGTGAGGCGCTAATGAGGCAGGACCTTTTAGAGTTAGTATCTTATGCAAAAGACCTGGGGTTTAGAAACGCGATAGCTTCTAATGGCTACTTGATTAATGAGGATATGGCCAAAAGGATAGTAGATTCCGGTTTAGATAGCATAGTTTTATCTTTGGACAGTTTGAAGCCTGAAATCCATGATAGCATGCGGGGCAGAAAAGGCGTTGCCGAAAGAGTTTTTAAAGCCATTGAATACCTAAGAAAATATTCAAAAGATATACACATAGGGATATGCTCGATAATCATGGAGCAAAGCCTGGACGGCATTATTGATTTGGCGGAATGGGTAAATACAAACAGGGACAAGATGAATTCCATTTTATTTATGGCTCCCATGCAGCAGAATAATACGCCTTGCGACCTGGAATGGTTTAAGAAAACCGAATATAATTTTATCTGGCCAAAAAACAGTAAAAAGGTCCAGGATGTCCTCGATGAACTAATCAGGCGCAGAAAACTGGGCCACTGGATAGGTGATTCTGTCCCGCAGTTAGAGGCCTTTAAGCTGTATTTTCAGAATCCCGCTAAATTCGTAAAAAATAACCCGTGTAATTTAGATAGAGCCGTGCATGCCAGTTCAATTGGGGATATATATTTATGTTATCGTTACGGCGCCCTTGGCAATATTAAGAATGGAGATGACCTCAGGCAGGTATGGAGCTCTCAGGTGGCCAGTAAAGTCAGGGGCGAAGTAAGGCAGTGCGATGATAACTGTCATTTTCTGCTCAACTGTTTCTTTGAGGGCGATTACCCTTTTGGTGTGAAATAATGAGGGTGAAAATAATAGCACATAATCTTATTTTAGCAATATTGAGCGTAACCTTATTTTTTGGCACGTTTGAAATCGCGTTAAGGATTATTAAATTCCACGTAAATCAGACAAGCGGATATTTTAAGTTCGCATGTTTTCAGTTTGTTTCCGATAAATACAATGCCTCTATAGAGCTAAAAGACCCATACTTGTTCTGGAGTAATTATAGATATGAGAACTTCAGGGGGCGGTATCATCCTTTAGTAAAATCAAAAGGCACATTTAGGATTATTTGCTTGGGGGATTCGGTTACTCAGGGTTTTTCATTCCCGCCAAATAATACCCCCCTTAACGGGACCTATCCTTATATATTAGAAGAAATGTTTCGCAGAAACGGCATGAAGAACTTTGAGGTTATAAATGCGGGCACCGGAGGCTATACTTCTTTTCAGGGGCTGCGTTATTTAAAGAGGGATTTATTAAAATACGCTCCGGATTTATTGATTATATGGTTTGGAACAAATGATGTAAAAGAGGCTATTTTATTTAGTGATAAAGAACAGAGGATGCAGAATAAAACAATTGAAAGATTAGATTCCTTCTTAAGCCACAGTAAATTTTATCAACTTTATCGACAGGCGCTGTTTCATCTTGCCTCTTACAGGGGATCTAAGAAAAGCAGGGTTTCCGCGGAAGACTACTCTAATAATTTGAGGGAGATGGTTAATCTAACCAAGAAAAACGATATTACCCCGGTTTTTATTATTCCTTTCCTGAGATCCGGTTCTCGGGTGTTGTCATATAAAGAAATGAAAAACTATAAGGAATATACAAAAATATTTAGCGAATTTTCAGATAAAGAGGCTGTGGTGATGGATTTGAGCCCTGTTTTTAAAGGCGAAGGAGATCTCGATTCTTATTTTATTGATACGTGTCATTTTACCTTGGAAGGTAATAGGCTGGTAGCGCAGAGTATTTACGACATATTAATGGGCAGGGGGATTATCAGTAACGTTAAGAAAGGATATTGAGATGGCGGATCAATATGAAGTTAAAGCGAAGGTGGATATTCTGGGTAAAACCAATATTTTAAAGCCTGCATTCTGCTGTGTGGCTGCCACGGATTACTGTATGTTGCGCTGCAAGATGTGTAATAAATGGTCAGAGCCAATGCCCAAACCGGATGAGCTGCCCTCTATAGAGGAATGGAAGCGTTTTATTACCGGGTTCCGGGAGCTTGTTGATGAGCAATTTGAAATGGATTTCGGAGGCGGCGAGGCGCTTTCAATGCCCGGCATCCTGGATATGGTCAGGCATGCAAAGGACCTGGGCTTTAAGACCACTATGGCGTCAAATGGTTATCTGATTAATAAGGAGATGGCTATTAAAATAGCGGATTCAGGGCTTGATGCGGTCAGCCTTTCTCTGGATAGCCACCGGCCGCAGTTACATGATAAAATGCGCGGCGTGGAAGGCGTCTACCAGCGGGTCATGGACGCCATAGACAATATCACCAAATATTCCAAGCATACCCGTAAAGGCCTATGTTGTATTATTATGGATGAGAATATTGATGATATACTGCCTCTGGTGCATTTTGCCGACAAGAACCCTAAAATTGACTGGATATATTTTATGGTCGTGGTCCAGCCAAACTACAGCGGCCCATTAACCGATGACTGGCGGGATGAATATAAATATCTTTGGCCCAAGGATAAGGCAAAAACCATTGCCTTGCTTGATGAATTGATCCGGCTCAGGCAAACCGGATCGAAAGTAAGTAACAGGGCAGAGCACCTGCGGGCTTACAAAGCCTATTTTAATAATCCGCAAAAGCTGGTCAATAAAGCGCGTTGTATCGTTGGCGGCAGGGCGATCAGCGTAAACTCTTATGGATTTGTGCAGCTGTGCCTTTTTAAGGATTTTATCGGTAACATCCGCAAGCAGGATATCCGGGATATCTGGCGCTGCCAGGATGCGGAGGCGATCAGAAAGCAGGTAGACCAGTGTAAAACCAACTGTCATTTACTTCTTAACTGCTGTTATATAGAGGATGAGCCAACGCTCTATTCTTCATAATCAACCATTATGGATAAAGACCGATTTCTGGAAAAACCGCGTTACTGCTGCTGGGTGCTTAATTATCGTTGTATGTTCCGGTGTAAAACCTGCTATATCTGGAATATTAACGACGATAAGAGCAAAGAGACTCCCTTAGAGCAGAAAAAAGAGTTTGTAAAATCTTTACGGGGGTTTGTCGGTCCGGATTTTGAATTCCACTTATCGGGAGGGGAGCCTTTGCTGACCGAGGGAATAATTGAGTTGATTGATTTCATCTCCTCCGAGGGATATAAAACCAACCTGGTTACCAATGGCTTTCTTGTTAATGATGCCATGGCCAAGTCCATTGTTGCCAGCGGACTGGGAACTATTACCTTTTCGTTAGACGGCAGGAACGCCTCTACGCATGATTTTATACGCGGTATCGAAGGCAGTTATGAAAAAGTAATGCAGGCTATCGGTCATATAGATAAATACCGTAAGAACCGGAAACCCGCAATCTCCATACTTACTATTATTATGGAGCATAACCTCAAAGAACTGCAGGATCTGGTTGAATGGGTTAATAATGATAAACGGCTGGAGATGATCAGCTTCCAGGCGATTACCCAGCCGTTTTGCGAGGCCATGAACAACGATTGGTTTTTTGAAGAAAAAAATAAATTTCTTTGGCCTCAAGATATTACGTTAGCCGCAGCGCTCATGGAAAAGTTGCGCGATTTTAAACTTAATGGCTATAAGATAGGCAACCACCCCAATCACTTCCTGCATTTTAAGGGATATTTCGAAAATCCGCACCAATTCCTGAAGAAGATAAAGTGCAATCTGGGCGATTATGAGTTTCATGTAGATCCTTATGGCAAATCATTTTTCTGCTGCCTTACCGAACCTTTCGGGAACATTAATTCTAACAACATCCCCGATATCTGGTGCGCAGACGCCACACAGAACATCAGGGCTGATGTATACAACTGCAAAAAGAATTGCCATATTATGGTCAATTGTTTTTATGAAGATGAATTATCTAAAGGGAAGTAAAAAACTAAAAAATATCTTTATTAATCTCGCGGTTGTTCTTTGTGCGGTCCTGGTTTTCTTTATTGGCCTGGAATTATTATTGAGGGGCGGCGGGAAGATTTATTCATTTTATAACCCATCGGTCAGGGAAGGCCGTTGCGCCAACAGTGTTAAAGACCCTGCGGTGCAAACTATTCTCTGCGCAGGAGATTCTTTTACCGAAGGTGTTGGCGCCAGGAAAGGGTATGGTTATCCTGAACAGTTAGAAAAATTATTGCGAAAGGGCATAAATAAAAATATAGTGGTTGTCAATAAAGGCATAGGCGGGAATACTTCATCTTTGCTTGCGAATGACCTGGAGAAAGAAATCATCAAATATGCGCCTCAGCTGGTCATTATAATGATCGGAGTTAATAATAGATGGAATTACGAAAAAAGTAGTTATTTTAATTTATACAAAGAGCAGATCGGTTTCTTGGGCTGGTTAGACAAAAACTTCAGCGATTGGAGGGTTACTAAATTAATAAAAATAATATCCCTTCGCGTCAAATCTATGACCGGAAGAAATGATAATCAGGACTTCAGCGCGGAGAGGATCCGGCAGATACTAATCTCCGACGTAAAATCCGGCTCTCTAAGCGCTTATGAAGCAGGTCTTAATTTCTATTCTGAAGGAAAAATTGAACTGGCCAGGGGGAAATATACAGAGGCTTTAAATATTGACAGGAATAATTATGCTGCGTGTCTTCGATTGGCGCTTATTGATATATCGCGTAAACAATATCTTCTTGCAAGAGATGAAATGTGGCAGGCTATTCATACAATTGACAGCAAGGCCTATCTTTATTATGTAAATGTTATTTTTAATCTATTGGATCAACTTGATGATGATTCAATCAATCGCCGATTTGAGTTAAGAAAATTAAATGATTATTTAAAAGCGAATTATAAAGGGCCCGATAAGAAACGCCTTCTCAGAATGATCAAGGCGAAGTTAGATGCCTATGAAAATGATAAAATACTTACGGATGTTATCAATTATGATTTTAGGAAAATTTTGAAAATATCCAGAAAGAGGAATGTTCCCATTGTTCTGCAAACTTATCCTAGAAAATGGCACCATTTGTTTAATAATGCCGCCAGAGAAATCAGCAGGGAGTATAATATTGCCTTGGTGGATAATGAGAGATTCTTTGAAGAAGAGGCAAAACATACCGATATAGAGCAATTTTTTATTTCTGACGGACATTGCAATGAATATGGCTATAGAATAATAGCAGAGAATGCCTATAGAGAATTAATTAAGTATAAGTTTTTACCTGACAACCTGCAGTTTTGATGTGGCATATGTAATTTAACATTTTAGGCAAAGTTACGCGTGATTTTGGTAATATTGCGGAATAACGTATTTGTAACTGTCAAGCGCTCTAATGAACATAAAGAAAATACTACGCAGAATAATATTTATATCTATGCCGAGTATTTTGATTATGTTTGCCGTTCTTGAGATCGGCTTGAGAATAGCGGGGAATTTATATAATTTATATTATAGCGCTGATACCGGAACCAGGCCGGGTAACCTTAAAGAAGATAAGTTCAATATCTTGTGCCTTGGTGATTCATTTACAGCCGGCGCAGGGGCCTCAGCTGAGAATAGCTATCCAAGGCAATTAGAGCGTTTATTGCGGGAGAATATCGATGGAAAGATAAACGTGGTTAACGCCGGTCGGCTGGGGAACACCTCGTCTTTGTTATTAAATAATTTTGATAAAGATATCACTTTATACAGGCCGCAGATAGCGATAGTGATGATAGGGTGTAACAACTTCTGGAATTTTGAGAATAGCAGTTATTTTAAGTTATATAAAGAGAAGATGGGGTATTTTGAGAAAGCAGATGAGATATTGAACCGGCTAAGAATATACAAGTTGATAAAGATAGGGTATCTTGGCTTGAAAAACAGCAAGAAGAAAGAACCGGAGATAATTCAGGATAATAATATCAGCAATGAATCTTTAAGGCTGTCAGCACTTGGAGCAGAGTTATTCCTTGAAGGTAAGTTTGATTCCGCTGAGGGAGTACTGAAAGAGGCATTGATATCAGATAAAAATAATTATAATGCCCATCTGTGGTTGGCGCATATATACAACGCCCGGGCAGAATTTAAGGAGGGCAGGAAGGAATTATGGGAAGCAATACAGGCTATAGACGAATGGAACGATAGCTTGGTTTATGATGTGATTTGTCGTATTCCTGAAAAAAATGATTCTATGGTTGTTGAAAAAGAGCTAAACGAAATTAAGCGATTTATTGAAGCCAAATACTCTAAAAATAGCAACAAGAGAAAAAGCCTTGTAAAATTAATAGATGCAAAGCTGGATTTCTTAGAAAATAAACAGATACCCCAGAAGGTATTAGAATATGATTTGGGGCAGATAGCCATGCTTGCCGAAAGCAGGGGAGTTATCCTCATTTTACAAACATATCCTCATGATGGATCGTCTCTATATGATGTTTTTAAAAGGGTAAGCAGTGAATTTAATATACCTTTGGTAGACAATTTCTCCGTGTTTAAAGAAATAGAAAAGCACGGTAACATAAATGATCTTTTCGTACCTGATAAGCATTGTAATAACAAGGGATATAAAATAATCGCTGAAAATATTTTTGACACTTTGCGCAATCGCAATCTTCTTGTGGATATAAAGAAAAATAATTAAAGCGGGAATAAATGGCATATTATCTCATGGTTGATGATTTTTATGCAGCCGGTTTTGTAATATAAGAGGAGGATAGGATGTTGCAAAAAACTGGGGTTGAAAACAATAAGATAAAACTAAGCTATATCCATGTGGTTTTGACCGTTAATTGTGTATTACGATGCAAGATGTGCTTTAATTGGAAGAATAATGAGCAGAATGAGATTGAAGGCGAGCACATAAAAGCAACAATAATAGCCTTATATGAAAATAATCTTCTTGTGAACGATATGGTAACCATAAACTTTGGGGGTGCAGAAGCGCTTCTAAGGAAGGACACCTTTGATTTAATTAAAGTTGCCGCGGAAAGAAACTTAAGCACAGCTTTGTGCACAAGCGGCTATTTGTATAACGCAGAAGTATCTAAGAAAATTGTAGATTCAGGATTGAAATGTATCGCCTTGCCTTTAGATAGTTCAGATGCCAAGAAACATAATTATTTAAGGGGGGTTGATGGGGTATACGAAAAGGCCATGCAGATAATACAAGAGCATCCGGGTAAAGTAGCTTTAACCTGTACTATTTCCGAGTATAATATTGATGAAATTTGTAAAATAGCTGAGTGGGTTGAATCCAATGATAATGTTGCGCATCTGGGGTTTCAGGCGATAGTCAGCCCTTTAGGCGTAAATTGGGAAGGTGCCCCGAGAAGGGAGTGGATCAACCGCTCGGATTTTGGGCACTTGTGGCCTAAGGATATGAAGAAAGTCAACAGCAATATAGATAAGTTAATAAAAATCCGCAACAATTCAAAGAAAATATATACTACTGAAAAACATCTGAATTTCTTTAAGAGTTATTTTGAGGATCCCTTTAAAATATGCAGAAACGCCAAGTGCAGGATAGGAGATAATGTGCTCACAATTATGAACAAGGGAGATGTCGTATTCTGCCATGATAACGAGCCTCTCGGGAATATCAGAACGGAAGGCATAATCGATATTTTATCCGGCCCAAAAGTCGCTCAAGCAAAGCGGAAGATGCTGGATTGCACGCAGGTCTGCGAGTTTTATGTAAATTGTTTCTTTGAGGAATAGCTGTCCGGAGGGTAATGAACAGGGGTTTTTATATAAATGATATTTATAACCTGAGGGGATGGAATGAAGAATAATCTGAATGATAATAATTTACCGGCTTTTTGCCTTTTGGTGGTATCAAAGAATTGTAATTTTCATTGCAAAATGTGCAACATGTGGAAGAACAGAAACCGGCAGATCGAACGAAAAGAGCTGACGATAGAAGAAATAAAGGGTTTTATAGATGATCTTAAGAACGTAACTACTGAGCCAATCTTTATTCATCTTATTGGCGGAGAGGCGCTGCTTCGTCCGGACCTTACTGAGATCATTACCTATATTCGGGATAGCGGGTTTAATAGCTCGATTACCACCAATGGCTATTATATTGATGAAGAGATGGCCAAAAAGCTGATCAGCTCCCGTATTACCGGTATATTTCTTTCCTTGGACGGATTTAAAGAAGAAACCCATGATTATTTACGCGGGGTCAAAGGAAGCTATCAGCATGTCATGAGTGCGATTGAATTTCTGGATAAGCACCGGGGTAGCGATAAAAAAAACAGACTGAGCATCGGCATTACCATGACCATGATGGAGAGAAATCTGGATGAGGTTATAGACCTTGTGGAATGGGCTAACGCCAATGAAAAAATTAACGATGTATTTTTAAACGCCTGCCTCCAGCCATTTGATTGCGATGACCAGAAAAAAGAATGGTTTAAAGAAAGCAGGCATAGTGAGGTATGGCCGCAGGACCCCGATAAGATTAAAGAGATCCTTGAAAAGCTGGCGGTACTTAAAGAAATAGGTTATAAAATATGTAATCCTCCGGAGCAATTACGCTTAATAAAAGAATATTTTACCAATCCCTATAGATTTATTCATGATCAAAAGGTCAAATGCCCGCGCGGCGACCTGGCGCCTGAAGTAAATGCCTATGGCGATATTAATATGTGTTTTTGCATGGAGCCGGTAGGCAATATCCGTAGAAAGAAATTCTCTGAAGTCTGGTTTTCAGAGGATATGATTAGGGCGCAACAGGAAATAAAGAAATGCAAGAAAGACTGCGATATAGTCGTCAATTGCTTTTATAAAATAGAGAATATTGTAGACCCTGTAAAAACAGAATAATGAAAATCAAACTCATTCGTTTACCGACTTTTTTCCAGAGTTGGGATATTAATTCATCAGAGCTTAATTCCAGCCTCCTGCCTCCGTTGGGTCCGGCACTTATCACCGGCTACTTGTCCAGGCGCGAATTTGAGATTGAGCAGGATGATTTGAATATCAAAATATTCTATGAGCGCCGCTATAATGGTTTTTTGTTCGATCAGGAGCCTTTTTTTGATGAGGTTAGGATCCTGAATTATTGCAAGGGGCAGAGCGATCCCGGATTGGATGCTGTTTTCCAGCAGCTTGAGGAAAAATGCCCGGTAAAGGGCTATGAGGTTATCCTCCTATCTATACAAGAAAGTCTGCGTAACAGATCTAACGTGCTTTTTGCCTCTGCTTATGCGCAATACCTTAAAACTAAATACCGGCCGTTTATTATGCTCGGGGGTTTTGGCGTAGCAGTGAGGCTGATGTATTTAGAGTATGATTTTCCCTGTATAGATTTTTATGTAGTAGGCGCGGGAGAAAAATTATTAGAGATTATACTGAAGGCCAAAAAAGAAAGGCGTTTGCTTTTGTCCCTCGACGGTATTTATTATGAACGGAATAACCGGGTCTTAAGCGCTGATTACCGTAAAATAGAAAAACCGGAGTTTAGCGGCTTGCCTATTGCATACTATCGATACCGCGGGATACACTCTGAATACGCATCTGATGTAAAAGATATTATCGATGAATTCCATCATTCCCAAACACTGGTAATGCCGTTTAGTCTTATCAAAGGCTGCCCCCATAAATGTATTTTTTGTTCAGAGTCAAACGGTAAGCTTGATTTTATTATGGATCATGAAGAAGCTGCGGTTGCCTTAGGGCAGTTACAGGAGGCCTATAATCCCGACGGGTACTTCTTTTTGAATAATGAAATCAACGTTAACCAGAAATATGCGCTTAGTTTGTGTAATTCGATTATAAGCAGGAAATTGAAAATCCAATGGAGTGATTGCGCCCGGGCGGATTTTGCCACCAGGGATATTTTACTTAAGATGAAGGAATCGGGGTGCATCAGGCTTATCTTTGGTATTGAAACAGGAAGCAGGAAGATGCTCGAATATGTTAAGAAAGGTGTCTCTTTAGAGCAATTGGAGTCTGCAATCCGCTGGGCAAATGAATTAGGGATCTGGATTGGAATAGAGATAATCTGCGGGCTGCCGCATGAGACAGAAAGGGATATTCAGGAAACGGTTAGTTTCTTGCAGCGCAACAAAGATTACATCAACCGGTTTTATTATAATACATTTGACCTGCGCGGAGGAAGCCTGTTGTTCCATGAGCCGCGTAAATACGGGATTGAGAATATATTTGATGTTAATGAGGTAGTCTCTTTTGCGGAACGTAAATACAGCAAGAATTTTACACAGTTTGGGTTTGATGAGATTGGCGGCTTGCGCTGGGAGGAAAAGAAAAAACAGACCCTTGCCTCCTACGATAAAGTTGTTGGCGCTATGGGGGGGTATGAGGGATTCCCTACGCTGGAAGAGGAACATTTCCTTTTTTTCTTATACAAGAAATACGGGTATGATTTAGAAAAAATCCAGGCGATATTCCGCAGGGTGGCGCAGGAAAAAGGTAAATACAGGGATAGCCTGCGTAGAACAGGAGTTTTAATATAACCAATGCCTAAAGATAAGATGGAGCTAAGTTTAAGCCTTAATAATACCTGTAATCTCCGCTGCCGGATGTGCAGAATATGGAATTCCGGAGAAGAGGAGAACAAGCTAACTCTTAAGAAATGCCTGGGTATTATTGATGAGCTGTCGGCATTTGAAGTCAAGGGGGTGCGCCTGAGCGGCGGCGATCCGCTTTTGGTGCCATGGGTATTGGATTTGGCGGGGTATATCAGTAAGAAGAAATACCATAGTTGCGCCACGACTAACGCTTCGATGATCAATGAGGCATATGCTTTAAAAATCGCTTCATCCGGTCTCTCTAATTTGAATATTTCTTTAGATTCATATACGCCCGCTATACATGATGCAATACGCGGTATGCCCGGCAGCAGGGACAGGATTCTGGATGCCATCGGCTATATCGCTAAAAAAGGTGCAGGGCCTGAGATAGGTATTAACACCGTTATTTCAAACTTTAACCTTGATGACCTGCTTGTCCTTGCGGATGCTATCCAGGATGACAAAAGAATAAGCCATATCTATTTTATGGCGATTATGCAGCCTTTTAATACTCCGCTTGATAAAGAGTGGTTTTTAAAAGAAGATTTTCGCGGACTCTGGCCGGAGGATAAAGATAAGGTTAGGTACGTAATTAATGAATTAATCGCCCGTAAGAGATCCGGGTATAAAATAAATAACAGTCTTGCACAACTGCGGGCCTTCATTGATTATTTCATTAATCCCCTCCACTTTGCCAGGAAAAATACCTGTAACCTTGGCAAAGAGGTCATGGAGGTTAACCAGATGGGTGATGTTTTCTTGTGCCACTCATATGAAAGCATAGGTAATGTTTTTCAGGATTCGCTGCCGAATATCTGGGCTTCAGAGAAAACGCGGCTGGTGAGAGATAAGATAGGACACTGCAGCCAGAACTGCAATCTTTTGATCAATTGTTATTTTGAGGAGGAAGATGTATAGGCCGCGGATTTGCTCGATTGAATTATTCAGGAGATGCTGTCTTCGCTGCCGCATGTGTAGTATGTGGAAGGTCAGGGAAGAGGACCCTGGACTTGATAAAGATACGCTGGCGCACTTAGCTGACGGGCTCATTTCTGTTATGGATGGAGAAAAAGAAGTTGTTTTAAGCGGCGGCGAACCGTTACTGCATCCGGATATTATTGAAATTATCCGTGAGTTTAATCTTAAGGGGTTTAAGGTAGGAATGGCTTCTAACGGCATCTTAATCGATCAAGGTAAAGCCGGTGAATTAGCGGATGTCGGACTAAGGAGTATCCAGCTTTCATTAGATAGCGCAAATAAAGAAACCCATGATTTCTTAAGGGGGGTAACTGGAGCGTATGAAAAGGTATTGCAGGCAGCCGGATACCTGAGGGCTTATAAAGGCAAGGTTTCTGTCTGTGCCCAGACGGTGATCTCAGCAAAGAATTTAGAAGAGCTTATTGATACAATAGAATTTGTTAAGAATGACGGCCGGTTTAATGCCATATCCTTTATGGCAGTGACCACTCCTTTTTTTGCTCCTGTAGGAAATGATTGGCAGGAAAATGATGAGTTTTCTTTTTTGTGGCCGCGTGATTCAAGGCAGGTGGATAAGATTATTGACCAGGTTATTGCCCTGAAAGCTAAAGGTTATCCAATCGCAAACCCAATAGCACAATTTGAATTATTCAGGAATTATTTTCATCAACCGCGTAAACGCCTGCCAGTGGCTCGATGCCAGCTGGGGGATTATGTTGTAAGTATTGATCCGGCTGGCGAGGTAAGGATGTGTTGTTTTATGGATTCTGTGGGTAATATCCGAG
>Ga0172371_10010207_pt1 | contig 12733 bp, 12 predicted proteins | sample Lak12m_FD_114543 | JGI IMG/M metagenome (GOLD analysis project Ga0172371, IMG submission 114543) | Freshwater microbial communities from Kabuno Bay, South-Kivu, Congo - kab_022012_12m | ecosystem: Environmental > Aquatic > Freshwater > Lake | place: Democratic Republic of the Congo: South-Kivu... | reverse complement strand
TGAAGCCGATGTGTTGGGAGCTCATTTCCTCCACTGCAATTCCGCTGACGTTCGCCAGCGAAAGGATACCCGGCCGCGGATGCTGCCGCATGAGCCCCAGCCCCTTGCGAACCATCGCGCGGTTCTCGCCCTGGATGGGTGCCAGGTCAGCGACTGTGCCCAGCGCAGCCAGGTCCAGCCATTGTTCATAAGATTCGCCCGCTATTGGCAGTGCCGTCAACACGGCTTCAGCCAATTTACAGGCAATGCCCACGCCGGCCAAATCCTTATTCGGATAAGAGTCACCCACGCGCCGCGGGCAGATGACCGCCGCAGCATCAGGCAGATGATCGAGGGGTTGATGGTGGTCGGTGATGATGGTGCTTACTCCCCGCTGGTTGGCCATTTCGACCTCCCGGATGGAACGGATGCCGCAATCGACTGTGATGATCAGGTCCGGCTGCAGGTCGAGGACTTCTATCAATGCATCCGATGAAAAACCATATCCTTCTTCGAATCGGTTGGGGATGTACATGTGCACATCCGCCTGGTACTTGCGGAACAACTGCACCAGTAATACCGTTGCGGTAACCCCATCCACGTCATAATCGCCGAAGATCACAAAGCGTTTGTTTCCCGCGATTGCTTCGCGGATGATATCAACCGCTTTGTTCATGTCCATCATCAACTGCGGGGGAAAATGAGGCTGTTCTGCTGCCAGGAACTCTGCAGCCATTTCTGCAGTTGTGATACCCCGGTTGAAAAGAATTTGCCTGAAAATCAGCGGGTAGGCGTTCAGGTTTTCGCTGATTTCCTGTGGAATCCTTGCGGGTGCGATCCATTTCTTTTGGGTGCGATTCATGGAAAGTTGTAGAAATCCCTTTTATTTCAGATAATAACGCGGCATGCGAGCCGCCAATCCGCAGATTACCTCATAATTGATCGTGCCCCAATCATCCGCCAGATCGGTCGCGCTGATCTCGCCCCCATTCTGGCGGCCGATGATCACAACCTCATCGCCAATTTGCGCTTCAGGCAGGTTATCCAATTGCACCATGCACTGGTCCATGCATACATTTCCGATGATAGCAACTTGCCTGCCCCGGATCAGAACCTTGTTACCCGGCCTGCGGCGCAGGCCATCTCCGTATCCCACCGCGATCACGCCGATGCGTTCTTCTTTGCTGGTGAAATATTTAAATCCGTAACTGACGCCGTGGCCGGCGGGCAGCGTTTTAATCGAAATCAAACGTGTTTTCCAGGCCAGGGCAGGCTGGATGCCGGGCGGGAGCTGCACTTCATGTGAGGGCGGCAGGCCATAGAGAGCGATACCCACGCGGGTCAGGTTGAAGCGGGCATCCGGATAGACCAATGTTCCGGCGGAATTGGATGCATGCAGAATGTCCGGCAGGTGGCCGCCCACCTTGAGCAAATCAATGATCCGGTTGAATTGCGCAAGCTGTTGATCGGTATATGGTTTGCCGGGTTCATCCGCGCAGGCAAAGTGCGTGAACATGCCTTCCAGGTTCAGCGATGGGCTGGATTGGATCAGGGCAATGAACGCTTCTGCCTGGTCGCTGCGTATCCCCAAACGGCCCATGCCGGTATCGATCTTCGCGTGAATGGTTAGAACCTCACCCAATTTCCTGGCTTGTTCAGCATATGCTTGCGCGACCTCGTAATCATACGCAGTCAGCGTAACATTCGCTTTGATCGCGTGTGCCACCCGCAAGGGAGATGTGTAACCCAGTGCCAGGATCCGGCATTTGATTCCAGCTTCACGCAGCAATAGCGCTTCTTCGATGCGCGCCACTCCCAACCACTCCGCCCCGGCCGATACAAAACACGCGGCCACTTTTTCAAGTCCATGTCCATAAGCGTTAGCTTTTACGACCGGCATGACCATATTGCCGGTTATTTTTCGAATGATTTGATAGTTTTCTTTGAGGGCGGATAAATCGATTTCGAGCCAGGTTCCGTAGTTGTCGCTATTCATTTGACCAAGTATAAACAGTTTTGGAACAGTTTACAAACCATGTTTCTTAACGGATAGAATATAATCCTACCCATGTTGAAAAAGACAGAAAAAGAGGTTGCCGATTTTTCTTTCCAAGTGATCGCTGAAGACGGCGATGCCCGCGCGGGGATATTGAAAACGCCTCACGGTCAAATCAATACCCCTATTTTCATGCCGGTCGGCACGCAGGCAACCGTAAAGGCAGTCAGTCCCGCGCAATTGAATGAAATTGGCGTACAAATCCTGCTTTCTAATACTTATCATCTCTACCTGCGCCCGGGTGCTGAAACTGTTGCAGCGTTGGGCGGATTGCATCGGTTTATGAATTGGCCGAAACCCATCCTGACGGATTCGGGCGGATTCCAGGTATTTTCGCTGGGTACACTGCGCCAGATCGATCATGATGGCGTTACGTTCAAGAGCCACATCGATGGTTCCATCCACCGCTTCACACCCGAATCGGCCATTCGCATTCAGGAGCAATTGGGGGCGGATATCATCATGGCGTTTGATGAATGCTCGGATCCATTGGATAAACCCTACGCCGCGCAAGCGCTTGACCGCACGCACCGCTGGGTTGAGCGCTGCCTGAAAGCAAAATCGCGTTCCGATCAAGCCTTGTTCGGCATCGTGCAAGGCGGAATATTCCCTGACCTGCGCCAGGAATCTGCGCAATTGCTTGCCTCGCTCGATTTTCCCGGCTATGCCATTGGCGGGTTATCGGTCGGCGAAAGCAAAACCGATATGCTCGCCATGATCGAGGTCGTCAATCACATCCTGCCAAAAAACAAACCGCGTTACCTGATGGGTGTCGGCACGCCAGTTGATCTGCTGGAAGGGATCGATCGCGGAGTGGATATGTTCGATTGCGTCTTGCCCACCCGCCTGGCGCGCCATCATGCCGCTCAGACCCTGCATGGCAGGTTAAACCTCTCAAACGCCGCATACAGCCGCGATGAGAGCCCCATTGATCCCGATTGCCGCTGTTATACCTGCACGCATTTCAGCCGTGCTTATCTGCGTCATCTCATCCTCGCGCGCGAAATGCTGGCCGCCACCCTGCTCTCCATCCATAATATCTTCACTCTAGTAGAATTAAGCCAGCATATCCGGCAAAGCATCATCGAGAAACGATTTATCCACTTCCGCCAGGAAATGCTATCCAATCTCAAAATTAACAAGTGAGTCGCTATGACATTCCTTCAATCGATCATTCTCGGCATTGTCCAGGGTATAACCGAATTTCTGCCCATATCCAGTTCTGCGCATCTGGTCCTGATTCCTTATTTGCTGAATTGGACAATTCCCGAGCAGGAACTTTTTCCATTTGATGTGTTGGTTCAACTCGGAACGCTCAGCGCGCTCATTTTCTATTATCGCGAAGACTTATTATTGATCCTGAAAGCGGTGTTGAAGGGTATATTAAAAGGCAAGCCCTTCGCTGACCTCGAGTCTCGCGTGGGTTGGCTGACATTGCTGGCGACTATCCCTGCCGTTCTATTCGGCTTTTTTATAAAACCATTAATCCAGGCGGCTTTCAGCAACCCGGCAATCACCGCCGTCTTCCTGTTTATCACTGCCGCATTCCTGGTTGTCTCTGAAGTGTTTGGGAAGAAAAATCGTGATATTGATGACCTGAACTGGAAAGACGCGCTTTGGATCGGCGCTTTCCAGGCTTTGGCGACCTTCCCCGGAATTTCCCGTTCCGGCAGCACCATCACCGGCGGCATGACGCGTAACCTGAAGCGGAAGACCGCCGGCCAGTTTTCCTTTCTAATGGCTGTTCCAATCCTTTTCGGAGCAGGCATCTGGGGTATGCTGGATCTAATTGCGCTGCCGAACACGCGAAACCTCTTGCCGGTTATTGTGACCGGTTACCTGGTGGCTGGAGTTGTCGGGTATTTTTCAATCTCGTGGTTGATGAAATTCATGACCAGCCATTCGATGCTGCCCTTTGCGGGTTACTGCCTGCTGTTGGGAGCCGGCAGCCTGGCGCTGCTCACCCTCAACCCGCCCACCGCAGCCATCAGCTCTTCTACCGCACAGGCGCACCAGGCAGGTGTTTACCAAATCGGTTTTGACCCTGAATTGGAATGGTTATTACCGGTCATGAATAATTGCGACCAGGCTCAACCACAAATTGAATTCATTTATCAGCCCTATGCTGACTACAGTGCCGCAGTAATTTCGGTGGATGCCTATCTTTCTTATGACCTGCCGCTAAGCGGACCCGGTTTTGCTTATCAATTAGGCGAAGATCGATTAGCAGTCATTGTCAACCCTGCCAATTCTTTTAACCAAACGTCCCTGGTGCTGCTGGATTCGATCATGTCAGGCAGATCGACTTCCTGGCAATCCATTTCAGAAGCCTGCGCTGACTGTTTCACCGGTGGATCGGCATCCAACGTCGCTATTGCGATCTGGGCGCTGCCGGGTAATTCCTACCTGGGTAATCTGTTTGAAAAAATGTACCTGAATACGCAACTTTCATCCCTGGCAAAAATCGCGCCGAATTCAAAAACAATGCGCCAGATGATCAGCGCGGATAGCGCCGCCATCGGTTTCCTGCCTGCGGGTTGGATGGATAGCTCGGTGAAAGCGTTAACCATTTCCGATGAGGATTGGGTTGTTCCTGTATTGCCTGTTTTGGCTGCATCCACGGAAGAGCCCGATACCTACCTGAGCCAGTGGCTGGCTTGTGTACAGAAAAGTTTCAACCGCTGAGGTTGACCCCCGATCCTTTTTTAATATAAAATTATCTAATACGCATGGGGCAACCCATCAGGAGAGTAACCATGATCGACAAAATTATCATTGCTTTTATCGGACCAGGGGTGATGGCTGAAGCCATGTTATCCGGCATCTTGCGAAACAAGCTCACCCAACCGGAAAGCATCCTCATCTCCGGACCCCTGGTTGATCGCAATGCGGAATTGCAGGCCAAATATGGTGTGCGGGCATTTTCCATTAATAGTGAAGCAGCGGCAATGGCGGATGTGGTGGTTCTATCCGTAAAACCCCAACGCCTGGAAAAAGTGCTTGAAGACATGAAGGGTCATCTAAAACCGGATGTGTTGGTGCTTTCCATTGTCGCCGGCGCCTCAATCGCCAAGATTGCCCGTAATCTGGGTCACGACATAATTGTGCGCGCCATGCCAAACACCCCCGCCCAGATCGGCGAGGGCATCACGGTTTGGACTTGCTCGAAAACCGTCAGTGAAAAACAGATGGATTTTGCGAAAACCATTCTCAGCGCGTTTGGAAAAGAAATTTACGAGGAAGAAGAAGATTACCTGGATAAAGCCACCGCGCTTTCCGGAACCGGGCCAGCTTATGTTTATCTATTCATGGAAGCCATGGTGGATGCCGGCGTGCATCTGGGTTTCTCGCGGCGCACAGCGGAGCGTTTGGTGATCGAGACGCTGCGCGGTTCTGTGGATTATTACGATACCGGCGCTGAAGATACCCGTCACCTGGCGCGCCTGCGCAACCAGGTCACTTCACCCGGCGGCACCTCCGCCGAAGCCATCTATTACCTGGAGAAAGCCGGTTTCCGCACAGCCATCTCACGCGCTGTGTGGGCCGCCTATCAACGTTCGCGTGAATTGGGCCAGGGCATTGAGAGCCACACACCTGATTAATCCCTTTGGAGCTTATGTCGCATGACCAAGATCAACCCTGACTATCCCTTAGTCGAATTGCATCGCCATCTGGATGGCAGCGTCCGCCTCGAGACCATCCTGGATATTGGTCTGAAACACAACTTGCCGCTGCCCGCAAAAACGCTGGAAGGCCTGCGACCTTTTGTCCAGGTGACCGAGGCCAAACCCAGTATTTTGGACTTTTTCAAAAAATTTGAGTTATTGACGGCTGTCATGCTGGATTATGAATCCTGCCGCCGCATTGCCTATGAGAACGTCGCGGACGCGAAAAATGAAGGCATCGATTACATTGAATTGCGTTTCAGCCCATGGTTCATGGCTGAACGGTACGGGCTGGATGCTGCCGGAATCACCGAGGCAGTGGTCGATGGTGTCCGCAGCGGCGAGAAGGATTTCGGCATCCAGGCCGGGCTGATTGGCATCATCAGCCGTACTTATGGGCCTGAATCCTGCATGCGTGAGCTGGAGGCTTTACTGACCCAAAAAGACGCGATCATTTCTTTGGACCTGGCCGGCGACGAAGCCAACTACCCAGCCGAATGGTTTGTACCCCACTTTAAAAAGGCACGTGATGCCGGTTGGCATTCCAACCCGCACGCCGGCGAGGCTGCCGGAGCGGAAAGCATCTGGCAGGCCATCCGCTTGTTGGGCGCTGAACGGTTAGGCCATGCGGTAGCCGCCCAACATGACCCGGCCTTAATGGATTACCTCGCGGAACACGCCATCGGTGTGGAATCCAATCTGACCAGCAATGTACAAACCAGCACGGTACCCAGTTATATCGCTCATCCGTTGAAGAAATTTATCGAGCGGGGAATCCGCGCTTGTATTAACACGGATGACCCCGGCATCAGCGCAGTGACCATATCGCACGAGTACGATTATGCCGCTGTCGAAGCCGGTCTGACTGACGAACAAATCCATCAGGCGCAAAAAAACGCGCTGGAATGCGCGTTTCTGGATCAATCGAAAAAAGAAGATCTGATCAAGGCAAAAAATAAATAAACACCCTAAAGTTCCAACCTTTTTAGAAGCCCGTTGACGATTTCCTTCCAATCGGTTAGCTTGCCGTTTGTTTTATAAAGCGTTTTCATTGGCGAAGACTCCAGGATATCCCGCACCACTTCTTCGGCTTTGGCGCGCAAGCCGGAAGCGGGTTTGTTCACCAACGCTAGCCATTCCTCCGCTTCAGGCGGTAGATTGGGGTTGATCTCCCCATCCAGGGCTGCCACCAAATCCGCCGCGGCCAACGCGATGCGGCAGTCGGCGATATCCACATCCTCCGCTCCATCCTGTTCAACCACATCCAGTGCATGTCTAATACGGCTCAACCCCCCGCTATCCAGCAGGTCATAGATCCAATCCATTGCATCGTCATTTTCGTATATACCAGGACCCCAATCGGCCATCTATTTCTCCTGAAAGTGATTATAGGCGAATTTTTATTGCGCAGTGTGATTTTTGTCAAGGGCTTGACAGTACTTGACAATACTTGACAAATTTAAAAATGGTAGTATTCTCATATTAGAATATTATGTATTTAGACTATTGGGAGTAATAAAATGAAAATCGACCTGATCAAAACCATGGGAAATCTCTACCAGCAGCCCAAAAAGGAGATCTCGGTATTGGAGATCCCGGCCATGAATTTCTTGACCATCCAGGGGCGCGGCGACCCAAATAACAACGAAGAATATTCGCAAGCGGTAGGCGCGCTATACAGCCTGGCATACGCTTTAAAGTTCTCGGTAAAAAAAAGCGCGCAAGCCGTTGATTTCGGCGTCATGCCCTTGGAAGGCTTATGGTGGGCAGAGGATATGCGCCGCTTCAACCTCGAGGATCGCGGGGATTGGATGTGGCAGATGCTGATCATGCAGCCCGAATACATCACTCCCGATCTGTTCGCGCGCACTGTGGAAGACTTACGCCGCAAGAAAAATCCGCCCAAACTCGATCAGGTAAAGTTCGAATGCGTTGAAGAAGGCTTGTGCACCCAGATCTTCCATGCAGGCCCCTATGGGGAAGCCGAACGCCCCACTATCGACCGGCTGCATGCCTTTATCAGCGAGCAGGGATATGAACGAACGGGCAAACATCACGAAATTTATCTTAATTCTCCACTGCGAAGCGCGCCTGATAAACTGAAAACCATCATCCGCCAGCCTATTCTAAAGGCAGGCGCGCATGCCTAAAACCAAAACGAACCTGGGCGACGCCGAACTGGTTTTGCTCAGCCTGCTGATGGAAAGCCCCATGCACGGCTACCAGATTGAACAAACCATCGAGGAACGCGGCATGCGCGAATGGACACCCATCGGATTTTCCTCCATCTACTATATGCTGGAAAAGATGAAAGGCAGCGGTTGGTTAACCAGCACCCTCGCTCCTGCATCCGGCAAAGGCCCCGCCCGCCAGGTTTACCAGATAACCTCTGCAGGCAGAAAAATTTGGAAAGATGCCGCCCTGTCTGTGCTGAAAAATCCTCAACGCGCATATGGGGATTTCATTCTGGGATTGGCAAACCTCGCTTTCCTTCAGGCAGACGAAGTCATAATTGCGGTGAATCACTATCATAAACATTTGCTGGAACGTCTGGCGCGCGTCAAATCCAAGCTGGGCAGTTATGGCGCTACTTTGCCTTGGGAAGTCGCGCAATTATTCAATTACAGCGTAGCGCAAATTTCGGCCGAGTTAGCCTGGGTGGAGAATTTCCTTCATCAATTATCAGAAAAAAAGAGTATATCAAAATGAAAATTATTCCTGGTTTTGAGTTTCTGCATACCCATCATTGTGTCACCGGTTCCATGCTGCATATTTTCCGCTTCAATCGAAGCCCGCTCAGCGAGGAAATGCTGTTGGGCCTTGGCAGCGGTGTGGGATTCATCTTTTGGCAGCAAAAAGGCAGCCTGCCTTTTCTGGGCGGCCGTGCCAATGTCGGGCGCCAAAATCAGTCATGTTTGGAGGTCAATGCTGCCGAACGCTGCGGGGTGAAAGCGATCCGCCATGCCACTACCAGCCGCGCGAAGGCTGAAATGGCGATGCTGCGCCTGCTCGAACAGAACCAGCCGGTCATGCTGCAGGTGGATATGGGATTGCTGCCATATTTTCCTTTCTATAACCAGATCCATTTTGGTTATCATGTCGTGGCTGCCGCGGGTTTTGATGCCGCCACTGGTGAAGTAACCCTGGCCGACCGCGACGCCAAACCATATGCGGTTCAATTGGCGCAGGTCATGGATGCGCGCGGCTCCACCTTCAAGCCTTTCCCGCCGCAAAATGCCTGGATGGAATACGACTTTGGAGACTCTCACCTACCGCGCCCCGCTGTTATCAAGTCGGCCATCCTGCAATGCGCCCGGGAAATGCTCCATCCGCCAATTAAGAACATGGGAGTGCGGGGTATTCAAACCGCGAAACAACACATACTCGCCTGGCCGGATGAGATGGACGATCGTTCCCTGGCTGAAGCTTGCGCCAACGTGGCTTTGTATATCCGCGCGGATGCCGGAACCGGAGGCGGGTTATTCCGCTGGATGTATGCCCGCTTTTTGGAAGAATGCGCTGAAATTCTGGGTGATACATCCCTCCTGAAAGCAGCCGCCGGCATGAAACGCGCCGGTGATTTATGGGAGCAGTTTGCGGATCAAATTTCTGAGATCAGCAATGGAAATTCGTTAAAAAACAAGTCATCAAAGATTGCCGGAAACCTGGATGAGATTTTCACGGCTGAACAGTCGGCCTGGTCGGTGTTGGAAAAAGGTTGATTGAAAATCAATCCCGGGGCGTGAATATCACGCCCTGGGGATCTTCATAAACAACCTGGTAGATATCAGGCCAGTTATCGGAAAAATAAGGCGGGGTGTCCATTCCACCGCCCTCTCCAAACCAATCTTGTTTCATCACCACGATGTAGTCCGGATTTTTTCGGCGCGTGACGGAATTGGTGAAACCTGCGTCATAGACATAAAACGGCAAACCATTTTCCACCCATACCACCGATGAACGCACGTTGCGCTGGATGTAATCGTAAGCACTGTGATAACCCTCCACCCCGACCGGTTGGGGGAATTGATCGCGCAGAACAAACGCGTTTTCAGGTTTGATTTGCAGGGCATGCCACTGCGAAGCAAAGAAAAACACAGTCAGGATTAAACTGGCGGCCAAAGTCACATAACGCGCAATCATGCGTAATCCCCTTTGAAAAATCCTGTCCGCCCAATCGCCCGCGAGGCTCAACAACAGCACAAACAGGTAAGCCAACATGGCTTCTCCAAAGCGCCAGTTGATTTTGGCAGGCACATCCGTATTTTTAAAAAACGCTGTAACGGGCGTAAACGCGAAAGCGATTTCCAGGACCAACAGGATGAATATAGCCCAGCGATACCGAGGCTTTTTATACAGGCTGAGCAGCCCCAAACCAGCCGTGAATAACAGGATGGCAATCATATTCTTGGGGATAAATTGGTTAAAAAATGGATTATTGATGTTGGCAACGATACTCCAGTCAGAAGCCGCCAGCACCGTTTCAGAAAAAGCCTCCCCCTGGATAAAGAAATTGCGTGCCAACCACAAGGCGCCCGGCAGTATGGCCAGGGTAGAAAAAAGAAATTCCTTTATGATCACGGGGCGCGGTTTGTTGTCCGGTTTTTTGTTTTTTAGAGCGATCTTCACATTAACAGCGCCAGCCAGCCAGAGCGGAGCCAGCACCAGGGCAGCGTTCGGCTTTACGGAAAGCGCAAGCATGGCCGTCAATCCAAACGCCAGCCAATTTTCCTCCAAATTAAACCGGTGATCCTTGATTGGAAAAAAAGCCAGCATCCCGATGATTCCGGCAGCCAATAACAAGTCATTCTTGCCGACTGTATATACTTCAGGTAGAAATACCTGCCAAATATTCAGAAATCGAAAGATCAGACCACTGAAGATCATCACGACTACAGAAAAAAGAAGCAGAGAAGAACGTATGCCGGTCATGCGGCGAGCCAACAGCCACAGCGAAAGAATGAAAAAGAGGTCAACCAGGCCATGCAGCCAGCCGAACAGACTTGTGTTTCCGGTCAGGCTCAACCCATATGCCAGCAAGGTTTCATAACCAAATGGATATTCCCCATATGCGATACTTAAATCGTTGGCGGTTCCCGCCTGAACCATTTCCACAGCTTTTGGGAAATGGTATAAGCCAGCGTCCCACGGGAACCAATCCGCGGCAATGGAAAGCGGCCAACGGATCACCGGCAGCAGGATCAGCAACCCGATCAGCGCAATCGACAGAAAATAAACGATCCCATCCAGAAAATCATCACGCGGCTCGATCCTGTCCCACCTGGTAAATGGATGAAATAAATCCTTGCGAGAGAATAAATAGATGACCAGGGTCGCCGTAACGAATAGCGCAAAGATGATCGAGTAAGGTTTCCTGAAAAAGCCGCTGACCCCCAATACGGCGCCGCACGCAATCATGCCATACAGACTGCTGAGCAGGATGACATAAAAAACCTCAAAAACCTTTGAAACCGATACATTTTTATTCATTATTTTCTAATAACGATAAAATTATAACAATATGTTCGAAATCCAATATTTAAAAATCAAGATCTGTTCAGATTACAATGATTGCCATGCAAAAAGCGACAGCCACAATCATCCTGAAGAATAAAACCCATCAGGTACCAGCCGGTATTCCGCTGCACAAGGCGCTGAGAATCCTGAATATCGCCACCAATACGCATTTGGCAGTTCGTGAAAGCACGCTGATCACCGAAGACGAAATGTTGAAAAGCGGGGATCACATCGAGATCATTTCCGTGATCTCAGGAGGTTAATCGATCCATGCGCTGCCGGAAATGCGGTGAGAAAGCCGTCATCAACATGCGCCAGCACCGCCTGGCGCTTTGTAAACCGCACTATTTGGAATGGTTTTCCGATCAAACCGAACGCACCGTGAAAAAGTATCGCATGTTTTCTCAGGCAGAGCGTTTGCTGCTGGCCGTGTCCGGTGGAAAAGACTCGCTGGCTTTATGGGATGTTCTATGGCGTCTTGGTTACCAGGTTGACGGTTTATACATCCATCTGGGAATTGATGAAAACACGGCTTATTCCGACCAATCGCAGAAATGCGTCCAGGCATTTGCTCTTGAGAGGCATCTGAATTTGCATGTGGTGAACGTAAACGCGCAATTTGGCCAAAGCGTCCCGGAAATCGCCGCGCGTTCCCACCGTGGCCAGGATAACGTGTGTTCCATTTGCGGTCTGGTCAAGCGTCACATTTTCAATCAAACCGCCCTGGACATGGGTTATGCTGCGATATTGACTGCCCATAACCTGGATGATGAAACCGCGTTCCTGTTGGCCAATGTTCTGGAGTGGTCGCTGGAACGCCTGGCGCGCAACCTGCCGGTGCTTCCCGCTGAACCAGGTTTCGCGCGCAAGGTCAAACCTTTCTGCCGCTTCTCCGAACGTGAAACAGCCGCCTATGCGATTCTGCGCGGCATTTCATATCAAGCGGGTATCTGTCCCTTTTCAACCGGAAACAAACAATTGTTTTTCAAGAAAGATATCAACCGCTGGGATGAGGAGATGCCGGGCGCCAAGCTGCGGTTTTACCTGAACTATCTGGCTGCATTGGAAAGCGGGGCTTTCCCCAATCGCCAGGAAGGAGCTGAACAGCTGGAAGCACAGCGCTGCGTTAATTGCGGACAACCAACTACTGCTGACGGATTATGCGCGTTTTGCCGCTTGTTTGAAAAATAAAATAAATCTCCGGATGGTTGTCTCCGGAGATTTTCTTGTTTTGCCTAGGCACTCTCGAGATATTTTCCGACTTCCCAATCGGTGACATGAATACGGAAGTCTTCCCATTCTTCCAGCTTGGCACGCCGGAAAGCGGTATAGATCTCTTCCCCCAGGGCGTTCTTCAGCACGGTATCTTTATCCAGTTCCTCCAGGGCTTCCAATAACGAGGAGGGTAATTCCTTGATGCCTTTTGCCTTGCGCTCATCTTCGCTCAGATGGTAGATATTGATATTGTTCAACGGTTTGGGCGGCTTGACCTTGTTGTCGATACCGTCCAACGCGG
>Ga0172371_10010205_pt1 | contig 12734 bp, 6 predicted proteins | sample Lak12m_FD_114543 | JGI IMG/M metagenome (GOLD analysis project Ga0172371, IMG submission 114543) | Freshwater microbial communities from Kabuno Bay, South-Kivu, Congo - kab_022012_12m | ecosystem: Environmental > Aquatic > Freshwater > Lake | place: Democratic Republic of the Congo: South-Kivu... | reverse complement strand
GCTGCCAACGCTTGATCGAAATGCGCCGGTGTCCGTCCGCCAACGAGCACCGAAGCGATGCCCGGCTGGTGCAACGCCCAAGCAAGCGCCAGGTGCGCCTGCGAGTGGCCGGTGCGCGCAGCCACCGCCTCCAACCGCGCCAGCCCGCGATAGGCATCTTCGTGAAAATAAACATCCTGATGTCCCGGCACCAAGTCGAAACGCGAGCCGGGCTGCACGCCGTTCCGGTGTTTGCCGGTGAGAAATCCGGCTCCGAGTGGGCTGTACGTGACGATAGCGATTTTCCGCGCAGCGCAGAACTGCTGGAACTCCGCGCTCACGTTGCTCACGGCGAGGTTGTTGTTGTTCTGCACCACGCTAAAACGTTCGAGTCCGTGCCGCTCCTGCAACGCCAGCGCCGTTTCGAGTTGCTGGAGGTCGTAATTGCTCGCTCCCAGCGCGCGGACTTTGCCTGTTCGCACAAGAGCGTCGAGTGCTGCGAGTGCCGCCGGCGACTCTGCGGTGGCATCCCAGCGATGGAGATACAACAGGTCAATCGCCGTGAGAGCAAGCCTCTGCGCACTTTCGCCGACGACATCGGCGAGTCGTGTCGGTTCGTAGGGCGGCAGAATCTTGGTGGCGACAGTCACCGCAGGACGACGTGAAGCCAGCCATCTACCGAGGATGCGCTCGGATACGCCCTGCGAGTAAGCGGTCGCAGTGTCGAAGAAGTTGACCCCGTGCGAGTACGCGTAGTCGAGCAGGAGATGCGCGGCGGCTTCGTCAATCTCCCGGCCAAACGTCACGCAACCGAGTCCGATCTCGCTGACTCGCAGGCGGGCGGGAGTGATGGTGGTGGTCTTCAGCGTTTCGCCTTCATCTCGTTGGCGCAGGCGATCACGGCGGCGGCCAGGTACTCAATCTGCTCCTGGCTGAACTTGTAGAGCGGCAGATGCGTAAACGTGTTCAGGAACGCATGTTCGGCGTTTGGGCATGTCGCCGCCATCACGGCGGTGTCGTAGCCGAGTTGCTTCAAGACCGAGAAGCGGTAGAGCGGCGCAAAGTGTGCAATCTGGGTGACGCCCTTGGCCGCGAGCCTCGCCTTGAATTCTTGGATGTTGCCGCCGAGTTTCTTCGGGTCAATCTGGAGAAGATAGAGGTGATGGGTGCTCTGAACCTCGTTCGAGTCGAGCGGCGGTGTGACGATGCCGTCCACGTCCGCAAAACGCCGGTTGAGATACTCCGCGACCTTTCTGCGCGCGGCGATGATCGGCTTCAGGCGTTTCAACTGCGAGAGAAGGCAGAGCGCCTGCAACTCGGTGACGGAATGGTTTCCCGGCGCGAATCGCTCGCCGCGCCACTGGAGCGCAACCACGTCGTAGAGCCAGTGCTCGATGGGATGCGCGATGTCGAAGCCGACGAAGCGCGCCTTTGGGAATTCGCTTCCGCACGCCTCGTTGGTCACCAGAATGCCGCCTTCGCCGAGCGAGTTGACGTTCTTCACCTCGTGGAAACTGAACGCGCCAAAGTGTCCAATGGTGCCGAGAGCTTTTCCGTTGTACCGACCGCCGAAACCGTGAGCCGCATCTTCGATCACGGTAATGCCGCGTGCGTTGGCGAGTTTCATGATCGGGTCCATGTCCACCGGGTAACCGCCGAGATGCACCGGCATGATCACCTTTGTTCGCGGCGTGATTTTGCGCGCGACATCCTCCGGATCCATGTTGAGCGTGACGGGATCAACGTCCGCGATCACGACCGTTGCGCCGCGGTGGAGCGGATACGCCATCGTCGCGGTGAAGGTGATGGCCGGCACGATGACCTCGTCGCCGGGCGCGAGTCCCGCGAACCGATGCGCGATCTCGAAGCCTGCGGTGGCGTTGGTGAGCAATACCGCGTATTTGCATTTAAGGAGCTCGCAAATCTTCTCCTCAAGTTCCTTCACCTTGTCGCCAAGCGTGAGCTTCGGCGCATACGAACCCATCGCACAAAGCTTCTCCAGTTCGCGGCCGACTTTCGCTGCCTGTGCCTTGTATTTTGCGGATGGAGCATTGCCGCGGGGCACCAGGAACTTGACGATCTCCATGATGTCCTCGCAACGGACGCTCTCGCCGACCGTCGCCCACGGCACTCTGGCCGGCCCGGTGCTGTACCGGAAATCACTCGCCTTTTGCTTCTTCATGATGATCCTCCTTCAGCGCTGGTTCCAACTCTTGTTCGGCGTTTTCCATTTGATGCGTGAAACGAAGACGGAGTTGTCGGAACCGTACTTCATGCACTTCGTGAAATCGTAGGGGTTCGGCGGCGTGGTCTGCATCCACTCGGCGACCGTCACCCATGTTTCGTTCGCGTTGACCTCCGTGACGCCGAAGTTACCGAGCCGTGCGCCGCGCTGCGGCACCAACTCACGCTCGCTGCTCCGGATGACACACAGTTTCTCTGCATCCACTTGTCCCATGAACAACGGCGCGCGATGACGGGGGATGTGGTCGTTATTCGCGCCGCGCCGGGTATAGACGAGGAACAACGCATCGTCGTGCGTCACCCAGTGCGCTTGTGTGTTGTAGCTACCGAGATCGGTGCCGTCCTCCCAAGTCCATTTTCTCGGCTCACTGAAATGCAGCCCGTCGTCGCTCGTCGAGATATAGGCTGCCTTGTCGTGACGCAACGTGAGATAGTAACGACCGCGAAAGCGCGTCAGTGACGGCTCGCCCAAACCACGATCCGTGTCCACGGCCAGTTCATTGCCTTGCTCGACAAACGTCAGCTTGGAACCGTCAAACCGGCACCGCAGGACGGTGACCTTCGAAAACTTCTCCGCCTCACCCTTGAAGTAAATCGGCAACAAAATGTCACCGTTGGGCAAATCGAGGCGCTGCACGCAGCCCGCCCCGGCGTTGAAAAACTTCGTCGTGTCCGGCATCGCGAGCGTATCCCACGCCGTCCAAGTGCGCTTCTTCGGATCATAAACCGAGTAAGCCGTCTCGCGCCGGCGGACTGACATAACCTTGTTGTCCTTGTAACGGACGGTGTGGCCGATGCCGAGTAGCTTCCCGGACTTCGCGTGCCATTTCGGCCAGAAATCGCACGCGCCAACGATGACCGCACCCGGTTCCTCGCGCCGGCCAAGCGTCGCAGCGTGCTCGGTTGGCCCGCGCCATGTCTTGCCGAGGTCGTCGGTGCGCATCTCGTTGAGGGCGTGGAACACGTCGCTGCCGCTCAGTTCCAGCTTCTGCATCGTCAGCACGACGCTCGGTGGATTGCTAGGAATCGCCCCCGCGCGCGGATGCACCCAACAGGTCTTCTTGTCGAACCCCGAACTGATCGTGTCGAGTTGGATATCGAAGTCCGGGGCGGCGGTTTGGCCGCAAAGAGGCGCAAGAAACGCAAGAGCAAAAAAGAGAATCTTCATTGTGTAGTAATCACCTTCATCGTTTTGGAAACGTTCGCTCCGGGTCCCAGACGATCACGGCCATGTGATAGTTCTTGTACGAAGCCGGCGGGTCGCCGGGCAACGCGGAAGCGTAGTAGGCGGTGACGACTTGGCCGTCGGCGCGTTGCACGGACGATGGGTAGCCGCCATCGAGACCGTTCCAGTCGGTGAGGCGCACCGGCTCACTCCACGTCTCGCCGGCGTCGGCGCTGATCATCGCTTCGAGTCCTTTCTTGCCGAACTCGGAAGCGCGGTCGCCGTAGCTGAACAACACCCGGCCATCGCGGAGTTTCGCAAGGTGGCCGTTGACGCGCTGGAGGGCGGTCATCTCGCGCTTGAACGTCCATGTGCGGCCATCGTCTGCCGACGCGTAAAGCTGCATGAAGTCCTTTTTCTCGACGCCGGTGCCGCCGCGTGCTGCGGCGAGCCAGCGGCCATTGCCGAGATGCAGCGGTGTCGTCTCATTCGAGTCGGGGCCGATGACGACTGATTCGCCCCACGTTTTGCCGTCGTCCTTGCTGCGGTAAAGCCACGAACGGAACTTGCGCTCCTCGTATTTCTCCCAAGGCCCTTGCGTCGAATAGACGGAGACGCAGATGTCGCCGTTCTTTGCGATCTGCGCGTCGCCAAACGGCACCGCTGGCTGGCCGCTCGGCACGGTTTGCGGAAAGGCGTCCTTGCTCACCCACCACGATTTGCCGCTGTCAGGTGAACGACTCAACCAGGGGCCGAGCACTTCGTAGCGAAAACTCCCGCGCGTGCGCGGCACGTTCGGCGGCCAGCGGTTCGACCAGCCGGACGTTAGCACGATGAGGTCGCCGTTGGCTGCGAGTCCGGCGGCGCAGTTCATGCGAATGGTCTCCGGCTCGTGTTGCGTGGCGGCGCTGCCAAACTTCCACGTCGCGCCGCCATCGCTGCTGAGCCAACACTCGATGTCGCCGGGATGATGTCCGTGGCTTGGGTCGTTGAAAATCAGTGCGGTCAACATTCGTCCGTCCTTGAGCAGTTTCAGGTTCGGCCACGCGCAATGGTCGCGCGCCGTAATGACTGGCACAGGTCGCTGGCCGTTGCCGTCCACCGCGAACGGCATCTCCGCGCGCGCAGCCAGTGACACAAGCAGCAGCAAATGTAGCGGCGTTTGTGTCAAACGCCGATGTCGAGGGCCGCGCACCAGCACGGCGCTTCGCAGAAGCGCCGCTACATTAGCTCTCAAAGGTGCACAAGGGGTAATCATTCTTGCTTCACTGTTGTCGCCGGGCCTTCTTGCCTTTGCCTTTAGCTTTTGGCGGGCGCTCGTATTCGGCGGCGAGTTTTTGTTTGGCGGCGGCGAGGAGTTCCGGTTTGTCGCGGTGGGCAAACGCTTCGGCGAGCGGATCGCCGGTACGTTGCAGGAGGGCGAGCAGTTCTTTGCGGAACGATTCGATCTCGGCTTGACGCGAGGCGTTACCGATGAGGTTGCGGCGCTCGAAGCGGTCATTGGTCATGTCGTAGAATTCTTCCGGCACACGGTAGAGGTAGAAGTCGGTGCGCGCTTTGATGGCCGGGTTGGTCTCGGCGGCGGCGAGCATGGCTTTCCATGACAAGCCGGCCATGTTCTCGGCTCGGTATTGCATCTTGCCGTCGTTCCATGCGTTCCAAATGTAGGAGCGATCCTTGGTGCGGACGCAACGCATCAACAGCCATTGCCGCCCGGAGGTCTGGTTGTAGAAAGTGAACACCCGCTCCCAGCCGCTCATCTTCTCACCTTTCAACGCCAGCAGGAAAGAACGCCCGTCAATGTTCGGAATCGCCGGCAAGCCGAGGGCGTCGAGCAACGTCGGCGTGAAGTCGAGCGTCGAGACGAGGTGGTCGCGGTCCACGCCGCCGGGTTTGATGACGCCGGGCCAGCGCAGGATGAGCGCGCCGCGCGAGCTGTTTTCGTAGTCGTTCGACTTGGCGAAGGGGAACGACATCCCGTGGTCGCCGCCGTAGAACATGACGATGGTGTTGTCCTCGAAACCTTCGTCCTTCAGCGTTTTCAAGATCGCGCCGACGCAATCGTCGAGGCGTCGGACGTTGGTGTAGTAGCAAGCGACTTCCTTGCGCACGTTGGGCAGGTCTTCGAGGAAGCCGGGCACTCCCTTGACTTCCTCGGGTTTGATCCAGCGGCTGGGCGGTTCGCCTCCGGCGAGATCGTTCGGCCCGTTGGCACCGATGAATGGTCGGTGCGGGTCGGTGCAATTGACGTGATGGAAGAACGGACGTTTCTGGTCGCGCGCCATCGCGAGGAACTTTTTCGTGGCGGCAACGATCTTGGAAGGTTCACGCGTGATCCTCGTCTCCTCGTAATCAACGCAGAACTTCTCGGCTGGCTGGTAGTGCGGATTCTTGCCAAACATTGAGATAAGATAACCGGCATCGTGTAATTGCTGGTTTAGTGTGCGGACTTCGGGTTTCAACGGGAAGAACCCCATTGCGCCGTTGCGATGCGGGTAGAGACCCGTGTGCATGATCTCGCGCACCGGCTGGCAGACGGCAACTGTCGAGTAGGCGTAATGGAACCGCATTCCTTCGCTCGCGAGCCGGTCCATATTTGGCGTCAAATCCTTGATCGGACAACCGTAGCAGCCTGCCGAGTCGTGGTTCATGTCGTCAGCGGTGATGAAGACGAGATTGGGGCGTTGCGCGGCGTGAACCGTGCCGAGAATAACGAGGACCCAAAAGAGTGTGCATTTCATGGTTGAATTCTTAGCGGGGCGGGTGCAAACAATCAATGTTGTTTCAGGTTCGCCCGATGAAAACAAAATGGCTGAAACTGATGTCGGCAATCTGCTCGTTGGCAGCCTTACTCGCGTGTGGGCAAGACATTTCGCAAACGCAGGGCAAGCTGGAGCAGATGGCGCAAACTTATAGCCATTTTTCCCTGACCACCGTCATTCAGAATCGGCGACTACGGATTTGGCTCATCAATGTCCCGAGAGATAAGACAGATCAGTTGGTGGCCAAGCAAGATCAAATGGTGAAAGAACTTCGCGCGCTAAGCACGAACCGGGAAGTTCTGGCGTCGTTGCTCAAACACTCCGATCCCAAGGTGCGCACGTTGGCGTTGGGCGCGATTTTCCAGCGCGAAGATGGGCGCGACCTGCCGTTGATCGTCTCTCTGGCGGATGATGTTGCCGAAACTTTCCCGGACCTTCACGACTCGATGAGTCCAGGAGGGCCAAGAGGCATGTTTGATTTCGAAAATGCGCAGTCGGTCGCACACGTGGCGCACGCAATGGTCAGATTCTATCTCAAGGCCGCGTATTTTGCCGTGCCGGAGGATGATGTTTTCGAACAACGCAAGAGAACACTGCGCGGAGACACGGAAGCTTACAGCGAAGCGTTCTCGAAGTATTGGAGGCAGCGACAGAACCGCACACATTGCGCGAGCTGGTCTCTCGTCAAACTCAGGCGCGCCACGCGTCAGACTTCGCCGCTGCATGCGGAGTACAAACCGGATGTCGAACGCGTGATGGCGGAGATCAACGCACTGCGGCCGGTCGAGCGCGCGTGGACGCTGCTGTATGCCAGCCGGGGCATTTACCCCCACGACTTGGTCCCGACAAACACAGTGGTTGCGGCGCTGAAGACTGTCGGGGCAAAACCGCTTATGGATTTTCTCCAACACAAGCCCTGCACGGACGACCCCGACTTCTGGTTTGAAGATTCGCGCGAGGACCAGCGCAACGCGTTCTTCAGGCCGTTGGCTGTTTTCATCCTTCAGAATGCTCGCGACCTGTTGCGCCCCAGCGATGCCGATGCGGTGCTGGTGTGTGCGAACCAGAAACTTCCAAAATGGTGGGGCGGCGAGAACGCATGGTATGAGGCCGCGGCGGAGTTGCGCAGTCTTCAAACTCCAGCGCAGGCCGGCAGTGCCGTGCTGGCGGCCATGCAACAGTATCCTCTCTACGACGAGACGGAGAGGAGAAGTCAAGGCTTGCTGATGGGCGGCCTATGGAAGGCGCGAGGCATGGCGGAAAAGGATCGTCTGGTGGACTGGTTTTACCGCACTCTTCCGCAGACAGCTTACTACCCGGAGTATGACGGCCCGGTGCAGTTCCTTGAAGAGGTGCTCGCTGCCAAACGTCGCGACAACAAGGAACTGCTCACGGCTCTTGTTGGCGACCCGCGGTTTGACCGCACCGAGTGGGCCACTCTCAAGCACATGCTGGCCATCGCCAACGCAGACCTGCCGCTCGTCAACGAGAACGAGATTCGAGAGCTTGACTATAAACTGCTACAAGCTCGGGGTCCCGCACATCTCGTCAAGATACAGAATCAGGTTCTTGTTTTGTCCGCATGGCGCAACTCGCTCCGACGCTACTGCGGCCTGACGGAACGACTGCCATCTACACCGCCTGCGCCACGAAAGATTCTCAGCCAACCCGCTTCCTCCGCGCCGTATGCTGATCCACCGTTGCAAGGTGGCGCTAAACATTACGACCGGCCTTTGCAGATGAAGGTCTCCCCCGACGGCCACTGGTTGGCAATCCTCCAGCGCCGTCGTTTTGAAACCCGCGAGGCAGGCAACAAAAGATTCGTAGGTGCGATAAGAAGTCTTCCCTCACCAGTAGCCATTGGGTTCTTCGGAGACGAGAACACGCTGACCGTTTTTGATGCAGACAATGGAATCATAGACTGGGATGTACCCGCAACGAAGCGCACCGGGGAAAGGGGGCTAAAACGCCTCCGGGAAGAAAGGAGATGGGCCAGCTTTGGAGAATACGCTTTTGATTCCACCTGCACGCGGCTCGGAATCGCATTGCGTTCACGGGTTGCTTGTTATGAAACTCGCACACAGCAATTGTTGTGGCAGCACGAGAATCACCGTCAGACGGGGCCTCACATGTACGCGCCTGAGATGTCCTTGGGTGTGGCGCTGTCGCCGGATGGACAACGAATGGCCGCCAGCATAGACACGGGACGGTTGGTGAAACTTTTCGATGCCGGAAAAGGCACTGTCTTGCACGAGTTCGAAGATTTTGCCGGCCGCGTGCAAGCGATTGCGTTCTCGCCTGATGGAAGAATTCTGGCAACGGCCACAGTCGAAAGCGGCGTCAAACTCTGGGACACAGCGAGCGGCAAACTGGTGCGAGAAATGTTCTATCCGGTACTCAATGGCGCGGGGACGCTTGTGTTTTCTCCCGATGGCCGATGGCTCGCGGTCGCCGCATACAAAACCTCAGCGCCCGACTCAGATATTCGCGTTGGAGTTTTTCGCGCCGACACGGGAGACCTGCATTGGGAGCTTCCTGAAAACCGGACCAGCACTGAACATGAGTACAACGGAATCGGCGTTGCGATGGCTTTCTCGCCCGATGGACGCAGCCTCTACACTGCTGCTGGGAAGCGACTCGCCGTATGGCCGCTCGACTGAAGTTCCAGTTTTGTTCCGGCTGCACTTGCTTCAATTCTTAGCGGGACGAATAAAGACAATCAAGGCCGTTTCAAAGGACGGCGTGCGGAGGCGAAGCGTGCCGTGGTCGCATTTGGCGGCGAGCGGAGACTCTGGCGCTTCCGGCTGTACACATGTTGCGTTCACAGCGCGCCAGTTGTCCGGCAAACGAATGGTTGTCGTGATAGCCGGGGCGGGGCGGAGCGTGTCGGTTTCAACGTCGAGGTCGCAGTTGTTGAGGTCGAGCGTCAATGATGAGTCGGTGCAGACGTTGAGATTGAAGCCGACGGTGGCGGGGGCGTCAGTCGTGAGGCGTGGCTCGAAGTCGAGCAACTCGGCCATTTGTTTTGCACCCTCGGCTTTTCGCCAGTAGGCCGCGCCGGGTTTGTTGGTGACGACGCGCGCGCCGTCAATAGTGAATGGCTTCTCGCGCGGGAAGAGATGACGTTCGGGGCCGTATCGCGTGCCGGTCTTGCCGGTGACGATGAGACGACCACGGTAGCGGCGCAGTTCGCGGATCTGGGCGTCGGTCAACGTCAGCACCGAGGGCAACACGACGACCGGATAGCGCGCGAGGTTGGCGGCGGTCAGGTCTTGTTCGAGAACGATGTCCCACTGACGATGGGTGTCGCCGAGGAACTGACACCAGCCGCAATACTCGTCCACGAATTGATCCATCACTGGATTGAAAACGGTGCACGAGGCGATCTCCGACCACGCAGAGTGAACGACGGCGACATCGGCAAGGTAACGGCGGTGGCTGAGACGCGATGCATTGGCGCGGATGAACCGGTTGATGAAGCCGGCGCTTTCCGGTGTGCCGGGCGAGTAGCCGTCGCGATACCAGTGGCCGAAATCGAGCAAGCCGCGGTTGGCAAGGCAGTCGAATGCGATGACCTTGTGCAGGTTCTCGTGGCCGGGGCCGGATTTGTCCTTGCTGACGTAAATGCTCGGCCAGCAAAACGGCGCGTCGGAAATGGCAGCGCCGAGCCGAGTGACGTATCCGACACGTCCTTTCGGCGGCAGCCCCATCGGACGCATTCCCCACCAGCTATGCACGGTGCTCCACTCGAAATGCGCGATGTCGCACGCGCCTTTCATCAACGCGCCGCCAAGCGGGAAGGGGATCGTGTTGCCGAACACGGCGCAATCGAGCTTTTCCCGACGCGCCGAGTTTTTCGCTACGGCGTAAAAAGAGCGGTGGTACGACTGCGCGGCCTCGACGAGGTGGATGCGGTACGCACACCAGATCGGGTCGGTCGTCCATTTGGGGTTTTGGTTGTGCCAGCGTTTGCCGCGCGACTCAAACGGCTTGTCGCGGATGTGCGCTGTAACGTCAAAGGTCGCGGGGGCGGCGATGCCCATTTGTTTCAACTCTGCCCGCGTGAAATGTTTCTTCAGGTAATCTGGTAATGTGTGAAGCGTCCACACGCCGAACGCGGATTGGTTGGCGTGGCCGAGGTTGTTGTCGCCGAAATTGTCAGCGTGGATGCCGTCGGGGCGGAGCTTCGGGATGATGCGTTCGATTTCCCGGCAGAGGTAGTCGCGGAGTTGCGGGTTCGCGAAGTCCACGCTGACAAGCCGCACAGTCTGCCAGCCGGTCTTGCCTTGGATGTCGGCGCGGTTGCTTTGCTTGCCGGCAAGTTTGGCCAGACCACTGCGCTCGGCCATTTCATCGGTGATTCTCTCGTTGCTGGAGTAATCGAACTTCCACGTTCCGTCGAGAGCGCGCTGTGTGAGGATGGCGTAGAGATCGTCGGCGGGTTTGCCGTCCGGTGTTGTGAACGGCCTCAGGCTATATGCCTTCGCGCTCGGAAACGGCGCCCATGGCACGTCGCGCATGAACGCATCGAGACCGAACCATCGCGCCGTGAGCGGTTCAGTGCCTTTCCACCACGGCAACGACCAACCGGTATGCGCCATCCGTCCGTCGCCAGTGAAGAAGCCGGCGTAGTCGCCGACCTCGCCGAGGTCGTAGTAGAGGACATTCTTGATTCCGCGTTCGCGAAGTTTCTCGCGCGTGGCCGCAAACTGGCGGTTTTGCTCGTGTGCGTCGAGGAACCAAAATCCGTACCAGCCGAGCGTGTCCACGCCGCGTGCCGCGCCGGGTTGAATCGTGTCCAAGTGTTGTCCGCTGCCGCGAACACTGGCCAGCGGCGTGTATTCATGCCACCACGGTTCGGCGGTGGCGAGGGCGAGGGTGAGAAACAGGATCATTGCAAGGTGAGGGATTTGTTGTCGTGCTTGGTGAATTCGGGAAGCGCGATGAACAGAGACGGCGGGTCAGTCAGCGTCATTGTCCGTCGCAACTCCTCCATTGTGCTTTTGATGTTTGCCGTGCTCTTGAGCACACCGCCAAATACGATGAAGTGCGCCGCGCCGCTCGCGCCATCGACGCCGACGCCGCCCATGCCGCCGCCGGGACCGGCGCGATGCGTGGCGGTTTCGTCAGGAGTGATGCAGGCGAGCGTCAACCCGTCGGGGCGGAACTTGGCGACCCACATCGTTTTCGTTTCCGATTCGCTTAACTGGCCGGGCTTCGACACGGTGCCGGTTCTGCCGTTGGAAAAGAGAAATTGTCCCGGGGTCTTGCTCGACGCGGACATGAGATCGGCGTCGTCGAAATTCCAGCAGTAGCTGACCGGCTGGCTCAATTGCATTTCGCACCACGGCTGGTCACCGTAGAAGCTGACGACTTTGGTGAATCCATCCGCCGCTTTCATCCGGTAGCGCACAAGCACCGGACCGTTCGCCTCACAGTCCAGTGAGAACGGTTCGCTGCGGTATTCTCTGACATCGAAGAAGCCGGCCCAGCCGGTTTCGCCGGGTTGGGTGATGTCGAGGTTCCCAAGTGACTTCACCTGCCAGACGTACGCGTGAGCGCCTTCTTTGCCGAGCAACACTTTGATCGCGGAGTTCTCGACGCAGTTGTTGCGCTGTTGCAGGCCGGAATACTCCGGCGCGGGTTTTGGCGCGCTGTCGAAGTAGATGAAGAACATCCGCGGCGTCTTCAGTCGCGTCCGGCCTTTGGCGATCCAGACGACATTGCCGGCGGCGTTTCGCTGGCTGTCGAATTTCGCCGCCGGATCGAACTGGCTCGGCACTTCGCCGAGCAGCGCGCCGTCAGCCGCGTGCTCGACCACGCGGACGGAGCGTGGTTCGAACGGCTCGTTGGTTTGGAGCAGGCCCGTGAAGTTGAGTTTCGCTTCCACCGGATAATCCACTCGCTCGAACCTGACGGCGTCGAGCTTGACCAGCACGCGGTATTTCCAGTGGTTATTCCACCACGGGCAACGCGCGATGAAATCCTTCGGCGGCTCGAACGGTTCCGGCGCGCGGCTGCGGCGGATGGCGGCGCGGTCGCCAAAGCCCAGCTTCTCCGGTTCCGGCAACAACCTCGTTTCGTTGTAAGCGGTCATCGTCTCGTCGAGTTGCTTCGCCTTTGCTTCAAAACGCGCCGCCAGCGCATCGTAGCGCGCCGTGATGGTGTCCAGATAATACGGACGGTTTTCCACGAGCCAGAGCCGGCGGTATTCGTCGCGCAAACGTTTCACTTCCGCGGCCAGCGTGCGCAAACGGTCGGCGCCATCACACAAGGCCGCGCGGGCCAGAGAGTAGCGCTGCGGTTCGTCTGCGGCGCGGCGGTAAGCGGCCGCGATGTCATCCGCGACCAGGAACTTCCGCGCGAGCAACCCCCAGCGGCGAGCGGCGAACGCCAGCGCATCGAGGCTCGGCTCGTTGGCGCGCACCTTCGGGCGAGCTTGGTGGACGAGCGTTCGGACGTGGCCGGTGGACTCGATGATTTGTTGGAGGCGATTCGTGAGGTTGGTGCCCGCTGGCCGTTGTCCTGTGAATGGGTCCTCCCAGAAAACGGCGTCGGAGCCTCGCGATGCGCGCAACACCCGC
>Ga0172371_10010204_pt1 | contig 12735 bp, 10 predicted proteins | sample Lak12m_FD_114543 | JGI IMG/M metagenome (GOLD analysis project Ga0172371, IMG submission 114543) | Freshwater microbial communities from Kabuno Bay, South-Kivu, Congo - kab_022012_12m | ecosystem: Environmental > Aquatic > Freshwater > Lake | place: Democratic Republic of the Congo: South-Kivu... | reverse complement strand
TTTTGACTGATAAGGTCTATTTTTTTGAAGAAAAAATTTTAGAAGCATTTTCCAAAATAAAAAACAGGCAAGAAGAAGAAATATTTGTTGATAAAAAATTGTCTTTAGATGAAGTTAATTGGGATAACTATAAAATAATTGAACAATTGGCGCCTTTTGGTAATGGTAATCAAAAGCCTTTGTTTTTGTTTGAGAATATTGAAACAAAGGCAGTTAAAATTTTTGGGAAGACCCATAATCATTTAGAATTAATTTTTACTAATTCAAAAAATAAAAGAATTAAGGCAGTTGATTTTTTTAGTCAGTTCGTTGACGCGGGAAAAATTCTTTTAAAAGAAAATCAAAAAATAAGTATTTTGGCTAATTTTGAAAAGAATACTTTTGGCGGAAACAACGAATTAAGATTAAGAATTGTTGAGATTTTTATAAAACCAAAAAACTGAAAACCAATTTTTTACAGGGAGAATAAAAAATAACAAATTTATTTTTTATCGTCCCTTTCCTTTAAAAATTTGTTTTCAGTTTTTTGGTTTTAGGAAATCCGGATTTATATAACAATCTATTTTAGATTATCGGTTTTTTTGTTATAATCATTGTATGCAAAAAAATAAAATCATAATTTTTACCGATGGTGGTTCACGGGGTAACCCTGGTGAAGCGGGGGCGGGAACTGTTATTTGCGACGAGCAAGGGAATGAGATAAAAGGTGTTTCAAAATTTTTAGGAAAGCGCACAAATAATTGGGCTGAATATGAAGCGGTTATTCTTGGTTTGGAAACAGCCCAAAAAATTTTGGGTAAAAAATTATTGGAGACGGAAGTAGTGGTTAAAATGGATAGTCAATTAGTGCAAAGACAATTAAACAATGAGTACCAAATTAAAGAGGAAGCGCTTTTTCCTCAATACATCAAAGTGCATAATTTGATTGTAAAATATTTTAGAGATATAGAATTTGTTTATATTCCTAGGGCTAAAAATGGAAAAGCAGACGAGTTAGCCAATCAAGCTATGGACCAAGGAATGTTCTGAAATAATGAAATATTCCTTTTTTTATTTTTCTGTTTTAAGTTTTGTAGCGGGAACGGCTTTTTGTTCTGTCTTTGATGGGGGTCTTTATTTTGGATTGTTTTGGATTTTTCTTTCTTTTATAACTTATAGTTTGGTTTTAATCTTAAATTCTTCTCCTTCTCAAAAAAGGATTTTTTTAATCTTTTCTTTTGTGCTTTTCTTTTTTGGTTTGGGGTTGTTAAGATGTTCCTTTTCTAATCAACAACAACACCAAGATATTCAATCATTAAATAATTTAGCGGAGCAAGAGGTTTCTTTTGTGGGAGTGGTTACAGAGGAAGCAGATGAACGCGAGGATAATACAAAATTAACTGTTGCGATTAAAGAAATTAAAAATTTAGAAAATTTAACTGCTAAAAATGTCAAGGTTTTATTAACGGTTCAACGTTATCCTCAATTTATCTATGGTGACGAAATCTTATTTTCGGGGGTTTTACAAAAACCAGAAAATTTTTTAACTGAGGGTGGGCGCGAGTTTGATTATGTAAGATATTTAGGCAAAGACCAGATTTTTTATCAGGTTTTTTATCCTCAAGTAGAACTGATTTCAAGCGGTCAAGGTAATTTTCTCAAAGAAAAGTTATTTTCTTTAAAAAATAGTTTTTTAAAGAAAATTAAAAAAACAATTCCTGAGCCAGAAGTGTCTCTGTTAGGAGGTTTGTTAGTAGGAGCGAAACAATCATTGGGAAAACAATTGCAAGATGATTTTAGAAAAGTTGGTTTAATCCATATTGTAGTGTTGTCTGGCTATAATGTGACTATTATTGCAGAATTTATTTTAGGGGTGTTTTCCTTTTTGCCGAGATTAGTTGGAATTAGTTTAGGGGCTTTGAGTATCATTTTGTTTGCGGTTATGGTGGGTGGTTCGGTCACGATTGTGAGAGCTTCTTTAATGGCGTTGTTAGTTATTTTTGCTAAAATGACTGGCAGAGTTAATGAAACAACACGAGCTCTTTTTTTAGCTGGTTTTATTATGGTTTTACATAATCCTCAAATTGTAGTGTTTGACCCGTCTTTTCAACTTTCTTTTGTTGCGACTTTAGGGCTAATCTTTTTATCTCCTAAATTAAATCAATTTTTTAAGTTCATCCCCGCAAGATTTTATTTAAGAGAAACCATTTCAGCGACCCTTTCAACTCAAATTTTTGTTTTGCCATTATTACTTTATATGACAGGGGAACTATCTTTAGTGGCTGTGATAGTCAATTTATTAGTTTTGATGTTAATTCCCTTAACAATGTTAATGGGTTTTTTGACGGGGATTTTTAGTTTTATTTTTGCTTGGTTGTCTGTGCCTTTTTCTTACCTGACTTATTTTTTGTTGGCTTATGAGTTAAAAGTGGTGGAATTTTTTGCTGGTTTACCCCTTATCTCTTTTAAGATCGGTTGTTTTCCTTTATGGTTAATTTTCTTTATTTATGTGATTTATTTTGTTCTTTTAAGAAAATTGGTTTTTTATGGAGGGGAAGACCCAAAGGATAATGATTTACTTGGTTTCAAAAGTGAAGATGAAAAGAATCTTATTTTTTGATAAAATTAACTTTGTTAAATCTTTGGTTTTATATTTGATGGAGTAATCTTATGCAGATAAACAAAAAATACCTTCAATTTTTTATTATTGTTTTCTTAATTGTTTGGGCGGGTGTTTTTCTATTTCAACAATTTGATTTAGTGACGGCTGATTTAGGTCGTTTTATTCAAAATGGACAACAAATTTTTACTGGACATTGGCAAGCTGTTTTGCACAGCAATTTTTATTCTTATACTTTTCCTCATTATCCTTTTTTAAATCATCATTGGGGAACGGGAGTAATTTTTTTCCTCTTTTATCAATTAGGCGGGTTTATCTCTTTACATCTTTTAGCACTGGTTTTGGTTTTGACTACTTTTTTCTTGTTGTTTCAAATGGCTCAAAAGCAGGGGGGTTGGGTTGTGGCAACTCTTTTATCATTGCTGTTAATTCCTTTAATAGCTTATCGAAGAGAGATACGGCCAGAAATTTTTAGTTATTTTTTTTCAGGTTTATTTTTTTATCTTTTATGGGCTTGGAGAAATAAAAAAATTTCAGACCAATGGTTGTGGTTACTACCTCTCCTGGAAATATTTTGGATAAATTTACATATCTATTTTTTTTTAGGCATAGCCATTACGGGGGCTTTCTTTTTAGAAAAAATTATTTTTTGTTGGAAAGACAAAAAAGAATTCTTGAAATCAATTGGGTTAGTATTTGGTTTTACGTTTTTGGCAACTTTTGTTAATCCTTTTGGCTGGAGGGGCGCGCTCGCTCCTTTTAGTATACACAAGGAATATGGATACAGAGTATTAGAGAATCAATCAGTGTGGTTTTTAGAAAATCTTGGTATTCATAACCCATCTTTTCTTTTGTTTAAAGTAATTTTGGTTTTAGTAGGAGTTAGTTTTATTTGGGCTTGGTTAAAACAACGCAGTCGATTTTCTTGGGTTAATTTGTTTTTAATGAGCGGGTTTGTTTTTATGGCATGTTGGTCTGTAAGGAATATTTCTTTATTTGCTTTGGTATCTTTGCCGATTTTGGCAGAAAATATCAGAATTATTTGGCCCCATCTAAATTTAAATAGTTTAAAAAATAAAGTGTTGTGTTTGGGGACATCTTTTGTGGTGGTTTTTTTTATTTGTTTTCTTTATGGTCAGTCGCTTTCTCTTAATAATGGTTTGTTCGGTTTGGGTTTAATTAAAGGACAAGACCAAGCTATGATATTTTTTAAGGAAAATAATTTATCTGGTCCGATTTTTAACAATTATGATATTGGAGGGTATTTAATTTATTATCTTTTCCCCCAAGAAAAGGCGTTTGTGGACAATCGTCCAGAAACTTATCCAGCTGAATTTTTCCAGAATACTTATCTTTTGATGCAGGAAAACGAAGTTGTTTGGAAACAAAAAAGTCAAGAATATGCTTTGAATGCCATTATTTTTTATTGGCATGACACTACTCCTTGGGGGCAACAATTTTTAATTGCCAGAGTTCAGGATGATGAATGGGCGCCGGTTTTTGTAGATGATAAAGTTATTATTTTTTTGAAAAGAAATGAAACTAATAACAATATCATTAAGAAATTTGAAATTTCTAAAAATTTTTTTCAAGTTAGATAAAATTAAAAAACTGCTTAATTAAAGCAGTTTTTTAATAAATTTTAATGATTAAATTTAATTACAAGTTGCATCAGTGGCTGTTTCGGTTGTTGTATATCCAAATCCTGGGGAAGGAATTTCTGAAGAAAGTTCTTGCTCACATTCTTGAGGTAAATTTTCAAAAGCGGAACAAATAGTAGCTAATAAACTATTAGCATCACGGCCAGTGGTAATTTCTTCTCCATTAACGACTAAAGTTGGAGAGCCACCGATATTATATTTTAAATTATCTGCTTTATAGACATCAAAAGTTGGATAAGAAGGATTACTCTGGGTCCAGGTAGTTTTGTCATTGTAATTGGCGGTAACTTTGTAGGTGTTGTCAGTTTCTTGAATGCAATTTTGTAAAAGCGCATTATCAATGTTAATTTCAGACAAACAACGAGTGGTATCGCCTTTAGCAAGGAAACAATTTAAATAGGTTAATAGTTTTTCTTTATCTTGTTCTTTTATGCAATATTGTTTTAATTGTTCATCCAGCTCTGTTTTATCATGCATTGCATAGTCGCAGAATTTTAATTCAAAATCAATCTTGTCTCCCAATGTTTCTATGACAGGAAGGATTCCTTTCTCTACTTGTGTTCCAAAAGGACAATGGCTCATCACAAACAATTCCACTAAAGGTTTACTTGATTTCGTGGAAACCTCTCCGGTTTCTGGGGTTGCGTTTCCTTGGGTCTTGCTTAACTCTTCAAGGTCAATCGCTTCTGGGAAAAACTTTTTGCCGTCTTTACTTAAATAGGAGTAAAATTCTTGTTCTCCTAAAGTAACTGTTACTTTATAAACACCGCCTTCTTCGGCTATACTTTTGATAACAGCGGTGTTGTCTGGGTTCATATCAATTAATTCTTGAACTTTGGCTTGAGCTTCTTTTACTGAGATACTTTTGCCTAAACCTTTTCCAAAAAGTTGATAACCAAAAAATATCAACACTAACACTAAAACCAAAATGGCCACGTTTCTTTTATCCATATATCTAATTTATTATTTTAATAATACTAATTTAGTATAGCAGAAAGATTGTTTGTTTTCAAAGTTATTCTAAAAATGAAAAACATCGTCCGAAGACGATGTTTTTCAATGTGCTCAAGTTGTAGCAAGCTACAACTCAAGCACATCTACATAATAACAAATGTTATTTTAATGTCAAGAGTTTTAGGAAGAGTTGGGGATAAGTTAAAATGGTGGGGGATTCGCCCTGACGGTCACTAAAATAAAATACAGGTGGGAATCGGCCACAGGTTTCTAAATAAAATTGTTCGTTCGTAAACCCACTTCAATTTTATTAAGAACCTTCGGCCCTGACTCAGAAAATCAAAGATTTTCTTCCGTCTTTCGAATCCCGCCATTTTTTCAGAATGATCGTCAAACCAAAACACCCATTAAGGGTGTTTTGGTTTGACGATAGTGGAGATGGTGGGATTCGAACCCACATGCAATAATTGATTTGTTATGTTTCTACGGTATATAGTCTGTCTTTGTGTTTAAATGATAAAGATTAAAAACAAACAAAATTCTTTATCATCGATTTTCTTAATTTTCTGAAGTTTGCCGAAAAGATTCAAACTCCCGTATTCTGATGATATTACACCCGAACAAATCTATCAGAAATCAATTCATCGGATGCCGGTTTGTCTGCCAATAGGCAGTTTAAGCAAAAGCTAAAGCCGGAGCAGAGAAGTAAGGCGAAGCCACTCTTCCTGCCGTTTTGGATAAGTTTGCACTTATTCAGTTCTATTTTTTACGAGGTAATAGAGGTCTCGATACAGCGCATAATAAAAGAAAATCATTGGCGAAGCCAAAAACATCCCCATTTTTATTATTTAATTTTCAAGGTACTATTTGCTCTGGGATTTTATTTCGCGGTCAATTTCTCTTTGGGTATCTCTCTTTTTTAATGTTTCTCGTTTATCGTATTTCTTTTTTCCTCGTACAACTGCAATTTCTACTTTTATCTTTCTTCCTTTATTATACATTGAAATGGGAATAATTGTCAATCCTCTTTGTTCTTCTAAACCGATTAAATGGTTAATTTCCTTCTTATTTAAGAGTAAACGGCGATGTCTTTCCGGGTCATAATTCTTTGGGGTATTATTGGGTTGGTAGGGCGGAATATTAACATTCAATAACAATACCTCTCCTCCTCTGACGGTGATATGGGAGCCATCTAAAGAACCTTTCTTGTTTTTGATAGCTTTTACTTCAAAACCAAGCAATTTAATGCCGGCCTCCAATTTTTCCAAAACCTCGTATTTAAGACCAACTTTTTTATTTTGAATAAAAATTGCCATTTGTTCATATATTAGCATATTTTAAGGGAGGAAGGTATAATAAAATTTATGATAAAGGATAAAAAATCTAAAAAAGATAGAAAAAATAAAAAGAATTTTAACTTTGGTTGGGGTGGAAATTCTTCCAAATTAGGTTTTTTAGGCACTTTTTTTAATATTCTTATTATTTTTTTCTTAATTTCTCTTATTTATTCGGCTTTTATCAATAGCATTGAAAAACCAGAAGAAATTTCTCTTTCAGAATTAGTGGCTGACATTAGTGCTGAAAATGTTCAAAGTATTCAAGTTGAGGGCGATAAACTTTCTATTACCCTCAAAGATGGCACTATTAAAGAAGCCAAAAAAGAAGTGGAAACATCTTTATTAGAATCACTTTCTAATTACGGAATTTCTTTTGAACAATTAAATTCTCTTGATATTATAATTGAAGAACCGAGTGGTTTTCGTTATTGGTTTTTGATTTCTCTACCTTTTCTCATCCCTATTTTATTTATTTTGGTCTTTTTTTGGTTTATTTCTCGTCAAGTTAAGGGAGCGAATGTGCAGGCCTTTGGTTTTGGTAGTTCTAAAGCGAGATTTACCGACCCGTCTGATAAAAAGGAAAAAATTACTTTTAAAGATGTGGCCGGAGTGGAAGAGGCAAAAGAAGAGTTAAACGAAATAGTTGACTTTTTGAAAAATCCTAAAAAATTCTTGGATATTGGAGCGCAAATCCCCAAAGGAGTAATTTTGATGGGGTCTCCCGGGACGGGTAAAACTTTGTTAGCCCGCGCGGTAGCGGGGGAAGCTCGAGTCCCGTTTTTTTCTATTTCTGGTTCAGAATTTGTGGAAATGTTTGTGGGGGTGGGAGCTTCGCGAGTGCGTGATTTATTTAGAACAGCTAAAAAAACAGCTCCGGCGATAATTTTTATTGATGAAATTGACGCTGTCGGGCGGGTGCGTGGCACAGGAGTGGGAGGAGGCAATGATGAAAGAGAACAAACCCTCAACCAAATTTTAGTGGAAATGGATGGTTTTGACCCCAATGAAAAAGTTATTGTGATTGCGGCGACTAACCGTCCCGATGTTTTGGACCCGGCGCTTCTGCGTCCAGGCAGGTTTGATAGGCGAGTAACGATTGATCTGCCAGATAGGGTGGAAAGGGAAGCTATTTTGGAAATTCATTCCAAGAAAAAACCTTTTGCTGATGATGTGGTTTTAAAAATTATTGCTGAAAGAACCCCTGGTTTTTCTGGAGCCGATTTATATTCATTAATGAACGAAGGGGCGATTTTGGCAGCCAGAGAAGACCGTAAAAAAATCTCGCAATTTGATTTAATCCGTTCTATAGAAAAAGTGATGCTGGGCCCAGAAAGAAAGAGTCATATTATTACCAAGACAGAAAAAGAAATTATTGCTTATCACGAAGTGGGACATGCTTTGACTGCCACTTTATTAGAAAACGCTGACCCGGTTCACAAGGTCTCTATTATTTCTCGCGGGCAAGCAGCTGGTTATACAATTAAGTTGCCGGATGAAGAAAAAAGTTTATATTCCCGAAAATATTTTTTAGATGATATTGGTGTTTCTTTGGGAGGATATTTAACAGAGAAAATGATTTTTGGTGATGTAACAACAGGGGCATCTAATGATTTGCAGGTGGCGACTAAATTGGCTCGGAATATGGTAACTAAATATGGGATGTCAGAGAAATTAGGACCGATTACTTTTGAAAAATCCAGTAAAATATTTTTGCCGGATTATCCAGTAGGAAGAACTATTTTTTCAGAAGAGACCGCTAAGGAAATAGACAAAGAGGTAGAAATAATTATTAAAAGCGTGCAGGAAAAAGTGAAAAAACTTTTGGAAGATAATAGAAAAGTGATAGAAATGATTGCTAAAAAATTGATAGAGGTGGAGACATTAGAGCGCCCTGAATACGAGAAACTTTTAATTTTGAATGGAATTGAGCCCAAACAAATTCCAGAAGAAGGTTTTTCTCATTTATCAAATTCAACATCAATAGAAAGTTAATTTATTGGTAAAACAAATTTATGTTGATTAAAATTTTTAAAAAAATCAGTTTGATTCTTTTTTTGTTGTTGGCGATTTATGTTATCAATCATTTAACTGGAGCAGGCATTAATCATTTAGAAATAAATCCAGACGAATTAGGTTTTGAATTTGAAAGAATTTTATTTGTGCCGGGAATTAATACTCCTAAATTTTATTTAAATCGATGGAAAGATGATTTGATGATTAATTTTCCAGACAAAGAAATTGTTTTCTTGGATGATGAAATTTATTTATATTGGCAAGATGAAAAAACGGAAAGAATTGTTGAAAAAGGCAAGACCCTTCTTGATGATGGTAAGACCACTGTTGTTATTGCGCATAGTTATGGCGGTGTTTTAGCGGAAACAATGATAGAACGAGCCAAAAATGCCAAGGTTGTTAAATTAATCACTATGGCTTCGCCTCTCCAATTAAATATTTTAGGGATTGATGATTCTAAAAGTTTTTTAAAAACACCCGAGAATGTTCCTGTGCCTTTATTTAGTTTTGGCGGTTATATTGACCCGGTGGTAATTTTCCCCTTATCTGATGATTTAAACAGTTCGGAAGAATCTAATCACCAAAATCTTTGGTCTGGCCATAGCGGTTTTTTATTTAAAAAAGATGTCAGAAAACAGGTCTTAGAATATGCTTTTGGAATTAAAGCAGTAGAATAAAATAATTTTAGTGCGTGTGCCAGGACTCGAACCTGGGACCACGGAGGTATAAGCTCCGCGCTCTACCAACTGAGCTACACACGCAATGTATAAGGAGAATATTAGCTTAAAATAACCTTTTTCGCAATTTAATCTTTATTCAAAATGAGTTGATTCTTGAACCTGAGTAATCTTCTTCTTAATAAGAGGATATTTTTTTAGGTCAGGGTTTTGAGAAATTATTTTTTGAGCTTCGGTGCGAGAGGCCTCTACCATTTTAATGTTTTTAATGGCTTCCATTCCTAAGTCAGAAATACCCCATTGTTTTTTGCCAGTTAATTCTCCGGCTCCGCGAAGAGTCAGGTCAAGTTCTGCTAATTCAAAACCATTTTTAGCCGTTTGCAGTGCTTTCAGGCGGTCTAAAGTTTTTTTGGTTTTGGTTTCGCTGAAAATATAACAATAGGCCTGGTGATTGCTCCTAATGACTCGTCCGCGGAGTTGATGCAATTGAGCTAACCCAAATCTTTCAGCCCCTTCTAAAATAATAATGGTCGCATTAGGAACATTTACTCCGACTTCTATTACGGAAGTAGCCACGAGAAGGGTGATTTTGCCTTTGGCAAAATCACTCATAATTTTATCTTTTTCAATTGGTTTTAATTTACTGTGAAGAACACCAATTTCATAATTAGGAAAAACATTTTTTTTTAGATAAATAGCTTCGGCCTTCACTGACCGCACCCTTAAAGCCAATTCTTTATCGGGGTCGGGTTCATCAATGCGAGGACAAATAATATAGGCCTGTCGTCCTTGTCTTAATTCAGACCGAATTTCTTCATAGGTACCTGCTCTTTTATCAGGAGTCACGATTTTTGTAATAATTGGTTTTCTACCATGGGGCATTCCTTCTAAGACAGTTAAATCAAGGTCGCCGTAAATTGTGAGGGCTAAAGTTCTTGGAATAGGAGTAGCAGTCATAGACAAGAGATGAGGCATAATATTTTTTGTGGAGGAATGGGGGCCTGTTTTTTGTGCTAATTTTTGTCGTTGCGCTAGACCAAAGCGATGTTGTTCATCAATGATAACTAAAGCCAAATTTTTAAAAATAACTGACTTTGAAATCAAAGAATGAGTGCCAATTAAAATAGGAATTTCACCATTGGCGACCCATTTGAGCAATTGCGCGCGGGAAATCTTGGTCCAATCAAGAGGATTAACTTTAGAGGGAAACTTATAACAACCGCTGGAAGTAATTAAGCCAAGATTGATATTTAAATAAGCAAAATATTGCACAAATGATTCAAAATGTTGTTTGGCTAAAATTTCTGTGGGCACCATATAAGCAGTTTGCAATTTAGCGGAGGGTTGGTTTTGGGGCGAAGTAGTGGTAATGGCGTATACAGCCGATGCCGCTACGGCAGTTTTTCCTGAACCGACATCCCCCTCTAATAATCGGCTCATAGCGTAATCCTTTTCAAAGTCAGATAAAATTTGCTGAATAGATTCTACTTGAGAGGCCGTTGGCTGAAAAGGGAAGCGTTGAATAAACTTATTCATTTCTTTGACAGTTTTTTTGATCTGGAAAGAAGGATAATTTTGATATTCTTTTTTTTGTTGAGCGCGAGTCAATTGGATGAAGAAAATTTCTTCAAAAGCAAATCTTTTTCTGGCAGATAAAGCGTCTGATTTTTTTTGGGGAGTATGAATCCAAATTAAGGCCGTTTTTAGAGAAGGCAAGTGATATTTTTTCAAAATTTCGGCAGGCAAAGGGTCTTCTAATTGGTCCAACAGACCTGTCTTAAAGATTTTTAAGAGAGTATGGTAAAACCATTTAGAAGTAATCCCGCGACTTTCAGGATAAACGGGGTAAATAAAACTATCAGTTACTTTTTGGTCAAATAAAGAATTTTCAGTAGACAGGGGAATATTGTCTAAGTTTTTATATTCGGGATTGGCGAGATATAGTTGTTTGTTTCTTTCATTGACAGCGCCTTGAAATTTGGCCGAGGAACCGACAAAGAGCATTTTAGCGATATAGGGTTGGCGAAACCAAACAGCTTTAATCGTGCCGGTGTTATCTTCCAAGATGGCCTCAGTCATCGGGATTTTTTTTATGAAGGCCTTGCTGGTTTTAATGCTTTTAACTTTAGCGTAAATAATCGGTTTATCACCGACTTGTAAATTGGCAATGTTCTTTAATTCGGTGGTATCTCCGTATCTAACAGGGAAGTAAAAAAGCAAATCCTCAATGGTTTTCAGCCCGATTTTTTTGAGGGCTTTTTCCTGCAAAGGAGTTAAGCGAAATTGTTCTTCAATAGTTGTTTTAAGGTCCATAATTATTATCTTACCATATTGCTTTCTTTTTTGTTTTTACTTATCATAAAAGTATGAAAAATATATTGGTGGTAATTGGACTGTTAGTTGTTTTAGGGGTGGTTGGTTGGTGTTTGCCCAAAACAGAAGTAAAGGTTTCGGAACCTCTTCCTGAAATCAGCCAAGATGAGACCGATTTGTGGCAATTTTATGAAAATAAAGAAGCCGGGTTCTCTTTGAAATATCCTTATACAGTAACGATGGACGAAAAAGTTGGTAATTTAGTATTAACAATAGAGAGTAAAAAAATTGAAGAATTGGATTATCCGGGTTTTGATTTAGCCGAAGTATTAAATGATATTGAACTTTTAAAACAAGGGCAACCAGGCGCAAATTATGTTGATTGGGCTTTAGATGCTTCAGAAAAAATTAGGAATTTAGGCGCGGTGAATGCTCAAGAATCTATGGTTTTATCACGCTTTGAAATCTGTGATGTCACTTTTGAAAGAAAATTAGTTTTTTATAATAATGGTTATCGGGTAATTTTAACTCTTAAAGAAGATAAAAGTAATATTATTGATAACTTACCACAATATTTCACTCTGAATGAAGAAAATTGTGGAACTAATTCTATTTGGAACTTTGATAAACAAATTGATTTCTATCAAGAATTGGTTGCAGGAAAGAGTTTTTTTACCGCCCAAGAATGGTTTGATACTTTTGATAAAATTGTTGAGACCATTGAAGTGACAGTCCTCTAATTAAATTATTAGTTTTATTATTAATTTAATTAAATAAAAATATGTCATTAACTATCGTGGAGGTTTTAGCATTAATTGTAATAATTATCGCTTTTTTAAAAATAATAACTTTGTTGTTTGCCCCCAAGTTTTTTATGAAGTTAGCTAGGGGTATCTATAGTTGCCCAAAGTCGTTAAAGGTAATAGTTCTTCTTTTAGCGGTAGTGGTTTTTTACTTTTTAATCAAAGCTGGGGTTACCGTGACAGAAATTTTTGCAATTTTCTTATTGTTGGCTTTGTTAATTGGTCCAACCGTAGCTGACTACGGCAAAGGAATTCTTGAACAAATTAACCCCAAAAATGTTTTGAAAAAACAATGGTTTGTCACTCTAATTTGGGTAATTCTAATGGCCTGGGGAATCTACGAAATCTTTTTTGTTTAAAAAATTTTTAAACCACACC
>Ga0172371_10010201_pt1 | contig 12739 bp, 10 predicted proteins | sample Lak12m_FD_114543 | JGI IMG/M metagenome (GOLD analysis project Ga0172371, IMG submission 114543) | Freshwater microbial communities from Kabuno Bay, South-Kivu, Congo - kab_022012_12m | ecosystem: Environmental > Aquatic > Freshwater > Lake | place: Democratic Republic of the Congo: South-Kivu... | reverse complement strand
GGCCACCAAAAAAACTATCAAATATTTCAAATGGGTCAGAAAAGCCACCCCCAAAAAGATCCTCAAGATTGATGTTTTGACCGTTAGTGGAGTAAGAATAAGTAAACGGTCCACCAGAAAAGCCACTAGCCCCGGCTGGGTCAAAGGCGGCATGGCCAAACTGATCATAATTTTTTCTTTTTTCAGAGTTAGCCAAAACTTCATAAGCCTCGTTAATCTCTTTAAATTTCGTTTCAGCTTCAGAAGATTTATTGCGGTCTGGGTGCCAAGCGAGAGCTTGTTTACGATATGCAGATTTTATTTCTGCTTCCGAGGCAGATTTATCTACACCCAAAACATCATAATAGTCACGTTTTGTAGCCATGGCGGTAATTGTATCAGGTTGATAAGGGCTTGTTAAGCAGTCCTGATGATTAATTGCTAAGAAAACTCAGTTAAAATATGCTTATGTTGGCGATTATTTATTTAATTTTGGGAACGATTGGGGGAACGATAGTTGTCAAACTAATTACAGAAAATTTAATTTTTACAAAAAGGGTCAATAATTTTTGGTTCCTGATAAGTGGAGGGTTTCTAGTGGGGGTGTTAATTTCAGGCTGGTTGACTTATCTTGGCGCCTACCTGTTTAAAGAGACAGAAAACCCAATGCTCTGGGGTAATTTACTAACAATGGTAGGAATAAGTGGTGGATGTTTAATAATATTCATAAAAAAACATTGGCAATTGGCAAAATTCGACAGAAAGGCAATAAAAAATAATCGGACAGAAATCGCTCTTTTGATTGGACTAACTATCGTTTCGACATTTTTGATGTTTAATTGTTTTCGGATAGAAAATGGACAAATTCAAGTAGGTTTGTCCGTCTTTAGTGATTTCGGACCACACCTAGCAATGATTAGATCATTCTCTTACGGAAAAAATTTCCCTAGTTTTTATCCACATTTTCCCAGCGATCAATTGAGATATCACTTCATGTTTCAATTTTTGGCTGGAAATTTGGAATATCTGGGATTAAGACTTGATTGGGCGTTTAACTTACCCAGTATTTTGTCTCTTACTGCTACACTTATGCTTTTATACATTTTGGCTATACAACTAACAGGGAAAAAATTGGTTGGAATATTGACAATAATAATGTTTTGGTTAAGAAGTGCCACGGCTTTTTTTGAACTGATAGCGAAGGAGAGTTCTTTGAATAATTTGTGGCAAAAAATCATTAACAATCAAACATATATCGGCAATACACCAAACGAATCTTGGGGGCTATGGACAATTGGCGTTTACGCTAACCAGCGTCATTTCGGTTTTGCTCTAGGAATAATGTTTTTAACCTTGATCTTATTTTCCGGTTCGATTGAATTTAGAAGAGGAATAAAAGAGAAAAACTGGTTAAGAAGGAACTGGTTTAGTAAAAAGGCATGGACAATTAAATCACTTAAAAAAGCAGTCGGAATCGGAATCATCTTAGGGCTTTTAACTTATTGGAATGCGGCAGTGGTAATCGCTACTCTAATGGTATTGGCGACTATGGCAGTTTTTAACAAACATAAATTAGAATTTGTGGTTGTGTTTTTTTTGACTTTAGTTTTAAGTGCATTACAAAAATTTTGGTTTATTGGTACCCACGGGAAGGGGATTAACCCGGAATTCTTAATCGGTTTTTTGGCAGAAAATAAAAGTTTTGGCGGAATTGTTAATTATTATTTAAAACTGTTTGGGATAATGCCGATAATTTTTGCTTTTGGTTTATTGACGGGGGGGAAAAAATTACGAATATTTGGATTGGTTTTTTTGGCACCCGCACTAATGGCAACGCTAATAAAATTAACGCCAGATATTCCGGTGGGTCACAAGTACATTATGGTGTCAGTGGTATTAATTAATATTATTTGTGCAAATTTTATAGTTAAGTTGATTAAGGCGAAAAAAATAATCCCTATTATGTGTGGCATTATTTTGTTGGGAGAAATGACAATTACGGGAGTGGTCGACTGGGTAACTTTTTTTAATTTAAACAAAAATGATAGAGCTTTTAAATTTCAGGTTAATGATGAGGTTGTTTCTTGGGTTAGAAACAATACTAAACCCAATGACATTTTTTTGACAGATAGGTTTTTCTTTAGTCCCGTATTATTGGCCGGCAGGAAAATTTTTTACGGGTGGCCTTATTATGCTTGGTCGGCTGGTTATGATACTTTGGGTCGTGAGGCTTTAGTTAAACAAATTTATTCAGGAACCAACGTTGATGAGGTTAGATTGACTCTTGAGGAAAATGGGATAACTTATGTGATAATTGATAACAGCAATCGACAGTCTGATTGGCATAAGGTGAATGAAAAATTGTTTGATGATAATTTTCAGCTAGTTTATCGTGGTAATAAATTACATATGAATATGAAGGTTTTTAAGGTTGATTGAGAAACTTTACTGATATTGACTTTTGGAGATTAACTAAAATAGAGTAGAGATAACTATTACTAATTTAACTGAAATAAATGGCAAAATTAAACTTGAGGAAAGATCAGGATATGTTAGCCCAACTTGAGAGATTACTAGAAACATATTTTGGGGAAAAAGCTCCACGTCTACCCGACGGAATAAAAGAATTTATTGTCAATTTTGGACCGTGGATAACGCTTTTGATGATAGTTGCCACATTGCCAGCGATGCTGGCAATTTTAGGTTTGGGAACTATGGCAATACCCTTTTCGTATTTGGGAGGATTTCAGTTTGGCCTGAGACATACGATTAGTATTCTCTTGACCGGAGCAACCTTAATTTTAGACGTAATCGCGTTGCCAGGTTTATTCAAGAGAAAATTATCAGCCTGGAAACTCATATTCTATGTGTCGTTAATATCGGTAGTACAAAATGCTTTAACCGTAAATTTTTCTAGTTTGGTTATCGGTTCACTGATATCCTGGTACGTTTTGTTCCAAATTAAAAAACTATACCGATAAAAATCCTAGTCAACAACTTCGCCTTCTTCTGCTTTTGTCGATGTTTTTTTATCGTTTGAGGATTTACTTTCTTTTTCAGTTTCCTCAATTTTTGGTTCCGATTCTTCTTTCTTTTCAGCTTCTTGTACCGCCTTATAAAGAGCTTCACCGTGTTTTCCGGCAACCCCTGAAGCTTTTTTAAGTTTTTCGTCAATGGAGTCAAGAGTGGCCGAGTCTTTATCCTTTTCTTCCTCTAATTCTTTTAAGGCGGCTTCTATTTCTTCTTTTGCTTCTTCCGAAAATTTATCTCCGGCGTCTTTGACTGCTTTTCTGGTGGAAACTATTAGAGTCTCAGCTTCATTTCTTTTATCAACAAAGGCTTTACGCTTTTTATCTTCTTCGGCGTGAAGATCAGCTTCTTGCTTCATTTTTTGTACTTCTTCTTCGCTCAAATTAGTGGCATTTTTAATAGTGATTTTTTGTTCCTTGCCCGTTGCTTTATCTTTAGCAGAAACGTTTAAAATACCATTAGCGTCGATGTCAAAAGTAACCTCAATTTGAGGAATTCCACGAGGAGCAGGAGGAAGACCGTCTAAAACAAAACGGCCTAAAGTTTTGTTGTCCACAGCCATAGGTCTTTCGCCCTGGAGAACGTTAATTTCTACTTGAGGTTGATTATCAGAGGCAGTAGAAAATACTTGAGATTTAGTAGTGGGAATCGTGGTGTTTCTGTCAATCAATGGAGTCATTACCCCTCCCAGGGTTTCAAGTCCCAAGGTTAATGGTGTCACATCAAGAAGGAGAACATCTTTAACGTCACCTGCCAAAACACCAGCCTGAATAGCGGCACCAAGTGCAACAACTTCATCGGGATTTACACCTTTATGTGGTTCTTTGCCAAAAAAATCTTTGACTATTTGCTGAACTTTGGGCATCCGAGTCATACCACCAACTAAAATTACTTCGTTAATTTTTGATTTATCTATCTTGGCATCTTTCAGTGCTTGTTCGCAGGGCTTGATGGTTTTTTTGATTAAATCATCAACTAACTCTTCCAATTTTGCCCGGGTTATCTTTTGGTTCAGGTGAAGCGGTTGACCGTCAGATCCTTGGGAAATAAATGGTTGATTGACGTCTGTTTCAACTGCGCTAGATAACTCAATTTTGGCTTTTTCAGCAGCATCTTTGATTCGCTGAAGCGCTTGTTTGTCTTTGGATAAATCGACACCGTTTTCTTTTTTAAATTCAGATAAAATATAGTCAATTATTTTAGTATCGAAATCGTCACCCCCCAGAAAAGTATCTCCGTTAGTTGATTTAACTTCGAAAACACCATCACCAAGCTCAAGAATGGAAATATCAAACGTTCCACCCCCTAAATCATAAACAGCAATTATCTCGTTTTTGCCCTTATTGTCACTGGTACTGGTTTTATCTAAACCATAGGCCAGGGCGGCAGCGGTTGGTTCGTTGATAATTCGTTTAACATCAAGACCGGCTATTTCTCCCGCTTGCTTAGTGGCTTGACGCTGTGAGTCGTCAAAATAGGCAGGTACCGTAATGACGGCTTCTTTAACTTCTTGGCCCAGATAGCTCTCAGCATCTGTTTTAGCTTTTTGGAGGATTTTGGCGGAAATTTCCTGGGGAGTATATACTTTATTATCAACTTCGACGGCAGCCATTTTATCTTTTCCTTCGATAATTTCGAAAGAAGCGGTCTTTTTGGTTTTTTCAACTTCAGGAGAATTAAAACGTTGTCCCATAAGACGTTTGACAGAAGATATCGTTCCTTTGGGGTTTAATATCATCTGGCGTTTGGCAACATCACCAATTAGATTCTTGCCCGGTGCAACAATTGAAGGAAAAGTGTTACGGCCCTCAGAAGTAGAAATAATTTTCGCTTTACCACCCTCCATCACAGCAACGGCACTGTTGGTGGTACCTAAATCGATGCCAATAATTTTGCTCATTTTATATTTTTAAACTAATTTTTAATTTTAGAAAAAACTCCACTGCCAACTTCAACCCTGGCGGGACGAAGAACTCGATCAAAATAATAGTAACCTTTAATCAAGGTTTTGACAACAATATTTTTTTTGCCTGGGACAACTTCCACACAGTCCATTTTTTGGGGGTCAAATGGTTCTCCGGTAGATTTAATATTAGTGACCCCCTCGGACTCGAGTAGAGAAACGAATTGATTAATTATATGTTTCAAAACAGGGTTTTTTAGGTGAGCTTCAGCACGCTCTAAGTCATCAAGAGGGGGAAGAATTTTGTCTAAAAGAGTCTGGTTGGCATACCTTATTAAGTTTTGACGGTCGCTATTATGACGTTTTTCCAAATTCTGATAATCAGCCAAGGCACGTTTAAACTGCTGGTTAAGTCCTTCAACTTGTTTTTCTAATTGTTCCAAGCGCGATTTATCTTTATTTTTTGTCATATATTACCAATCCTGGGCTACTTGATTAACTAAATTAGCGATATAACGAAGAACAGGAATATTTCTTTCATATATTTGACGATAGGGGCCAATAATCCCCAGACTTCCTCGTTTATCACCAATTTGGATATCAGCATAAAGACAACTAACTGGTTTTAGAGTGTCATAACCAAGTTCATCGCCAATAAGTAGGTGAATTGGTTCGTTACCCAGACCACGATCAAATATTTCTGACAAACGTGTATGATGATCCAAAATAATCAAAACTTGACGGGTGATATCGAGATTAAAAAATTCTTGAAAATCGAGCAAGTTGGCGTAGCCATAATGATAAACATGATCCTGGTCGAGGACAGCGACAGAGAGAGATTTTGTCCTTTCGGAGAGAATTTTGGTAGCTTCTTTAAGAAGGGTGTTAATTTCCGAACGGTTGTCCCAGACCTGTTCCCTGACAGCAACTTCTTCAGCAACGGAAAGGTTTTTTTCCTGCATTAATTCATTAACATAAAGTTTTATGGCTAGGGGGGTCGGGATGCGGCCAGCAGAGGCATGGGATTTAGCTAAATAACCTTTGTCAGTTAAATGAGCCATCTCGTTTCTTAAGGTTGCTGGAGATACTCCTAATCGATATTTTTGTTCAAGGGTAACACTACCTACAGCTTCGGCGGTTTTGGTATATTCCTCGACAACAGCTTTGATAATAGCAATTTGGCGATTAGTAAGATCCATATTAGCAGAAGGATAGCATGAGTGATAAGTGAGTGTCAAGCGCCTGGCGGAATGCTAAGATAAATGGGAATATGTCTAAACTTAAGCTTAGAGAATTTTTGCCGCTTATTCTTGGTTTTATGGGAATTGTGGTAACCGTTTTAGCCGTACCGCAAGCGATCAAGTATTTTTCCAAAGCTAGCGGAACGCCAGCAAATATCGTAATTAATTACGAAGGATTAATCGGAACTATGCCAACACCGTGGAGAAACTTAGCCCAAGGAGGCGAGGAGGCAAAGCCAATGTTTGGCGAAATAATTGGGGAGGTTAAAGCTTTAAGACCAGAATATATCCGTATAGACCATATTTATGATGCTTTTAGTGTGGTAGAGAAAAAAAACGGACAATTATCATATGACTGGAGTGGTTTAGATGAGGCTGTAGGTCAAATTTTAGCAACTGGAGCAAAACCATTTTTATCTTTATCTTATATGCCACTGGCTATTTCTAAAAGCGATATCGTTGATTTACCGACAGACCTGAACGACTGGAGCCTGGTAGTCCAAGCGACAGTTGAGCATTATAGTGGGAGAAATAATCGAAATATTGATGGGGTAATTTATGAGGTTTGGAACGAACCAGATCTATTCGGGAAATTTAAAACTTACGGAGAAAAAAATTATTTAGAACTTTACCGGGCGGCAGTCAAAGGAGCAACACAAGCAAGTAATGTCAATCGTTTCGAGGTTGGTGGTCCGGCAATAACGGCCTTATATCAAAATTGGGTAGAAAACTTGATTAAATTTGTAGACCAAAATAACTTGAGGATGGATTTTTTAAGTTGGCATCGATATTCAACAGAATTGGAACAATTCGAGGAAGATATTAAACAAGCAAAAATGTTTGCCCAAGGGATACCAGCTTTAATTAACCTCAAACATTATGTTACCGAATGGGGTTTTAACAGTGAAAACGATAGCGGTTATGATAATATATTTGGAGCAATACACACTATTGCAGTTGCTAGGGTTATGACTGGACAGATTGATCGAGGTTTTGTATTTGAAATTAAAGATGGGCCAGGGAGGGAAAAATATTGGGGCAGATGGGGGCTGCTAACACACGAAAACTTTGGTAGTGTAGAAAAAAAGCCGAGATACCAAGCACTAGAGTTTTTAAATAATTTATATAAGTTTCGAATGAGTCTTAATGGAGAAGGCAGCTTTATAAGAGGAGTGGCGTCAACTGACGAGAGTGGTGAGGTGAGGGTGCTGATTGTTAATTATGACCCGGCCGGAAAACACGTTGAAACAGTTCCTGTAACATTTGAGAACTTACCAAGTGGCAATTTCACCTATACTAGACGTGATTTTCTTGGCGGATCGAGAGCGACAACGGTGGCCACCGACAGCGCTATTTGGCAAACAACAGAATTCTTTTTAGCTAATAGTGCAGCCTTTTTGGATTTAGATTTTTAATCATTCCTTCCTATTGCTGCCAGGAAAGCTTCTTGGGGCAAACTAACTTGACCGATTAATTTCATTCTGGCCTTACCTCGTTTTTGTTTTTCTAAAAGTTTTAGACGTCTTGTCCGATCACCACCATAAAGTTTAGCCGTGACATCTTTTCTGAATGGTTTGACGGTTTCCCTAGTTAAAACCTGACCACCCATAGTTACCTGAATTGGGATTTCAAATTGCTGACGAGGAATGGTTCTTTTTAAGCGTTTGGCGAGAATGCGAGCACGGCCAAGAGCCTGGTTTTGCGGAACAATGACCGATAACGGCGATACTTCTTGGTGGTTTAATAAAACGGTTAACTTGACCAATTCCGTATCGAGCCAACCAACCTTTTCGTAATCGATTGAGGCGAAACCCGCCGAAGCTGATTTTACTTGGTCGTGAAGAGAAGTAATGACTTCAATTAGTGGTAGTGAATACTCAAGTTCAATTAGACGATCTAAATAGGAAAGATTTAATAACTGACCCCGAAGATTTTGGCAAATTTCAAGAATTTTACCTAAATAGTCTGGTGGGGTAACTAGCCTAACCACAGCCTTTGGTTCTTTGGTGGTTTTAATCGTGGCAGGGTCAGGAAAATCAGCTGGAGTAGTAAAATCAACTACCTGCCCATCCTGAAGAATTGCTTGATATCCTACCGACGGCGAAGTAGCAATAACCGGGAGGTCAAACTCCCTCTCTAAGCGCTCACAAACAACCTCTGAGTGAAGCAGTCCAAGAAAACCGACTCGAACTCCTTGACCTAAAACAGCTGATTTAATTAGTTTGGTTTCTAGAGATGAATCGCTTAGTTTGAGTTTATCTATAGCTGTTGATAAATCTCGATAACGATCATTGTCGACAGAAAAAAGATCAAAAAACACATTGGGTTTGATTTGACGAAAACCCGGTAAAGGGAGGGTGTTCCGAAAAGATTTTGGTTTAAATTCGGAGATTGTATCGCCAACACGAACGTCGCGCAAATTTTTTGAACCGGTGATAAGATAACCAACCACCCCAGAAGATAGTAGTGGTTGTGGCTTTCTGTCGGGAGAAAAGATCCCAGTTTCTTGAACTGTAAAGGGAAGGTTATTTGAAAGAAATTGGAGTTTGTCACCTGTTTTTATTTGACCAGAAAAGAGGCGGATAAAAGCGATTACGCCCAAATGGGGGTGGTAAGCTGAATTAAAAACTAAAGCCTTCGGGGGTAAATTATTGTTTTCTTCTTTTGGAGAAGGAAATTCACTAATAACTTGATCAAGTAACTCTTTAACTCCTTGACCGGTCTTGGAAGAAATTTGAAAAGGGGAAACAGAAGATTGAAGTAAAGTCTGTATTTGATTTATACAAGCGTTGATATTGGATAGTGGAGCATCAATTTTGTTAATAACTGGAATCAATTTTAGATTATTTTTTTTGGCTAATTGGTAATTAGCAACTGTTTGAGCCTGAACTCCCTTGGTGGCATCAATAAGCAAAATTGCCCCCTCACAGGCACTTAAAGCTCGTTCAACTTCATAATTAAAATCGACATGCCCCGGGGTATCAATCAGGTTGAGGGTATAACCTTGATATTTCATAGTTACTGGAGCCATTTTTATGGTAATACCCCGCTCTCTTTCGATCGGATTACTATCAAGGAATTGATCTTTGATTAAACGACCATCAATAGTCTTTGTAATTTCCAATAAACGATCGGCTAAAGTTGATTTGCCAGCATCAATGTGGGCAATAATAGAAAAATTCCTAATTTTCATAATAACTAAGATTGGGGGGACTCAATTACTTCTTGGCTGTGACTCAAGATACGCCGCCAATTGCCTAATTTTTTGACCAAAGCTTGAACCTCAGCTAGTTCTTCAACCCGGAAGAGAGCCGATAAACCTAAATAGACCGCTAAACCAATTAAACTAACAACGAGGGTAAGAATAATCAAAGGCAAAGTACGAGTAGTATCAAAAACAAACTGATCGAGTAAGCGCATGGGGAGCCAAAGAAAGACGGCGGTAAAAAAACCAGCAATAATCATCTTTAAAAATTTGAAACCCAGATAAAGACGGCCGATTCGACGATTGATGAGCTGGTATAAAAGAAGAAAGTCAAGCGAATTACTAAAACTTAGAGCAAGGGCAATACCAATAATACCCAGTGAATAAATTCGAGTAAAGATAAAACCCAATAGCGCAAAAATAGTAATGGTGACTAAATTTACATAAAGAGGAGTACGAGTGTCTTTTTGGGCATAAAAGGCCCGAATTAGAACGTGGGTGGTGGCCTGTGGAGTGATGGTAAAAGCTAAAATAGCCAATGTTTTTCCAGTAAGAAGAGTGGCCTCCCAGGGAAAGCTATCAGCCCCAAAGACAAGGCGGACAAGAGGAATTCTTAGGACCAAAAGAACAATGCTGGCAGGAAGAGAGAAAAAAACCACTTGCGAAAGAGCCTTTGACAGAGTGTTCTTGAAACGGTCAAAGTTTTTGCGACTTACCTCTTCAGAAAGACTGGGAAAAGCGGCCTGGCCAAGTGCAACGCCAAAAAGAGAGATAGGGAGCAAATAAAGCTGGCGAGCAAAATTAAAAAGCGATAGTGAGCCAACCGATAAGATAGAAATTAAATTAATAGTAATAAACCGTTCGATTTGAACTATACCCAGAGCAGCACTTCGGGGGGGCATCAGGCGAAGAATGGTTCGTGAACCCGGGTGGTTAAAATTAAAAACCGGCCGAAGGTGAAAGCCCACTAATCTGGCTTGAGGTAATTGAATTACTAAATGGAGAATCGCCCCGACAATCATACCTAAGGCGGCTGAATAAATACCCAAAGAGGAAGAAAAAAAGAAAATGGTGATAATAATTCCTAGATTATAAAAGAGAGGAGCGATAGCGGGGATTAAAAAGCGACGATGGGTTTGAAGAACACCAGTTAAAAACGCAGAAACGGCGAAAAAAAATTGGGCCACGGCCATGAGGCGCATCAATTCGGCCATGAGTGTTGTTTGAGAGGGAGAAAAATGAGTGATTAAATTGGCAATCGGTAAAGCAAATATGATTAGTAGAACAATTAACAAGGAAAGAATAAGACTAAAAGAGGTGAGGGTGGCGTTGGTTAAACGATTAGCCTCGTGTTGAGATTTTCCTAAATAATCTTGATAAATCGGAACAAATGCTGCTGATAAGGCTCCAGCAATTAGAAGTTGGAAAAGAGTGTCGGGAATAACCAGAGCAGCAAAATAAACATCAAGATCAGCCTCTAAACCGCCAAAAAAACGGGCGGCCAGAAGTCGATTCTTAATTAAACCCAGTAGAGCTGAAGCAAGATAAGAAATGGAGATAATGGCGGCGGCAGAAAGAATGCTTTGGTGTTCTTTTTTTAGCCAATTGGCTGACTCGGTAAAAAATTTTTTGACCACAACTTGATTATATCTTTGACGATTAAATTGCGGAAGTTGCAATTTGTTGGTAAAATTCGAGGCATGCCAATATTAAAACACGCTAAAAAGAAATTAAGATCGGATCTTGTCAAAAAACGGATCAATAAAATAATAAAGTCTAAAGCAGTTAATTTGCTTGATAAAGCCAGAAAAGAAAAGGGTCAAAAAAATTTAACGGCAGTTTTTTCAGCACTTGACAGAGCGGCAAAAAGAAAAATTTTTCACCGTCGTAAGGCTGATAGATTAAAATCGAGGTTGGCGAAATTGATCTCCAAGACTAAATAGAGATAATTTAAGCTATACTAGGAATCATGTCTGCCCGAGGAATTAAGGGGATTAATTTGTTGCCTAAAGATTCGTTTGAAGAAAGTAACTTGGGCCGATTTTTGCGCTGGGCGTTAATAAGTGGTCGGGCGGTGGTCGTAATAACCGAGTTGGTGGTAATTTTAGCTTTTGGTTCAAGGTTCTGGTTTGATAAAACTTTAAACGATTTAATGGAAATAATCGATCAAAAACAAACGTTGGTTCAAAGTTATCGGGCAGTTGAAGATCAAATGCGACAAGTTTTGGCGCGCGAATTTCCCATAACAGCAGCACTGGAAAAAAATTTAGAGATTGAATCTGTTTTGACGCAACTTATCAGAGCAACACCAACTGACGTAAATTTTAATAAGATGAATTTGTCTACAACAAATCTTTCTTTAAGTGGGCAATCGAACTCAGAAGAGGGACTGGCGGCACTTTTGGCTAACCTTAATAAAATAGAAAAAATAAAAAGGTTATCAATGGGGGAAACAAAATTTTCTCAGCGAGACGGAAAAATTGAATTTGATTTAAACGCAAGTTTTAAAGATGAAGAAAAGAAAAAATGATTATTAATAACGAAAAATATAACCGTTATTACCGACGAATTGTGGGGGCGTATCAACAACCGGTCCTATCCGCCTCGATTGAAATTATTTTAAGTGTCTTTGCAATTGCTTTAATGGTGGGGCTGGCAATCAGACCAACTTTAACAATCGTGGCTAGTTTGCAAAAAAAAATTGAGGACCAAAAGTTAGTGGAACAAAAATTGACTGCCAAAATCAACTCCCTAAATCAAGCACAGAAAAGTCTTGGTGATAACGCGAATAAACTATTTTTATACGAACGAGCAGTGCCCGATAAATATGAATTAGACCAGACAGCAAAACGCTTAGAGCTTCTGGCCCAAGAGACTGGTTGTCAAATTGAATCAATCGGCTTTGGAGAAGTTGCTTTGTTGGGTAATCTTGATAATAAGGATTTAAGGTTGGGCGAGGTGTGGACAACGCCAATATCAATGTCCCTTCAGGGAACACTTAGTCAATTATCTGATTTTATGGTAAGGGCAGAAAAGATGGATCGGTTGTTACTGATAGAAAACGTGGCAATTCAGAAACCAGAACTAAGAAAAAAAACCACCAGTGGATTAAATTTAACAATTAAAGCAAGTATTTATTATTTAGGCAAAGTCGATGAAGGTTAAAAGAGCTAAAAGCACGTATGTGTTGATGGTGGGGATGCTGACGTTGATTTCTGCGGGAGGATTTTTGGCTTATAGTTTGTACTCAGCCCTTACCAAGTCGCAAATTACCAAGGAACAGCAGTTAGACATCCGACCACTTAACGGTAGTTTGAACCAAATGGTGTTGGAAAATTTAAGTAAGAGGCGGCAGTTTAATCAAGCTGAATTATCAAACGT
>Ga0172371_10010200_pt1 | contig 12741 bp, 11 predicted proteins | sample Lak12m_FD_114543 | JGI IMG/M metagenome (GOLD analysis project Ga0172371, IMG submission 114543) | Freshwater microbial communities from Kabuno Bay, South-Kivu, Congo - kab_022012_12m | ecosystem: Environmental > Aquatic > Freshwater > Lake | place: Democratic Republic of the Congo: South-Kivu... | reverse complement strand
TTTAATTGAAATTGGTGAAGCTATAGGTATTATTGCCGCACAGTCAATTGGTGAACCTGGTACCCAGCTGACAATGAGAACATTTCATACAGGAGGAGTGTTTAGTCGAGAACTTAGTGAGCAAATTCGAAGTGAATTTTCTGGACAAGTCAAATTTCCATTAAATTTAAAAACTAAGTTTATTAGAACCCTGGAAGGAGATTTTCATCAATTATTGGAAACAAATTCATTTTTAGAAGTTTTAACATACGAAAATCAAACAGTTCGATTGCCTATTAATCGTGATCACCTTCTTATAATAAAAGACAAAGACTTTATAAGAAAAGGTGAGGTGATAATAAATATAACTTCACTTACAACTGAAGATTCAGAGACTGAGGTTCGTAAAACAGTATCGACACCGTTTGCTGGAGAGATTTTTTATGAACCAAGACAAAATTATAATTTCTTTGAATATAATTTTAGGGTCTGGCTTCTTGCTGGTGATTTGTTTACATTGCCAGCAAACGCAAAATTAATTAAACAAAGGATTAGCAAAAATCTTAATAAACAAAGTTTTGGATTTACAAACTTTGTTGTAAGACAGATTTCACGGAAACAATCATTTAGTTTTTCTAAAAACTATGATATTGAAAATATTAGTTCTTTTTGTTCTTTAGGAAATATCAATATATTTAAAAATCGAAACCGACAAACTCGATCTGAGGATCGAATTAGATATTTATTATTATTGAATAATAAGGAAGTCTTAGCATTAACAGAAGATTTTTTACCAACATTTCAAGTAGATTTTAATTTATTTTGTTTGGGAAGATTTTTGAATAAAAATTATCAACTTCCATCAGGTGGTAGTTTAATTAATTTAACATTACAAAATTTACCAAACTCAACATCAAAAATAAAATTTTCTAATTTTATTGAAATAGATAAAGGTGGTCTAATAGCATGGCTAAATGAAGATTTATATCCAATTTCAAGGAAAACAACAAAATATTTAAGACTTGCAGAAGGTAAGATTATAAAAAGGTACGAGAAGGGAATAAAAAATCGAACAACAAGCTATTCAGGCATTTTAAGGATTATTTCAAGTTTTTTAAAATCTCAAAAACGCGATTCTATCTTTATAGAAACTGCTTCGGTGTATTCGATAAAAAGAAAAATAAACCAAATAGATTCATTGTTAAATTATTTTGACAAAAGATTTTTCTTTCCTGGTGAAAAATTGTTGAATATCATTGAGATAAAAGAAGTTTGCTATTGTGAAATATTTCTAACCCAGAAAAAGATCAAATTTATTTTAAGACCAATAACACTATTGAATGTAATTCAGTCTAAACACTACAATAGTAGTTATTCAGACTTAAAAGATACAAACATAGTTTTAGGAAAAAGGAAATTTTTAACAATTCCACCTAAACAAAGAATTTCGTTTAATCAAGTTAATTATTTAATCGAATCAGGTTTATTTTTATCTTCAACAACTCAACAAGAGACTATAAAAAAAGAAATTTTTACTAATTTAAGCTCATCACTAAAAACGAATTTCGAAATAAACTTTTCAAAACGCGAAAGCTTTTCAATAAAAACTCGTTTACCAGATTTAGTAAGAAGACAAACAATATTGCTTTCACCACAAATTTCACCTTTTCAATTGGTTGAACCTTATACTATTGTATCTACATTAAATAATGTAGGAAACTTTTACCCTAATCTGTCGGAAATAAGATCACAGTACTCTACGCGTTATCGTAAATTACTTGTTATAGATTCATGTCATATAAGAACAGTTTATTCTGAAGAAAACGCTCAAATAAATGTTACAAATTCATTTGTTTTTCCGGATCAAACTATAAATAGCTTTGTTCAAGTTAATAAAGGTGGACAGATCATCCCTTTTAATGGTTTAGGAATAAAATTTCGTCTAGGAAAACCTTATCTATTTACTGAAGGTGCAAAACTCTATCGTAATCATGGTGATCTTTTACCAGTTAACACGGTTTTAGGTTTTGTTACTTATAAGATTTTTAAGACGCAAGATATCACACAAGGTTTACCTAAAGTTGAAGAGATATTTGAAGCAAGACGACCAGAATCCCCCGCAATAATAGCAAAAAAACCTTGTTTAATTACAAGCATAGATCAAAAAAAATTAAAACATTCAGAAAAAGAAACAGGAACTTTTTTAAGCTTAATAAATTATTCTGGTTATAGTAAAGCTATTTCTGAATCAATTTATCACTACCTAAATCTAAACCCTAATTATTTAGATGTACCACTTTACGAATTTATTAATTTAGGTGAAAGGTTGGAGAAAGGTAAAATAGATCCTCATGAATTACTTGAGATCTATTTTGATTTTTATTGTTTTCGTGACGCCCATCACAAAGCGTGTTTACGAAGTTTATATCGAATTGCATCAATTTTTTTACATTCAATACAATCCGTTTATAAAGGACAAGGTATAAATATTGCTGATAGGCAACTTGAAGTAATTCTTCGTCAAATGACACGAATGGGAATTATATTTAATCCTGGTGATACACCTCTATTAGATGGAGAGTTCCTTGAGATGACGAGTTTAGATATGTTAAACTCTATGTTAGCTAGCAAAAATAAACGTCAAGTATATTATCGCCCTACAATCATAGGTTTAACAAAAGTAGCTTTGCATAGTGAAGGATTTTTATCAGCCTCAAGTTTCCAAGAAACAACAAGAGTATTAACACAAGCAGCAATAGAAGGAAAAAGAGATTGGCTGAGAGGATTGAAAGAAAATGTTATAACAGGTCATTTAATCCCTGTTGGAAGTGGTTTATCCACGTTTTCCGATCAATGGATGGTAAAAAACGTTTTCTTGTATGGTCGAACATTAATTTCCACAAATTTAAGACAAAAAATTTTAAATCGTCAAAAGCAACATAGAAAGAACTTTAAAAAAAACTACTCATTTCAAAAAAGCTTTGATGGATTAACAGTTCAACCTTTATTATCAAACTCTAAAAAAAATAGGATTTAATATTTTATTTAAAATTTAAAGCCAAAAAATCTGTAAAATTAAAAAATTTACACCTATTAGAGCAAAATCTTTATAATAATTAGTATAATAAGATATAAAAATTTAAGTGTTAACAATCTTAACTTAATTAAATATATCATTTATGTTAAAAAAATAAAATAAATAGGATGACAGAATCAAAAAATCTTATTAATCAACAATTAAAAAATTCAAAAGATAAAATTAAACTTAGGTTAAAAAAGTATGCCAAACTAGGCCTTCATTACGGACATTTAAAGAAAGATTGGAATGCTAAAATGGTTAGGTATCTTAATGTCTCGTTATTTAAAGCAGATCCCAAAAAGCATTATATAAAATTAACAACAACAGATCAACAATTACAAAAGGCTAGACTTTACTTAAGAAAAGCTCGTTCAGAAGGAAAAATTATCCTTTTTGTTGGTACCAAAAAGCGTATTTCTAAAATTGTTAGAAAACGTGCCTTATCTTGTGGAAGCTTCTATATTAATTATCGTTGGCTAGGGGGTATGCTAACAAACTGGCGTACAATAAGAAAACGTATTCGTCGACTACGTGTTCTAGAAATGTTAGAGAAATATCGTATTTTAAATTACTACCCTAAAAAAGAAAGTAGCCGTCTAAGAAGAGAACTCTCAAGATTAAAAATTTATTTAGAAGGGATAAAAAAGATGTCTTATTTACCTGATGTCGTGGTTTTTGTAGATCAAAAGCATGAAATGACTGCTATAAAAGAGTGTCGTAAACTACAAATACCTACAATATCATTGATAGATAGCAATTGTGATCCAGATTTATGTGAAATAGCTATTCCGGGAAATGATGATTCTTTACGTGGTATAGACTATATTTTATATCGTCTTGCCCAGGCAATAAAGCCAACAAAATTAAGCGGACAAGTAACTAAACCTACTATAAACTAGTATAATAAGACGTATATATTATTAGTTAATTTTTAAAACTAGTACTTACCTATTTAATTTATTTTCTAATTAATAAAAAACTTACCTAAAAACTAACAAAAATAAGATTATATATTAAAATGTCAACCAAGAAAAGCGACGCTGATTTAGATAAAATAAAAACACTAAGAACAATGACTGGTGCTGGTTTAATGAACTGTAAAGAGGCGCTTAAGTTAAAGAATGGAAATATTGATGAAGCTGTTCAATATTTAAAAGAAAAAGGTTTAGCATTAGCTAACAAAAAAAGCAGCAGATTAGCAAAAGAAGGAAGAATTGAAAGTTATATACACCACAATTCTAGAATTGGTGTATTAGTTGAAGTAAACTGCGAAACGGATTTTGTTGCTCAGACAGATGAACTAAAAGCTTTTGCAAAAGAAGTTGCTCTTCAAGTAGCAGCATGTGATACTTTACGATATATTAATCGTGAGGATCTTAATGAAGAAGAATTAAACCAACTTAAAATTGATTTAGGAATAAAAGAATCTGATAAAGGAAGTAATGAAAAATTGAAAGAATTTTTCTTATTGGATCAAACATCGCTAAAAAACTCGTCACAAACTATTAAAGATCGTTTACAACAAGCAATCGCCAAACTAGGTGAAAATATTAGAATTGCACGGTTCGTTCGTTTTGAGCTAGGTCAATAATCAACTACTTAGTGATGAATACATTATAATCATCTTTCAGAGAGAAAGTCGTAATTCTTTGTTTAGACTCAAATACAAGTAGTATGATAGTATCCTCAAGTACTTTAATTCAGATTGCAGATCTAGAAGTTGGTAAACACTTCTATTGGGAGGTTTTAGGGCTAAGTTTACATGGACAAGTTTTCCTTGTAAGTTGGCTTGTTATATTTTTAGTAGTTGGTGCTTCTTTGTTAGGTACGTCTAGTATTACCGAAGTTCCAAGAGGTATTTGGCAAAATGCAATGGAAGCGGTAGTAGAATACGTTCAAGATATTGCTAAAAGTCAAATTGGTAAAGACTTCAAGGAATGGGTTCCATTTATAGGAAGTCTTTTCTTATTCATCTTTGTTTCAAATTGGCTAGGTGCTTTAGTACCTTGGAAACTTATCCATTTGCCAGAAGGTGAACTAGCAGCTCCAACAAATGACATTAATACAACTATTTCTTTAGCATTACTAACATCAGCAACATATTTTTACGGTGGAATTAAAAAGAAAGGTTTTTCTTATTTCGGTAAGTATCTTCAACCGACACCAATTCTACTTCCAATCAATATTCTTGAAGATTTCACCAAGCCACTTTCATTAAGCTTCCGTTTATTTGGTAACGTCCTTGCAGACGAGTTAACAATTTCAGTTCTAACATTATTAGTGCCTGTTTTAATTCCTTTACCAATTATGATCTTAGGGCTTTTTGCAGGTTCAATTCAGGCATTAATTTTTGCTACACTTGCAGCGGCTTACATTGGTGAATCTGTTGAAGGGCATCACTAATCAAGAACAATACTAATCTTGGAAACATGTTAATTTTTTAGTTAAAGTTTGTATTAAAGATTTACTCATATGACAGATTCAATCGTTTCGGCAGCTTCTGTAATTGCTGCTGGTATCGCTGTAGGACTTGCTGCTATCGGACCTGGTATTGGACAAGGTAATGCTGCTGGTCAAGCCGTAGAAGGTATCGCTCGTCAACCGGAAGTTGAAGATAAAATCAGAGGTACTTTACTTCTGAGTTTAGCTTTCATGGAAGCTTTAACAATTTATGGTCTGGTTGTTGCACTTTCATTAATCTTCGCCAATCCGTTCACTTCATAAATTCATTCGGAAGGCATACTATTAACTTAAAGGTTAGAAAAATTGCCTTCCTATAATTAACATTTGATATAAAAAATTATGAATGACTTTTTATCGAGTTATTTAATAAGCTTAGAAAAAACAGGTGGTCTTTTTGACATTGATGGCACTTTACCTGCTTTAATGTTACAATTTGCTATCTTTGTTCAAGTACTAAGAGTCCTATTATTTCAACCTTTACAAAAAATTCTACAACAACGTGAGGATGAAATTGAAAATAATTTCAAAAATGGTCGAATAAGTCTTGACGATGTTGAAGAGCTTCAGAAGAAAATAAAAAAATTATTAGAGTCAATACGTCGTATAACATCACTTCGTGTGGAGAGACTTCAACGTAGACTTCAATCCTTATCTTTCCAATCGAAGGTTTCTCTGGAATCTCAACGAGTAGATTTTTACGAGGAAAATTTAAAAAATTACAATCCAATATCAGATGTAGCCTATAACTTAGGAGTTCGAACACTTCAAAGATTAGAATCTTATCTGAAACAAAGATTAATCTAACTTGATGGAGAAAAATAATGGTGGAAGAAAGTGGATTTCATTTAAATACTGATATTCTAGAAACCAATTTAATAAATATTATTCTGCTGATAGCCTTATTAATTTTTTCATTTGCAGAGCCTGTTAAAACAGGTTTAGCACAAAGACAGGCTAGAATTACAGAGAAGTTAGATACAGCAGCTAACTATCTTATTATGGCGAATTTTCGTCATAAAGAGAGTGTGGAAACACTAGAAAGAATCAGAAATTTTGCATTACAAACAAAAAAAGAAGGTTTAGAACAAAAGCGTAGATTACTTGAAGAGCAATCAGAACGTTTTTATAAACAGATAAAAGAAGAAATAAGATTAGGTAAAGAACTATTGCTTGAGACTAAACAAGCTGTTGATGGCCTAATTTATGACTCTTATTTAAATTTAGTACTATCTAAATCATCAACAATCAGATAAACGATATCATAAATATATCAATTTAAGATGAGGTTTAAAATATCTTAAAAGATGAACGAATGCCTAGAAAAATTGACGCAAAGTCGTGAAACAGGTTTGACTTCACTTCGAAACTTTATGAACATGTCAGCCTCTTTAGATCCATATCATTTATATGGTTCTATAAAGATGTTATGGTCATTAACCGAAAAGAGTTTACCCCCAGCGAAAACTTTGCCTGTCTCAGTAAAATCAAGTTGGACCGACGCAAAATTCCGTGATTCGAATTTTGAATCCTACATTTCTTTTAGAACAGCATGTGCTAAACAAGACGCCTACGATTATATTGTTTTAGGAGTCTTAGTACCTCTATGGTATTCTTGTGAAGAAGATTCTAGTCCAGCTATTAAAGATTGGGTTTATCAAAATTTAAAAAATAGAAGTAAAGCTGGTCTTCCTGTAGTTAATCGACTTTTATTCAAACTTATTAATTTAGAACACGGAATTAAAGTAATAGACGAATTAAAAGTACCTGCGGGTTATAGTACTGAAAAAAATAGACAAAACCTTGTAGAAGAGGTTAATGTTCTAATGACTAAATATGGTGTTGCTGCAAATGAATATCTATTTAGAAAACAAATACCTAGTAAGAGAATTTTAGGTGGGTTCATCTGTCGTCTTGATTCAGCAATCTTTGATCAAACCGCGAACACTCGCCTACATAAAGAAATCATAAAACGACTAGTTAATATTTAACTGTTATAAATAGAAATTTCTAACCGAAGAAGGTTTTTAGGTGTCCACAAAAGAGTTTTGGACCATAAAATTAGGAGAAAAAGTGATTATATCTTTAAATTAATTTTAAGGAAGGATTTTTAATGAGCGATCTAAAAGAGCAAACAAAAAACAACAGCTCAGAGGATTTTGTTAAAGAAACCGGAGTAGTCGTACAAGTAGGTGATGGTATTGCCCAAGTCTATGGTTTCAATTTTGTAACTGTTGGTGAGATTGTAACTTTCAAAGTTGACGATCAAGAATCTACAGTAATTGGTCTTGTTTTCAACTTAGAAGATATGACGACAGGTATCGTAATTGTAAACGATACTACAAAAATTGTTGAAGGAACACTTGTAGAAAGAACAGGTAGAATTGCAACAGTACCAGTAGATGAAAGTCTTTTAGGACGAATTGTCGATCCTTTAATTAATCCTTTAGATGGTAAAGGAGAGTTAGATAATTTATCATCATCGCAAATGCTAGAACCTCGAGTACCTGGTATTGTAGATCGTCAATCAGTTTGTGAACCTTTACAAACTGGGTTAATGGCAATTGATGCACTTGTTCCGATTGGCAGAGGACAACGTGAGTTAATTATTGGTGACCGACAAACAGGAAAATCAACAGTTGCAATTGATGCAATTATTAACCAAAAAACAGAAGATGTTGTTTGTGTTTATGTAGCAATTGGTCAAAAAGCATCATCAGTAGCAAGTGCCATTCGTACATTAGAAGAGAAGGAGGCATTAAAGTATAGTGTTATTGTAGCTGCAAATGCTAACTCTTCAGCTCCTATGCAATATATTGCTCCTTATGTTGGTGCAGCGATTGCAGAATACTTTATGTATAGACAACGTCATACACTAGTAATTTATGATGATTTAACGAAACAAGCACAAGCATATCGTCAAATGTCATTATTATTAAGACGTCCACCAGGGCGTGAAGCATATCCTGGTGACGTGTTCTATCTTCACTCTAGATTATTAGAACGTGCAGCAAAATTAAATAAAACACTAGGTAGTGGTAGTATGACTGCGCTTCCAATCATTGAAACACAAGCTGGTGACGTATCGGCTTATATTCCAACAAATGTGATTTCAATTACAGATGGACAAATCTTCTTGTCGGAAGATTTATTTAACGCTGGATTCAGACCTGCAATTAACATTGGTATCTCAGTTTCACGTGTAGGTTCAGCTGCTCAAACTAAAGCCATGAAACAAGTTGCAGGTACATTAAAACTTGAGCTTGCACAATTTGAAGAATTACAAGCATTCTCACAATTTGCATCAGATTTAGATCCTGCAACTCAAAAACAACTTGCTAGAGGACAACGTCTTCGTGAAATCCTTAAACAAGCTCCAAATGCCCCACTTCCTCTTGAATATCAAGTAGCCTATATCTATGCAGGTGTACGTGGACATTTAGATCAAATCCCAACCGATAAAGTTACTGAATTTTTACCATACCTTCGTTCATTTATTCAAGAAAAAATGCCAGTATGTTTTGACTTGATTCGAAATGAGAAAAAATTATCTAAAGAGTTAGATGACGTAATGAAAATTTTAACAGTTGAAGCTGCATCTACTTTCCTTGGTGCTGCTCCTGTTGATATTAAATATCCTGAGTTAGCCAATATGCTTAAATCAGCTAAATAGAAACTAACTTAATTTGTTTGTCTATCATTTTATATGATAGACAAACAAATTTTAGACATAAAAACCAAGTCTAAATAATAACTTGACATTGCATCAAATTTATTGCAAAATATTTTATATGTTTGCCCCCATCGTCTAGTGGCCTAGGACATCTCCCTTTCACGGAGGTAACAGGGATTCGAATTCCCTTGGGGGTAGAAACTTGAACAAATAAGCGAGTATAGCTCAGGGGTAGAGCGCAACCTTGCCAAGGTTGATGTCGCGCGTTCAAATCGCGTTACTCGCTTTCTATAAATAGAGAAATACTTTATTAATCTTTTTAATTCAATAAAAGCAAATTAACCTCCTCCAACTACTTGAACCAATTCTAGCTTGGTAAAATTTGATAATTTTAATTTATTAAGTTCTGCTTTTAAAATTATTTTATTGTTACACTCGAAAATGTTTGATGCTATTTCTGATTCACTTATTTTTAAGAAAGACAAGTATTTATCTAAAACTACTTCATAATTCAAAATATATAATTCCCCATTAATTAAAACACTCACATATTTTTTGTTTTCAAAATTAGACTTCATGTAAAAAAAGTTATCCTGATCTTAATTAATAAAAAATCCTTATTCTCAATTGTATCACTGATTAATATTTCGAATGGCTTTATTTAAAATTAAAAAATGACTAGTAAAATATTAATATATTTTATTTTTAACTTTAATATAAAGTAATAAAAATAAATATTATACTAAAATCAAATACAATAAAGAATAGGAGAAGGTAAATTCTCCACTCGGTTTAAACCGACTTTTGCTTTTCAAGTAAATTTGTCCTCTTTTTAAGGAGGACCTTTCTAATTTCCGAGAACGCAACAACCTACTGCTAAATATTAAGGAGTCAGACATGTTTCAATCTGTAGAAGAAAGAACACGAATCAAAAATGAACGTTATGAATCAGGTGTAATCCCTTACGCTGAAATGGGATATTGGGATGCTAACTACACAGTAAAAGATACTGATGTACTTGCGCTATTCCGTATTACTCCACAGCCAGGGGTTGACCCAATTGAAGCTGCAGCAGCTGTTGCTGGTGAGTCTTCAACAGCAACATGGACTGTTGTATGGACAGACTTATTAACTGCTTGTGACGTTTATCGTGCAAAAGCATTCAAAGTTGATACAGTTCCAGGTGCAGCAGATCAATACTTTGGATTTATCGCATACGAATGTGACCTATTCGAAGAAGGATCAATTGCAAACTTAACTGCTTCAATCATCGGTAACGTATTTGGATTCAAAGCAGTAAAAGCTCTTCGTTTAGAAGATATGCGTATCCCTTATGCTTACCTAAAAACATTCCAAGGACCTGCAACAGGTATCGTTGTAGAACGTGAACGTCTTGATAAATTCGGACGTCCATTATTAGGTGCAACAGTAAAACCTAAACTTGGTCTTTCTGGTAAAAACTACGGACGTGTTGTATTCGAAGGTCTTAAAGGTGGTTTAGACTTCCTAAAAGATGACGAAAACATTAACTCACAACCATTCATGCGTTGGAGAGAACGTTTCTCTTACGTTATGGAAGGTGTGAACAGATCAGCAGCAGCCTCAGGTGAAGTAAAAGGTTCTTACCTTAACGTTACAGCTGGTACTATGGAAGATATGTACGAACGTGCTGAGTTTGCCAAACTTATCGGTTCTGTTATTGTCATGATCGACTTAGTAATCGGTTATACAGCTATCCAATCTATGGCTCTATGGTCTCGTAAAAACGACATGATCCTTCACCTTCACCGTGCAGGTAACTCTACATACGCTCGTCAAAAAAATCACGGTATTAACTTCCGTGTAATTTGTAAATGGATGCGTATGGCTGGTGTTGACCACATTCACGCAGGTACTGTTGTAGGTAAACTAGAAGGAGACCCTTTAATGGTTAAAGGTTTCTACAACGTATTACTACAAACTAACTTAGAAGTTAACCTTCCACAAGGTATCTTCTTTGAACAAGATTGGGCAGCTTTACGTAAAGTAGTACCAGTTGCATCTGGTGGTATTCACATCGGACAAATGCACCAATTACTTCACTATTTAGGTGAAGATTGTATTATGCAATTTGGTGGTGGTACAATCGGGCACCCTGATGGTATCGCATCTGGAGCAACTGCAAACCGTGTAGGTATGGAATGTATGGTTATTGCTCGTAACGAAGGACGTAACTACCTAAAAGAAGGTCCTCAAATTTTACGTGCAGCTGCAGAAAGTTGTACTCCATTACGAGTTGCACTTGATCTTTGGAAAGACATTTCGTTCAACTACTCATCAACTGATACAGCTGACTTCGCAGAAACTACTACTAGACAGTAATAGTTTACGAAGTTTTTATTAACTAAAAATTTTTCCAAAAAGGAGCATCTGAAGAGTGAGATTAACACAAGGAGCATTTTCTTATTTACCGGATTTAACTGACGAGCAAATTTTAGCGCAAGTTAAATATATTATTTCAAACGGTTGGGCTGTTAGTATTGAATGGACTGAAGATCCACATCCACGTAACAGTTACTGGGAACTTTGGGGTCTTCCATTATTTGGAATTAAAGACGCTTCAGTAGTTATGTACGAACTTGACCAATGTCGTGCAGCACACCCTACAACTTACATCAAAATTAATGCTTTTGATGCAGCACGTGGTGTTGAAAGTTGTGCTCTTTCATTCATCGTACAACGTCCTTACGAAGAACCTGGCTTCTACCTAGAAAGACAAGAAGTTGAAGGAAGAAACCTTCGTTACACTATCCACAGTTATGTTGTAACAAAATATCCTCCAGGAGAAAGATACGTTTTATAATCTAAAACTTATCTAAACAATTTACGCGTCTCTATCTATTCTATAGATAGAGACGCGTAAAAAAACTTTTTATTATCAAGTTAAATTGTTATAATATGATTATTAAGGAAAACTTTAATGTCCTTGGTGATCTATTATTTTGACTTTAGTTTATTATTATGAATTTGCAGGTTCTTAGTCAGCTTATTGCCTTAACTTTTATTTTACTTTCAGGACCTATTATCATTACGGTACTTGCTTTTAAAAAAGCATCATATCTATAATTTATGAAGTCTTTGGTGATCTAATTATTAGATCACCAAAAGGAAAATTAACGACTATATAATCAATTTAGTTTTTCTATGAGGTATATCTAAATATTATTTACCTCATAGAATTTTTACGAAGCGTCAAAAACTTAGCTTGTTGCTCGGCGAAGCTGCTGTAGGGCTACTCGACCAATATTGTAAAGCGCCCAGGACGCTGCTACTAAAACCGGAGTTAACATTATTAAAATTCGTGCGTCCATAAAATTTTGTATTCCTTGATTTAAAGATACCAAAAATATACCCATCTAGTAACGAGTTTATTTTTAAGTTAGTAACAATACGAAAGCAAAATAGCTTTTCCTATGACCACCAGTGAGTTGCCTGGGACTCGAACCCAGAACTTTTCGGTTAAAAGCCGAGAACTCTACCATTGAGTTAGCAACTCACCCATTTAGATTTT
>Ga0172371_10010198_pt1 | contig 12742 bp, 5 predicted proteins | sample Lak12m_FD_114543 | JGI IMG/M metagenome (GOLD analysis project Ga0172371, IMG submission 114543) | Freshwater microbial communities from Kabuno Bay, South-Kivu, Congo - kab_022012_12m | ecosystem: Environmental > Aquatic > Freshwater > Lake | place: Democratic Republic of the Congo: South-Kivu... | reverse complement strand
CTGCTGCTGGACCTGCAAAAGGAAGTCATCGCCTACGGGGCTATGCGCGGCGTAAGCTTGCTGCCGCAAGTTCGGCCCACACAACTGGCCGGCATCGAAGTCAACCCCTACGCCCAGGCGCTCGCCTCCGTCGTGATCTGGATCGGTTACCTCCAGTGGATGCACCGCAACGGCTTCTCCGCCCCCCGCCACCCCGTCCTCGAACCTATCGAATCGATCCTCCTGATGGATGCCATTCTGGACCTGTCGGACCCGCAGCATCCCAAGGAACCGCAATGGCCGGAAGCGGATTTCATCGTGGGCAACCCGCCGTTCTTGGGCGGAAAGTTGTTGCGGACCAATCTGGGCGATGGCTATGTCAACGCGATGTTCGCCGCTTGGGGCGACCGCGTGCGTCCGGAAGCCGATTTGTGCTGCTACTGGTTCGAGAAAGCACGACAGCACATCGCCGACGGCAGGTGCAAGCGGGCCGGGTTGCTGGGGACCCAGGGGATTCGAGGCGGGGCGAATCGCGAGACGCTGCACCGGATCAAGAACAGCGGCGGCATCTTTTTCGCGGTGAGCGATCGGGACTGGATTCTGGATGGTGCGAATGTGCACGTCAGCATGGTCGGATTCGACGACGGCACCGAGACCACACTGACGTTAGACGGTCGGGGTGTTTCCGCGATTAACGCAAATCTGTCGGCCGCCGCAGACATCACCAAGGCAGCACGCATCGCGAACAATCTGAACATCGGTTTCATGGGTGACACGAAGGGCGGCGCGTTCGACATTAGCGAGGCCGCTGCTCTTGAATTCCTGCGGAAACCGAATGCGTATGGCGTACCCAACAGCGACGTGGTGCTTCCATGGATCAACGGACTCGATGTGACTCGGCGGGGGAGAGACATGTGGATCGCCGACTTCGGCGTTGCCGCAACGCTCGAAGATGCCGCACGCTACGAAGCGCCGTTTGCGTACGTCGATGAGCATGTCAGGCCAGAACGCCAGAAGAACAACCGCGAGGCTTACCGGACGAGGTGGTGGCTGCACGTCGAGCCGCGCAATGGGATGCGAGCACGACTGGCTGGGATGCCGCGTTTCATGGTCACGCCTACGGTGTCGAAGCACAGACTCTTTCTCTGGACGCAAGCCCCGACCGTTCCGGACCATCAGTTAATCGTGTTCGCCTTGGGTGAGGACGACAGCCTCGGCGTCTTGCATTCCCGCCCGCACGAGGTTTGGGCCAGATCTCAGGGCACACAGGTACGCGAGCGGGAAAGCGGTTTTCGTTACACCCCCACGACGTGTTTCGAGACCTTTCCCTTTCCCGATCCGACCGCGGCGCAGCGAGCCGCGATTGCCGAGGCGGCGCGGGAGTTGGACCAGTTGCGGACCAACTGGCTGAACCCGCCGGAGTGGACGCGGACGGAGGTGCTGGAATTCCCCGGCTCGCGGGGCGGGCCTTGGCAACGCTACCTCGATCCGGCAACGATCGACGCTCGCGGCGTGGGCGCCGTCCGTTATCCGCGACTGGTGCCCGCCGACGAGCCGTGCGCCAGGGAACTGAAAAAACGCACGCTGACCAACCTGTACAACGAGCGGCCGATGTGGCTGCAGTTGGCGCACCGCCGATTGGACGAAGCCGTCTTCGCGGCCTACGGCTGGTACCCGTCGCTGAGCGACGACGATTTGCTGGCGGCCTTGCTGGCGTTGAATCTCCAGCGCGCGGCGGCCCACGCGCCGGTTTGATCGGGGCGCTGGTGAGCGTTCTTCACCCCACGCCCCGTTCGCCAGCGGCGGAGCCGCCGCTGGCGAACGGGGCGTGGGCTGGGGATGTCCGCCGGTGTAGCGACAAACGTGAAACTCCCACGGACAAGCCGTGGGCATCCCTTTCGCCATCGCGGCCTGCTCCGCGAAGGCGAATGCCTGTTATTGTTCAGCGACGGGGCCCTGGCCGGCCGTTACCGCGCCGCCGATCTTCCCGTTCACTCTTCCCCCTTCAATCGCGCCGCGACTTTCTCGGCCACCTTTTCGCTCTTGTAGATGCAGAACGGGATGCCGACGCCTCCGAAGGCGTTGCCGGTGAAGTACAGGCCGGGCAGCTGGTCCAAGGCCGCTTCGACTTGCTTGATCCGCTCGCCGTGGCCCACGTAATACTGCGGCATGGCGTGCTCGTAACGGCTGATCAACACCATGTTCGGCCGGCCGGAGATCCCCAGCAGCTGGCCCAGTTCGGCGTGGGCGATGGCGACCAGTTGGTCGTCCGGCAACGCGGCCAGTTCGGGCTGCATCTCGCCGCCGATAAAGGCCCGGACCAGGGCCCTGCCCTCCGGCGCACGCCCGGGATACTTGACGCTGGAAAAGCTGCCCGACAGGACTTTGCGGTTTTCGACCTGCGGGACCACGAAGCCGAAGCCGTCCATCGGGTGCGAGATCTGCTCGCGGCGATATCCGAGCGACACGATCGAACAGCTGGCGTGCGGGATGGCCGCCAGCGGCCCCGCCAACTGCGGGGCGACCTCGGCCACCAGCCGCGAAGCGGCCGTCGCCTTGGGGGCCAAGACCACCGCGTCACAATGCAGCGTCTGAGGCTGCCCGCCGCCCGTGGTCACGTGCCACCCGCCGGCCGGGTCGCGAGCCAGGCGCGTCACCGGCGTGCTGGTCCGCACCGCCCCGGACGGCAGGCGCCCGGCCAGCGTGTCGATCAGGCTGGAGATCCCGTCCCGAAGCGTCATGAACATGCTGTAGCGTGCCCCGCTGCCGCCCTGCATCTGAGACTTCGGCTTGCTCGCTTGTTTCCAGACCGCGCGGATCAAGCTGCCGTGATCCCGTTCCATATCTTGGAAGCGGGGCATCGTCGAGCGGACGCTGAGCTTCGTCGGATCGCCCGTGTAGATCCCGCCGATCAGCGGCTGGACCAGCCGGTCGTAGGTCTCGCGGCCGAACCGCCGCGTCACGAACGAGGCCAGACTCTCGTCGCCTTCCTCTTGGCGTTTGGGGACGAAGTACTCCCAGGCCATCCGCAGCTTGCCCCACGGGCTGAGGATCGGTGTTGTGACCACCGGCCAGATCCGGCTGGGGGCCATGATCACGAATCCCTCCGGGATCCGCCGCAGCCGCCCGCGGCAGACGACAAAGGCATGCCGATGCTGGTGATTGGTTTGCAGCAACTGGTCTCCCAAGCCGACGCGGCGGCACAAATCGACTCCCCAGGCGGGGGTCGTGATGAAATTATCCGCGCCGCGTTCGATCAAGTAGCCGTCGGTCCGCACGGTTTCCAGGACGCCGCCCAGGCGCGGGGCCGCTTCCAGCAGCAGCACTTCGGCGTCCGGGCACAATTCGTGCACGCGGTGGGCGGCCGCCAAGCCGGAGATTCCGCCTCCAACGACCGCGACGCGTTTATTTGTAACGGCTGGTTCAGTCATGGATCTCACTATCAAGTGGGTGGGTTTGGCAAGTTGCAGTTAGACCCGCTAGGCTGGGTATTGGCAAGTAGGGGAGCGCGGCCTGCGTATCTGGCTGCCTGCCGGCGCAGCATTGACCCCGACTTGTCAAATCCGCTACCATGTCATGTGGCACAACATTATACGGGGCAGGGTATTACGGATGACGATAGCAAGCACTTGTCGATCGCTTTGTCTGTTCGCGACAGGTTTCGCTTTACTCTTGCCCGCAAGCGTGCGTGGCGCGGAATCCGCCTCTCCGCCAGCCATGTTCCAGGACTTCGCCAATGCCCCCGGGCTGGGCGATTTTCTGGGCGACGGCGGCGGCGAAAACGAGATCAAGCTCTCGGGCAGCTTCAAGGTGGACCGCGGCCAGCGAACCGGGGTCCTCGAAATCCATGCCGCCCTGGCACGCGAGTGGCACGTGTACGCGTTGGACCAGCAAGGCGGTCCCGGACCGGCCAAGATCAGCGTGCCCCCGGGCAGCCCGGTCCGGGTTACCGGGCCGTTCCAGCCGGACAGGCCGCCGGAAGTCCGCAAGGTCGAGGTGTTCGAGGTGCCGCTCCGCGAGCATTATGGCCAAGTGACTTGGTCGGCGCCGATCGAACTGGCTGCGGACGCGGACGCCGAGACGGTCCGCTTCCAAGCCGTTTTTGACGGCCAGATCTGCAACGACAGCGTGGGCTGCAAGCCGATTTTTGGCGAGAAGATCGAGATCGCGTTCGGCGGCTATTCGGGTGTCGCCCCCGAGTCGCCCTCTGCGCCCGCCGCTCCTCCCACGGTGGCAGCACCGACACCGGTCCCGTTCATGGCCGCCGATGCCAGCTCGGTCCCCGCGGGTAACGAGTATCGCGCCGCCCGCGCGCACGTGGCGCTGCGGGGCCAGGTCGAACCAGCCGTGGTGGCGGCGGGCGGGAAGTTGACGTTGGTGATTTCCGCCGTGCCGGATGCCAGCTGGCACGTGTACGCCTACGAGCCCCAGGATCCACTGCAGGTCGCCAAGCCGACGCTGATCGCAATTCGGGAGCCCGCCGCGTGGGCGCTGGACAAGGTGGTTGCATCGCCGGAGCCGACCGTCAAGCCGGCAGAGGGCGACCAGCCGGCAGTTCGCTATCACGCCGGGCCGGTGACCTGGACGGCCGAATTGACCGTCCCGCCGGAGACGCCCGCGGGCGAATACACGTTGGCTGGGCTGGTCGGATACCAAGCCTGCACGGACACGTCCTGCGATCGACCGCTGGGGGCCGAATTCACGGCGAAAGTGACCGTGGGGCCGACGGCAAGCGGCCAGCCGGTCGCATTGGCTTTCGCAGACTCGCGTTATGCCGAGGCGGCTCAGTTGGCTGCAAGTCGGGCCGAGGGAGTGACCGCGGCTCGAACGGCAGGTCCATCTCCGCTGGCTCCGGCACCCGTCGACGAGGGGCTTGCCGCGAGTCCTGCCGTGGCAGCGGCTCCGTTGCCCGCGGCAGCGCCTACGGCTCCGTCGCCTGCGGACACCGGCGAGCAGACCCCGTTGCCGCTGGTCCTGGTTTACGCTTTTCTGGGCGGCTTGGTTCTGAACATCATGCCCTGCGTGCTGCCCGTCATCGGGTTGAAGGTCATGGCGTTTGTCCAACAGGCGGGCGAGAGCCGGGCCAAGGTCTTGGCCTTGAACGTCTGGTACTCGTTGGGGTTGCTGTCCGTGTTCCTGGTCTTGGCGACGCTGGCGACGGTCTACAATCTGGGCTGGGGCCAGCAGTTCAGCAACGAAACGGTGACGATCACGCTGGCGGGCATCGTGTTCGTCATGGGGCTCAGCTTCCTGGGCGTCTGGCAGATCCCGATCCCGGGGTTTGTGGGCAGCGCCTCGGCGTCGGAACTGGCCGAGAAGGAAGGTCCGGCGGGGGCGTTCATGAAAGGCGTCCTGACGACCATCCTGGCCACGCCCTGCAGCGGTCCGGGCGTGGCCGTGGCGTTGGGCTACTGCACGGGCAAGCCAGCCGGCGTGGTGTACATGATTTTCTCGATGGTGGGATTGGGCATGGCCAGTCCCTACCTGGTGATCGGCGCGTTTCCGAAAACCCTGCGGCTGCTGCCCAAGCCGGGCGCGTGGATGGAGCGGTTCGAGCAGGTCATGGGCCTGGTCTTGGCGGGGACGGTCGTCTATCTGCTCAGTTTTACCGCCTGGGCCAATGTGGTGCCGACCATCGCCCTGCTGCTGGGACTGGGCGCCGCCTGCTGGTGGATCGGCCAGATTCCCTTTACGGCCGAGCCGTTGGTCAAGGTGCGTGGGTGGCTGGGTGCTGCCGCCTTTGCCGTCTTGTGCGGGCTGGTCGCGTTCACGGGCAAGATCACGATCGGCGACCGCGAAGTGTACGGGTTGCGGGGGATCATGGAGCATCGGCTCGAGCGGTATGTCGCCCAGCAGGCGGCTCTGCACGGTTCCGCCGACGACCTGCTCGACTCGCCCGCCGTCACGCAGCATACGACTTCGATCCACTGGATTTCGTACAGCGAGCAGCAATTGCAGAAGGCGATTGCCCGCAACCGCACGGTGCTGGTCGACTTTACCGCCGACTGGTGCCTGACGTGCAAGACGCTGGAGGCCACCGTGCTGGAGACCCAGGAGGTCCGCGACGCGTTGCGCAGCAACGGCGTGCTGACCCTGCAAGCCGACTGGACCAAGGGCGATCCCGAGATCAGCCGCAAGCTGGAATCGCTGGGCAACAAACAGGTCCCGGTCGTCGCGATCTTTCCGGCGGGCCGGGCCGACCAGCCGATTGTCTTGGCCGGGTTCTACACCCAGGCCACCCTGCTCGAGAAACTGCGAGCTGCCGGGCCGTCGCTCGTCGCCCGGCGTTCGCCCAGAGCAAGCCCCGGACTGGCTCCAAACAGCGAGGTGTCGCGGTAGGGCCCGTTCGCGCATCGCGTCATCCCGATAGGCTGTCCCGATAGGCTGTCCCGAAAGGCACTTGGCCGAGCGGCTTGTTCGTGCTACAAAACGCAGATGGCGCCGTGCCGCCGCAAACCTGGGAATCGCCGAGCCAGGTGCGGCCGCCGTGGGCCGCGAGTCCACCGCCGGATGGTATGAATTGCATGGACGGCTCTCCCCACGACTCCGCTGACCGCGATCTGCTGGCGGGACTCACTCCCTCCCAGCGCGAGGCGGCTGCGCACGTGGACGGACCGCTGCTGATCCTAGCCGGTCCCGGCAGCGGCAAGACGCGGGTTGTGACCCACCGCGTGGCGAACTTGCTGCAGCACGGCATCGCGCCCAGCCAGATCCTGGCCCTGACGTTTACCAACAAGGCGGCGGACGAGATGCGGCAGCGGGTCGAGCGGTTGACCCAGCGGCGAGGTGTCTGGATGGGGACGTTCCATTCGTTTTGCGCCCGCCTGCTGCGCCGCTATGCGCCGCTGGTCGGCCTGCACGAAAACTATACGATCTACGATGCGGACGACAGCCGCCGCGTGCTCAAAGAAGTCCTCGGGACGAGCGAGATCGAGATCACGCACACCTCGCCCGGTTCGATTGCCAATGCGATCAGTTGGGCCAAGAACAGCCTGATCACCGCCGAGCAGTACCTGCCCCGCGCCAACAGCACCATCGGGGCCATCGTGGCGGAGGTCTATCCGGAGTACCAGCAGCGGTTGCTCGCCTCGAACGCCTGCGACTTTGACGACCTGCTGCTGCACGTGGCCGCGCTGCTGCGGGAGCAGAGCGAGTTGCGGGCCGAGTTGGACGCCCGCTACCGCTACATCCTGGTCGACGAGTACCAGGACACGAACCTGGCCCAATACGCGATCGTGCGGGCGATGTCCATCGATTACCCGAACCTGGCCGTCACGGGGGATCCCGACCAGTCGATCTACGGCTGGCGGGGCGCGAACCTGAACAACATCCTCGACTTTGAAAAGGACTTCGGCCAGGTCAAGGTGGTGCGTCTGGAGCAGAATTTCCGCAGCACGCCGAACATCCTCCGCGTGGCCGACCACCTGATTTCGTTCAACGTGCGGCGGAAGCCCAAGCAGCTGTACACCGACAATCCGCCGGGCGCGCCGGTCCGGCTGACCGTTTATCCGACCGGGCAGGAGGAAGCCGACGGGATCGCGGCCCAGATCGCCGCCGAGATCCGCGCCGGCCGACGGACCCCGCGCGATTACGCCGTGTTCTATCGCATGAACGCCTTGTCGCGACTGGTCGAACACGCCTTGCGACTGGAGGGCATTCCGTACCAGATCATCAATGGGCTCGAGTTCTATCAGCGCAAGGAAATCAAGGACGTCTTGGCGTACTTGCACCTGGTGAACAACCCGCAGAACGACCTGGCTCTACTGCGGATCATCAACACGCCGCCGCGGGGCATCGGGGCCAAGACCATCGAGCGGTTGCAGGCCCACGCCCGCCGGCATGGATTGACGCTGCTGGAAGCGGCCCGCCAGAGCGGCTTGATCGACTCGATCAGCAAACGCACCGCGACACAGATCGCCAGGTTCGTGGCGGCGTATGACCGGATGAGCCTGCATGCAGGAGGGCCGCTGTATGAGACGCTGGACTGCGTGCTGCGCGAGTCGGCCTATCGCAACTGGCTGCTCGAGTCCGAAAGCGAAGAGGACCTCGATCGCGTGGCCAACGTCGATGAATTGCTGACCGCGGTCATGGAGTTCGACCGGCAGCATCCCGAGTCCGAGCAAGCCTTAGAGCTGTTCCTCGAACAGGCGGCCCTGGTCTCCGACACGGACGCCCTGCAGGCGGAGCAGGAGCGGGTCACGCTGATGACGCTGCACGCGGCCAAGGGACTCGAGTTCCCCAGCGTGTACATCATCGCCACCGAGCAGGGATTGCTGCCGCACGAGCGGAGCACCGAGGATCCGGACAAGTTCGAGGAGGAGCGGCGACTGCTGTTCGTCGGGATCACGCGGGCCAGGCAGGACCTGCAAGTCAGCTGTGCCCAATATCGGACGTTTCGTGGGGACCGCAGGCCGACGATCCCCAGCCAATTCCTGATGGAGTTGCCGCGGGAAGAGTTGAACTACAGCGAACCCGCCGGCTTCGACTTGGACGACGACAACGACGAGTTCGACGTCCTGGCGGACGACGACGATGACGCCTCCGCGGGCCGCCGCGGCGGGGTCTGGTCCGACGCCGACTTCATGCAGGACGTGCCGGCCGAATACGACGAATCGAGTGCCGGTCAAGGGCCGTCCCGCCGGGGATCGCCGCGCCACGGCGGAGGCGGCGGCCACGGACAGCTCTTTCTCCCGGGCATGATGGTCTGGCATCCGGACTACGGCACCGGGGTCGTCGTGACCACCAGCGGCAGCGGCATGAAGCGCAAAGCCCAGGTGCGTTTCCAGCAGACCGGCGAAGTCAGACAATTCCTGGTGGCTCACAGTCCGCTGGAACCGGTGCCGGAGTGATGCCCCGGACTCGTCCCACGGCAAGCCGCAGGCGTCGGTGCACGTTTCGCGGCCCGCGCCGTACCCACCTCCAACAACACCGCGCCGACGCCTTCGGCTTGTCGCTCAACGGAGCCGAATGCTGCTTCCGGGCCGCCCTATGCCGACACGACACTCAATTGGCGTGACAGCTCGCGGACCAGGACTTCAGGATTCAACGGCTTGGGGAACCAGCGATCGACGCCGCGAGGGCCGCGTTCCACGCCCAGCGCATCCGGCGACGTGCCGCTGATCGCATAGACCTTCAGGTCGCGCAGATCGGGGTTGGCACGCAGGGCGCTGACCATCGTTGGACCGTCGCAACGCGGCATCCGCATGTCCAGCAGGATCGCGTCCGGCCGTAATTCGGATTCCAGCAGGCGGAGCGCATCGCAGCCGTCGGGGGCCGTGTCGACGTCAAAACCGCTGAGCCGCAGATAGCTGGCCAGCAGTTCGCTTTCGTTCAGATTGTCCTCGACGATCAGCGCGTGACCTCGCGACCGCTGCGAGCTTGACGCTGCGGACGGCTGGTCGCGGCTGGTCAGCCGCTCCTCGATCGCGGCGAATTCGTCCAGGGCTTTTTGCAGCGTCCGCTCGGCGTCCGCAGGCCGATCGGCCTGGAGCAGCTTCTGGGACAGGTGCAGCGCGAGGTTCGCGGCGTGCAGCCGATTGCGGACCTCGTGCGACAGCTTGCGGGCCGGATTGATCAGTTCCGCCGGAGCGGAACTCGCGGCGTCGCCGGCGAGTTCATGCCGCAAGACGGTCACGTCGGTCGGCGCATCGACGCCAACCCGCACCTTGTTGCCGGCGATATTCAGAATCTCAACCGTGATGCCCAGGTTGGGAAAGACGATCTTGTCGTTGCGACTGCGAGATAAGACGAGCATGTGGGGTCTCCCTTCCGGCACACCGCACGGTCATCCCCTCCTGGTTGACCCGCGGCGCACCTCTGCCTTGAGGTACGGTGACCATCCGCCACTCCGCGGTGAGGCTCTGCCTGGTTCGCCTGCCATCCACGGAGTCAGCGGCCTGATGCCCGCAGTCCTTGCGGCGGATCCACTCTGAGACCCTGGAAATCCCTTCCCCATCTCTGGCCATTTACTATCGCAGGTTCTAGTGCAAACCGAAAAAGCGGTCAAGATCGATTTGGGGCCAGCGGCGGTGCTAGCAGCAGGCAGGACATGGGGGCGTCGGGCCCTTGATGAAATCTCGGTTCGCGCCCAAGGCTCAGACGTACAGAATTCAAAATTGGCCGAGCAGGGTTTGAATCCCGGGGTTGGCGCCAAACTCGGCCAATTTTGAATTCTGTACGTCTGAGCCCGAATCGCAAGCGAATGGGCCGGGCTCCCTCTCACTTGTGCTTCGGGTTCACATGACACCATGCCCCCGGCGCCCGCAGCCCCGGTTGACGCGGCCACTTTCGCAACCGAAAATCGCTTGCAGCCGTCGAGTTTTTTTCCGCCCCTGCAACAAGGTGTCCACACCATGAAGCGCTCTCCTGCGAATCGAAGACTGGCCCGCTTGCTGGTTTTCTCCACTTTCCTCAGCCTGGTCGTGCTGGCGATCCCCGGATTGTCTTCGCGGCCGGCGGTGGCGGCCGAGGACGATATCTTTGCGGCCGACAACCTTGTCGCCTGGTGCATCGTGCCGTTTGACGCCAAGAAGCGAGGGCCGGAGGAGCGGGCCCAGATGCTGGACCGCCTAGGGTTCAAACGGCTCGCCTATGACTGGCGGGACGAGCACATCCCGACGTTCAACCAGGAAGTCGAGACGATGCGGCGGCACGGCATCGAGATCACCGCTTGGTGGTTCCCCGCCGGCCTGGACGATACCGCGCGCAAGATCCTCGCTTGCCTGGAGCGGTACCAGGTGAAGACGCAACTGTGGATCACGATGGGCGATCCGGCCCCGCAGGCGGCCCAGGACGAAAAAGTGCGCGCCGCTGCAGCGGCGATCCGCCCGATCGCCGAAGCCGCGGCCAAGATCGGTTGCAGCGTGGCCTTGTACAACCACGGCGGCTGGTTCGGCGAACCGGAGAACCAGATCGCGATCATCCAGCAATTGCAGATGACCAACGTGGGGATCGTCTACAATTTCCACCACGGGCACGACCACTTGGCCCGGTTTCCCGAACTGCTGCGCAAGATGCAGCCGCACCTGCTGGCGATCAACTTGAACGGCATGGTCACCGACGGCGACAAAGTCGGCAAGAAGATCCTGACACTGGGCGAGGGCGAGCACGATCTGGCGCTGCTGAAGACGATCCGCGACAGCGGTTGGCGCGGGCCGGTGGGGATCCTGGACCACCGCCCCGAGACGGACTCGGAGGAGACGCTGCGGGCGAACCTGGACGGCCTGCAGCGGTTGAAACAGCGTTTGGCGGCGGAGAAATAGACGCCACGCGATCGGCACTTGCCCGGAATGCAAGTCTCCCCCCTGCACTAAGGACAGAACAATGAGCCTTCGATTCGCACTTTCTTTCCTCGCGGCCGGCCTTGGGGCCCTGGCCGCCGGCAGCCAATCCCGCGTACCAGCGGCCCAGCGGCCAAACGTCCTGGTGATCCTGACGGACGACCAGCGAGCCGACGCGCTGGGCCTGGGCGGCAGCAAGTACCTGAAGACGCCGAACATGGACCGGCTGGGCAAGGAGGGCGTCTATTTTCGCAACTTCTTCTGCACCACCTCGCTGTGTTCGCCCAGCCGGGCGTCCATCCTCAGCGGCCTGTACGCCCACACGCACGGCGTGACGAACAACTTTACCGAGTATCCCACGGGCTTCAAGAGTTTCCCGATGGTCCTGCAGGCGAGCGGCTACGATACGGCCTACATCGGCAAATGGCACATGGGCGAGGACAACGACGAGCCCCGGCCGGGCTTCAACTGGTTCGTGACGCACAAGGGCCAAGGCAAGTACTTCGACACGGAATTCAATTTCAACGGCCAGCGCCGCGAGGTGGTCAAGGGCTACTATACGCACGCGGTTACCGAGATGGCGGTCGAGTGGCTGAATCGGGCTCGAGGCGACAAGCCCTGGATGCTGATGCTCGGCCACAAGGCTCCGCACAGCTTCTATTTTCCCGAACCCAAGTACGAACACGCGTTCGACGGCGTGCGCGTGCCGTACCCCGAAACGGCGTTCATGCTGGACGACAAGCCGGACTGGATCAAACAGCGGCTGTACACCTGGCACGGGATCTATGGGCCGCTGTTCGACTGGCGGAAGAAGTTCCCGGATGATTCGCCGGAAGCGGTCAAGGATTTTGAGGCCATGACGCGGGCCTACTGGGGCACGCTGCTGTCCGTCGACGACAGTGTCGGCCGTTTGTACCAGGAACTGCGGCAGCGCGGCGAATTGGACAATACTCTAATCGTCTACTTGGGCGACAACGGGATCCTGAACGGCGAGGACGGGATGGTGGACAAGCGGACGATGCACGAGCCCAGCATCCGGATCCCGCTGGTCGTCCGCTATCCGGGCCTGGTGCCGCCGGACCAACCCAAGGTCGTCGAACAGCAGGTGCTGACCGTCGACGTGGCCCCCAGCATCTTGGAACTGTGCGGTGCTCCGCCCCTGGACAAAATCCACGGCCGGTCGTGGGTGCAACTGGTCCGCAGCGCCGACCCGCTGTGGCGGAAGTCGTGGTTCTATCACTACAACTACGAGAAGCAGTTCCCGTACACGCCCAACGTCCGCGGCGTGCGCACGGAATCCTGGAAGTACATCCATTATCCGCACGGCGACGGCGGGCCGGATCGGCACCTGGCCGAACTGTACAACATCGAGTTCGATCCCGAGGAACGCCACAACCTGATCGGCAATCCCAAGTACGCCAACGTCGTGAAACGGCTGCAGGCGGAATTGACCCGCTTGATGCAGGACACTGGCTTGACGCCCG
>Ga0172371_10010197_pt1 | contig 12743 bp, 8 predicted proteins | sample Lak12m_FD_114543 | JGI IMG/M metagenome (GOLD analysis project Ga0172371, IMG submission 114543) | Freshwater microbial communities from Kabuno Bay, South-Kivu, Congo - kab_022012_12m | ecosystem: Environmental > Aquatic > Freshwater > Lake | place: Democratic Republic of the Congo: South-Kivu... | reverse complement strand
GGTCCGCTCACCCCCCGTGGCACGATGGCTGCGGCTCGCTTGCGCACGCCGGGGAGGCGGTCGGGTGCGGGGCGGGTTTCGCCTCAAGGGTTGCCGTGGGGCGGGCCGAAGGCCAATTGGAGGACTCGCCCGAGCACACCTGCGCGGTCTGCCAGTTCCTTTCCCAGAAGTTCGTCGCGGCTCGGCCCGTAGAGGCCGTCCATTCTGAGGCGTTGTGCGAGCTGCCGATCCCCGCTGGGCCTGCGTGCCCGGTCAGCTCGCCGGTTCTCGTCCACCACAGCCGCGCTCCTCCGTCGATCGCGTGAACTCTTGAGTCGTTCGCGCCGCAGGCGGCCGAGCCGTCCGCGTGCGCGCTTGGCTTCATCGTTCCGCGATTTCTTGGAGGATCCTTCCATGGTTTCTAAGCGATATGGTTTTACCTTGGTGGAGCTTTTGGTTGTCATTGCGATCATTGGCATACTCATAGCCCTGTTGCTGCCGGCGGTGCAAGCTGCCCGCGAGGCTGCACGACGAGCCTCGTGCTGCAACAATCTCAAGCAGGTCGGCCTGGCCATGCACCTGCACCACGATACGTACGGGCATCTGCCGGCGGGCTGGGACGGTTACGACGCGACCGGTCGCGCCCTTGCCCTCGGGACGCCGGGGTGGGGCTGGGCCGCCCGCATCCTCCCCTTCATCGAGCAGGCCAGTGTGCAGAAGAATCTCATCGATTTCACCAAACCGGTCACGGACCCGGCGAACGATCAGGCCCGCCTGTTCATGATCAAGACGTTCCGCTGCCCGTCCGATACGGGCAACGACAAGTTCCTCAACGTCGACGAGGAAAGCGGGGCCGGAACGCTGGATTTCGCAACCGCCAACTACGTCGGCGTGTGGGGCACCACCGACACCCACGTCTGCGGCACATTGCCGGCGGGCACGCAGTGTACCAGCGACGGCTCCTTCTTCCACAATAGCGCGACCCGGTTCGCCGACATTGTCGACGGTCTGAGCCAGACGTTCGTCGTTGGCGAGCGGAACTCGAGGCTAGACTACTCGACGTGGGTCGGCATCGACCCGGTCAACGACTGCTCGCCCGGCCGGCTCGTCGGCACAGCCAGCTACCCGCCCAATTCCCAGGCCAGCGACACCCACAATTTCAGCAGCCAGCATCCGTCGGGCACGCACTTCCTCTTGGGCGACGGCTCGGTGCGGATGATCGCCGAAACGATCGACACGGCCGCCTACCACGCCCTCTGCACCCGTGCCGGCAGCGACAGCGTGGGCAGCTTCCTGAGCAGCCATTAGGCGGATGCTTAAGCCCACGGGCCGCGGCCCGTGGGCTTGGGCAGCCACGTTGGCCCGACGTTCCGGGAGGATCGCTCGGCTTGCCGGTTCCCGGAGCTTGGCTTGCCGGTTCCGCGCGCTACAATGAGTAGGGACCCAGGAAAGCCCGGCAAGATTGCCTCATCCGAGGGGCTCGGGGGACACGGGTCGTTTTCCTATTCAGAGAGAAGGCACGCTGAACGGATGGATGCGATCTTCACCAAGCCGGCCAATCTGCGGGAACTGCGGGAAAGCGGCTGGAAATCCAAGCCTGTTAAACGCGAGATCTACGACAACTTCGTGCGCATGCTCAGCGCCGGCGAGGAGCTCTTTCCGGGGATCATCGGATACGACGACACGGTCATCCCGGAGATCAACATCGGCCTGATCGCCCGGCACGACCTGCTCTTCCTGGGCGAAAAGGGGCAGGCCAAAAGCCGCCTGATGCGCCTGCTGGTCCGCTTCCTCGACGACGAGGTGCCGTACCTCGACCTTCCCGGCTGTCCGGTGCACGAGGATCCGTTCCGCCCAATCACCAGGGCTGGCAAGGAACTGGTGGCCGGCACGCCCGACGACGAGGTTCCCATTGCCTGGTGGCCGCGGGCCGAGCGCTACTCGGAACGGCTCGCGCCCGGGACCAAGTTTGCCGACATCATCGGCGAGATCGACCCCGCCAAGCTCGCCGCGGGCACGAGCATGTCGACGGAAGAGGCCCTGCATTTCGGGCTGATCCCCCGCATGCACCGCGGCATCTTTGCCGTGAACGAGCTGCCGAGCTCGACGAGCTGGTGCAAGTGGGGCTGTTCAACATCCTCGAAGAGCGCGACGTGCAGATCCGCGGCTACCCGATCCGCTTCGACATCGATGTGCTCATCCTCTTCTCCGCCAACCCGGCCACGTACAACCGCAGCGGCAAGGTGATCCCGCAGCTCAAGGACCGCATTGGGTCGGTGGTCCACACCCATTACCCCCGCGAGCGGCAACAGGGGATCGAGATCACGGAGCAGGAGGCCGCCATCGAGCTCGACGGCGAGTTCCCCGTCGTGGTCCCGTATTTCATGCGGGAGATCATCGAGCAGATCAGCATGGCGGCGCGGCGATCGAAGTACGTCGACCAGCAGTCGGGCGTGAGTGCCCGGCTCTCGATCGCCAACTACCGGGCCATGGTGGCCAGCGCCCGGCAGCGGGCCGCGGTGTTGGGCGAGCGGCCCGCCGTGACGCGGATCAGCGACCTCGGGCACCTCTACTCCTCGTCGCTCGGCAAACTGGAGCTCGACATGATGTCGAGCCACCAGATGTCGGAGCGCCAGGTGCTCGACGCGATCGTGGCCGAGGCGGTCCGCGACGTGTTCGACGAGTACGTCGAGCGCCACGGGCTGGACGAGATCGCCGAGATCTTCTCCCGCGGCGTGAAGATCGAAGTGGGTGACCTCTTGCCGTCGAGCCAGTATTCCGAGCGGCTCAAGCGCGTGCCGCCGGCCTGGCAGAAGGCGTTCGAGGTGAACGCCTCCAGCGAGCCGGCCATGCGGGCCTCGTGCGTCGAGTTCATCCTCGCGGGGCTCTACGCGGCCGACCGCATCTCCCGATCGCAGGAGCACGGGAGGATTGTTTATGAAATCCGCTAGGCCGCTGGGCGGGATCATCCACACGTACCAGAAGTACGACCCCAAGAACTTCCCCAGCCCCACGCAGCCGCCGCCCGACCTGGTCTCCGGGGCCTTCAACCACCTCCTCGCCTACGGCAGCCTCCGGGAGCTGACCGACGAGGAGCTTGCGCGGGCCGTGAAGCTCGATCCCAGCCAGATCGCCGGGTTGGGCCCGAGCCTTGAATACCTCATCGAGAAGCTCCGCGAGCGGAAACGCAAGATCCTCGAAACCTACGAGACCCGCCGCGTCCGGGCCGAAGCCGCCGGGCGCTATCGGCAGTGGGCCCTGCGCATGAAGCCGCCCCTGGAACTCGAAAAACGCTTCAAGCGGGCCGTTGTCGAAGAACAGCTCTACGACCTCGAACGCCTCTGGTACGCGGCGGGCGACGAGCGGAGCCCCTTCGCCCGCGAGCTGGTCCAGTTGGTCCATCGCCTCGGCGACAAGTATCAGATCGACGAGCTCGCCTCGAAGTACGAGTTCACCGGCCGCACCGAAATGTCCATCCCGCGGGCCCTGGAAATCAAGGAGGAGTTGGAGACCATCGACCGGTTGCTCAAGCAGTTGGAGGAGGCCCGCAAGAATGCCCGGGTCGGGATCATCGACCTCGATGAGCTGCGGCAGTTCGTCGAGCAGGCCGATGTCGATCAGCTCAAGGACCTCGCCCGGCAAGTGGAAGACTACGTGCGGGAAATGGCCGAGCAGCAGGGCCTCGAACGGACCGCCCAGGGCTATCAACTCACGCCCAAAGCCTACCGCGTGTTTCAGGGCCGGCTTCTGGAGCGGATCTTCAGCAACCTAGAGTCGTCGCGCACCGGGCGGCACCACGGGCCCGTGGTCGGCGAAGGCGCGGTCGAGCTCCAGCAGACCAAGCCTTACGAGTTCGGCGACTCGATCGCCAACATGGACATCCCCGGCTCCATGCTCAACGCCATGATCCGCAGCGGCCCGGGCCTCCCTGTGCGCCTCTGCCAGGAGGACGTGGAGATCCACCGCACCCGCAATACGCCCAAGTGCGCGAGTGTCGTCCTTTTGGACATGAGCGGCTCGATGCGCTACGAGGGGCTTTACGTCGACGTGAAACGCATGGGCCTGGCGCTCGACGGGCTGATCCGCCGCGAGTTTCCGGGCGACTACCTCCAGTTCGTCGAGATGGCCTCGTTCGCCAAGCCGCGCCACCGCAGCGAGATCGCCGGCCTGATGCCCAAGCCGGTCACGATCTACGAGCCGATCGTGCAGCTTTACGTCGACATGAGCGACCAACGGATGAGCGAGCTCGACGTGCCGCCGCACTTCACCAACATCCAGCACGCCCTGCAACTGGCCCGCCGCCTGCTCTCCGCGCAGGACACGCCCAACCGGCGGATCATCCTCATCACCGACGGCCTGCCGACCGCCCATTTCGAGGAGCACCTGCTCTACTTGCTCTATCCGCCGCACGAGCGGACCGAAGGGGCCACGCTGCGCGAAGGGCTCTTGTGCCGGCGCGAAGGGATCACGATCAACATCTTCCTCCTGCCCAGTTGGTCGCAGTCGCGCGAAGACGTGCAATTCGCCTACCGTCTGGCCGAATCGACCGCCGGCAAGGTTTTTTTCACGGCCGGCAAGGATCTTGACCGCTACGTGGTCTGGGACTACCTCAACCGCCGCCGCGAAATCGTGGCGTAGGATCGAAAGAGACGCGCCCTGCTCGGTCCAGTCTACGTGGTGGCCGGGCGTCGTTTCGCTCCGTCCGCCCGGCAACTGCGGCAGGCCCCCCCTTGTCCGACCGCGGTCGGCTACTATGCTAAGACTAGTGCAGCCTAATCTCATACTTCCACAGTATGGGAACGGGGGACCCAATGAGCCGGGGGAGGGACGGCTCGCGGGGGCGCAGGTCCGCGTGGTGGATCGGGGTACTTTCAAGCCCTAGCCCGTCAGCTAACCCCGTCGGCGAGTCGGGACGCGGAGTCTCGACCGATTTGAAAGGGCCTTCGTGTCGGATGCGCTGACGAAGGGGCCCTGGGGGTTTCTAGCGCTCGGTGTCCGAAGGCTCCATGAGCACTCCTTCTTCCGCCGATTCCGGCGAGGGCGTGGTATCACGGCTGCGGCGGCCGATCCAGGTGCTGGTCGTCAGCAGCGTGATGTTCACCTTTATTTCCTACTGGCGGACCGCGGCGGTCGTGCTCTGCGATCTGGCCAGCACGGCGTACTACATCGGCGGCATTGTCGAAGCGGCGATCGGGCCCGCAGCCCCCTGGTTCATCCTAGCCGTCATGCTCTTCAGCGGCGTGGTGTGCCTGGTGTACATCGAGAGCTGCTCGCTGTTCGTGCGGGGCGGGGTGTATCGCGTGGTCAAAGAGGCGATGGGCGGTTTCTTGGCCAAGCTCTCCGTCTCCGCCCTGATGTTCGACTACGTGCTCACCGGGCCCATTAGCGGGGTGTCGGCCGGGCAGTACATCATGGGGCTCCTGTTGGACGGCCTGCGCCTGATCAGCCCCGACCTGCAACTATCGCCTGAACTTGCCGATCCGGTGCGCCGCTGGGGCGCGGTCGCGATTGCCTGCGCGATCACGCTCTATTTCTTCCGGCAGAACTTGTTGGGGATCCACGAGTCGAGCGGCAAGGCGCTCAAGATCGTGATCGTCACCACGGTGATGGCGGCGATCATGCTCGCCTGGGGCGCCGCCACGCTCGCGGTCAAGGGGCCGGCGAATCGGGTGCCGACGGCCCCCGACCTTTCGCTCAAAGTGCAATATGAAGAGGTCCAAGGCATCGATCCGGTGACGGGGGCCGAGCGGCGCACATGGAAGCAGGACCCGGAGTCCGGCCGGCTTGTCCCGAAAATGCAAGCCGACGAGCGCGGCGCGCTCCGGCCCGTGCCCAAGCTCAACGAACTCACCGGACGCCAGGAAGACCCGCTGGGGTGGATCGACTCGCTCGCCCCCCGCCTTGCTGCCAAGATACGCGAGCCGGGGAGTTGGCTCAGCATCGTCGGCGTCATTGGGTTGCTCCTGGCGTTCGGGCATTCGATCCTGGCGATGAGCGGGGAAGAGACCCTGGCCCAGGTGTACCGCGAGGTGGAGTCGCCGAAACTGGCCAATTTCAAGAAGGCGGCCTGGATCATTTTTCTGTACAGTGTGATTCTGACGACGAGCATTTCGTTTCTGGCCGTGCTCCTCATCCCCAACGGGGTCCGCATGAAGGACTACGCCGACAATCTCATCGGCGGACTGGCCATGCAGGTGATCGGTCCGCCCGTGCTGCGGCTTGCCCTGAACGCCTTCGTGGTGGTGGTGGGGTTCCTGATCCTTTCCGGGGCGGTCAACACGGCGATCATTGGGTCCAACGGCGTCTTGAACCGGGTGGCGGAAGACGGCGTGCTGCCCGACTGGTTCCTCAAGCCCCATCGCCGCTACGGGACGACCTATCGGGTGCTCTCGCTCATCGTGGGGTTGCAGTTGCTCACGATCCTCGTCAGCCGGGGGAACATGTACGTGTTGGGCGAGGCTTACGCCTTCGGCGTGGTGTGGAGTTTCGTCTTCAAGGCCCTGGCCATGGTCGTGCTCCGCTTCAAGGACCGCAGTCCGCGCGAGTTCAAGGTGCCTTTGAACGTCCGCGTTCGGGGCGTGGAGGTGCCGATCGGCCTGAGCCTGATCTTCCTCGTGCTGGCGGCCACGGCGCTGTTGAACCTTTTGACGAAGGAGGTGGCCACGATTGGCGGCTCGGCCTTCACGGCGGTCTTCCTGGCCGTGTTCATGGCCTCCGAGCACTATCACGAGAAGCGGCGGGGGGCTGCGGCGCACCGGCACCTTGAGCAGTTCAATCAGGAGTCGGTCGACGAGCTGTCGCCGCTCGCCCTGCGTCTTGCGAAGCCCTTTCGCAAGCTGGTGGCGATCCGCTCCACGAACAATCTCTTCATGCTGGAGAAGGCCCTGGCGGAGACCGACCCCGAGACGACCGACGTTGTGGTCATGACGGCCCACGTGACCCGGCAGGGCGATACCGCGACGGTCCGCTCGGATCTCGACCAGTACGACCGCGAGCTGATGACGGCCGTGGTCACGCGGGCCGAAAAGGCGGGCAAGCCGGTGCAGCCGGTCATCCTCTCCACGAACAATGCCCTGTTTGCCGTGATTCGCACGGCCAAGGACCTTGGGGCCCAGGAGTTGATCCTGGGCACGTCGAACGTCTACGCGGCCGGCGACCAGGTCGACCAGATCGCCTTCTACTGGATCGACCTCCACGGCGGGGAGCCCAAGCCGCTGACCGTGCGGCTGCTGAGCCAGAGCCGCGACATCTCGTTCGACCTGGCGGGCGGGAACCGCATCCCGAAGATCGGCGAGCGCAAGGCCCGCACCGTGGCCGAGCTCCGGTCGGCCGGGGTGGGCGTGCGGCACCTGCTGGTGGTCCACGACGGGACCCCGGAAGGGACCGACCTCTTTCTGGCCGCGGTGACGATGCTCGATCCCGAAATTGCCCTGACCGTGGTGTCCGCGCAAACCAATTCCGATGCCCCGCCCGATCCCGCCCGGGTCGAGCACGACGTGCAGCGGGTCCAGCAGCTCAAGCGCGAGATCGAGTTGCGCCGCGTCCCCGCCGAGAACTCCGCCGGGCACCTAATCGACTTGGCCCGCGACCTGCGATGCGATCTCATCGTGCTGGTCAAGGCCGAGGATCCTCGGCCGGGCGAGCCGGCGCGTTTCGACTTGGACCTGCTCTTGCGCAGCGCCCCGTGCCGTGTCTGCCTGGTGACGTCGCCCGGGGTCCCGGACGAGGTTGCGGGGTAGTGCCGTAGGTTATGCTTCAGCATAACGTGCCCCTGCCCATGACTTTGGGCTGCGGCCTTGGGCGGGTTCGGGTTATGCTGAAGCATAACCTGCTTGCTGCCCTACTCGTCCCGTCCGTGGCTGTATCGGTAGACGTAGTAGAGAAGAGTGAGGATCGCCTGGAGCGTGGCCGCGACGTAGGTCAGCGCGGCAGCGTTGAGCACCTTGCTCACGTAGTGCAAGTCGTCGGGGCTGATGATTCGCAGGTCGACCAGCACAGCCTTGGCCCGGCTGCTGGCGTTGAACTCCACCGGGAGGTTCACGAGCTGGAAGGCGACCATGCCGGCAAAGGCGATGATTCCCGCCAAGAGCAACCAGGGGATACTGAGCATCAGACCGAAGGCCGCCATCCACAATCCGACGCCGCTGCCGAATCCGGCCATCGGCACGGCGGCATTGCGGATCGCCAGCGGGGCGTAAGCACGGGCGTCCTGAAGGGCGTGGCCCGCCTCATGCGCGGCAATGCCCACCGCCGCCAAGGTGCGGCTCTGGTAAACCTCCTCGCTCAGGCGCAAGACCTTGTCGCGGGGGTCGTAGTGGTCGCTCAGGTGGCCCGGCACCATCTCAATCCCCACGTTGTTCAGGCCAGCCGAGTCGAGGATATGGCGTGCCGCGGCGGCCCCGCTCATGGGGGCCGGCATCTGCTGGGCGGTGGCGTAGTTGATCTTGATACGCAATTGGGCCCACAGCCCGAGAAGAAGCGCCGGGGCAATGAATAGCCAGTACATCGGGTCCCATATCGTCCACATCCGATCAGCACTCCTCTCGCCAAATCGTCTTAGTTGGTTGGTTCCGGCTTGTCATACGAAAGTTGCCGCACCCGCGGGGCACATTGCCTCGAACTGACCGTTAGGCAACCGGGCAATTATAGCGGGTCCACTCGCCCGGTGCCGAAGGCCATCGGTTATGCTTCACCATAACGTCTTGTGCGGATGGAGGTTATGCTGAAACATAACCTACGGCCGCGGCCATGGCCTAGTGGCCTGTTGAAGAGGTTGATGCGAGTGGAGATCCCTCCGCTCGTGGGGTGCATCTGGCTCGACGTTTCGATGGTCCTGTTCGGTCGGACGCTCTGCCCCCCTATCGGGGATGAGGCTCGCCGCTTGTTCCTTCGGTGCCGGCAGGCGGAAGACGATGGCGGTCCCATGCACACACCGGGGGTCGACGTAGACCTCTCCCCCGTAATGCTCAATGATCTTCCTGACGATCGCCAGACCCATTCCCGACCCCTGGGCAGCGGCCTCGGCAAGGCGGCGGCCGGGCAGGAAGACCTCTTCGCGGAACCGAGGATCGATGCCGCGGCCGTTATCGTGTACCCGTAGTGCCACGAGCTTGTGATTGTCCGGGCCGGCGGTTTCTTCCGAAATCGTGATCCTCGGCTGTTGCGGGTCGCCGCCGTGGAGGGTGGCATTCCGGATCAGGTTGGTGAGGACCTGTTTTAGCCGGTGCGGGTTGCACCAGACCGGCGGGAGCGGGCGTCGCACCCGGACCTCCACGCCCCGGCTTCGGAGCAAATCGCGTTGCTCGAACAGCACCTCGTCGAGCACCGTGCCCGCGTCGACGCTGCTGGGCTCCATAACCACGCGACCGGTCTGGGCCAGCCCTACCAGGTCGTTCAAAAACCGTTTCGACTCCCGCAGGCACGCCTCCACGTGGGCGACGAGGTCTTGCCGGTCGGGTTGCGCCGGATCGTCGATCGATCGCTTGAGCCGCGAGAACGAATCCTCAAGGAGCATGAAGTTCGCACTCATGTCGTGCGACAGGGCCCGCACGAAATGGTCCAACTCCTCATGGGATCGCTCGACCCGGTGGACCATGGCGGCGAATTCGCGGTCCGAGCGGTGCGGACGCGGCGTTTCGATAGGATTCTCGTGCGCGCTAGGGTTGGCCATGACTTGTTGCCTGCGGCTTCGCCCCCGGTCGTTTGTGTCCACGGTCTCCGGGACAGAAGAGCCCAATCGGGCGGTCTCCGACCTCTTGGGGGTCGACCATTACGATAAATCGACCGAGGCGTCCGCCAGAGTGATCTTTAGCAAACAGGCTTGCGCGAATTCCGCATCTTCCACCCGACATGGCGAACGGTTCGTGCGGCCTTTGAGCGCGAAGCCGGCGGTAGCGGTTGTGACGGTTGATCGCCCGTGGTTGCGTTCCTCGTTCCCACGCTCTGCGTGGGAACGCACGGCCGGGCCGCTCTGCGGCCCGGCCGAAAACGACGCAGAGCGTCTTCGAGCGAACGTTCCCACGCGGAGCGTGGGAACGAGGGACGAAAGACCGGCGTTGGTTGCGTGGTGCGGTCTGGTGGCCGTATATTGGGCGCTTGTCGAGGCCACATTGTCACCTTGTGGAGTCCCGTGCGATGAAAGCGAAATGGGTTGCCTGGGTCTGGTGCGTCGCGGTGTTCTGCCTGGTTGGGGCGAGTTGGGGGGCCGAGCCGGCGTCCTACTCCCGCCGCGAGGACGTCATCTACGGCCGCAAGGACGGGATGGCCCTGACCATGGACGTCCTCACGCCCAAGTCGAGAACCAACGGGGCTGCCGTGGTTTGGGCCGTCAGCGGCGGCTGGTTCTCCGGGCACAACGCCATCAATCCGGGATTCGTCAGCGTGCTGCTCGACCGCGGGTACACCGTGTTCGCGGTGGTCCACGGCAGCCAGCCGCGATACACGATCCCCGACGCGGTCTCCGACATGAACCGCGCGGTCCGCTACATCGGCTGCCACGCCAAGGAGTTCGGGATCGACGCCGACCGCATCGGGATCACCGGCGGTTCGGCGGGCGGGCACCTCTCGCTCATGCAAGGGACGGCCGGTGACCTGGGCAACCCGAAGGCCACGGACCCGGTCGATCGGACTTCCAGCCGCGTGCAGGCCGTGGCCTGCTTCTTCCCGCCCACCGATTTCCTCAATTACGGCACGCCGGGCAACGTCGCCCTGGGGACCGGCATCCTCAAAAACTTCCGCGCCCCCTTCGAGTTCCGCGAATTGGACCCGAAGACGCGGTGCTACGTGCCGATCACCGATGAGAAGCGGGTGCTGGAGATCGGCCGGCAGATTTCCCCGATCAGCCACGTGACCAAGGACGACCCACCGACCCTCATCATCCACGGCGACGCCGACACCCTGGTTCCCATCCAGCAGGCCGAATCGATCATGGCCAAGTTCAAGGAAGCGGGTGTGCCCGCGGAGCTGGTGGTCAAGAAAGGCGCCTCCCACGGCTGGGCCAACCTGGCGGCCGACATGACCACCATCGCCGATTGGTTCGACAAGTACCTGGCCAAGCCGGCCAAGTGATTCGGCCGACCAAACTGTGATTGTGTGGCCCGAACATTGTGGCACAGCCGCCCTCGGTTGTGCCGATCATGGAAGGTCGTGACGGCCTTGCCGCACGGATCAAGGCACAGCCGAGGGCGGCTGTGCCACAATAGGGCTAGCGCGCGGTCGAGGACGCCTGTGCCGCGGAGGAATCCCAATGACTTTGCTCCCCCTTGTTGTGGCGATTTCGTTCGCGGCTCACACGGCCGACGCCCCAGCCAACCCGTGCGCCAACGGGTCGTTTGAGACGCTGGCGCCCAGCGGTTTCCCCGTCGCCTGGGGACCGCTCGGCAAGGTCGAGGTCGTGGGCGACGCCCATTCGGGCAAGCATGCCCTCCGTCTCCTGCGGACCAACGAGCCGCCGGACCGGGAGACCGGCATCAACGGGCCGGCCCTCGACCGGCTCCGCGGCGGCATCGACTTCCACTACAAGGCCGTGGCCGCCAAGAACGTGAAGCTCCATATCTACGCCATCCCCCTTTCCGCCGACGGGATCGAGCGAACCGGCGCGCCCCGGGCAAGGTTCATTGTGCCGAACGACCACGTGGGCGACGGTAAGTGGCACCACGCCCGGCTGAAGTACGATTTCACGAAGAACGAGAAAGTCAAGACGGTCCTCCTCGCCGCCCGGCTGGAAGGCGCCTCGGGCGAGTTGCTCTTGGACGATTTTTCATACATCGATCGCGTCGGCCCGGCCTTGCGGGTCGGCACGATTCGCATCGAAGAAGACCCGAAACGCCCCGGCGAACGGGGCACCGTTTCCGCCGCGGTGGAGAACGCCGGCGACGAGCCGGTCAAGGACGTCCGCGTAACGATCGAAGCCCCCAAAGGTCTCAAGGCCACCCCACGAGAATTGCATCTTGGCGACCTCGCGCCCGACGGCAAGGTCACGGCCCGCTCGACGCTCGAAGGCCCTCGCCTCGGCGAGTCCCACCTCAAGATTACGGCCACCGCCGGACCCCTGCGGGCCGAGTCGGCCCTCCGCATCGCCCCGCACGTCGTGGTGAGAAGCTGGGGGCCCACGTCGCCGGTGTTCCTTGTCGGCGAGCCGATCACGGTGGAATGCGAGTTGATGAACAAAGGAACCGCCATCGCGAGGAATCCGCGGGCCACTTTCGAGATGAACGGCAAGCAGGTGACCGCAACCGCGGAACGCCTTGTCCCAACCGGAATGCGAGTCTTCAAGGCGGATCTCCCATCACAAGCAGAGCCGAGGGTTTTCGCAAGAGTGCGGGGCATGTCGGAGGCGGACGGCGACGCGCTCTCACCGGCGAGGGAAAGCGCGGTCACGGTCGCTTCCTTCGCGAAAGTGCCGCCGCCCGCTGGTGTCTTGAAGGCTGTCGTGAACGAGGAGTTCTGGGTCTTGGAGAACGAACATATTCGCCTCGCAGGGTCGCAAGCGAGCGAAGACGGGGGGGTGGGTCCGGCCGGTGCGGTCGTCGCCCGCTCCGTTCCCGTCGTCGAACTGTCTGTCAAGACTCCCTCCGGCTGGCGGCGAGTCGCTTGGCTGTTTGAACTCGCCGGTTTCGAAATCGAGGCGGAGGACGCAGGGCACTCCGGCCAGCCGCGAGCCTTTCTTGGGTGCTTGCCGTGGTCGGGATGCCGTGCTGAGATCGTTCCCGGCAATGCGGCACAGATTCACTTTACGAACGAACTGCGAGGCGGGGCGCAAGCCG